>VFQU01001558.1_pt1 | contig 13027 bp, 12 predicted proteins | sample 3512311 | NCBI WGS metagenome assembly VFQU01 (sample SAMN10412377, study PRJNA504923) | tailings metagenome | isolation source: Relicate 3 Philex TSF3 active mining site | place: Philippines: Tuba, Benguet | collected 2017-08-29 | reverse complement strand
CGGCAATCTCCTCATCGGGCAGTTTGCCGGCCGGGGGCATCTTGTACTTGCCGGTGTAGGCCAGCGCGTCGAGGATGGCCTTGCCGTTGACGCCGGCGCCGGTGGCCAGATTGAGGCCGCCCATCTGCATCTTGGCGCCATGGCAAGCCTGGCACTTGGCGGCGAAGACGGGCCGCACCTGTTTCTCAAAATGCTCGGGGTTGGCCTGCGCGCTGAGCAGGAGCAGCAGCAGGGGGCTCATGCGAAGATCCCCTGGTGGACATTGCCGGCGACGTCGGTGAGGCGGAAGTCGCGACCGGCGAAGCGGTGGGTGAGCTTGAGGTGATCGAGGCCCATGAGGTGGAGCAGGGTGGCGTGCAGGTCGTGGATGTGCATGCGGTTTTCGGCGGCGTGATAGCCGAACTCGTCGGTGGCGCCATAGATGAAGCCGGGCTTTACGCCGGCGCCCGCCATCCAGATGGTGTAGCCGTAGGGGTTGTGGTCGCGGCCATCGTCGCCCTGGGCCCAGGGAGTGCGGCCGAATTCGCCGCCCCAGATGACGAGGGTGTCCTTGAGCAGACCGCGGGCCTTGAGGTCCTTGAGCAGGCCGGCGATGGGTTTGTCGACTTCGGCGGCGTTCTGGGTGTGTAGCTTCAGGAGTTGCTCGTGCTGATCCCACTTGTAGGAATGGGAGGCCTGCACGAAGCGGACGCCGCGCTCGGACAGGCGGCGCGCCAGCAGGCACTGCCAGCCGAAGTCGCGGGTGTTTTCGTTGTCGAGCCCGTAGAGCTTTTGGGTGGCTTCGGATTCCTTGTCCACCTCGAAGGCCTCGGGTGCTTCCACCTGCATGCGGAAGGCGAGTTCGAGAGCTTCGATGCGGGCTTCGAGGTCGGGGTCGTGTTGTTGACGCTCGGCCTGGCGACGGTTCATTTTCTGGATGAGGTCGAGTTCGAAGCGCTGCTGTTCGGTGGTGAGGCCACGATTTTCGAGGTAGGGCACCGGTTGTTTGCGTACCTCGTCGAGCTTCATGCCGGAGTGGCCAATGGGGGTGCCCTGGTACTCGCCGGGCAGAAAGCTGGAAGCGAAGTTGTTCGCGCCGCCATGGCCGAGCGTGGGCTTGATGGTGATGAAGCCAGGGAGATTCTGATTCTCGCTGCCGAGGCCATAGAGCAACCAGGAGCCGAGGCTGGGCCGCTTGAACTGGAAGACGCCGGTGTGGAGTTGCAGCAGGGCGGCGCCGTGATCGACGCCATCGCCCACCATGGAGCGTATGACGCAGAGGTCATCGGCGCAGCTGGCCACGTGGGGGAAGAGAGAACTGACGGGGATGCCGCTCTGGCCGTGGTTTTTGAATTCCCAGAGGGGCTTCATGAGGCCGCGCACGTCGCCTTCGCCAAAGGTGAGGCCGCGCTGGAAGGGGACGGGCTTGCCGTGGTCAGCATAGAGCCGGGGTTTCGGGTCGAAGGTATCGATGGAGGAGGGGCCACCGTGCATGAAGAGGAAGATGACGCGCTTCACGCGGGGGGTGAAGTGCGGCTGCTTGGGGCCGAGGGTGCTGGCCAGGAGCGATTCGAGGCCCAGCAGGCCGAAGCCAGCGGCGGATTGTCGCAGGAAAGCACGGCGCGGCAGAGGCATGGCTAAATCTTAATACTTCGGGCGCAGTTGCCGCAGCAGAAAGGGCTGCCAGAGGGCTTCGATTTCCGGATGGACGGCCGTATGGCCCGTATTCAGCAGGTGGAATTGCAGTTGTGGGTGACGGGCGCGGCGGATGAGCGGCCAGGTGGTGGGTCCGTCGGAATGGTTGCGGTCGTTGCCACCGATGATGAGCAGTGGGCGGGGGGAAGCGAGGGTGAGCAGTTCATCGTGATCGTGACCAGCGAGCAGCGACTTCACGGTGCGCTCCGGAGTGGGGATGTCGGGAAAGACGCGATCGCCGTCGAGATACCAGGGAGCGAAGTAGTTGGTGCCGCCGTCCCAGAGAGGGACGTGGGGGTCAATCGAGACGACGGCGCGCAGTTCCGGCGCGAAGGCGGCGGCGTAGAGGGCGGTTTTGGCGCTGAGGCTCATGCCCATGAAGCCGATGCGGCGGGGGTGTATGTTGTGACTTTGCACAAGCCAGCGCGCCTGCTGGCGGACGTCCCACACCATGCGGCCCATGCCGGACCAGCGGCCGAAGCGTTCGTACACTTTCTCGTGGACGCCATTGCGGTAGCTGGTGCCGTCGCGGTAGTTGCGGATGTGGGCCCAGGTGGTGAGAACGTGGAAGCCCTGAGTGGCGAGCCAGGCGCCCCACCACCGCTCGGGTTCGCGCCAGTCGGGGGTGGTGGAGGACCAGCAGATGACAGCGGCACGCGCGGGATGGGGTTTATCGGGAACCAGCAGCAGTCCGGGTTGGTGAAAGTCGGTTTCGAGCGGCAGTTCCATGTGTTGGCGCGTGTAGCCGCTGGCGGGGGTGGTCTCGATGAGGCGCGCATTGAGTTGCGCGTGGAACCACCGGCGGTCGGCGGCGTTGGGCTCTACTTTGCCCAGGGCGTTCAGCCAGTGCTGCCGGGTGGAGCGGGGCGCGAGGGCGGCCAGGAGGCTGCGGCGCGTCATGCGGCTTTGCGCAATTGCCAGCCGATGATGGCGCCGGCCAGGAAGGAACCCGGCACGGCATCGAGCAGCCCCATGGAAACCAGGGGCCAGGAAATTCCATACCAGTTCCAGTAGCTGACTTCCGTGCTGAGCCAGGCGATGAGGCCAATGGCGGCACCGTAGAGTCCGTAGCGGAGGATGGAGGTGGGCGCGAAGCGGCCCAATAGCAAAGCGAGGGCCAGCGCCTGCACGAGATTGGTGGCGAATTCAACGCCAAGTTGTGTGCCCATGTCCGCGGATTTGTCCGGACGGCCAGGCGCAAAGCGGACGGCGAGGAAGACGCCGCGCGGGTCCATATAGACACCGTTGTTGGGCGCATGAGCGGCAAGGAAGGTGTCAACGGGCGCTGCTTCTTTGAGAACAGTGAGCGGTTCCGGGGGGAGGACGTGGGCCAAGGCGCCCCAGATGAATACAGCGAGGCCGGCCAGGAAGGTGGAGACGAGAAGTCGTGGCAGAGTCACGCATGGAATATACAGCAAGTGATAAACTTTGAAAAGGCCAAGCCGTGGCGAAATGGCGGAATTGGCAGACGCAGCAGACTCAAAATCTGCCGTACTTCACTGTACGTGTCGGTTCGACCCCGACTTTCGCCACCAATCCCCTCCTTCTTTTCTCATGCCCAAGAAATACAACTTCTACGTGAAAGTGCTGGTAGTGGAGGAAGAAGAAGGCGATGTGAATCCCGACCGGGTGGCGCGGGAAATTACGCGGCAACTGGAGAAGTTGTACGGGGTGAAGACGGCTGAAGTTACGAATGTAACGGCTGACTGAACTGCGGCTGGAATTGCTGATAGACGCGGCGGAAGTAGGTGTCGGTCATGGAGGCGAGGTAGTCGCAAATGCGGCGAGGCAATGGGGCGTCGCGGTCAATGGGGGGCAGGTGCTCGGGGTGGGCCAAGAGGAATTCGAATAGCTGTTCGATCGCGGCGGCGGAGTGGTTTCGCTCGTTGACCAGGATTTCGGTGTGGTAGACGCGGGTGTGCAGGAATCGCTTCAGCGCCGCGGAAGTGTTGGCTGAGGCCGGGGTAAAGCGGACGAGACGTTCCGGGTGGCGCCGGACGGCCTCCACGTCGGGGATACCATCGCAGGCCTGGAGGGTGCCTTCCATCAGGCCGCGCATGAGGTGGTCAATGAGGCGGCGCTGCAATTCATGCAGGTGGATGCGTTCTTCGGCGGCGGGGTAGTGGCTTTCGACTTCTTCGAGAATTTCAGCGGCGGCGGGCACGGCGGCAGCCAATTCATGCAGCTTGAAGAAGCCGGCCTCATGAGCGTCATCGACGTCGGCCGTGTTGTAGGCGATTTCATCCACGAGGTCAATCAACTGGGCTTCGAGGGGTGGCCGCTGGCCGGGCAGATATTCTGCCAGGGGCCCCTGGTAATCGGCGGGCAGATCGTGGGAGTGCTTGACGATGCCTTCGCGCACTTCAAAGGAGAGGTTCAGGCCTGGGTACAGGGCGTAGCGGTGTTCGTAGTGCTCGACGATGCGCAGGGCATGCAGATTGTGTTCAAAGCGCTCGCCGAAGCGGGCGAGGATGCGGTTGAGCGCGGCTTCGCCGGAGTGGGCAAAGGGTGGATGGCCTATGTCGTGAGCCAGGGCCAGCGCTTCGGCGAAGTCTTCATCCAGGCCGAGTACGCGGGCAGCCGTGCGGGCAAGTTGAGCGACTTCGAGGGTATGGGTGAGGCGATTGCGGAAGTGATCTGAAATACCCGCGGGAAAGACCTGGGTTTTGGCTTCGAGGCGGCGAAAAGCGCGGGAATGGACGATGCGGTCGCGGTCGCGCTGGAAGTCATTCCGAAAACTGGGAAGGCTTTCCGGGTAGCGGCGCCCACGAGTAGCGGATACAGGAAAGCGAAGGTGGGCGAGCGTGCCAGACCCGCTCATGCCGGCCTACTTTTTGGCGGGCGGCGCTGCCGGGGCAGGCGGCAAGGTGCCCAGCACTTCGATGGCGGGCGTGGAAATGGGCGCCCGGGCGGTGCGCAGCGGTTCGAGCAGTTTGCGAGCTTCCTCGGGTTTGGTCTTGGCAATCAGGCGGCCGAGTTGCAGCGTGGATTGCTCCACGGGCATGAGGTAAGTGGGGCTGGCGACGAGTTCGCGCAGCGTCTTTTCGGCTTCGTCCGTCTTGCCCTGGCCCACGAGGAGTTCGGCCATGGTGAACTTGGCCAGCGAAGCCGCTTCCTTGTCGGCAGCAACGACTTCCTTGAGCTTCTTTTCGCCGGTGGCCATGTCGCCGCGCTCGAGGTCCAGCATCGCGGTCATGTAGAGGGCGAGGGCGCCTTCCCGAGTTCCGGGATACTTGGCAATCACCTTCTCGAAAGCGTCACGCACCTTCTTTTCTTCCTCGGTGGTGCGGCTGGTAGAGGCTTGCGCGACACCCATGGCTTCGCCGAGAGCGAGCTGGCGTTCGGTGCGCTGCTGGTCGAAGTACCACTTGCCGGCGTAAGCGAGCGAAAGGCCCCCGATGATCAGGGCGAGAAAGAGGCCGACCTTTTTCTTGTTGGTCGAAACATAACCAGTGGCTTCACCCACTGATTCCACAAACTGGTCGTGCTTAATAACGTTTTGAAGTGCTTTGTCCACGGGGAGTCCTACAGGCGGAACTACCAGAATACCATGCGGACGCGGTTATTCGAAGGCGGTGAGCAGGCGAATGGGCTGGGAGGACCGCCCACCCGCCTCGACACGGAGTTCTGCGAAACCGTCGTCCAACACTGGCGGCAGTTGCGTTTCCACTACGTAGAAGCCGACGTAGCCGGGGGCCAGTTCTGCCCGGGTGACGGCAAGAGTCTGGCCGTTCAGCCAGACACTGACTGGGGTTACCACGCGCGGTGGGTTGTTGGCCGGAGCCGCGATGCCGGCTGGCCAGGCGGGTTCCACCCGGCCCAGGCCCGTGAGGAGAATCTGTATGCGGTCGCCCGAGCGGACGGGTTGCGAGGGGTCGAGCAGTTCGCCGGTTTCCGCGTGAACCAGCAGGGGGGCGCCATCGCGGTCGGTAAAGATGGCGGGAGAGGTGGGGGCGAGATCGAGGTCGAGACGCAATTGCCTGCCTTCGCCATTCAGGTCCAACCCCAGGGGCGCCACCGCGGCATCGTAGGGAATCTGAAACTGCGATTCGTCGAAGGTGGCGGAAAGCACTGGCACGGGACGGCCCGCCAACTGAGCGTCATTCAACTTGAGGCCCAGCACCGAGACGAGCGCTCCGGGTGAGGCGGCACGGGAGTTCAGGTCCGCCGCGCTGATGAGGGCTGGCTGCTTGCGGCGGTGCGGCGCATGGGTGAGAAAAACTCCCTCACCGGCGAGCGAGACATAGAGGAAATTGCCGCCTTCATTCAGCATCACATCGAGGGCGGGCTCACGGGGGATATTGCCCCCCAGGCGCACCCAACTGGTGGGGGCGCTGTTGGACTCGAGATTGTTTACGGTGTAATAGACGCCGCGTTCGGTGGCGAGGTAGATAGCGCCAGTGGGCCGGTCGGCGGCAATGCCCAGGATTTCCCGCGCTGGAAGATCCGCCGTGAGATCGTCCCAGCGCTGACCGCCATCGACGGAGCGCAAGAGGCGGGCCCGGTCAGTCTGGCGGACGGTGAGGAGAGATTCCTGCCGGGTTGCGTCCCGCCAGCCGAGTGTTTCCCGCCGCTCGACGGATGAGGCGCGCTCGAGCCAGGCTGCTTTGGCGCCAGGCAACCATTCGACAAGTGCGCCGTTTTCCCATTCCGCCAGCAGGCCTCGCCCCGCCTGGGGCGCCGCCAGCAAACGGGTCAGCCGCAGGTTGGGCAGCCCGGCGTTCAGGCTGAACCAGGAGTCTCCCCCGTCATTGCTGGCCCAGAGGCCCTCGCGCGTGATGACCGCCAGACGGTCCGGGTCCTGCGCGGAAAGAGCGATACCGAGAATCTGTTCGCCGATCAATTGTGTCTGCCCCTGGGCAATGAGGTTGACCCAACTGCGCCCTCCGTCCTCACTTCGCCAAAGCCATCGCCCCGTCGCGAAAATGCGGTAGGGGCTGCCGGTGCTGGCATAGGCGCGGGCGGCTGGTTCGGGCAGACGGTCTACTACGGCCGGTTGCGGTTCACTGTGCGGCAGGGGGGATTCGGCCGGAGTCCAGTCGGTGAAGTTGGCGGTGCGGTAGAGACGGCCATTGCGCAGTTGCACCTCAAGGGCCTGCCCATCGGCCGCAAACCAGACTCTGGCCAGCGGTCCACTGGAAAATCCCGCACGGGCACCCGCGACCACGGATGTACCAATGGCACGCCAATTCAGTGCGTATTCATAGGACTGCGCGGTTGCCACGGCCGCAAAGGCCAGTGTGGGCAACCAGACACGCCAGACTGTGTCAAACAGACCCATGGATCTTTTCTATTCTAGACTTCTCCAGCTACTCTCATGATCGGCTGAACTTTCGCCGATCTATTGATAGGACGAAAGATATTTGTTTCAGGGTCCTCCCGGAACAAAATTCGGCATCTCAATTGCTTGCAATTTTGGTGCTAGACTTGAAGGCTAAGTAGTGTCGCAAAGTGTACTCCAATTCGGGCTTCTGGCCTTGGCGCTATCCACGGCAGGAGTTCCTTGCGTATTCGCCCAGTTTCTGCCGATCACTCCGGCGGCTACTGGGAAAGTCGTGCATGCGCAGGGGCAGGTACAGATCTTCAAGGATGAAGTCCCCTGGGCGCTGAATGTGGGCGACACGGTAAACCCACGCCAGGAAATCATGACCGGCGCGGATGGCTACGCGAAAATCCAGGTACCGGACGGCAGTGTGTTTGAGGTTTTCCCCAACTCGCGAGCCACTTTCCGCTCGAATCAGGGCAACCTGCGGGAACTGCTCGACCTTTGGGTGGGACGGGTGAAGGTGCACATTGAGAAGCTGAACGGCAAGCCGAATCCGAACCGCATCCATACTCCTTCGGCGGTCATCTCGGTCCGCGGCACCACCTTCGATGTGACGGTGGAACCCGACGAAATGACGCTGGTGGTCGTGGAAGAAGGGCAAGTGGCCGTGCAACACGCGCTGATGCCCTATTCGGAAGCGAAGATCCTCAATGGTGGCGACTACCTCCGCGTTTACAAGAACCAGCCGCTGGCGCAGAAGCAATTCGACAAAGGTGGCGCATTGCAGCGGATGCTGAAAGTGATGGCCGATGTGTGGCTGAACACGCCGCGCGGCGTGGGCGGTTCCAGCCCCGGTGGTGCGAGTGCGCCGCCTTCTGTGCCTGTGCCCAGTGGTCCGCCGGTAGGCTTGCCTGGCGATACGGGTGCTCCGGCGCCCCCACCCACCGCTCCGCCGCCACCGCCGCCGGGGCTCTAGATGAAGCTCTGGTTGTTGCCCCTCGCCGCAATGGCTGTTTGGGGACAGGGCATTCCACCGGAATGGAACGTCCGGGCTCAACTGGATGAACTGAAGGGCCGCTTTGAGGCCATTTCCCCCGCCCTTGAAAAGGTGAATCTGCAGCGCTGGAAAGACGATGGCGCGGCCTCAGCTTATCTGGACCAGTTCACCTCGATTCAGCAACAACTCAAGAGTCTCAGTCTGGCCATTGCGGACTTGCGGCAGACGCCCGAAAAGCTCTCGGTGGCGCTGGAGATCTTTCTGCGCTTTGACTCTCTCGACGCCATGCAGCGGGCGGTCATGGAAGCCGTCAAAAAGTTTGAGGCTGTCGAGTTGGCCGATGAAATTGAAGCGCGCTTTGTGGAAAGTGCCCCCGCCCGTAACCAGTTTCGTAACTACCTTCTCGATCTCGCCACCTTGCGCGACAGCGAGCATGCCGTGCTGCAGCACGAGGCGGAGCGCTGCCGGGTGGAGAAGAATGCTCCCCCACCGCCCGCCCCGAAACCGGCGGTGAAGAAGAAATGACGCCCGCCGCGGCGCCTCGTTTCCGCTGTCACATCTGCAGGCAGGAAAGCGAACACATCTGCGTCTACTGCACCAAGGACACCTGCGAGATGCACCGTTGTGAAAAGTGCAAGCGCTGCACCGATTGCTGCGCCTGCTATCTGGACCAGCAGCAGCGCCGCTAGCCCGCTCTAGAAGTGCTTTGGCCAGGGGTTCTTCTGAAAGTCCTTTTCCCGCAGGATGGAAATGACTGCTTTGGCGAAGCCGCTTGCGGCGACGCCGTGGTCGTACCAGGGATTCTTGATTCCTTGCGGCGAGTAAAGCTGATACATCGCCATGAACATTTCAAACAGCACCTTCTTGTCGTACTGGCGAAGAGCTACCCTGGCTGTCGCGGGGCACTTCTTCATGCCGACAATTTGCCGCCGGAGATCCTCTGTGGCCCAGCGGGTGGATCCGGTTATGATCTCCATCCCAATGTGACTGTCCTTGTAGTATTTGGACCAATACTGCCGGTCTGAGCGGACGGTAGCCATGATGTGAATCTTGTCCTTGGGTGAGTTGTAGCAGCGCTGCGGGTCGGTGGTCTTCCACACGAAAACCGCCTCGTAGCGGTCTCTCAGTTGCGCTGGCGGCAGAAACTCCTTCGCTTCCACTCCATATTGAGGCGGGATTGCGCAGTAATCAGCGATTTCTTTGCCCCAGTCTTTCTGAATCCTGGCCTTTTCTTCCGTGGAGAGATCCCAGTCAATCGGTTGGGATTGTTCTTTGGGGTAGCTTTCAAATTGCTCGAGCCAGTGGAGATAGGCTTTATCCGCCGGGGACAGTTTGGGCGGCAAATTCTGATAGAGCGATTCCATCGTCCGGCCCCCGGGGTCCACCCGGCAATCCGGGTTCTGAAAGCCCATGATCTTCTTCTGGAAGGCGCCAATGGCGCGCCGCGTCCGAGGGCCGCAGATGCCATCCACTGCGATCGTGTCCACCCCGGGCAGATGACCCATACCGATCCACTTCATCAAGCGGCCTTGAATGGTCATTACGTCCTCAGGATGGTTCTGGGCGTTCTTGCCGACGGACCCTGAGAGCTTTATGTATTTCCACATGGACATAGCGTGCGTTCTCCAATGGAAGAAGCGGAGCCCACGCGCCATTTGGGTCAAATCTTGTAAGCTTGCGGCGATACGGTGGGGCTGATCAGCCCCAGGCTGCCTGCACCAGCTTCCGCAATACCGCAGCGTCCGCCGCCACGGCCTTCAACTCATCGGGGTTCTCATACTCCACATGCAGCGTCAGGGGGCCAGAGAAACCAGCTCGTGCCAGCCGCTGCAGCACCGCAGGCCAATCCACCATGCCCTCGCCCAGCGGGCACCAGCGCATGCGCCACTTGCCTTCGCGCTTTTCCCAATAGAAATCCTTGACGGCCACCATTTTCAGGCGCCGTATGGCCAGTTCCAGAGATGCATTCCAGGTCCAGGCGCCGCCCTCGGCGGTGGCGTGGGCGGGGTCAAAATAGAAGCCCATGAATTGCGGGTCCAGATGCTCGATCATCTGCCAGGTGTCCCAAACCGGGGCACCCACGTAATTGCCCGAATGGTTATGCATGCCGGCGGTGACGCCAAACTCGCGCGAGAGGCTGGCGAAGCCTTGCAGGGCCTGAGCCACGTCGGCCATGTTTGCGTCGAGCGCTGTCACGCCACCCGGCGCCGTATAGCGCCAGTAGCCAATTTTCCAATAGGGAATCTTCAATTGCCCGGCAGTGCGCAGTGTGGCCCGCGATTCGGGCGCCAGCGGGTTGGTGAGGCCGGTGGTGATCATGGGCACCTGCAACCCCGCGCCGGTCAGCGTCTTGTGCGCCAGCGGCAGATCGCGCACGACATTGGCGGGCAGCACATGGCCGCCGGGGCGGACGGTGAGGTCCACACCGTCAAAGCCCGTGTCGCGGCAGTAGCGGGCTAACTGTTCGTAGTTGAGCTGCGCGGCGTGCTTCGAGAAGAGGCTAACGACGGGTTTGGGCGTGGCCCCGGTGGCGGCCAGGGCCGCAGTGGCAAGGAAGTTTCGGCGGTTCATGGGTGTTTGTAGGGGGCGCGATATTTGTAGCTCAGCAACTGGTTGGCTTGCGCGTTGTTGGTGAAGCGTTCCGTGCGGGCATCCCATTCGAGGTAGCTGCGCGTCTTGAACGCAATGTTGGCGATATGCGTCGCCGAGGTGGACAGATGTCCGGTGAGTACATCGCAATTGCACTTGGCGCGCGTCTTCATACAGTCGAGAAAGTTGCGCGCGTGCGGGTGATTGGTTACCTGACCCGTCACCTTGCGCGCCTCCATGGCGGGCTTGCGCGAGGGGTTATAGGCGCGCTCGGTGACGCGGTCTACCGGGTTGCGCTGGGGCAGGGGGAGGTCGGTGGTGGCTTCGGGTACAACCTCCCAGCCATTGAGGTTCAGGTACATGGTGCCCTTGGTGCCACGAATCACCATTTCGGCCCGCTGGGGGCTGGCGGGTGCGGCATTGGCGTTGATCTGGGTGAAGATCACCATGACGCCGTCGTAATCCCACATGGCTTGCAGGGTGTCAGGAATCTCGCGGTTGTCCTCAATCGCGTACTTGCCGCCCATCACGGTGACGGCCTTGGGCGAGTCCTTACCGAGACACCAGCGCAGCATGTCAATGTAGTGCACGCCGAAGTTGGTCAACTGGCCGCCGGAGTAGTGATAGAACCAGCGGAAGTTGTAATACATGCGGTTGCGGTTGTAGGGAACCTTCGGCGCCGGTCCCAGCCAGGCATCCCATTCCGCATCGCTGGGCGGCGGACCCTCGGGCGCCGCGCCCAGCCCCATGGGCCACTCATTGGTGAGGTGGAAGCCCTGGGCGACGGTGACTTTACCGAGCCCGCCGCCGCGCACAAACTCGGCGGCTTCCTGCAGGAACTTCGCGCTGCGGCGTTGTATGCCCACCTGAACGACGCGCTTGTTGCGCTCGGCGGCTTCCACCATGCGGCGGCCTTCGAGGACGGTCAGGCTGAGTGGCTTCTCGCAGTAGACATCCTTGCCGGCATTGCAGGCTTCAATCATCTGCAGGGCGTGCCAGTGGTCGGGGGTGGCGATGACCACTGCGTCGAGCGATTTGTCGTCGATCAACTGGCGCCAGTCGGCGTAGCGCCTGGGGGTGTCGTGGCCACGGTCGCGGGCCTTCTTTTCGGCGAGATCGAGGTATGGCGTCTTGAGGTCGCAGATGGCAGCGGTGCGGGCGTCGCCGTATTCGAGGAAGCCATCGTGCACCTGATCGCCACGGTTGCCGAGGCCGATGTAGCCGAGTTGGACGCGGTCATTGGCGCCGAGAATCTGGGAATAGCTGAGGGCGGAAATGGCGGCGGTATGGGAAAAGAGACGGCGGTTCAAGGGGCGTACGGCTCCGGTGAGGAATTGAAAACAGTTCGAGTATATCGGAAGCCGCCGCCAATTCGAGGCCTGTGCTCAGGGAGTATTGGCGTTCTTGCGGTAGGCCGCGCGGGTGGGAGGTGGGGCCGGAGTGCCCTTCAGCGCCTCCCAAAGAATTTCGTTCATTTCGTCGTCGTCGATGCGATCCGGGGCGGAGAGATCAAGCGCGGCGCCCCGCGCCGCCAGATTGCCCCGGGGCGGATTCACCTCAGTGAGCGACACATTGGGCGGCAGGGCCGCATAGGTTTGGTAATCGGGCTTCCGCTGGAACACCGTGAGCATGGGGCTGGCCGTGGCGTCGAAGTGGCTGAGTGGTTCGAGGCCGAGCAGCAGGCCAATGGTCCGCAGCATCGAAGTGGTGTTGTAGAAGGTGGAATCCACCGCCTGCCGCTGGGTGTAAGGAGAGATGACATAGGCTGGCGAACGGTGGGAGTCGAGATGGTCCGGGCCATTCTGCGCATCATCTTCCAGGACAAAGATGGCGAGATGGGGCCAGGCCTTGGAGCGGGTAAGGTGTTCCACAATGCGCCCGAGGGCGGCATCGTTGTCGGCCATGGACGCATAAGGCGTCAGCTTGCCGGGAGCGGTGCCCCAGGTATGGTCGTTGGGCAACACCAGCACGGCGAGGTGTGGAGTCTGACCGGCGGCCTCCAGCCGCGACCAGTCTTCGTTGAAGAGCCGGGCCCGTTCGAGGTCAGGAAAGTCAGGGTCATAGCCGGCGTACTGGGGGTGAGTGATGGGTTCGAGATCCGCATCCGCCACCCGTTCCACAATGGGGTCGCCGGGCTTGGCGCCAGGCTTGTTGGTCACAAAGAAGCCGTAGTTGCGGACGCGGAGACCCTTGCGCAGGGCTCTCGTCCACAGGTAGCCCACCGGTGAGCTCAGCAGTGGATCGCGGACAAATCCGTTCGTCTGCGGGCGCGCCCGGCCTCCGTAGGCGGCTGGCCAGCGCTGCATGACGAAGTGAGGCGCCAGGGCGGCTGAGGTCCACATCCAGCCTTCGCTCGAAACATCGGCGTTGACATGGAAGTGATCGAGCAGCACAAACTGTTCCGCCAGGCGGTGATGATTGGGCGTAATGCGGCGGGGGAAGAGGCAGAGTGAAGGGTCTCCCGCACCCTGGGGCAGATCTCCCAGCACCTGATCATAGGT
>VFQU01001556.1_pt1 | contig 13031 bp, 9 predicted proteins | sample 3512311 | NCBI WGS metagenome assembly VFQU01 (sample SAMN10412377, study PRJNA504923) | tailings metagenome | isolation source: Relicate 3 Philex TSF3 active mining site | place: Philippines: Tuba, Benguet | collected 2017-08-29 | reverse complement strand
CGATCGCCGGCAGTCCGAGAAAGCGCCCCTCCATCGCCGCCGAGACCGTGCCCGAATAGATCACGTCGTCGCCGAGATTGGCGGCGTTGTTGATGCCCGAAACGACGATGTCGGGCTCGTGCTCGAGCAGGCCCGACAAGGCCAGATGCACGCAGTCGGTGGGCGTGCCGGCGACGCGGTAGCGGTGAGCGTCGAGTCGCACGACACGGATCGGCTGATCGAGCGTGAGCGAATTGCTCGCACCGGAACGGTCGCGGTCGGGTGCGACCACGGTGACTTCGCCGATCGCGCGCAGGCGATCGGCCAGGACGCCGATGCCCGGAGCGTCCACGCCGTCGTCGTTGCTGACCAGAACCCGCATCGCACCCCTCGAGCCGAATCGCTGCACGCCGATGCCTCGGTGCTGCGGCCAGCACCCGGCGAGATATCGGGAGAAGCGGCGATGATACCGGATTCGCCCGGATCGCTTCAGCCGGCGCGGCCCGCCGGCGCCGTTCCGCAAGCGCACGATGAACGTCGAACGACACGGAACGCACGGCAGCGGAAAAAAACCGCGTTTGCGTTAGGCTCGTCGCGATGAAGCGCTCACCGCCGCCCGATGAAGACGACAGCCGCCTGTTCCGCGAGGCGATGGGACCGGTGCGTCCGCTGGCGGCACCGGCGCAGGCGGCGCCTTCGCGGCCCAAGCCGCCGCCCGAGCCGCTTCAGTTCATCCGCGACGAGGCGGCGGTCGGCCGCGAACTGCTCGATCATCCGTTCGACCCGGCCTCGATCGAGGTCGGCGAAGAACTGGTCTGGCTGCAGCAGGGCCAGTCGCCGCGCCTGCTGCGCCGGCTGCGGCGCGGCCAGTTCAGCGTGCGAGCCGAGATCGACCTGCATCAGATGACGGCGGCCGTCGCGCGCGTCGCGATCGCGCAGTTCATCGACGAGTGCCGGCGCGAGCACGCGCTTTGCGTGCGCATCGTCCACGGCAAGGGCTTGCGCTCCAAGCCGGAGGGTCCGGTGCTCAAGAAGCTGACCGACCAGCTGCTGCGCCGGCGCGCCGACGTGCTCGCGTTCGCGTCGGCGCGCGCGTCCGAAGGCGGCACCGGCGCGGTCCTCGTGCTGCTGCGTCCGCTTTGAACGCACCGCTGCACGAGCCGCGGCTGCCACGCGGCGGCGGACCGGCCGCGCTGATCTGCGGGATCGCAACGCTCGCCGTCGCGGTCGCGGGCGTCGCGCTGATGCTGCTCGCCGCGCCGCGGGTGCCCTATGCCGACGCGTGGCGACTCTACGCCAAGCTGCTCGACCAGCCGTTCCTGACCGGCGTGACCTCGGCCGACAACGGCCATCGCGAGGTGCTGCCGAATGCGGTGCGCTGGATCGAGCTGCATCTGTTCGGCGGCGATCAGACGCTCGGCATCGTGCTCGGCGCCTTGCTCGCGATCGCCGCGGCGGCGGTCTGGCTGCGCACGATCGCGCAGGCGCCGCTGAGTCCGGCGTCGCGCGCCGCGGCCGGCCTGATCGCGGCACTCGGCCTGTTCTGGCTCGGCAACGAACGCGCGCTGGCGCATGCGCACGAATCGGTGCGCGTCTATCTGATCGTGCTGTGCCTGCTGCTGGCACTGGCGCGAACAGCCGGCGGCCGCGTCGACGCGCGCGCGGTCGCCGGCTCGGCGGCGCTGGCGTTGCTGGCGACGCTGACGTTCGGCAGCGGCATCGCGAGCTTCGGCGCGATCGCGATCGTGATGCTGCTCGGCCGCGCGACACGCGCCGCCTGGGGCGTCTGGACCGCCTGCTTCGCGATCGCAGTCGGCCTCTATCTCGGTGGCGCCTCGTCCGCAGTGACCGGCACGTTGAAGTTCGACCCGATCGGACAGCTCAGCCTGCTCGCGCGCTGGCTCGCCAGCCCGTTCGTCTACGTGTTCTGGCCGCTGCTCGATCCGGCGGTGGCGGCGCTCGTGCCCGGCACGCCGCTGCGCGACGCCGCGACCGCATTCGCCATCGCGTTCACGGCGCGCTACGGACCGGTGCAGACCGCGCTCTGGCCACAGGCGCTGATCGGCGCGGCCGGCCTGGCCTCGCTGCTGATCGCGAGCTGGCGCGCCTGGCGCGAACCGGGCGCGACGTTGCCCGCACGCCGCTTCGCGCTCGGCGTAGCCTGGTTCGGCCTGGCGGTCGGCGGCTTGATCGCGCTGTCGCGTTCGGCCTACTTCGCCGAGTTTCCGGATCAGCTGCACGCACCGCGCTACCTGCCGTGGTCGAGCCTGTTCTGGGCCGGCCTGCTGAGCGCGGCCCTGCTCCGGACCGGCCGGCGGCCGCGACCGGCGCTCGCGCTGCTGATCGCCGCGATCGTCGCACCCAGCTCGCTGTGGATGGCCGAACTCGCCCGATCGATGCAGCGCACGGCCGAGCGCACCGCGACCGCGGCCGTCGTCGGCCTGGTGCCCGAGTCGCAGCCGCTCGGCGAGACGGTCGCGTCCGAACTGGCGGCCGCCCTGCCCGCGCTGCGCCGCGACGGCCTCGGCCCTTACGCCTGGCCCGAGGCGCGCTGTCTCGGACGCGTGCTGCACGAGGATGCGATCGGCACGATCCAGGCGCGCGACTGGACGATGCGCACGACCGCGAACCGGATCGGCGCGGCCGGCCGCGTGGTCCGCTTCACGCTCGCACAACCGGCCGATCGCCGTGTGCTGATCGTCGACGCGGCAGGCGTCCTGATCGGCCTCGCAGTACCGGATTCCGCACGCGGCGGCGATGCCTGGGAGGGCTGGATCGCGCCGGATCTCGACGCCGCCGCGGCGCCGGCGCTGGCCGCACGCGTCGGTGCACCGCTGTGCGGGCCGGAGTGAGTCGGACGCTGCGAGCAATCCGGCGGCTGGCAGCCGCTGCGCGTCAGCGCTCCGGATACAGCACCGGCAACGCCGACGCGGATCGCTGCGCCGACGGCGCGGCGCGCCAGCGCAGCCCGTCGCGGAACGCGCGCTCGAGCCGTCCGCCGAGACCGTCCGCCGCCGCGCCGGCGTAGCGTGCCTGTTGCAGCGCCAGCAAGGCTTCGCGCTGCTCGGGATCGCCGAGCGCGGCGATCAGCTCGCCGACGTTGCGCAGCAGCGGCCGTTCGCTGCGCGCCCATTCGATCAGGCTGCGCTCGGCGCCGGCGAGTTCGCCGAGCGCGGCGGCGCGCAGGAAGCGGCCGCGTGCAGCACCGCCGTCTCGCGGCGAACCCGCCGCCGGCACCTGACCGGTGCGCGGCCGCGCGCGCCAGGCCCATAGCGCGATCGTCGCCAGCCACAGCGCGAAACCTGCCGCGGCCAGCGCCTGCCAGAACCGCAACGACGGCGCCGCCGTCTCGATCGGGGCCTGCGGCGGCAGCGCCACGTCGGCCGGTGGCGGTACCGCCGGAGCCGCCGCGCCGCCCGGCGGCGGCACCGCGGCGTTGGCCGCGGCCGGCAGCACCTGGACGACACGCGCCGGCAGCACCGCCGTGGTCTGCGCGCCGGTCGCGGTGTTCCACCAGCGCAGCTTGATTTCGGGCAGCTCGAGCCGGCCGGGCTGCGTCGGCACGACCGCGAACTTGCGTACACGCTCGCCGAACAGCCAGGTTCCGTCGTCACGCGTGACGACCTGCGACTTGTCCGGATAGATCTCGGCTCCGGCGAGCGGCGGGAAATCGAGCTCGGGCAGCTGCTCGTAGCCCAGGCCCTGGGCCTTCATGCGCACGGTGCGCGTCACCGGATCGCCGACGTGAACTTCGGCCGGCAGATCGGTCTCATCCGCCAGCGTCAGGTCGACTGCCGGCAGCCACGGCGCCTGCCCCCAGTCGGCCGGTCGCGGCCGCACATTGAACTCGACTGCGTCGGAGCTGGCCGAGACGGCACGGCCGCGATTGAAGAAACCGGTCGGATCGCGCGGATCGAGCGCGCTGCCGCGAAACACCAGCGCGGCGATGCGCAGCGTGCCGCTCGCCTCCGGGATCAGCGCGTAGTGCCGTTCGACGACGTGGTAGCGGCGGTCGCCGATGCTCGCGACATAGCGGCGATCCTGCCCGAGACGCTGCACGACGACGCCGTCGGCCTTGGGTTCGGCGAGATTGCCGTCGGTCAGATCGAACGCGAAGTACAGCTTGACCGTATAGCGGATCTGCTGCTGGACGTAGGGCGCGAGCGGATCGGCCGTGACCTCGACGAAGAGATCGTCGCCGGGCCGTCCCTGCGCGCCGGTCGGCTGCGGCAGCACGGTCAGCGTCAGCGGCTCGGTATGGACGCCGCCGACCGCCACCGACGGCACCGTCAGCACGCCCTCCTGTTTCGGTTCGAGCGCGACCGCCCACAGGGTCTTGATCACCGTGGTGCCGTTGATGATGTTGACCTGACGGCTGGACTGCGTGCCGAGCTGGCGGAAATCGCGGTCGAGCACCGAGAAGTCGGGCTGGCCGGTTGCGCCGCCCTGGCTCTCGCCGGTCAAGGTCACGTTCTCGCCCAGATGCATCGTGTCGCGATCGAGCCAGGCACGAACGCCCTCGTCGGCCGCGAGCGCCGGCACGGCGACGCACAGCCAAGACAGCGCGGCGATCAGGCGGTGCAGTGCGCGCAGGGTCATGGACCGTTTCCTCCGGCTTGTTGGCGACGCTGATACTCGAGCAGGAACTTGCGCCGCAGCAGACCGCCGGGATCGTCCGGCACGCGTTCCATCCACTGCTTCATCGCCTGCTGCTGTTCCTGATCGGCCGCCTCCTGCGGCGACAGCGAGCGGGACTGGCCCTGCTGCGCGGACGAACCGGACTTGGCCGCATCGCCCTGCTCGTCACCACCACGTTCGAGCGCCTTGTCGATCGCCTTGGACAGCGCTTCCTTCTGCCCGGCCTGCTGGTCCGGATCCTGGCCGGCCGATGCTTGTGCAGCGGCATCCTCGGGGCGCTCCTCGCCGGAGCGGTCGTCGCGCTGACGATCGGAGCGCTGCTGGCCGTCCTGACCGCCATCGGCAGATGAGGCATCGTCCTTGCCGTCCTGTTGCTCGCCCTGCTCCGAGCCGTCGCCCTGCTGCGCACCTTCGCTGCCGTTCTGCGGCGAGGATTGCCCGCCGGACTGGCTGGGCTGGCCGTCCTGGCCCTGCTGACCGTTCTGGCCGTCCTGCTGCGGCGGCGGTTGTTCGGCCTGCCGTTTCATCCAGGCTTCGACCGCCTCGCGGTTGGCCTCGGCATCGGCCATGCCGGGCGCCTGCTCGAGCGCGCGATCATAGGCGGCGATCGCCTCCTCGTACCGGCCGAGCTTGGCCAGCGCGTTGCCTTGGTTGTAAGCGGCGTCAGGGCCGCGTGCCTGCTGCCAGGCTTGCGCTGCGCCCTGGTAGTCGCCGGCGCGAAACGCGGCGCTGCCGCGCCACTCCGGCGAATGCGCACGTTCGAGCGCGGCCTGCGCATCACCGTTGGCGAGCGCCACGGCGGCCTGCTGGTCCGGGCGTCGCCACAGATCGGCGAGCGAGGCCGCATCGGCCCTTTGCGCCGGCAGGCCGACACCCAGTGCCAGGACCATCAGCCAGCCGCGCCGGAAGCCGGCCAGCGCGATCGGCAGCAGCAACAGCAGCAGCCACGGACCGCGATCGCGAAACCGTGTGCTGCGCGCCGCATCGTCCGTGTCGGATGCCGCGCCGCGCACGGCCGGCGCGTCGTCGAGCAGGGTCTGCAGATCGCCGGCGTCGGCGCTCAGCGCGACGTAGCGACCGCCGCCGGCGGCGGCCAGCGCGCGCAGCCGGTCCTCCTCGAGCTTCGGCACGACGATGTCGCCGCTGGCGCCCTTGAGAAATCCGCCGTCGGGCAGCGCGACCGGCGCACCGGCTGCGGTGCCGACTGCCAGGACCGAGACGCGCATGCCCTGCGCGAGTGCGGCGCGCGCGGCCGAGTCCGCATCGGCCGACGCGCTGTCGGCGATCACGATGATCTCGCCGCTGCGGGCGCCGGCCTGGCGGATCAGGTCGGTCGCGCGTGCGATCGCGCGGCCGGTCGCGTTGCCGGCGACCGGCATCACGGTCGGATCCAGCGCCTGCACGAGATTGCGCACGGTGTTGACGTCATCGGTCAGCGGCGCGGCGATGAACGCGTCGCCGGCGTAACCGATCAGCGCGGTCTGCTGATCGCGGCTGCGGTCGAGAATGTCGCCGATCTTGTGGCGCGCCCGCTCGAGCCGGCTCGGCTTGATGTCCTGCGCGAGCATGGAGGCGGCCAGTTCGAGCACGATCACGCGCGCCGACTCGTTGCGATAGAGCGGCATCGACTCGCGTTCCCAGGCCGGGCCGGCCAGCGCCAGGCAGCTCAGGATCCAGACCAGGCCGGCCAGACGCGTACCGCCGCGACCGGCGGCATCGTCGCCGCGCTCGATCAGATGCGGCAGCAGCTGCGGATCGACGGCCTTGCGCCAGGCGCCGGCCTCGGTGCGCTCGCGCCGCGCGCGCCATGCGAACAGCGGCAGCGCCAGCAGCGCGAGCAGCCACAGCGGACGCAGGAAATGAAAATCGGCGAGCGCGGCGTCCATCATCTCGCGTCCGTCACGGGCCGGCCCGGACGCCGCGCCAGCGCAGCGTCGGCGCGACCAGCGCGAAGCCGCCGACCAGCAGCGACAGCGCCAGCGGCGGCCAGTACAACTCCTGGATCGGGCGCAGATTGTCGGACTTGTCGGCGGCCGGCTCGAGCTGGTCGATCGCCGCATAGATGCCGGCCAGCTCGGCGCTGTTGCGGGCGCGGAAGTAGCGGCCGCCGGACTGTTCGGCCATCGCCTGCAGCATCGCCTCGTCGAGATCCTCGGACGGGTTGACCACGCGGCTGCCGAACAGGCTGTCCACGCGCATCGCCTCGGCACCGATGCCGATCGTGTAGATGCGCACGTGGTTGGCGGTCGCCAGCTCGGTCGCCTTGCGCGGATCGAGTTCGCCGGCGTTGTTGACGCCGTCGGTCAGCAGCACCAGCACGCGCTGGTTCTCCGGCCGGTCGCGCAGGCGCTTGACGGCCAGGCCCACCGCATCGCCGATCGCGGTCTCGCGTCCGGCCAGGCCGATCGCCGACTCGTGCAGCTGGGCGGCGACCGTGCCGAGGTCGAACGTCAGCGGCACCAGCAGATAGGCCCGGCTGCCGAACAGGATCAGGCCGACGCGGTCGCCCTTGCGCCGCTCGATGAAGTCCGCGCCGATCGCCTGGATCGCATTGAAGCGCGGCGTCGGCACCGTGGTCGCGCCGAGCTGCATGTCCTCGATGCTCATGCTGCCGGAGGTGTCGACCGCGAGCAGCAGATCGCGTCCGGTGCGCGCGACGTCCTCGGGCGGACCGAGCCATTGCGGACGCGCCGCGGCGATCACCAGCAGCGACCAGGCCGCCAGTGCCAGCCAGCGCCGCCACGACGGCACCGGCGCCGGCTGCGCCGCCTCCTCGAGCCGCAGTCCCGGATGCGGCAGCCTCAGCGCATGCGCGCTGGCGGTCTTGCCGCGCGGCAGCAGCCAGGCCGCGAGCAGCGGCAGCGGCAACGCCGCGAGCAGCAACGGCCAGGCCAGCTCAAGCATCGGGACGTTCCTTCGGCAACGCGCGATCGAGCCAGTCGCGCGCGAGTCCGACCAGGGCCGCCGCGTCGATCTCGGCGCTGCGCCGGAACGGCGCATCGAGCAGCGCGCGGCCCGGTCCGTCGACGAAACCGCCGCCGCCGTGACGATCGAGAAACGCGAGCCAGGCCTCGCCACTGAGCGCGGCGGCGCGGCGGTCGATCAGCAGACTCGCGCGCCGCAGCAGCAGCGAGATGCCGCCGGCCAGTCGCGCCGGATCGGGCGCAGCCGCATCGGCTGCGACCAGTCGGTCGAGCTCGGCGATCACGCCGCTGCGCCAGCGGCGACGTCCCCGCCGGCTGCGCCAGCGCCGCAGCGCCCAGGCGCCGAGCAGCAGCGCGGCCAGTGCGAGGATCCACCAGCCCGGCGCCGGCGGCCACCAGGCCGGATCGGGCGGCAGATGGATGTCGCGCAGGACCGGGCCGTCGGCGTTCATGCGACCCCGGTAATGACGCGCGAGCGCGCCAGCAGCGGCGCCAGCGTGCGTCTCAGATCGGCGTCGGTGTCGAGCTCGATCACGCGTACACCGATGCGCACGCTCTCGGCGCGCACCCGTTCGCGCATCGCCGCGAAGCGCTGCGGCCACGCCGCGCGCACGTGAGGATCGGCGAAATCGAGCGTCTGCTTGACGCCGCCGCTGCTGAGCGCATAGCGGCCCGGCGGCGGCGGCGCGATCTCGAGCGCATCGCGCAGCAGAACGACGGCGACGTCGTGGCGGCCGGCCAGCTGGGCCAGCGGCGACCAGGCCGCCGCGTCGGCGTCGAAGCCGTCGCTGAGCACGACCAGACGCATGCCGGGCCGCAGCAGGCGCCGGATGCGCGGCATCGCCGCCGACCAGGTCGACATCTGCGCGGCATCGCTCGCCGCGTCGAAGTCGCGCAGCGCGCGCAGCACGCGCAGCACGCCGCGCCGTCCGCCGCCGGGCTTGACCTCGCCGGCTATGCCGCCGCCGAATCCGACCAGGCCGATGCGATCGCCGCTGCCGGCCGCGAGCCAGGCCAGCAGCGCCGCGGCGCGGCCGGCCTGCACGCTCTTGAAGCGCTTGCGCGTACCGAAGCGCATGCCCGGATTGAAATCGACCGCGAGCAGCAGCCCCTGCTCGCGCTCTTCCTCGAACACCTTGGTATGTGCGCGGCCGCTGCGCGCGGTCAGGCGCCAGTCCATGTGACGGATGTCGTCGCCGGCCTGGTAGACGCGCGATTCGCGAAAGTCGACGCCGCGGCCGCGCCAGCGCGAAGCGTGGCCGCCGCTGCGCGTGGCGGTGCTGCGCCGCGGCTCGGTCAGGCGACCGCCCTGCGCGAGCACGCGCAGCGTGATCAGTTCTTCGAGATCGATGGCAGTGGCGGACATGGGGCGGCATTCAACCGGAGTGGCTCACTCGCAAGACTGTCGTCCCGCTTCCCGACGGAAACGGATGTCCCCCCGTGCAACGCCCCCCGGTATCGAACTCGCACATGCTCTTCAGATCCCTCCGAAAGCTTCGATGACGACCGTTCCGCCGGCCCCGATCCGTCCCGCGATCGGCGGACCGCCGCCCTAACGGCGCAGCCGCGCAATGCAGAGCACACGATCGCGCTACGGCAGCGGAACCCGCTCGAGCAGCAGACCGATCACGCGATCGGACTGGACGCCCTCGGCTTCCGCCTCGTAGCTCAGCAGCACGCGATGGCGCAGCACGTCGGCTGCGACCGCATGCACGTCTTCCGGCGTCACGTAGTCGCGACCGGCCAGCCACGCATGCGCGCGCGCGCAGCGATCCAGCGCAATCGTGCCGCGCGGGCTGGCACCGAACGCGATCCAGCGCGGCAGGTCCTCGCCGTAGCGCGAAGGCTCGCGCGTGGCCAGCACCAGCTGCAGCAGGTACTCCTCCAGTTGCGGCGCCAGATGGACGTCGAGCACCTCGGCGCGCGCCGCGAAGATCTGCGCCTGCGTCAACAAACGCAGCGGAGCGGTGGAAACGGTCAGAGTCTCGCGCGCCCGTGCGCGCGCCAGCTGCAGGATCGCCGCCTCGGCCGCGGCGTGCGGGTAGTCGATGCGCACATGCAGCAGGAACCGGTCCAGCTGCGCCTCGGGCAGTGGATAGGTTCCTTCCTGCTCGATCGGATTCTGCGTGGCCATGACCAGGAACAGATCGGGCAGCTGGTAGGTGGTCCGTCCGACCGTGACCTGCCGCTCGCCCATCGCCTCGAGCAGCGCGGACTGCACCTTGGCCGGCGCGCGGTTGACCTCGTCGGCGAGGATCAGATTGTGGAAGATCGGCCCTTCCTGGAACTGGAACGTCGCCGACTGCGGCCGGTAGATCTCGGTACCGGTCAGATCGGCCGGCAGTAGATCGGGCGTGAACTGGATGCGGTGGAAATCGCCCTCGATGCGCGAGGCCAGCTCCTTGATCGCCGTGGTCTTGGCCAGACCCGGCGCGCCTTCGACCAGCAGATGGCCGTCGGCCAGCAAGGCGATCAGCAGCCTGTCGACCAGGGCCTCCTGGCCGATGATCCGGGTGACCAGTTCGGCGCGCAGCGCGGAGAAGGCGGCCGAGGCCGCGGAGGTGTCGGGCATGTCCATAGGGGAAATGTGGAAGCGGTCCGTATGATCGCACGCGGGGATGCGGCGCTTCGCAGTGGACAGCGCGCAGACGCATTGGTTCATCGCGGGAACGAATCGCTCAGTCGGTGACGACCTCGTGCAGCGGCCGCGGGTGGCCGACCAGCCAGCCCTGCGCGTAACGGCAGCCGAGGTCACGCAGCAGGGCGTACTGTGTCGAGGTCTCAACCCCCTCGGCCACGACCTGGCAACGCAGGCCGCGCGCCATCGCGACGATCGCGCGCACCAGCGCCAGGCCGCGCGAGGACGACAGACGGTGCACGAGGCTGCGGTCGAGCTTGATGCAGTCGAAGTCCAGATCGGCCAGTACGCCCAGATTGGCGTAGCCGGTGCCGAAGTCGTCCAGCGCCACCGACATGCCGACGGCGTGACAGGCCTCGAGCAGCTGTGCGATGCGCGGCGTGTCGAACATCAGGCTCTCGGTGATCTCGATGCGCAGGCGGTCCGGCGGCAGACCGTGCGCGGCCAGCCGCGCGATCCAGCGCGGCACCAGATCGGCGGCGGCGAGCTGGCGTGCCGATACGTTCAACGCGATGAACGGCAGCGGCTCGTCGCGTCGCTCGCGCAGGCGTACCAGCATCGCGCAGACCCGGTCGAGCACGTAGTCGCCGATCGGCAGGATCAACGAGGTCTCCTCGGCGAGCCGGATGAACTCGGCCGGCGAGACCTGGCCGCGCTCGGGATGGCGCCAGCGGATCAGCGATTCGTAGCCGGCCGTCGAGCCGTCGGCCATGTCCTGCAGAGGCTGCAGCAGGACGTCGAGGTCGCCGCGCTCGAGCGCCAGGCGCAGCTCGCTCTCGAGTCGGATCTTGTCGAGCCCCGGGTCGACGTGCGGCACCGGCGCGCCCGATGCGGTCTGGGCGCCTCGCGTCAGCGTGGCCAGCGCCGAGCGGTAACGCGCCAGCTGGCTCATCAACAGCGCGCGGACGACCGGGTCGGCCGCCTCGAGCCGCTCGGAGAACTGATCGCGGTCGATCGGCAGCAGCACGCAGTCGGTCAGCGCGCGTGCCGAGGTCGACCGGTTCGAATTGTCGAGCACGGCCATCTCGCCGAGCAGCTCGCCGGGCCCGAGCTCGCCCAGCACCTGCGTGCGGCCGCGCTGGACCGTACTGATCTCGATGCGGCCGCTCTCGACGAGAAACGCGGTCGTCGGAGAATCGCCTTCGGCGAAGATCAGGTCCTGCGCGGCGACGTGGCGGCGTTGGCTGCGCATCGATGCTCCCGAGGATGGATAAGCGACAAGGTCGCGTGTCTAGGCTGACAGCGTCGGTTCCGGCCGACAAGCGCCGCGCCGGCGGACACTTGGCGCCCGGGCCCGAAATGCCTGACTCGCCCGCCTGCGGACTCGGCGTTGCAAGCCAGGCGCTGCGGTCGACCAGGGTGCGCGAAGGCCCCGCCGACCGGGACGCGTTCGCGAACGCGGGCCGCGTCTCACGACGACCGGAGTGTCGTTCGGGCACAACCCGTGCCGAAGCGAAGCCGTGCCTACGGGGCCATGCTTCGGCCGAATGCGCCGCGTGGCCCGCATCCACGAACAACGTCCGCTGCGCGCAATACCTATCACTGATCCCGGCTTGCGGAAAAAAGAAAGGGCTGCCGAAGCAGCCCTTTCTCGTAACCTGATGACGACTCGGTCAAGGAGCCGTGCAGGCGCCCGGCGAGGGACTCCAGCCGCCCGAGGCCGACCGGACCGGCACGACCACGCTGCGCGTCGTACCGGCAGCCGCGAACGTGCACTGGCCGTCGGCCGACAGGGCCGCACTGACCTGGACCGTGAACGAGGCCACGCCATCGTTGCCGGTCGTCGAGCTGCCCGGCGTGACCGTGATGCCGGTCGTGCAGGTGCCGGTGACATTGACGTTCGGCACCGGCGCGCCGCCCTGGTCGATCGCGCGGATCGCGACCGGCGCCGAGAACGGCAGGCAGGTGATCGCGAGCGAGTTCGGCGAAGCCTGCAGCGCCGCGAGCTGGACGACGATGTCGATCGTCGTGCTGGCGCCCGCACCGGTGAAGACGATCTGGCCGCTGTTGCCGCCGGCCGACGAAATCGGAAGGCCGCTGGTGACGACGTTGCCGTCGACACAGCCGTCGGCATCGGTTGTGTTGGCGAGCAGGCCGTTGGACGCCACGCCGTCGATCGAACCCGTACCCTGCAGACCCTGGAACGCGAACCCGACCGGGAAACCGCGCAACGGGATGCCGAGCGCGTCGGTCAGACAGACCGTGACGGTGTGCGCGACGGTGCCGCGGATCGGATTCGGGAATGCCGTGATCGATGCCGGCGCGACGCCCGGATAGGTCATCGTGACCGCGTCGGTGACCAGACGCGCGCCGCCGGTGACGGTATCGGTGCCGTTGCCCTGCGCCCACAGCGCGACCGCGTTGCCGACCGAACGGACCGTGTAGGTCAGCTTGCCGACCGCGACGCCGAGTTCGTTCGTGGTCGCACTGGCGGTCACGTTGCCTTCCATCGCGCGACCGACCAGATACGGCAGGACCGCACCGTAGTTGACGCTGCTGCCGGTCGTGTTGTTGAGATTGAACGCTGGATTGACCGTCAGGCTGGTCTGGCTGTTGACGCTGGTCACGGTGACGGCCGTCTCCAGATCAGCGTTGCCCTGCACCGCCTTGCCGAACACGACCAGCGCATCGCCCGGACCGGCGCCGCCGCCGGCGGTCTGGAACTGGCCGCTGGGCGCGACGAAGCTGGTGCCGCCCTCGGTCGGGTTGCCGTCGGTGCCGGAGATCAGGAAGCGGTTCGACTGCGCGGTACCGAACGCGCCGACCGGCGCGTCGACTGCGCCGAAACGCAGCGCCGTGCCCGGCAGTACCGGATTGCCCTGGCGGTCGGTCGCGAGCACCGCCACGCGCAG
>VFQU01001555.1_pt1 | contig 13043 bp, 12 predicted proteins | sample 3512311 | NCBI WGS metagenome assembly VFQU01 (sample SAMN10412377, study PRJNA504923) | tailings metagenome | isolation source: Relicate 3 Philex TSF3 active mining site | place: Philippines: Tuba, Benguet | collected 2017-08-29 | reverse complement strand
ATGATTGGGCACATCAGCCATGGCGATGATCCGCTCGCATCCCAACGTGTCGAACCCGTAATTGAGCCAGGCGCGCCCCGCTTCGGTGGCATAGCCGAAGCCCCAATGGGTCGGGGCGAGCCGCCAACCCAACTGCACATCATCGGGATACCACTCTTCGACACCGAGCCCAGCCGCGCCCAGAAAGACGCCATCCGCGCGCCGCTCGACCGCAACCATGCCCCGGCCCACGCGACAGCCGCGATTGGCGCCCGCCATATCGGCCTCGGTCCGCTCTGCCGACCAGACCCCGCCGAGAAATTGCATCACCTCAGGATCGGCGCAGATAGCGCAATAAAGCGGCACGTCTTCACCCCGAAACGGGCGGAGCACCAACCGCTCGGTCACGATCACCGCGTCACCACCCCAGGTTTCCGACACTGATGCTCCTCCTAAACAAAATGGCGGCCCCGAAGCGCCGCCATTTCAATTTTTCACAATGTAAGCACTGCTTACGCCGCAACCAGACTCCGCAGCACATAGTGCAGGATGCCGCCATTGCGGAAATAGTCGAGTTCATTGGCCGTATCGATACGGCAGCGGGTTTCGACATTGAGCACCGAACCATCGGCGCGGGTAATCTTAACCGTAACGGCCGCGCGCGGCTCGATCTGTTCCACGCCCGAAATATCGACCGTTTCAGTGCCATCAAGGCCCAGCGTTTGCCAGCTTTCGCCATCCTTGAACTGCAGCGGAATGACACCCATGCCGACCAGGTTCGAGCGGTGAATACGCTCAAAGCTCTGCGCGATCACCGCCTTGACGCCGAGGAGGTTCGTGCCCTTGGCCGCCCAGTCGCGCGACGAGCCTGTGCCATATTCCTTGCCGGCGAAAATCACCAGCGGCGTGCCCTGGGCCTGATATGCCATGGCCGCGTCATAAATCGCCATCTGCGATCCATCTGGACCCTTGGTGAAGCCGCCTTCGACCCCATCCAGCATCATGTTCTTGATGCGGATATTGGCGAAGGTGCCGCGCATCATCACTTCATGATTGCCGCGACGGGCGCCGTAGGAGTTGAAGTCCTTGGGAGCCACCTGCCGTTCGGTCAGATACTTGCCCGCCGGCGTGCCGGCCTTGAACGAACCGGCCGGGGAAATATGGTCGGTGGTGATGGAGTCGAGGAACAGCGCCAGCACGCGGGCCGAAACCACATCGGTCACCGGCTTGGGCTCGATGGTCAGGTCCTCGAAATAGGGCGGGTTCTGCACATAGGTGGAACCGGAATTCCAGCCATAAGTTTCCCCGCCTTCGACGGCGATGGCTTGCCAGTGCTTGTCGCCCTTGAACACGTCCGAATAGCGCGACCGGAACATTTCGGCGGTGACGTGCTTGCGCACGATCTCGGCAACCTCGTGATTGGTCGGCCAGATATCCTTGAGATAAACCGGCTTGCCGTCCTTGCCCGTGCCGATGGGCTGGGTGGTAATATCGACATTGAGCGTGCCGAGCAGCGCATAGGCGACGACCAGCGGCGGGGAAGCCAGATAATTGGCCCGCACATCCGGGTTCACGCGGCCTTCGAAATTGCGGTTGCCCGACAGAACCGAGGCGGCGACCAGCTTGTTCTCGTTGATCGTATCGGAAATGGCCTGCGGCAAGGGGCCGGAATTGCCGATACAGGTGGTGCAGCCATAGCCGACGAGATTGAAGCCGATGGCATCGAGATCGTCCTGAAGACCGGCGGCGGTGAGGTAATCGGTCACCACCTGCGAGCCGGGGGCCAGCGAGGTCTTGACCCAGGGCTTCGAATTTAGGCCCAGCGCCCGCGCCTTGCGGGCGACGAGACCGGCAGCCACCAGCACCGAGGGGTTGGACGTATTGGTACACGACGTGATGGCGGCGATCACCACCGAACCATCATTGATCGAATAATCGCAACCCTTGACCGGGAAGGCGGCTTCCTCGGGAATATCGTCGACGCCGGTAGCGCCTTCATCCACAAACCGGCTTTCCTGCTTGTCGGCTGGCAGCTTGGTGCGCTCGATACGACCACCGGACAGTTCCGGCAGCGCGGTGGCGAAGGCCGAGGTCACATCCTTGAGCGCCACGCGGTCCTGCGGCCGCTTGGGGCCGGAAAGCGAGGGCACGACGGTGGAGAGATCGAGTTCGAGGCTCGACGTAAACACCGGATCGGGTGTGTCCGAAGTGCGGAACATGCCCTGTGCCTTGGAATAGGCCTCGACCAGCGCCACGCGGTCCGGATCACGGCCGGTCGTGGCGAGGAATTTGAGCGTATCGGCATCGACCGGGAAATAGCCGCAGGTCGCGCCATATTCGGGCGCCATATTGGCAATGGTCGCCTGGTCTTCGAGGCTGAGATAATCGAGGCCCGGGCCGTAAAATTCGACGAACTTGCCGACCACGCCCTTCTTGCGCAGCATTTCGGTGACGGTCAGCACGAGGTCGGTGGCGGTAATGCCTTCATTGATCTTGCCGGTAAGCTTGAAACCCACCACTTCCGGGATCAGCATGGTCACCGGCTGGCCGAGCATTGCCGCCTCGGCTTCGATGCCGCCCACGCCCCAGCCCAGAACGGCCATGCCATTGACCATGGTCGTGTGCGAGTCGGTGCCGACAAGCGTATCGGGATAGGCGACAGTTTCGCCGTTTTCTTCCTTGGTCCAGACGGTCTGGGCCAGATATTCGAGGTTCACCTGATGGCAGATGCCGGTGCCGGGGGGCACGACGCGGAAATTGTCGAAGGCCGACTGACCCCAGCGCAGGAATTCATAGCGTTCGCCATTGCGCTCATATTCAAGTTCGACATTCTGCTGGAAGGCGTTGGGCGTGCCGAAGCTGTCCACCATAACGGAGTGGTCGATGACCAGATCCACCGGAACCAGCGGATTGATCTTCTGCGGATTAGCGCCGAGCTTGGCAGTCGCATCGCGCATGGCGGCAAGGTCCACCACGGCCGGAACGCCGGTAAAGTCCTGCATCAGGACGCGCGCCGGGCGATACTGGATTTCATATTCGGAGGTGCGGGTCACCAGCCATTCGGCAATCGCCTGAATGTCTTCCTTTTTCACCGTCCGGTTGTCTTCGAAGCGCAGCAGGTTTTCCAGCACCACCTTCATCGAGCCGGGGAGCTTGGACACGCCGGCCAGGCCGTTCTTTTCGGCTTCGGCAATCGAATAATAGGTATAGGTCTTGCCGCCGACTGTGAGCGTCGACTTGGATTTGAAGCTGTCTATCTGTGTCACGATGCTCCGCCCTTTGCTGCTGACGCGGTTTTCCGGGCAGATGGGGCCGCCAAAAATCGCGCGTTTTCTGGAATGAGTCCAATCTCAAGGGCTTATAGTCAATCCAATAGACCCTTGCCAGTACGCCCTTGGGTTCAATACGAGATGGGGCCATGACGCAACGGCAAGTCTATTCGCAAATTCACCTTGAGACCCATGGGCTTGCCTGTGGGCGCGGCGAAGCCGTGCTTGCCGACAATATTACGCTCGATCTCGGCCCCGGCGCCGGCCTCGTGCTTCGCGGCCCTAATGGTTCGGGAAAATCCACCTTGCTGCTGACCCTGGCTGGCCTTCTGCCGCCGCTTGCCGGCTCGGTTGCCTATCCCGGACACGATCCCGAAACGGGTCCGGTTCTCCATCATACCGGCCACAAAAACGCTGTGCGGGCGCGGCTCGGTGTTGCCGAAACCCTCGATTTCTGGGCCGCACTCAATGGGGCGGAAGGCCTCTCCACCACTGCCGCGCTCGAGCGCGTCGGCCTCGCGCGCGCCGCAAAGCTCGACGCCGGCTATCTCTCCGCCGGCCAGACCCGCCGTCTGGTTCTGGCGCGCCTTCTGGTCTCGCCCCGTCCCGTCTGGCTGCTCGATGAGCCCAGTGCCGCGCTCGATGCCGCAGGGCACGCCCTTCTGGGCGAATTGATCTCCGAGCACCTTGCGTTAGGCGGAATTGCCGTCATTGCCAGCCACGACCCCATCCCCGTCGAGGGTCTTGCCGTGCTGACGCTGGGAGAGGCGGCATGAGCGGATTTCCCGGTGTTTTGAAACGTGACCTGAAACTGGCTCTGGCCGGGGGCGGCGACGTGCTGACCCTCCTCCTGTTTTTCGTCATCGTCGGCGCCATCACCCCCTTTGCCGTCGGCCCGGATAAGGCACTTCTGGCCCGCATCGCCCCCGGCATTGTCTGGATAGCCGCCTTCCTCGCCATGCTGCTGGGGCTCGACCGCCTGCTGCGCCCCGACCGCGAGGACGGCACGCTGGCGCTCTATCGCCTCGCCGATACGCCGCTTTCGGCCATCATTGCCGCAAAAGTGATCGCCTATTGGCTGACCAGCGCCCTGCCGCTGATCCTGGCCTCGCCCTTCCTCGCGCTCATCCTCGCCATGGACATGGACACCTATTGGCGAACCCTGTTTTCGCTGCTGCTGGGCACCCCGGCTTTGGCCGCCTTCGGCACCTTCGGCGCCGCGATAACCGTGGCCATAAGCAGGGGTGGCCTGCTCGCCCCCATCCTCATCGCGCCACTCTGCGTGCCGGTGCTGATTTTTGGGGTCGGCGCTATCGCGCCCATGGGCGGACCCGACCAGGCCAGCGCCGCCCTGCTCTTCCTTGCGGCACTGAGTCTCATGGCCCTCGCCATCTCTCCCTTCGCCTCGGCCCTTGCGATAGATTGGGTGGAGGAGTAGAGCGCCGCCATGAGTATTGAAGACACACCCAAAATGAGCTGGTGGAACCGGCTGGCCCATCCCGGCGAATTTGTGCGCTTAACGCGCCCGCTGGTCTGGCCGCTGGTCGCGCTGACCGCGATCCTATTCGCGCTCGGGCTCTGGTTCGCCTTCTTCAATTCTCCCGCCGACTACCAGATGGGCGATACGGTGCGCATCATGTATGTGCATGTGCCCACCGCCTGGCTCAGCCAGTTCATCTATGGCGCCATGGCCGTTTCGGCCTTGGGAACCCTGATCTGGCGCCATCCCATGGCCGATGTGTCGATGAAAGCCGCAGCCCCGCTCGGCGCCGCCTTCACCGCCATGGCGCTCTTTACCGGCTCGATGTGGGGCCGTCCCACCTGGGGCACGTTCTGGGAATGGGATGGGCGCATGACCTCGACCCTCATCCTGCTCTTCATCTATCTGGGCATTACCGCGCTCTGGCGCGCCTTCGACGATCAGTTGCGCGCCGCCCGCGTCATCGCCGTCTTCACCCTGGTCGGCGCCATCAATGTGCCGATCATCAAATTCTCGGTGGATTGGTGGTCAACGCTCCACCAGCCCGCCAGCGTCTTCACCGCCGGGGGCCCACGCATGCCCGGCTCGCTACTGACGCCGCTCTTTCTCATGTTTTTCGCCTTCACCTTCCTCTTCATCACCCTGCAGCTGGTCGCCATGCATACCGAAGTGCGCCGCCGTCGCGTTATGACCCTGGAGCGCAAGGCCGCGCGGGGAGAGAACGCATGATCGAGCTTGGTCAACACGCCACCTTCATCGCCGCCGCCTATATCGGGGTGTTTCTCGGTCTTTTCGCACTGATCTTCTGGACCGTGTTCGACAGCCGCCGCGTCTCGAAAAGGCTGGGCGAACTGGGGGACAAACGCGGCTGATGCGCTACGCCCTTTTCGCCCTGCCACTCATCGCCTTGGTGGCGCTAATTGCGGTTTTCGCCTTCTCCATCGACCGCGATTCCAGCCTTGTCCGCTCGGTCCTGATCGATAAGCCCGCCCCCCAATTCACCCTGGCGCCGGTTGAAGGCCTCGATGTGCCCGGCTTCGATACGGCCGCCCTTAAGGGCGAGCCCACATTGGTCAATGTCTTTGCCTCCTGGTGTATTCCCTGCCGGGACGAGCACCCCCTGCTCGAAGCCATCAAGGCCGAAACCGGCATTCGCCTTTATGGCATCAACCATTCCGATGTTCCGGAAAACGCTCGCGCCTTCCTTGCCGAATTGGGTAATCCCTATGACGCGGTGGGCGCCGACCGCGACCGGCGCGTCTCCATCGACTGGGGCGTTTATGGCGTGCCCGAAACCTTCCTCGTCGATGCAACCGGCACCATTGTCTATAAGCATGTGGGTCCGCTGACCCCCGCCGCCATCGAAAATGAACTTCTCACCGCCATCGAAAAGGCCAAAGGCTGATCCATTCAGCTTCCGTTCAGCTTTATGACGGCATTTTGCGCCCGTCTTCGCGTATCGGAAGAGCCTTGATGTTGCCTCTGCTATCCCGCCTGATCAAAGACCAGTCAGGCGTCTCCCCTGTCGAATATGCACTGATCGCCGCCATTCTCACCGTGGCCACGACCTTTGCCGTCTCCGCCGCCGGCTTTTCCATAGCCGATATTCTGGGTTAGGCAGCTTCGTTTCGACGGTGAATCCGCCATCACTCGACTGTCACCCCGGGCTTGAGCGGGGTGTGGAGTCACATTTGAAGTGCAACGGGTTGAGGAAGACCTCTGCTGGGGTTTTGAATCCGAGGCATTTTCGTGGGGTATGGTTGTAATTGGCAAGCATGTCATTGAAGGTTTGGGCGGGCAAGGCGCTCACGTCAGTGGAGCGGGGCAGTGATCGTCGCAACCTGCCGATTGCATTCTCGACACCGCCCTTTTGCCATGGAGCACGGGGCTCGCAGAAGAAGGCGAGGATGTCGAGGTGCTGAGCGATGCGATGATGGCGTGCAAACTCGGAGCCATTGTCGAATGTAATGGAGCGTCGCAGAGGCTGTGGCACGGGCTGAAGCATGCGGATCAGGGCCGTGGCGACGGCGTCGGCCTTGAGGCTGGTTTGAGGCACGGCAATGGTCAGCCTGGACGAGCGTTCATGAGCGACCAGAACGGCTTGGCCGGGGGTTGAAAAGAGCATGGTGTCCGCTTCCCAATGGCCGTCCTGCTTGCGGCTTGTGACGGCCAGGGGGCGATCATGTACTGATCGTTTATCTGTCTGTCGTGGCCAGCCGCCCTTGCTCCGCCAACCGCGCTTGTATTTGGCGCGGGGCAGATAATGGCGCCACCGGCGATCGTTAGTGCGTTTGAGTTGAGCATAGACAAAGCGATAAATGGTCTCGTGACTGATGATCTTATGGCCAGCTTCAAGGGCCAGTCGGTCCAGGACCGCTTCACGCAAAGTGTGATCGAGTTCAAGCCGGGAGCCGGTCCAGCGTCGGGCTCCGCTTTGCTGTTGGGCATAGACGGCCTGATAGCCCAACTGTGCCCCGTTATTGCGTGCTATTTCGCGGGCGATGGTCGACGGCTGGCGATCCAAAGCTGAAGCGATTTTCCGGATCGACTGCCCCGCTTCCAAAAGCTGGGCAATCCTAAACCGTTCCTCGAGCGATAACTGATGATAGTGGGACATGGCAGCACCTGTGTGAGGTGTTGCGCTTCGTTTGTGAACTCAAGGGGATGACAGCGGAGATTCAGCGACCATCGTGCCTCAGTCAGACGCTGATCGGCCCAAACCCTCAGAAGTCGCTGGTTAGCCCTTTGATTTCCCAATCGCCATAGCGCCCCGGCTCCAGTCCGCCCCGGCCACCCTTTTCCTTTGGCGCCATGGCTGTCGCCGCATCGATTCCCTGACGTCGCGCCTCGGCCTCCGCCAGCGCGCGCTGCGCTGCGGGTGAAAGCACCTTGGCTTCGGTTGCCTCGCTGTCGGTTTCGGGTGCGCTCATGCCGGTTCAGCCTTACATTATGGTCATCCCGCTTGCGCGGAACCTATGGACACACAACATAGTTGGTCGAAACTGCCAACCCAAGGGGTTCGACATATGTTCAATGCCTTCCGTACCTTCGTCCTGCTCGCGGGCATGACCGCGCTCTTCATGGTGGTGGGCTATTTCCTCGGTGGCCAGGCCGGCATGTTGATCGCGCTGGCCTTTGCCGGCATCACCAACCTCTTTGCCTACTGGAATTCCGACAAGATGGTTCTGCGCATGCAGAACGCGGTGCCGGTGGAACGCTCGCGTGCGCCCGAACTCTACGACATGGTGGATGTGCTCTCCCAGCGCGCCGGCATCCCGACGCCCGCCGTCTATGTGATCGAAACCGACCAGCCCAATGCCTTCGCCACCGGCCGCGATCCCAACAACGCCGCCGTCGCTGTCTCCTCGGGCCTCCTGCGCCAACTCGATACGCGCGAAGTGGCGGGCGTCGTCGCCCACGAACTGGCCCATATCAAAAACCGCGATACGCTGACCATGACCATCACGGCCACACTGGCCGGCGCCATCTCCGCGTTGGCCCAGTTCGGCCTGTTCTTCGGCGGCGGCAATAATCGCGACAATCCGCTAGGCGGCATCGGCGCGCTGCTCATGGTGTTTCTTGCCCCCGTGGCGGCGATGATCGTGCAGATGGCGGTGAGCCGCACCCGCGAATACGAGGCCGACAAAGATGGCGCGCTGATTTCCGGCGACCCAATGGCGCTGGCTTCAGCCCTCAACAAAATCGCTACCCTTGCCGGCCGGCAAGTCAACGTTGCCGCTGAACGCAACCCGGCCATGGCCCATATGTACATCGTCAATCCGCTCAATGGCGCGCGGATGGACAACCTCTTTTCCACCCACCCCGATACCGGCAATCGCATTGCCGCCCTGCAAAGGCTTGCAGCCGAGATGAGCGTGGACGATAAGGGGCGCCGACCCGAACCCCGTCCCCGGCCCGCCTCCAGCGGCCGCGATATTGGCGGCGGCTGGCGGGTTCCGACCGCAGGCCGTTCCGAAGACGATGGCGGCACGCGCGGTCCCTGGGGATAGGACGAGGCCAATGTGCCGCGCCCACAGACTGAGTTGACGACGTGGCACAACGTAACGATCCGGCGGGGCTGAAGCTCCGCCTCACTGCCGCCCAGCGGCTTAAATCCGTTCTGGGCGGCGAGCATTTTTCGCCCCTCGGGCCCGTTGATCTGCCCGATGGCCGCGACCGCGCTCTGGCCAACCGGCTGATCACCACCGCCCTGCGCCGCCATGGCCAGATCAATGCCATGCTGGCCGAACTGCTCGAAAAGGGCCTGCCACCGCGCTCGGGCAGTTTCGAGGCGGTCTTGCGCCTGTCGCTGGCCCAGTTGGTCTTCCTGCCCGATCTGGGTGCCCATAGCGCGCTGTTTCTCGCCGTCGAGGCGGTCAAGCGCGACGCCAAGGCGCGCCACCTTTCCGGCCTCATGAATGCGGTCCTGCGCAAGGCACAATCCAATTCGGCCCGCTATGGCCTCATGGACGAGGCCATGCTGCTGCCGGTTGAAGTGGCCGATAAATGGGCCACGATCTATGGTGAGGATGCACTTGCCAGCTTCACCACTGCTCTGATCGACGGCGCCCCACTCGATTTGACCCTCAGGGATGACGACGACAGTCTCATCGAGGCGCTGGGCGGCACCAGGATCGTCGCCGACTCGGTGCGGATCGAAAGCCGTGACCGGCCCGTCGAAGCCCTGCCGGGCTATGACGAGGGCCGTTGGTGGGTTCAGGATGCAGCCTCCGCCATTCCCGCCCGGCTCTTCGGCCTTAAAGGGGGCAGCACCGTGCTCGATCTTTGCGCCGCTCCCGGCGGCAAGACGGCGCAATTGCTCACGGCCGGCTACAGGGTCACGGCGCTGGACAGTGACGATACCCGGCTCGAGCGCCTGCGCACCAATATGGCCCGGCTCGGCTATACCCCGCAGGTCATCACCGCCGATGCCGCCAATTACGCCCCGCCCACCCCCTTCGACGGCATTCTGCTCGACGCGCCCTGCTCGGCCACCGGCACCTTCCGCCGCCACCCCGAAGTGCTCTGGAACAGGAGCGCCGCCGACATTGCCGGTCGGGTGCGCCTGCAACAGGCCATGCTGGCCAATGCCTATCGCTGTCTTGCCGTTGGCGGCACGCTGATCTATTGCGTCTGTTCGCTCGAACAGGAGGAAGGCGAGGCGCAGCTTTCTTGGGCGCTCGACGCGCTGCCAGGGCTCGACCTCGCGCCCATCGCGCCCGAAGAAGTGCCGGGCCTCGAAGCGGCGCTCAACAAAAGGGGTGCCCTACGCACCCATCCCGGCCTGGCGCCGGGCGGAATTGATGGTGGAATGGACGGTTTCTTCGTGGCGCGGTTCCGCCGCGCACGATAGCAACAACATGGCGAGGCAGCGGGGAAGGCTGCTTCGGCAAGGATCGACACGGTGACCAGAGGCAATAAATCGGCAATTGCCCCCGTTTTCTCCCGAACGGGAGCGAACGGATGAGCGGTGGCCTGTTTCGTTCCGGCCGCCAGCTGCTGCTCGGCCTTGCCGACAGCGCCGTCACCATGCCCGCCCTGCGCTGGACCTGGCGCGGTCATGGCGATCCCGCCTTTGGCGGCGAATTGATCGATTTCCGCCCCGCCGACCGCGAAACCGTGCGCGACATGATGTCGGGCCGCTATCTGCTCGCCTCAAAACTCTTCGAAACCGGCGGCGCTTCCCCCTTCGCGCTCGATGTCGACCACCCCGACTGGTGGAACAACCTGCAGAGCTTTTCCTGGCTCCGCCATTTCCGCGATGTGCGCGATCCTGGCGAGCGCCAGTTCGCCCGAACGCTGGTGCTGGACTGGATCGGGCGTGAGGGCCAGTTCGATCCCGATACCTGGACCCTGTCGCTCACCGCCCAGCGTGTGCTCAACTGGCTGCGCCATCTGGCGCTGGTTCTGGACGGGGCCACCCCCGATCAGACTAGGACCATCCAGCGCAGTCTGGGTAGCCAGGTCCAAAGCCTGCGGGTGCGCGGCGCGCTCTCGGCCGATCCCGTGGAGACACTGTTTGCCGCCATCGGGCTTCTCGGCGCCGAGCTTTGCAATCTCCATGCCGATACCGACATCGACGGACATGTGGCCCGGCTCGACGCCGTTCTCGCCCAGCAGATCGATGCCGATGGCCTCCATCTCAGCCGCAATCCGCGCCTGCAACTGACGCTGCTCGTCGAGCTGGCCAGTCTGCGCCGCGCCCTCGGCCGCCATGGCAGCCCGGCTATGACCGCTCTGGCTAATCGTGTCGACCGCATGCACGAGGCCCTCGACGAATTGACGCTCTCAAGCGGCGAGCCTGTCTATTTCAACGGCTGCGGTCAGGTACCGCACGATATTCTCGTCGCCGTTCAGGCCGCCGGCCCCTCCGGCTCCAAAACCTCCCGCCTTCTGGGCGGCTATGGCATTCTGCGCACCGGCAATGCCGTGATTGTCGGCGATAGCGGCCTGCGCCCCCCTCCCGGCTTCGATGGCGAGGCCCATGATGGCGCGCTGGCCTTCGAGTTTTCCCACGGCAGCGAGCTGATCGTGGGCTCATGCGGCCCGGCCCCCTCCGATCTGCCGGAAAGCCGCGATCTCTTCCGCCAGAGCGTCGCCCATTCCGCCCCCAGCATCGAAGGCTCCGACGCCGAGCGCAAATCCCGTCGCGCCACCGCTCATGGCAGCCCCGGCATCGAACTCGACAAGCCCGAACATATGCTGGTCATGACCAGCGCCCATCTTTCGGCCCGCCACGGCGTCGAAATCGAGCGGCGACTGACCCTGTTGTCCGGTGGCACGACACTGGTGGGCCAGGACCGGCTGCTAGCCCATGGTGACCCGCAAGGCCATCTCTCCATCCGCTTTCATCTGGGGCCCGGCGTCACCGTGCGCCGCATCAGCGGCGACAGCATTGCCCGTCTCGTCCTGCCCAATGGCCAGGTCTGGAGTTTCCTCTGGGAAGGCGCCGGTTTCCGCGAAGACGACAGCGTGCGCCAGTCAGCCTATCTCGGTTTCCATCGCACCCGCCAGCTTGTGCTCGATGCCGATGTCGTCGCCGGCCGCGAGATCGCCTGGATTTTTACGCTGGAACAGTAGCGGCCCCTGGCAGCCCCCTCCCCGCGAAACGGGAATCCCCGCTCGCGATATACAGGCTTTCGTCGAAATCGACGCTGCCATGCTCGCAAACCGATTGGCCTTGGCTCCGCGCCGTGCTAGCGAGCGCCCAAATTCCCCTTTGGCAAGCGCGAGACAATTCTCATGGGCAAGACGGTGACGGTCGGGCGGGCACTGCTTTCGGTTTTCGACAAATCGGGCATGGCCGATTTCGCCAGGGGCCTGGCCGAGGCGGGGGTGGAACTGGTCTCCACCGGCGGCACGCATCGCCTGATCTCCGAAGCCGGGCTCCCGGTGCGCGAGATTTCCGAGCTCACCGGCTTTCCCGAAATGATGGATGGCCGCGTCAAGACGCTTCATCCCAAGGTCCATGGCGGCCTCCTCGCCGTGCGCGACAATCCCGAACATAAGGCCTCGATGGACACTCACGAGATCGGCCCCATCGATCTGGTCGCCGTAAATCTCTACCCCTTCGAGAAAACCGTCGCCTCCGGCGCCAGCTATGACGAGATCATCGAAAATATCGATATCGGCGGTCCCGCAATGGTCCGCTCCGCCGCCAAGAACCACGCCTTCGTCACCGTCGTCGTCGACCCCGCCGATTATCCGGCAATCCTTAACGCTATCAAATCCGGCGGCATCCCCTTCGAACTCCGTCAGAAGCTGGCCGCCAAGGCCTATGCACGCACCGCCGCCTATGACAGCGCCATTTCCGCTTGGTTCGCCAAGGAAATCGACTTTGCCGACGTCACCTATCGCAGCTTTGCCGGACGCTTGAGCGAAGTCATGCGCTATGGCGAAAACCCCCACCAATGGGCCGCCTTCTACAAGACCGGCGAAAACCGCCCCGGCGTCGCCACCGCCAGCCAGGTGCAGGGCAAGACGCTCTCCTATAACAATATCAACGATACCGACGCTGCCTTCGAGCTTGTCAGCGAATTTGACCCCGCCGAATATGCCGCCGTAGCCATCATCAAGCATGCCAATCCCTGCGGCGTCGCCGTGGCCGGTGATCTGAAAACTGCTTACCTCAAGGCTCTGCGCACCGACCCGGTTTCCGCCTTTGGCGGCATCGTCGCCACCAATCGCGAAATCGACGCCGAAACCGCCAGCGAAATCGTCAAGGTCTTTACCGAGGTGATCGTCGCGCCCTCCGCGACGCAGGAAGCCCAGGACATTATTGCGGCCAAAAAGAACCTGCGCCTGCTGCTGACCGG
>VFQU01001554.1_pt1 | contig 13048 bp, 13 predicted proteins | sample 3512311 | NCBI WGS metagenome assembly VFQU01 (sample SAMN10412377, study PRJNA504923) | tailings metagenome | isolation source: Relicate 3 Philex TSF3 active mining site | place: Philippines: Tuba, Benguet | collected 2017-08-29 | reverse complement strand
GCTGCATTCTCGGAAGCTGCGGAGTTTCGCAGAGACGGCGTTTCAGTAGGCGCGGCGAACATCATGGAGCGCACAACCGGCGGATGCCTATGCGGCGATATCCGATTTTGTGCGCTTGGCGAACCCTTGCGTGTTGGCATTTGCCACTGTCTAGAATGCCGCAAGCACCATGGCGCAGTATTTCATGCCTCGGCGATATTTCCTGACACCGCCGTAACAATAGAGGGCCAGCCCAGTGAATATGCGGGACGGAATTTCTGCCCGCGCTGCGGCTCGTCGGTTTTCTCGCGCAGCGATAACGAAATCGAATTGCATCTGGGCTCTCTAGATGAGACGGACCGCTACAAGCCCACTTATGAACTTTGGACCATCAGACGAGAAAGCTGGCTACCGCCTTTCGTCTCCATGCTTGGATATAGAGAAAATCGCGATGAGCCGAACGCCTGATGGCCCATCGCCTCACGTTTCATCCTCATCCTGAAACACCGTTTCAATAGTCTCGCCTAGCAACCGTGCGATCTTGAATGCCAATGGCAAAGAGGGATCAAAGCGGCCGCTTTCGATGGCTATGATCGATTGCCTGGAGACGCCCAGCTTTTCCCCCAGCATGGCCTGCGACCATCCACGAGCGGTACGCAGTTCCTTCAAACGGTTTTGCACGCCTGATGCCCCTCGCGGTAGAAAAGGGTTGTGGAGGCGATCGAATAGGCAATCCAATAGAGCGGGTTGAGCCAGTACATCTCTATGTGTGGGACATCGATATAGAGCTCGGCATAGCCCCAGCCGGATGCGGCCACCAGAACGATGACGAGGCCCGCAAATATTGCTTTGAGCTCAAGGCTGCGCAGATATTCATCGATATCGCCAAGATAGCGCCACTGGGCCCAAAGCGGCACCAATAGAGCGACAACCGGCACCACAACCAGCAACCACGGCGCAAAGAACGGCAATTGCAGGTTTTTGTCTGCCCAAGCGAGGCCAAGGCTGGCCAGGAGAAAGGCCGCCATGGAGACAGCGAGAACCGCCGTGAAGCGACGGCGCGCCTGTTTATGAGTCATGGAAGTCTCCTAAATATGTAAAGCTAACTTTACATATTCAGGATTAGGATGAGTGTCAAGCAAGCTTTACAATCAAGCGTAGAAGCAGGGTCCCGCAAAAGTGCGGGACCCTGCCAGAAGTCAGTCGCGTTCGAGCAATGCCTTCCAGATGATGGCGCCAAGTGCAGCGCCGGCCATCGGCGCGACAATAAAGAGCCAGACCTGACCAAGAGCACCATTGTCCGCAAAGATGGCGGCGGCGATGGAGCGGACCGGATTAACCGAGGTGTTGCTGACTGGGATCGAAATCAGGTGGATCAGCGTCAGGCCGAGACCAATAGCGATGGGCGCAAACCCGGCCGGCGCCTTAGCGGAGGTGGAGCCAAGGATGATCAGTAGGAAGAAGGCCGTCAGCACGACTTCGATCAGAAGCACAGAAACCAGGCTGTAGCCATGCGGCGAGAGGGCATCATAGCCATTGGATGCAAAACCGCCGGCGGCAAAGCCTGTGACGCCAGAGGCAATGACGTAGAGAAGCGCCGCACCGGCCACACCACCCACCACCTGTGCCGCCCAATAGGGCAGCAGGTCCTTGTATTCAAACCGGCCGGCAACAGCGAGGCCGAGCGAGACGGCGGGATTGAAGTGGCCGCCCGAAATATGACCGACGGCATAGGCCATGGTCAGGACGGTAAGGCCAAAGGCCAGAGCGACACCGGCATAGCCAATGCCCAGTTCTGGAATGCCGGCGGCGAGAACGGCGGAGCCGCACCCTCCAAACACAAGCCAGAACGTACCAAATGCTTCGGCTGATAGACGCTTTATCATGCCAAGAGACTCCCCAAGCGAGTTGATTCTACATGAGGAATGTATGCCTAATTCTTGGGCACCTAAATAGAAAAGGCCGGGCACTGGGCCCGGCCAAAAACTCTTCAAGAAATCGGGCCGGCTTTAGCGGCCCTTGACCACCGAATAGCCGGCATACTTGGCCGACGATCCGAGCTGCTCTTCGATGCGGATCAACTGGTTGTACTTGGCCATGCGGTCGGAGCGGGAAAGCGAGCCGGTCTTGATCTGACCGCAGTTGAGCGCCACCGCGAGGTCGGCAATGGTCGAGTCCTCGGTTTCGCCGGAACGATGCGACATGACCGAGGTGTAGCTGGCGCGATGCGCGGTATCCACGGCATCGAGCGTTTCCGACAGCGAGCCGATCTGGTTGACCTTGACCAGAATGGAGTTGGCGACACCCATCTTGATACCGGAAACGAGGCGCTTGGTATTGGTGACGAAAAGATCGTCGCCCACCAGTTGCACCTTCTTGCCGATGGCTTCGGTCAGCGCCTTCCAGCCATCCCAGTCGTCCTCTGCCATGCCGTCTTCGATGGTGATGATCGGATAACGATTGGTCAGGTCTTCGAGGAAGCGGACATTTTCGTCCGAGGAAAGCGATTTGCCCTCGCCCTTCATCTCGTACTTGCCGTTCTTGTAGTATTCGGTCGAAGCGCAATCGAGGCCGAGGAACACGTCCTCGCCGGGCTTATAGCCAGCCTTTTCGATGGAGCGCATGATAAAGCCCAGCGCATCGTCGGCCGACTGCAGATTGGGCGCGAAACCGCCTTCATCCCCAACATTGGTATTGTGGCCATCAGCGGAGAGACCCTTTTTGAGGGTGTGGAAGATTTCCGAGCCGATACGGACGGCATCGGCAATCGAGGTCGCGCCGGCGGGCAGGATCATGAACTCCTGCATGTCGATCGGGTTATCGGCGTGTTCGCCGCCATTGATGATGTTCATCATCGGCACGGGCAGGACATGGGCGTTCGGTCCGCCGATATAGCGCCAGAACGGCAGCTCGCTCGATTCAGCGGCGGCCTTGGCTACGGCCAGCGACACGCCCAGAATGGCATTCGCGCCCAGCTTGCTCTTATTCGGCGTGCCGTCGAGCTCGATCATTGCCGCGTCGACCGCGAGCTGGTCGAGAGCGTCCATGCCCTGGATTTCTTCGGCGATGATGTTGTTGACGTTTTCGACCGCCTGGGTCACGCCCTTGCCATTGTAGAGCTTGCCGCCATCGCGCAGTTCGACCGCCTCATGCGCGCCGGTCGATGCGCCCGAGGGTACGGCCGCGCGGCCAAAGCTGCCATCGTCCAGCACCACATCGACTTCGACGGTCGGATTGCCACGGCTGTCATAGATCTGGCGGCCATTGACGTGGATGATTGAAGACATGGAAGGACCTTTACCGTTTGGCATTGCGCGGGGTTCCCGCCTTCCTAGCTTCACACTGTGACAAGTGAAAGGGGGAGAGGCCGGAAAATATGGCCTAGAAGCTATGCGTTGCCGGGTCGATAGAGAGAAATGCCCTGCCCTCAACATCAAGCCCCTCGGTACCAAGCATAGGATAGCGAGCTTTCAGCGCCGCGCCGATAACGAGCGTACACTGCCAAGGGGCCGCCATCAGCCTGTCGAACTGCTCGGGCGAAGCATTCCATGAGCGCAGCCCAAGATCATGGAAGCGATAGCGCGGGTCATCAATGGGCAGAAGATCATGGTCGGGCCGTCCACCCGGATCGAACAGGCCGGCAACCGGCAGATGGATGGTCTGGACCATGGGCGAAAGCCACGAAGCCAGCCAGGAAAAGGTGCTGATCGGCAGCACCAGATTGGGCGCCCGTGCGATGAAGTCGAAATCGGCGCGCGGTCCGAGGCTGGGTTGGAACTCCGCCTGCGGAAAGGCGCGACGCAGGGCTTGCGTATAGGGATCACTCCCCAACTGCCCCATGAAGAGCGGTGTCAGACCTTCCTGTTCGATCAACTGGCGATACCAGTCTATCGGCAGAGGCATGTAGTTCGGATGGGCACCGGCGAGGATTTCGCCTAGCCGGACATTAATCACGAGATAGTCAGGCTCGACGCTGGGAACGCTGCTGGAAATCGGGAACATCGCCTGAAAATGCGAGCGCATGGCCGCATAGTGGCAAAGGCGGGCGCTGAGCGAGGCGAGGTAGACATCGACATGCGGCACGCGACGCATGAGGTCGATAAGGTCATTGAGCGGAATTGTGTGCCCGCGCAGAACCAGTGCAAAGGCCTGTTGCCGGGGCTCAGCCGCACCCTCGATCTCCCATTCCGGCAGGCCGGGGCCACTCACCGAACAATCGGGCACCCGGTTGCGGATAATCTCGGCAAGCATGTGCTGAAACATACGGTTGCCAAGGCCAAGGAACGGCTTGATTCGAATCTGGCGCCCCATGCGACCTCCTGCCGGTTGTTAACCGGCAGGCATCTGGGGTGCATCGGACGTGTGTTCGATCAGCGGCCCAATTCGATTCTGCCATTGGCCACCAGCCAGCCGAGGGACTCTTCGACGGCGGCGATGGACGAATAGCGCGGGGCATAGCCGAGAAGGCGCCGGCCTTTTTCGATGGAACAATTGGGGCTGCGGGAAATGTGGTCCCAGGTGCCGGCGGCATTGTCGGCGCTCTGGCGGGATTTCCAGTCTTCCCAGGGGACGAAGGCAAGATTGGGTTCGTGGCCGAAGTAGCGGTAGATGGAACTGGCATAGTGGCGCAGGGTGACTGCGCCGGGCGAGACGGCGTGAAAGGCTTCGCCGACCGAAACGCTCCAATTGGCCATGGCCTGCATCAGCATGACGGCAATGTCGTCGGCATGGATATGATGGACGGTTTCCATGCCGATATTGGGCAATTCGAGTTGTTCGCCGCGGGCTATGGTCTGGAAAACGGCAATATCGCCATTACCCGCCGGATTGAGCGGTGCCCAACCCTGCCCGACGATATGGCCGGGATGGATAATAGTGGCCGGGAAATTCTGCCGGCGGGCAAGGTCGAGCAGATAGGCTTCAATGGCCGCCTTCTGGATACCGTAGCCGCCAAAGGGGCGCTTGGTCACATCCTCGGGCGTCGGCACGACTTCGGATAGGCCATGCGTCCAGATCGTGCCGATATGGAGAAATTGCTGCACCTTGCCGATCAGCGGCTCGACCAGTTGGCGGGCGCTGTCGAGGGTGAAGCAGATATTGTCGATGACCACATCGCCCTTAAGGTCGGCAATGGCGGTGCCAAAACTGCCGGACTTTTCCAGAGTGTCACGGTCGAGCACCACGTTTTCGACTTTCGACCAGGCGTAATCGGGCAGATAGGGTCTTGCGGTTCCGCGCGTAACGGCCACAACCTCATGACCGCCGCGCACCAGGCGCGGAACAAGATAGGTGCCGATATGGCCGGTGGCCCCGATGACGATGATGCGTGCCATATCCCCTGCCCTTTACATCTGGTCTGAACGCAGTGCCTGTCCTAACATGTTACCAAGGGCTGTCCAGCCCCGACACGTTCCGGAGGAGACGAAAGTGAGTTCACCCCTGATCAAACAGGTGGCCCATACCTGCATATTTGCCCACGACATCGAGGCGACGGAGACCTTCTATCGCGAGGTATTCCTGGTCGAGCCAAAATTCCGCTTTCGCCGCAAGGGCAAGAAATTCGGCTTCTATTTCGACATGGGCGGACGCACCTTTGTCGAAGTGTTCGAAAAGCCGGAGAGCGAGTTCACCGAGACCAACCAGATCAACCATATCTGTCTCGAAGCCCACGACCTCGACGCCTTCATCGCCCATGTGCGCAGCAAGGGCGTGAAGATCAGCGATAAGGTGATGGGTGTCGATCACACGTGGCAGGCCTGGATGGCCGACCCGAACGGGGTGAAATATGAAATCTTTCAATATACCGACAAGTCGATGCAGTTCGGCCCGGATGGCGAATGGTGCGAGGCGACCTGGTAGGGCCTATTCGTCGCGCTTATGGCCGTCGATATGCTTTTCGGCGCGCGTTTTTTCGGCCGCTTCCTTGAGCTTTTCGCTCTTGGTGCGGCCGAATTTCAGCCGGTTGGCCTCGGCGCCTATAGCCTTATCGGCGCGAGCTTTCTGCTTGCGAGCTGTGCGGAGATTGATGATTTCGGCCATGGGACCCGTCCGGAACGATGGGTCACCATAGCACGGATCAGTAGATATAGGGGCAGGAAACCAGCACGGTCTCAAAGCTCGGGCTGACAAGCACGGCCTCGAATGTGGCGTTCTCGGCAAAGTAGGCCGCCTGGAGAAACAGCGAGCCCGGCACGATGTGATTGGCGAAGGGCTGGCCAAATTCGACGCTCTCGCCCTTGAGTTCGAACGGGTAGAACTCTCCGGGCTGGCCGGTAGCGGGATCGAGCCAGGCAAATTCGGAATCCGAACTGATGCGCAGGATGCCGGCAGGCGTTTCAGGCCCTTCGAGGTCGGACGTACAATCGAAGTCGTCCATGACCTGAGCCTGGGCCGGCATGGCGATAAGGCAGAAAAGCACAATAGCGGCAAGAACGGGCTTCATGATCGGACATCTCCCTGACGTCGGGAAGATGTCGGGGCGGCGCACTGCCGCAAACCCCTGTTCAGGGGCTTTAGCTCGGACTTGTGGCACATGAACCATAGCTCGAGAGGCGAGCACACCCCCTCCCAGCCTCCCCCGTCAAGGGGGAGGTGTCGCATCGGGTTCTGGGTAGCAAAGCGGTCAAAATCGCTGACCTGTCACCCTCCCCCTGCCGAGATGGGCCTGCGCCGGAGTTGAGCGAACGAGGCTCGTGCGCCCTAGCTACACCAACCGGCTCTGTTCCATCGCAGCGGAAATGAAGCTGGTGAAGAGCGGGTGTGGCTCGAAGGGCTTTGATTTCAGTTCCGGGTGGAACTGAACGCCGATGAACCATGGGTGATCGGTGCGCTCGACGATTTCGGGCAGCGTGCCGTCGGGCGAGACGCCGGAGAACAGGAGGCCGTTCTTTTCCAGCACTTTGCGGTATTCCATATTCACCTCATAGCGGTGACGATGGCGCTCGGAAATGCGGGTGGAGCCATAGATGTCGGCAACGCGGGAACCGCGCGTCAGCTGCGCCGGATAGGCGCCGAGGCGCAATGTGCCGCCCAGATCGCCGTCCTTGGCGCGGCTTTCCTTTTCGTTGCCCTTCACCCATTCGGTCATCATGCCGACAATGGGTTCCTTGGTGGCGCCGAATTCGGTGGAGGAGGCATTCTTGATGCCGGCCGTGTTCCGCGCCGCCTCGATACAGGCCATCTGCATGCCGAAACAGATGCCGAAATAGGGCACGTCCTTGGTGCGGGCAAAGCGCGCCGCTTCGATCTTGCCTGCCGAACCGCGTTCGCCGAAACCGCCGGGCACGAGAATGCCGTGAACATGTTCGAGATAGGGCGCCGGATCGTCGCGCTCGAAGACTTCGCTATCGATCCATTGCAGGTTGACCTTGACCTTGTTGGCGATGCCGCCATGGGTCAAGGCTTCGCTGAGCGACTTATAGGCGTCCTTGAGGCCGGTATATTTGCCCACAATGGCGATGTTCACTTCGCCTTCGGGGTTGTGATAGCGGCGGGATACTTCGTCCCAGGCCGACATGTCGGGCTCGGGCGCATCGGTGATGCCGAAGGCCGCCAGAATCTCGCGGTCCAGACCCTCATGATGATAGGCCACCGGTACATCATAGATCGAGGCGACGTCGAGGCCCTGAATAACCGCGCTTTCTCGCACGTTACAGAAGAGGGACAGCTTTTTCTTTTCGCCTTCCGGGATCGGACGGTCGCAACGCACCAGCAGCACGTCGGGCGCGATACCGATGGAGCGCAGCTCCTTGACCGAATGCTGGGTCGGCTTGGTCTTTAGTTCCCCTGCGGAGGGGATATAGGGCATCAGCGTCAGGTGCAGATAGCAGGTGTGGCCGCGCGGCAGATCGTTGCCGAGCTGGCGGATCGCCTCGAAGAAGGGCAGGCCTTCGATGTCGCCCACGGTGCCGCCGATTTCGACCAGCACGAAATCATAGTCCTCATTGCCATCGAGGACGAAATTCTTGATCGAGTCGGTGACGTGCGGGATGACCTGCACGGTCGCGCCGAGAAACTCGCCCTTGCGCTCCTTGGAGAGCAGGTCGGAATAGATACGGCCCGAGGTGATATTGTCGCGCTTATTGGCGGCGCGCCCGGTGAACCGCTCATAGTGACCGAGATCGAGATCGGTCTCTGCCCCGTCATCGGTGACGAAGACCTCGCCATGCTGGGTCGGCGACATCGTGCCGGGATCGACATTGAGATAGGGGTCGAGCTTGCGCAGGCGGACCTTATAGCCGCGCGCTTGCAGGACAGCGCCGAGCGCCGCCGAAGCCAGACCTTTGCCAAGGGAGGAAACCACGCCTCCGGTGATGAATACGTACCGAGCCATGGGCGATCACCATAAGCATATCGTTGTCGATTCGCAGAGCCGCTCATGCGCTCTACACAAAAAGAAGAAGGGGATGTTGCCATCCCCTTTTCCGGTTCGCCTTGCGGCGGGGCAGTTGCCCGTAGGCGCGGCGGGCGTTTCGTCCGGCGCTGCGGGGGTCGTCGTGTCTGCGGGAGCCGCCGCATCGGTCGCAGGAGCGGCTTCGCTGGCGGGCGCTTCGGGAGCCGGCAGATCGCCAGCGTCTGTCGCCGGCTGGGTCTGGGCTTCGCTGGGCAGAAGCAGATCGGAAGAGTCGCTGCCCTGAAGCGCGTTGAGCGCATCGAGGACCGTGCCCGGCTGCGTACCATCCTGGCCGGAAACGGCGCTATCGAGAATGCTCGACGTGCCGCGATCAAGCTCGCTCAGAATGGTAAGACCGATGGCAGACGCGAAAAACAGGGTGGCCAGCACAGCAGTGGTGCGGGTCATGAGGTTGGCGGAGCCGCGCGCCGTCATCAGACCGCCGCCGCCACCGCCACCAATGCCCAGGGCACCGCCTTCGGAACGCTGAAGCAGGATGACGACAATCAGCGCCACCACGATCAGCAGATAAGCGACGAGCAATATGTTGGCCATGAACTCAAAGTCTTCGCGTCAGTCCGAAACAATGCTCCAGACGAGCCGTTCCGGTGTTTGCAGGATGCGGGGTCATTACACCCCCGGAACGGCAAATACCAGCGGAGTGCGGCGATTTTCCGCCACATCCGCCAGCTCGATCCATCTAGACCGCCGAGATAATGGTATAAAAGTCTTTTGCCAAGAGGCTGGCACCGCCGACAAGCCCGCCATTGACGTTTTCAATGGCGAGGATTTCCCGCGCATTCTGCGGCTTGAGCGAGCCACCATAAAGAATATGGATGGCTTGGCCGCGCTCGGAGCCGAAACGCCCGACCAGCCGGGCGCGAATGGAATCGTGCATGGCGGCAATATCGTCGAGGCTGGGTGTGCGGCCAGTGCCGATAGCCCAGACGGGTTCATAGGCCACGATAACCTGATGCTGTTCGGCAGCATCCGGAATCGATGCGGCGAGCTGGGCCGCAACCACGGCCTCGGCCTGTCCGCTATCGCGCTGGTCGCCGGTTTCACCGACGCAGATAATGGGCTTGAGGCCTGCACCGATGGCCGCTTCAGCCTTGGCGCGCACAAGATCGTCGGTTTCGCCATGATCGGTGCGGCGCTCGGAATGACCAACGATGACGAACTGGGCGCCAGCATCGGCCAGCATGCCGGCGGAAATGTCGCCGGTATGAGCGCCCGAAGCATTGTTGTGGCAGTCTTGGCCGCCCGCCAGAATGCCGCTCGAAGCGCCCTGCGCGGCCACGGCAGCTAACAGCGTTGCAGGCGGACAGACCACGACCATGGCGCGCGGGGCCTCGCCGGTGGTGAGTAGGCCGGCCAATATGGACAGCTCCTCAAGCGAATGGGTCAGGCCATTCATTTTCCAGTTTCCAGCGATCAGCGGTGTTACGGTCGACAATCTTGCTACTCCTGCCTCTTGCGCCGGAGAGGGGTTTGCCCTAACCCCGGCTTTCGGATTTCTTCTTACTAGTCCGCCCGCGCCCGAGAGGTAAAGGCTTGGACCCGAAACTGGAACGCTCGAAATGCTCGATGGTTTGCGCGACTTTGCAAAATCCTGGCCGGGGAAAATCCTTGGAGCGTTCCTGCTGGTGGGCGTCGCCGGCTTCGGCATCAACAATGTGATCGTGGACCTGGGCAGCAATACCGTGGCCCGCGTCGGCGACGAGGAAATCAATTCGCGCGAATTCCTGCGGGCTTACCAGTCCCAGGTCAATCGCGTCGCCACCCAGCTCGGCTCGGTGCCCACGACCAGCCAGGCCGAACAGCTCGGCATTCCTTCGGCTGTTTTGCTGGGCCTGTCGGAAGGGGCGGCTTTGGACGGTCTGTCGCGCCAGTTCGGCCTCGGCGTTTCTGAAGCCAAGCTGGGCCAGATGCTGCGCGAGGACCAGTCTTTCCAGGGCACGCTGGGCAATTTCGACCCCACAATCTTTTCGCAGGTCCTCCAGCGCAGCGGCTGGACTGAGCAGGAATATTTCGACGCACGCGGCAGCGAAGCCAAGCGCGACCAGATCGTACTGTCCATCTTCGCCGACGCGGCGCTGCCCGCCGTGGCCAAGGACCTGATCGCCGGCTATGCCGCCGAAACGCGGACCATCGACTATATCAGCCTGAGCCAGACCAATATTGAAACTCCGGCCGCCCCGACCGAGGACGAACTGGCAGCTTACCTCACCGAGCATCAGGCCGAATATCGTACGGTGGACACCCGCAAGGTGCGGCTGCTCGACCTGTCGATCCCGGCTTTGGCTGCCATCAAGACCTTTGACGAGGCCGAGATTGCCGCCGAATTCGACCGGATCAAGGACACGCTCACGACCCCAGAGCGCCGGACCATCGAGCAGGTCGCGCTCGCAACGCCTGAATTGCAGGCTCAGTTCGAGGCCGGGCTCGCATCGGGCACGAGCTTTGAGACCATGCTGAGCGACACCGGGCTGACGCCCACAAGCCTCGGCACGCTGGCACAGAGCGCCATCACCGACACCCGCCTGGCAACGGCCGCATTCGGGCTCGACCAGGGCGGGTATGCCATTATCGATGGCGTTGGCGGCAAACGCGCAGTGCATGTTTCGGCCATCGAAACCACAGGCGAACCGACGCTGGAAGAGGCCCGCGCCGACATCGTGCAGCGTCTCGGCACAACCGCCGCGCGTAATGAAATCAACAATATTCTCGACGATATCGAGGAACTGCGCGCCGCTTTCACTCCGCTCGATCAGATCGCAGACCGCTTCGGGCTGCCCGTCTATGAGGCGGAGGTGACAGCCAATGGTGCCGCTCTGTCGGTTCTCCCCAATCTGGCCGCGGAAGATCGCGGTCGGGTGAGCCAGGCCATTTTCAACGCCCAGATGGAGCGTCTCACCCCGGCGGTTGCGCTGAGCGGCAATGCTCATGTGTGGTTCGACCTGCTCGAAATCGTCCCCGCACGCGACCAGACGCTGGACGAAGTGCGCGCCGATGTCGAAACCGCGCTGACCGAGGAACGCGCCAACAACGCCCTTCTGGCCCTCGGCCAGGATGTCGTGGCGCGTATGGAAGGCGGCGAGGCTTTGGCCGACATTGCCGCCTCGCTCAATGTGTTCCCGCAGCTCAGCGCGCCCTTTACCCGCTTTGGTGCAGACGACGGCACGATTGACGGCACAGTTGCCGCCGCCGTCTTTGCCGGTGGTCCAGACCACAAGGGCTCGGTGGTGAGCGAAACCGGCGAGTTCATCGTTTTCCAGGTGGTCGATACGGCGGCCGGCGAACCGCTTCAGGCCGCCGTCACCACCAGCATCGACAACGAGGCGCGCGCCGGGCTCTATTCCGAATTCGTCGCCGCTTTGCGCGACGATGCCGGCCTCCGGGTCAACCAGCAGGCCCTGACCCAACTGCTCGTGCAGAATTTCGGCGAATAACCGACAAACCAACCGGAACCAGACCAAAATGGACGACGACTTTTCCAAGACCTTTGCCGCGCAATACGACGCCGGAAAGTCTGGAATCGTCTGGCGTCGCGTCGTGGCGGACCTGGAAACCCCTGTCGGCACCTATCTCAAGCTCGCGGCCGGCCGCACCCATTCTTTCCTGCTCGAAAGCGTTCAGGACGGCACGACGCGCGGCCGCTATTCGATCATCGGGTTCCTCCCCGATCTGATCCTCAAGGTCGAGGACGGCAAGGCCTCGATCAATCGCAGCGCCCAGACCGCGCCTGGCGCCTTCGAGCCCGTGGATGCTATGCCGCTCGACGCACTGCGTGCACTGGTGGCGGAAAGCCAGATCGTCATGCCCCCGGGCCTGCCGCCGCAATCGGCCGGTGTCTATGGCTATCTCGGCTATGAGATGGTCCGGTATATGGAAGTGCTGCCCAACGGCAATCCGGATGACCTCAAGACGCCCGAGGCCATTCTGATGCGGCCTTCGCTGCTGGCCATCTTCGATACGGTCAAGGATGAGCTTTACCTGACCGCGCCGGTCTATGTGCGGGCCGGCGTCACCGCGCAGCAGGCGCTGGCGGCGGCCGAGAGCCGCATCGACGACGCCATTGCCCGCCTGTCGCGGGCTATGCCGGCAACCCCTGCTCTGCCCGATCTCGAAGCCATAGAAGTCACCAGCAATACGACGCGCCAGCAATATTTCGACATGGTGGCGCGGGCCAAGGACTACATCACCGCCGGAGACATTTTCCAGGTTGTGCTGAGCCAGCGGTTTTCCGCCGACTTCACCCTGCCCCCGACCGCGCTTTACCGCGCGCTGCGGCGGACCAATCCCAGCCCCTATATGTATTTCCTCGATTTCGGCGGCTTCGCCGTGGCCGGATCGAGCCCGGAAATTCTCGTGCGTGTGCAGGATGGGGAAGTGACCATCCGCCCCATAGCCGGCACCCGCAAACGCGGCGCAACGCCGGTGCGCGACAAGGAACTGGCCGACGAACTGCTGAGCGACCCCAAGGAACTGGCCGAGCATCTGATGCTGCTCGATCTCGGCCGCAACGATGTGGGCCGCGTGGCAAAGACCGGGACGGTGAAGGTCACCGACAAGTTCTTCCTCGAATACTATTCCCACGTCATGCACATCGTTTCCAACGTGGTGGGCGTGCTGGACCCGAATTACGACTTCGTCGATGCGCTTTCCGCCGGTTTC
>VFQU01001553.1_pt1 | contig 13050 bp, 13 predicted proteins | sample 3512311 | NCBI WGS metagenome assembly VFQU01 (sample SAMN10412377, study PRJNA504923) | tailings metagenome | isolation source: Relicate 3 Philex TSF3 active mining site | place: Philippines: Tuba, Benguet | collected 2017-08-29 | reverse complement strand
CCGGCCGCAACGGCCGCCGAGTTTCAGTCCGCACTTGAATCACTTGCCAAATCCATTTGGGCCAAACATGTCGACTTCACTCGGGTCTGGCTCGCGGGCCACTCCATTGGCGGCGCTGCTGCCATTACCGCCGCCGCCCGCTTGGGCTCCCGCGTGCGCGGCGCCATCAATCTCGATGGGGACTTCATGGGTGATGCTCTCGAGGCCCGGCCCCGCCAGCCTCTCCTCTACCTCACCCACCAGGAATCCTTCCAGGGCGCTGCCAGTCTTTTCGAACGCACCGGCCGTGAACGCAGCGAAGCCCGCCGCTCCCGCGACTGGTCCCAGGTCGCCTCACAAGCCATCTCCGCCCGCCGTCTCATCCTGCCCAAGGTGGAACACCTCGACTGGCTCGACGCTGCCCACCTGCCCCCAGACAGCATTCCCGCGGCCCGCCGCGCGCAACGGTTCGGCACTCTGCCGGCCTTCACTCTCCGGCGCCTCACCGCTGCGGCCATAGACTCCCTGCGCGACGGCAAGGACCCCTACCTGCTCAAGCCGCTTCTACCGGGTCTCGAAATCTACTAAGGCATGCCAAAGTATTCTGCATGCCTGTCTTCATCGCTCTCCTGCGTGCCGTCAACGTAGGTGGTACCGGCAAGCTTCCCATGGCGGAACTCAAGGCCCTGTGCGCCGCCGCCGGTTTTACCAATGTAGAAACCTATATTGCCAGTGGGAATCTCATTCTGGAGCATCCCGGGCCTGCCGCGAAAGTAAAGGAAATTCTCGAAGCCCGCCTGCTGGCCCACTGCGGCCGCCCTGTGACTGTCCACGTGCGCACACCCGCCGAAATACAGGCCGTGCTGGACCATTCCCCCTTCCCAGATGCCGACCCCCGCCAGTCCCTCGTCATCTTTCTGGATCAAGCCCCACCATGGGACTGGCAGGCCAGCATTCGCCATCACACCCACGAACGCCTCGCCGCCGGCGCCCGCGAAATCTACGTGGACTACAGCGGCCGCATGAGTGATTCCCGCCTCATCATCCCGGCTGCCGCCGCTGGCACCGCCCGCAATCGCAACACCGTCGCCAAACTCTGCCAGATGGCAAGTGCGCGGCTTTAGAAGTACACAAAGCGTCGCAACCGGATTTCTTCCCCCTCCGGCCTGAGGTGGCAATTGCTATCGGGCATCGCCTCGTAATGTATGTGCAGACCCGCCTTGGTGGGCATCACCCGCGCGCCAGCGCAGCCGTAGTATCCACCCAGACTCCTCACCAGCAACAAACCAGGAGCGATCGCCTTCTCCTGACGCAGTTCCAGCAGGTAATCTGTCGTCGCGCCACCATTGATCAGGATCGATCTGACGCGTGTGCCTTGCCAACGGAACTCGCCCGCCTCTTCAGCGCCAACCATCACCACCATCCCCAGCATGAGCATGCTGCCCACCACGGCCACCACCACACCCAGCAGCGCCAGGGCCAGACTCCACCAGCGTTCCATTCGCAGAAAAAGGAAAACCGGTTGCCAAACCAGATAAAGCCCCAAGGCGACTCCCACGGCTGTATTTGCCGGCTCCCAGGCCAGCAACACGATGGGAAAAGAGTTGTAGTAGAGCAAGAGCCACAGCGCCATCACCGTAAGCCCCAGCCGCAGCCAGAGCCTCCCGATGCTTGCTCCGTTGATGGTTGGATTCACTGACGGGTTCAGGTCAGGCCACCGCCGCTGCCCGCTTCACTTCCACTTCCTCCGCCTCGCTGCCGTTCACCACCTTGTGCGCCAGTGCGCCCAGCACCGCCCCAGCCACCGGCGCCACCCAGAACAGCCACAACTGTTCCACCGCCCAGCCGCCCACAAACACCGCCACCCCCGTGCTCCGCGCCGGGTTCACACTGGTGTTCGTCACCGGAATGCTGATCAGGTGTATGAGCGTCAACCCCAGCCCGATGGCGATCGGCGCGAAACCCTGCGGCGCCCGCTTGCTCGTCGCCCCCAGGATGATGAACAGAAAGAACGCCGTCATCACCACCTCACACACCAGCGCGGCCATCATCGTATACCCGCCCGGCGAATGCGCGTCAAACCCGTTGGACGCAAATCCCGCCGCCACAGCAAAGCCCGCCTTCCCGCTGGCAATCGTAAACAGAATGCCCGCACCGGCAATGGCTCCCGCCACCTGCGAGGCCACATAAGGCAGCACCTGCCCGGACGAAAACCGCCCCGCCGCGCACAGCCCCACCGTCACCGCCGGGTTCAGGTGGCACCCCGACACATGCCCAATCGCGTAGGCCATGGTCAGCACCGTCAAGCCGAAGGCCAGCGATACCCCCACCAGCCCGATGCCCACTTCCGGAAAGGCTGCCGCGAGCACCGCGCTGCCGCATCCACCCAATACCAGCCACAGCGTACCGAGAAACTCGGCCACATACTTGTTCATAAGAGAGGCTCCTTGCTAGAGTTAGCCCACTGAATCTATCTCGCCAGCAAGCCAATTGCAAGCCCGGCTTACCGCACCACCACGGTCACGCCCGCCTGACTCACCCGCCCATTCACCTCAATCACCACTGGCACCGCGTTTCCCGTTGGCACACTCGCGGGCACGCGCACATTCACTTGCAACGCCCCCTGTATCAATCCCGGCGCCGTTCCCGCATACAACACCTCCGCTATCACTCCCCCCACCCGCGCGGTCACATTCCCCGGATACGGCACTGCCGCTGCCGCCACAGCGCCATCCACCCCACTGGCCTGTCCCGCCGTGCCATAGAGCAGTAGCACTCCCCCCGGCGCGACCGGCGCCGCCGTCCCATTCACGCGAAAGTCCGCCAGCAGGGCCGCCGCCTGTCCTGTCCCCTGCCGGTTCAAGGTGAATAACCCTGGTGTCGGCTCCAGTACAGGCGCGCTTACCGCCCTGCTTCTCACACCATTCACTTCCACCTCAATCCGCGTCTCTCCCCGCCCCGCAATGCCGTGCGGCGCCACCAGATTGATTTGCCCTGCCGTCGTCCCCAGCACCGGCGCCGCCACGCCGTCGAAAAACACTCGCCCTCCCGCCAGCCCCTCCCCAAACAGCGCCACCAGTTGACCGGGCGCCACCCCCCGATTGTCATAGCTGGCCGCATTCGCCACCGCTGCCCGGGCCCGCAATTCCAGGGGCCGCCGCACCAGGTCCCGGTCCAGTCCCCGGTTCCACTTCACGTAGTAAAGATGTGGGCGGGCCCCGGTCGTCTCAAAGTTCACACTCGGGCTTTCATGATCAATGAGCGAAGGGTAGATAAACGAGCCCTCTGGCCGCTCACAGGGCGGATACGGCAAGGTCCCCTCCAATAACAGCTGCGGCCGCGACCACCGCAACAGATCCGCAGAGTACGACAAAAACGACCCGCAGGTGCTTCCGCTCGCGTAATTCCCCACCAGCACATACCGCTCCAGATAGTTGTTCCACGTCAGGCTGCCGTGCAGGCTCCCGATTGTTTCCGGCGCCACCGGCGTACACGGTCGCAACCCTGTCGGCGCTGGTTGCCCACCAACTGTATAGGGGCTCCTCATCGTCAGGTTGTAACCGCTACCATCCCACGCGCGCCAACTCGCCGGGTCACCCAGGTTGTTCGTCCGCATCACGCATGTCCCCTGCTGCGGGTTCGCCGGGTCGGGAATGCTCATGAACATCGAATAGAAAAAACCATCCGCGCCACGCACTATATTGCTCGGGGTGAAGTAACCGTGCGCGGCCGGCGCCCCCCGCGGACTCGCCGCACTCCACGGCGTAGGCAGCGCCGCCACCACATGCCCGGGCGCTGGACCCTGTGTAAACGTCCGGCCCCCATCGCTGGACCGCGCATAGGTGATGGCATTCCACCAGCACGGGTTACTCGGGTCATTTACTCCCACCCGGCAGTTCGGCGCCACCCTATCGTGGTATTCGTTGTGCACCAGCGCGTGCACAATTTCTCCTTCCCGCCAGGTCGCCAATATCCATTCCTGATTGTCAAAGCTGGCCGCGTCCGCTTTGTCCCCGCTGGTCAACACCGCATTGCAGTCACGGCGCAGTTCATCAAAACTCGGACCGGTCATCCAGTAATTCACGGGTGCATTCCCCGATACCACCACCACCGTTCCATCCGTCCGCCGGAAAGCCCGCGCCTGTACGTCCGGCAAGTCCAAACCCCGCGCTGCCCGGCAAGTGTCCCGCTGGTAGAGCATCACCGTCTGCTCCGCGCCCGTTGCCGTTTCGACGATCAGCCCGACTACCGGGTCTGCTGCATACAAAGTGAGCAGCAGTGTCCACATAGGTTCAGCCTTTCTTCTGCATCTTACCCCAGGTATCGCGCAGTTCCACCGTCCGGTTGAATACCAGCCGCTCCGCCGTGCTGTCCTTGTCCACGCAGAAATACGCCAGCCGCTCAAACTGGAAGCGGTCGCCCGGCTTGGCCTCGCCCAGCGACGGCTCGAGATACCCTTCCACCACTACCAGCGACTGCGGGTTCAGATTCGCCGTGAAGTCCTGTCCCTCGGGCACGTCGTTCGGGTCCTCTTTGGTGAAGAGCTTGTCGTAGAGCCGCACTTCGGCCTTCACCGCATGCGCCGCGCTCACCCAGTGAATCGTCGACTTCACCTTCCGCCCGTCCGGCGAATTGCCGCCGCGCGAAGCCGGGTCGTAGGTGCAATGCACCGCCACCACATTGCCCGCCTCATCCTTGTCCACGCTCACGCACTTCACAAAGAAGCCCCAACGCAGTCGCACCTCGTTGCCGGGGTACAACCGGAAGTAGCCCTTTGGCGGCACCTCCGCAAAATCATCCTGCTCAATCCACAACTCGCGGCTGAAGGGCACCTGCCGCACATCCGTTTCATTGTCCGGATAGTTGCAGGCATCCAGCCACTCCACCTGCCCCTCAGGGTAGTTGTCGATGATCAGCTTCAGGGGCTTCAACACCGCCATCGCCCGCTTCGCCGTCTTGTTCAGGTCCTCGCGAATGTAGTATTCGAGCTTCTCGAATTCGGTGATGCCGTTGGTCTTCGACACCCCCAGATTGAGCGCAAAGTTCCGCAACCCTTCGGCCGTATAGCCCCGCCGCCGCATGCCGGAAATCGTGGGCATGCGCGGGTCATCCCAGCCCGCCACCAGCTTCTGCTGCACCAACTGCAACAGCTTCCGCTTGCTCATCATCGTGTAGGTGAGGTTCAGCCGGTCAAACTCAATCTGCCGTGGCGCAAAGATGCCCAGCTCCCGCACATACCAGTCATAGAGCGGCCGGTGGTCTTCAAACTCCAGCGTGCAGATGGAATGCGTGATGCCCTCGATGGAATCCGATTGGCCGTGCGCCCAGTCATACATCGGATAGATGCACCACTCGCGCCCCGTGCGGTGGTGCTCGGCATGCAGGATGCGGTACATCACCGGGTCACGGAAGTTCAGGTTGGCCGCGGCCATGTCGATCTTGGCCCGCAGCGTCTTGGCGCCATCGGGGAACTCACCCGCCTTCATGCGCTCGAACAGATCCAGATTCTCTTCCACGCTCCGGTTGCGATAGGGGCTTTCCACGCCCGGCTCCGTCAGCGTGCCGCGCGTCTGCCGCACCTCCTCGGCCGACAGGTCACACACATAGGCCTTGCCCGCGCGGATCAGTTGCTTGGCCCACTCAAAGAGCTGGCCAAAGTAATCCGACGCATAGAACATGCGGTCTTCGAAGTCCCCACCCAGCCACTTGACGTCCTCGATGATCGAGTCCACATACTCGGTCTCTTCCTTGGTCGGGTTCGTATCATCGAAGCGCAGGTTGCACTTGCCGCCGAATTCTTTGGCCAACCCGAAGTTAATCGTGATGCTCTTGGCGTGGCCCACGTGCAGGTAGCCATTCGGCTCGGGAGGAAAGCGCGTGTGTACGCGTCCTCCGTGCTTGCCCGATTCGTTATCGGCCAGAATGATGTCGCGGATGAAATTGGAAGGTCTGTCGCTCATTGCGGGATGGTGAAACTTTTAGGATACTAGGTCAGTTTCCCGCGTCCCGCCACCGGCCAGCTCGTCTCGACGTTTCCCTGCCGGTGCCCCCACACCTGTTCATGCAGGTTCATCACCACGCAGACATGGTTCATCAGCACCTGCAGCTTCTCCCCCACCCGGAACTTCCGGTCGCACTGCGTCACATCGATAAACCCGTGCTCCTCGTTCATCTTGTGAAACACTGCCCCCGGCGCATTCATCACCCGGCCGAAGCTTACGCCCGTATCGCCCTGCAGCCGGTCGGACGAAAACGTCTTCGAGCCCCCGTCGATGATCACCTGCCCGGGCACCGCCGTTGACACCACCGTCGCCACCACCGTCGCCGCGCACTCCTCAAGCGAGCACGCCCCGCCGCGAATCGTGTTGCGGTCGTTGAAGATGTAGGTGCCCGGCCGTATCTCGTTCATCGCTTCAATCTGGTGCGAATGGTGCATCGTCGGCGTTGAGCCGCCCGAGACAATCCGCGGCTCATGCCCCGCGCGCTTCAGCGCCGCCACCGTTTCGCTTACCAGCACATTCAGCGCCGCCAGCATCCCCAGCCCTTCCTCGCCCGTGTCCTTGATATGCCCCGGGTAGAACGAAATGCCGTCATACTCGAGGCCCGGCAACTGCCGAATCTTCTCCACCAGCGCGGGCAACTCCGCCGGCTTCACGCCCACCCGGTGCAGGCCCACGTCCATTTCCACCAGCACGCCCGCGCGCACTCCCGCCGCCGACAACTCCGCCGCGGCCTCCAGCGAATCCACCGCCACGCACAGCCGCGTGCGCTCGGCCACCTGCCTGAGCCGCGCCATCTTGGCCGCGCCAAACGTGGGGTAGGCCACCAGCATCTCGGCCGGCTCCGCCTCCAACATCACCTCGGCCTCGCCCGGCTTGGCCACCGTCAGCCCCACCGCCCCCAGCTCCATTTGCCGCCGCGCCAGCCGCGGGCTCTTGTGTGTCTTGGTATGCGGACGTAACCGCAATTGGTGCTGCGCCGCATAGTCGGCCATGCGCCGCAGGTTCCCCTCCATAATGTCCAGGTCCACCACGAGGGCCGGTGTGTCGAGTTCGTAGATATGCACGTTACTTGAAGTCAATCTCAATGCGGCCTGCCAGGCCGCGATACAGCAACACGATGTTCTTCGTCTTGTGGTTGCCGTCAATCGGGAAATAGAGCAGGCCCTTGGTGGGTTCCTTGATCAACCCCGCCGGCAGTTCCCGCTCTTCCAGCACCTTCTTGAGCGGGTTTTCTTTCTCTTTCGTGTTCGTGTTCTCTTCCGCGTTTGGGGTCTCCACGCTGGTTGTCGGATTCCCGATCGCCGACCCCTGTCCCGGCAGCATCACCGGACGGTTGCTCCCCACCGGTCCGCTCCACACCGGCCCGTTGTTCTGCCCCATCACCCCGGAAGTCGGCCCCTTCGTTGAGCGAATCACCAGGCCTCCCGTACCCAGCAACTGCGCAGGCGCGAAAGGCCGCGTCTTCTGCCCGTCGTTGGTGGTGAGCAACTGAAAGTCGTCCCGGTCCACCTTTAAGCCCTCTTCCGTGCGCGGCTTCAGCAGCACTTCCACCACGTACACGTAGCCGTTGACATCGTCGCCCAGCACCTGTTTCACCGCTGCTTTGTTCGCGTGCACGGTGGCGATCATTTCCACCCGGTCGGTCGCGCCCTTGGCCGTAGCCACACGCGGTGCTTCATCCTTGGCGGCAAAGGCCACCAGCGCCAGCGGCAACAAGCAAAGCAGTCTCATTTGTCTCTCTCCAAAAAGGATTTGACGGCCCGCGATACCTTTTCCGTTGCATCCTGTTGCACAAAGTGCCCCGCCTCGGGTATCGTCACCAGCGTCAGGTCATCCACCCAGTTCCACGTCCCGTTCAGCGCCGGCTCCAGCAGCGCCGTGTCCTTCAGCCCGTGTATCAGCAGCACCGGCATCGCCAGCCTTCGCGTATCCGTGCTTTCCTGATACGGCGGCCGCGGATAATTGCGCTGGTAGTACGCCATCATCCCCTTGAGGCTCGACCTTCCAAACGCCTCCACATACAGCTTCCGCGCTTCGGCATCCTTCACCCACCCAGCCAGCGCCTCCGGCTTCAACCCCACGTGCGAATCCGCTTGCTGAAAGCGCCGCGCGTACTCGCTCGCCTGCTGCTGCGCGGGGTTGTTGGCCAGCTCGCGGCTCAACCCACGCGGATGCGGCAGGTTCAGAATCACCAATTTCTCCACCGCCTGCGGTGCATTCAACGCCACCTGCCAGGCAATCGCCCCACCCCAGTCATGCGCCATCAGGATGGCCCGCTGCCGCCCCTGCGCGCGAATCACGCTCAGCACATCCCCCACCAGCAGCCGCATGTCGTAGTTCTCTGTGCCTTCGGGTTGCCCCGACAGGTTATACCCCCGCAAATCCATCGCCACGCAGTGGTAGCCCGCATCCCCCAGGTACTTCATCTGGTCCCGCCACGTGTACCAGAAATCCGGAAACCCGTGCACCATCACAATCAGCGGGTTCCCCGGCTTGCCATACGACGCATAATGAATTGGCACCCCGCTGGAATCAGCCGTCCCGTGCTCAAATTGCAGGGCCAGCGCGAGCATGAGCAATGGCGTCATATGCCCTCTACTTTAGCTCTTCATCGAGCAGGTGCAGCAGGTCGTTGAGTTTCCGCTTCTGGTCGGGCCGTTTCTTCAACTCCGCCACCTGCTGTTCCAGGGCCTCCACCTGATCGGCCATGTGCAGACAAGCCAAAACCGCGGCGCGACCAGGTTCGATCACACCGCGGTTTGTAATTTGCCGCATCATTTCATCCACCCGCGCAGCGAGGGCTTCCACCCGTTCCGGATTTTCGTCCGTCACGACGGTGTATTCCAGACCGTGAATGGTTACGTGAACCGCTTGGGCCACCGTCACCCTCCCTTAGTCGCCGCTGGGCAAATCCATCTGGTCCAGCAGTTTGGAAATACGGGAAGCTGCCGTCTTGTTCTTGGCCTTAACAGCCGCCAACTCGCCCGTCAACCGCTCGATTTCCTTTTGCAATTCCGCCTTTTCCTTGCGCAGAACCGCCACGGCTTCCAGTGCCTTCACCACCCGCTCTTCCAGTTGGCTGAGCAGGTCCGATTCGGCTTCGCTGAACAGTTCTTCTGGCATCGGGCTACCTCTACGCTGTCGCCAACTGCGGCAATGCGGCCTTGGCCTTTTCCACCAGCTCCTTGAAGGCGGCGATGTCCTGCGTGGCAATGTCGCTGAGCACCTTGCGGTTCAGCTCAATGCCAGCCTTCTTCAGGCCATCCATGAAGCGCGAATAGCTGATGCCGTTGGCCTTGGCTGCCGCGTTGATACGCACAATCCACAGGCTGCGGAAGTCCCGCTTCTTGCGCCGGCGGCCGACATAGCCGTACTTCAGCGCCTTTTCCACCGCTTCCTGCGCGGAACGGTTCAGCTTGGATTTCGTGAGGAAGTAGCCTTCGGCTAACTTCATTGTTTTGTGGCGATAGTCTCTACGACCAGTACCACGTTTTGCTCTTGGCACGTTTATTCTCCTTCAGTGTTCATTCGTCTGTTTTTCGGGCTTGGCGGGCACGTGCATTTGGCGCCGCTCGCACCGGTTTACACCTCTTAGGCGTAAGGCAGCATGCTGCTTACGGCGTCGTGGTTGGCGGAACTGACCGTTCCGGGCTGACCAAGGCGCCGCTTGTTGGCATTCGATTTGCCAGCAAAGAGGTGGCGGGCATTAGCCTTACCGCGCTTGAAGGCGCCCGAGGCGGTCTTCTTGAAGCGCTTGGCCGCGCCCTTGTGGGTTTTCAGCTTAGGCATGGAATTGGATTTCCTTTGAGGTTAGGCAGACAAAACAAAAGGCCGCAGGGGCTGCGGCCCTCGTCTACCTCCTTAGATATTAGCACGCGCTTCCGCCATCCGGCTAGCCAGCCGCTCGGCCACCTGCGGCTCCCGCGCCCGCACGTTATACATTTCGCTCGGGTCCCGCTCCAGATGAAACAGTTCGCCTTCGGCATCTCCCACCTGCCGGTACTTCCACGGCCCCTGCCGCACTCCTTCCAGCTTCGGCCCCAGATAGTAGAGATACTCCTGCCGCGGCGACGGCGCCTTGCCTTCGAGGTGCGGCAACAGATTGTGCCCGTCATAAACCCGCCCCGCCGGCAGGGGCAGCCCCGCCGCCGCCGACAAGGTTGGAAAGTAATCGAGCGTCGCCGCCATGTCCAGACTCACCTGCCCGCCCGGAATCCGCCCCGGCCAGCGCGCCAGAAACGGCACGCGGTGGCCACCCTCCCACGTCGTTCCCTTCGCCCCGCGCAGCAGGCTCTTCGACCCCGTATCCCACGGCTCCACTCCGCCGGCCAGCATCCGCCCCGGCAGGTCGTGCCACGGCCCGTTATCGCTCGCAAAACACACCAGCGTGTTGTTGTCGAGCCCGCGCGCCTTCAGTTCATTCAGTATCTGCCCCACCCCGTGGTCCAGCGTCTCGATCGTGTCCCCGTACAACCCTCCGCGGCTCTTTCCGCGCCGTGCCGCCGGCGCGCTCACCGGCAAATGCGGCATCGAAAACGGCATGTACAGAAAGAACGGGTCCGTCCCCGCCCGCCTTATGAAATCAATCGCCTCGGCCGCTGAGCGTTCCGTCAACTGCGATTGATCGCCCACCATCTCCACAGCATCCTGGTTCCGCCACAACTGTAGCGGCTGTTTGGTCTGCACCCAGGGCGGAATCATGTCGTTGCTGTACAGCAGCCCGAAGTAATGATCAAAGCCCCGGCTCGTCGGCAGATACTCCGCCGGCCGGTGGCCCACGTGCCATTTGCCAATTACCCCGGTTCGGTAGCCAGCCTGCTTGAGGTGCTGCGCCAGCGTGATCTCGGTCAGCGGCAGCCCACCCGTCGAATCCGGCCCCAGATTGTTCGGCAGCCCTGCCCGCTTGGCATAGCGCCCGGTGAGCAGGCCCACGCGCGAGGGAGTGCAGACACTGGCCGCCGCGTAGCCCGATGTGAAGCGGATGCCCTCGGCCGCCATGCGATCCAGATTGGGCGTGCGGATGGTCGGGTGCCCGTAGCAGGACAGGTCCCCGTAGCCCATGTCATCGGCAAATAGCAGGATGAAGTTGGGCTTGCGCTGGGTCTGCGCCGGGGCAGCCAGCGCCGCCCCGGTCATGGTCATGAGTTCTCGGCGAGTCACTCGCCCATCTTACTCGTCCTCGGCGTGCACGGTGTGATTCGCCTCGGCAATAATCCGCTCGGCCTGTGCCTGTGGCACATAGTCGTAGTGATCAAATTCGAGGGCGAAACTCGCCCGGCCCTGTGTCATGGCCGTCAGGTCGTTCTGATAGTTGAGCAATTCCGCCATCGGCACCATCGCCCGTATCACCTGCGACCCCGCGTTCACTTCCATGCCCGCCACGCGGCCCCGCCGGCTGTTCAGATCGCCCAGCAGGTCCCCGGCATACTCCACCGGCGTCTGTACTTCGACGCGCATGATTGGCTCGAGCAACGCTGGCCTCGCCACCGCCATCGCTGCGCGAAATGCCTTGCGGCCCGCCATCTTGAAGCTCATTTCGTTTGAGTCCACGTCATGGTAGCTGCCGTCGTATACCGTCACGCGGAAGTCCACCATCGGGTAGCCGGCCAGCCAGCCCTGTGCCGCCGCCTCCTGTATGCCTTTCTCTACCGCCGGAATGAATTGCCGTGGAATCGACCCGCCAAAGGTTGCGTTCACAAATTCAAACTCCGCGCCGCGCTCCAGCGGCTCCATCTTGATCTTGCAATCGCCAAACTGCCCGTGGCCGCCTGTCTGCTTCTTGTGCCGGCCTTGCACATCGGCAAAGCCGCGGATGGTTTCGCGGTATGCGATCTTTGGCGCCCGCAGTTCCACGTCCACGTGGTAGCGCTTGCGCAGCTTCGCCACAATCACTTCCACGTGCTGCTGCCCGTTGCCGGCCAGCAGAAACTCGCGCGTTTGTGGGTCGCGGTAGAAGCGCAGCCCCGGGTCCTCTTCGAGCACCTTGTGTATCGCCACGCCCAGCCGGTCCTCATCGTTGCGCGTCCGCGCCACAATCGCGTAGGCAATCGCCGCCTCCGGCAATTCCACCGCCGGCCATTGCTGCGGGTTCGCTTTGTGCGAAAGTGAGTCGCCCGTCAGGGTGTCGCGCAACTTCGTCACCACCCCAATGTCTCCCGCCGCCAGTTCTCCCACCTCCGTGAACTGCTTGCCAAAGGGTACGCTCAGGTGCGAAAACCGCTCATCCTGCTGGCTCCGAGCATTCACCAGATGATCATCATTCCGCAGCGGTCCGGCCATCACCCGGAACATTGTCACCCGTCCGGAGAAAGCATCCGCCAGCGTCTTGAAGACGAAGACGCTCGGAGGGGCGTTTGTCTCAAGCGGCTGCCGGTCCGTGGGGCAGGGAAGGGATTGCCCGATGAAGTCCAGCAGTTCCTTCACTCCCGCTCCCGTCACCGCACTGACTCCCAACACCGGAAACAACTGCCGGTGCAGTATCTCTTCCCGCAACCCCGTCGCCAGATGTTCCGGCGTCAGCGTCCCGGTTTCGAAGTATTCTTCCAGCAGCGAGGAATCTTCCTCCGCCACCATCTCAGTCAACTCCTCAGCCTCTTCCACCCGCGCGCAGCGCCGCCCGAAGCGTTCGCGTATCGCCGCCGCCACGGCCCCAAAGTCCGCCCGCTCGTGGTCCAGTTTCGTCACCACAAACACCACCGGCAACTGAAACTCCGCCGCATAGTGCCAGGCTTTTTCGGTCTGCACCTGTATGCCCGCCACGCCATCCACACACAGCAGCACCGCGTCCGCCGCCGGCAGGCACAGCTTCGCATCGTGCAGAAAGGGCTGTAGCCCCGGCGTGTCCAGCAGGTTGTACTTTCGCTTCTGATACTCCACCGCCGCAATGCCCGTCGACAGCGAATGATGCCGGGCTACTTCTTCTTCGTCAAAGTCGGTAATGGCCGCGCCGTCCTCGGGGCGCAGCAGCCGGTTGGTCACGCCTGCCGCATACAGCATGGCGCTGGTCAGGGTCGTTTTCCCGGAATGCGCGTGCCCCAGCAGGGCCACATTCCGGAGGTCGGGAGTACTG
>VFQU01001552.1_pt1 | contig 13051 bp, 10 predicted proteins | sample 3512311 | NCBI WGS metagenome assembly VFQU01 (sample SAMN10412377, study PRJNA504923) | tailings metagenome | isolation source: Relicate 3 Philex TSF3 active mining site | place: Philippines: Tuba, Benguet | collected 2017-08-29 | reverse complement strand
ACTGATTTTCAGGGCGATCGCCGTTCTAGCATTTTTGATGCAGGTGCAGGAATTGAACTGAATTCCAATTTCTTTAAAATTGTGTCTTGGTATGACAACGAATGGGGATATTCCAATCGGGTCGTTGATTTGATGATGATGATGGCGAAAAAAGACGGCATTTTAGATTAACTTTGAGACTTGAAGGACTCTGACTTTTTGAAGAATCGGAGTCCTTTTATCTTCAAACGAAGCGAGCGATCCACAATAATGCGTCTTTCACGTCTGTTACTCTTTCCCCCATTGGCATTGCCGGACGTTTGACCATGACGATCGGTAAATCGAGTTCCCGTGCTGCAATGAGTTTTGCAGCGGTGGCATCTCCGCCACTATTTTTGCTGACGATCGCTGAAATCTGATAGTGCTGCATCCACGATCGCTCTTGTTCTAAGGTAAAAGGACCACGAGCCAGTAACACTTCCCCAGGCGGAATTAGACCTGTCGGCGGATCAATCATTCGCATTAAAAACCACAATTGCTGCAAATGAGCAAACGCTGCCAGTTCTTGTCGCCCAATTGTTAAAAAGACTCGCTGTGCTAGATCAGGCAGAAGTTTTGCGGCTGCTTCGTTACTTTCGACTTCAATCCAATTCGATTCAGGTTTCCATTCAGGACGACTCAGCATCAATCGAGGAATTGCAACGCAATCGGCTGCTGCTGCCGCATTCCAAGAAATCTGTGCTGCGAAGGGATGAGTGGCATCGATCAATAAATCGATCGATTGCTCTTGAAGATAGTGCGCCAATCCCACTTCTCCCCCAAATCCCCCAACTCTGACCATTCCAGGGAGAGGAATTGCTGTTTGAGTCCGTCCTGCTAATGAGGAAATGACTTCTATATTGGCAATCTCTATGGCTCGTGCTGCCAATTCCTTTGCTTCAGTTGTACCACCCAGAATGAGTAACCGCTTTTTCACGATAATATTGTTCAGATCGTGATTTCAAAGTATATGGCAGACTCTCCCATCTGGCGACCTTTTACTCAAATGAAAACCACTCCCGAACCGTTGAAGGTGAAACGGGGCGAGGGAGTTTGGCTTGAACTAGAAGACGATCGCCGAATTCTCGATTGCATTTCAAGTTGGTGGGTGACGATTCACGGACATGCTCATCCGAAACTTGCAGAAGCGTTGTATCAGCAAGCAAATAACTTAGAGCATGTCATCTTTGCCGGATTTACACACGAACCCGCTGAGCAACTTGCTCGTAAGTTACTGAAGCATCTGCCGTCACAGCTTACTAGAGTCTTCTTCTCCGATAATGGTTCTACCGCTGTTGAAGTCGCGCTGAAAATGGCGTATCAGTACTGGCGCAACTTAGGAGAAGAACGCACAACCTTCATTACATTCGATGGCGGCTACCACGGTGACACGATCGGCGCAATGTCAGTCGGTGCAGGCTCAACCTGGTGGCAAAAGTTTCGATCGCTGATGTTCGAGACAGCGCTAGTTCCCTTCCCTGAAACGTATGACGGAGATTTAGAAGTCGATCGCAAAGAAGCTGAAGCGTTAGCCGCGATCGAGCAATTTCTCAAGCAGCAAACCATCATTGGGATCTTTATCGAACCCTTAGTTCAAGGTGCAGCCGGGATGCGGATGTGCCGACCTCAATTCTTACAAGCATTGAGAAAGCTAGCAGATCAGTACAATGTGCTGCTAATTTACGATGAAGTGATGACGGGATTCGGTCGCACTGGAGAGCTATTTGCCTGCCTTAAATCTGCAACCGCTCCCGATATTATTTGCTTGTCTAAAGGGCTGTCAGGCGGGTGCTTGCCGCTCTCTGTAACCGTTGCAACGGAAGCCATTTATCAAGCCTTTTATCAAGATGATCCGACTCAAGCTTTTTACCACGGACATTCCTATACGGGGAATCCTTTAGCTTGTGCAACGGGTGTCGTGTCATTAGAGCTACTCGAACAGAACCCTGATGGTTATCAAAAATTAGAAAGCTTGCATTGGAAATTTCTCGATCGCTATCTCTTCTCAAATCCCCGCTTAAAACAGTTTCGAGTTTGCGGCACAATCGCAGCAATGGAAGTCAAAACTGAAGAACAATCGGGTTACTTTAATGCGATCGCACCTTTGCTCAAAGCTAAATTCTTAGAGGCTGGATTTCTACTACGTCCATTGGGTGACACCCTTTATATTATGCCTCCCTATTGCATTACTGCGGATGAGTTAGAGACAGTTTATCAAGTGATCGATCGCACCTTAAAAAACCTCTAACGTTTAGCAGAAAATTTACACTTTTTTATCAAAGTTCTCCGGAGAAGGAAAAATAAGTACTGAATATTGCTAGTAGCAAAATACACAAGTAGCTTTTAGGCTCACACTAGCAATGTCTAAACTTAACGATGTTGAGTTAATTCGGAAATTCATTCAGGGCGATCTTAGCTTTCTTGCGAATCAAAATCTACGACTTGAGCCTGTCTTCAACTCGGCTCAACTGCTTGCAAAAAGAGGCGAACTCATTGCAACAGCCAAACTCGTTGGAAAGATTCGAGCGATCTTAGTTCGACAATCTTCTGCCTATCAGGAATTACTTAATCGCATCTTGACCGAGCATCAATACCTGCCGATCGGAATCAACGATCAGGGTTTAGTGGAATATGAACATTCCCCGATTCCGTCAGGTTACGAAGCAAACTATACCGAGGTGCGTCATCTGTGGAAAGCGTGGCGTACGCACTACAGCCGCAAGACAAATCTGAAAATTTTGATTCGATCGAATCAAGACTGGCTCCCGATTCAGAAAATTGAATTTGGTCAAGAGAACTTCTTTCTGCACGTTCTAGGTGATGAGAAAATGCTGTGTGTCAGCGATCGGATTATTTGGCTGAGTCCGATTGAGACAGAAGAACCTGCAACACAATTTTTTGTGGATCAGCCTTGTATCCAAACGACAAAAAAAACTGCTCTCTAAGCCTTTAAGAGTCACTGTGCTAGCAGGAACAACTGCCATTTCTGCGACCAGCATTTCTGAAGCAATCTTGATACACAGGTTAAATAAGCTTCCACATCCCGTAACGCCTCTAAATTTAGGTATTGTGGCAAGAAAAACGGTGATACTGCCAAACAACCACTCTGAAATTTGAACTCTTTTCGCGATCGCGCTGTCTAAACTTCATTTCTATTCATTAGACTGTGAAACAGATAGTTGGGGGCGAGAGCGTGAAAGATTGGATTAAAACTCGACCAAAAATTCCAAAATGGCTATTGTGGCTTGGAATTGCCGGACTATTGGGCATAGGCGGATATTTGGGATATCAGCAATACACGGCTTCTCAACGGCAAGAATCGCGGCGAAGAGTGCAGACGGTGACCGTCGATCGAGTTGATACTGCACTAACCATTTCCGCCAACGGAACTGTCCAACCTGCTCAATCGGTCAATGTCAGCCCGAAAAGTTCGGGTGTGCTCAGACAATTATTAGTGAAAGAAGGCGATCGAGTTGAAGCAGGTCAAGTGCTTGCTTACATGGACGACTCCAACTTTCAAGGACAATTGATGCAAGCACAAGCACAGGTTGCTACTGCTCAAGCGAACGTAACAAAGCTTGAATCTGGCAATCGCCCGCAGGAAATTGCTCAAGCCGAGGCGCAACTCGCAGCAGCCCAAGCCAATCTCGATAAATTAGTCGCGGGCAATCGTCCTCAAGAAATTGCTCAATCGCGATCGCAATTAGCCGCAGCCGAAGCGAACTTACAACAAGCTGAACTGAACTTTAATCAGAATCAGAGGCTCTTTGGATCTGGAGCATTGTCTCAGCGAGAATTGGACACCTCTCGAACCGCATTAGCGACTGCCCGTGCGCAAGTTGAACAAGCGAAACAAGCCACCAATTTGCAGCAGACAGGGACTCGACCCGAAGACATTGAAGCAGCTCGCGCTCAGGTTGAACAACTCAAGCAAGCATTGAGCTTGCAAAAGGAAGGGGCACGATCCGAAGACATAGAAGCCGCTCGCGCTCAGTTAATGAATGCTCAAGGACAGCTCAAAACCGTTCAAACTCAGATTAACGATACGATTATTCGCGCACCGTTTCGGGGAGTGGTGACTCGGAAATTTGCTGATCCGGGTTCGTTTGTTACTCCGACGACTTCAAGTAGTGATGTGAGTTCTGCGACATCTTCTTCGATTCTGGCTCTTGCTGCAACCAATCAAATTGTGGCAAAAGTTCCAGAAACGAGTATTCCTCGAATTAAAGTCGGACAGACTGTGACGATCGAAGCAGACGCTTTTCCAGGCAAGTCCTTTAAAGGAACCGTTGTTCAAGTTGCAAATCAATCGACCGTGGATCAAAATGTCACGAACTTTGAGGTCAAGTCTGCGATCGACGATCGAGACAACCAACTGCAAGCAGGCATGAATGTCAATGTGAAATTTAATGTTGGCAAGCTTGAAAATGCGCTGGTTGTGCCCACTGTTGCAATTGTTCGGCGGGCTGAAGGGACAGGCGTTTTACTAGCAGGACAAGACAGACCCCGATTTCAGAAAATTACAACCGGAGCTTTGATCGACGACAAAACGGTCGTTGAATCAGGAGTAAAAGAAGGAGATCGAGTGTTGCTCAGTTTTCCGCAGGGTGAGCGACCCACTTCAAGAACGCCATCGGTGTTCCCAGGCGCTCCTGGCGGCGGCGCTCCTGGTGGTGGCAGTAGACGGGGCGGAGGTTAGAACCATGGGAAAACTTCGAGTCAGACAAGTGCCACTGCTAGAGATCTTCAGCATGGCAGTAGAAGCCTTGTGGAGCAACCGATTAAGAACGAGTTTGACGATGCTCGGTGTGATTATTGGCATCGCTTCGGTGATCACAGTGACTTCGGTTGGGCAAGGCGTGCAGAAAGCAACTGAACAGCAGATTCAAGCATTAGGGACAAATGTCATGCTGGTTCTGTCTGGGGTCGCTCGATCGGGCGGGATCAGTCAAGGAGCAGGTTCAGCGAGTACATTGACCTTTGAAGATGCTCAAGCCGTTGGGAAACAAGCTCCAGCAGCAGCAGGAGTCACTGCCTATTTGCAGCGGGGCGGACAGGTTGTGTATGGCAATCAGAATACTTCGACTTCAATCTTGGGTGTGGATTTGAACTATCCTGATGTCAAAGAAATTCAACCCCAAGAAGGGCAGTTTTTCACCCAAGACGATCTGGTCAATGCCACTTCAGTAGTCGTCTTGGGCAGTGCAGTCCGGGATACCTTATTTGCATCTGGAGAACGAGCGATCGGAGCAAATATTCGGATTCAGAATGGGCGCTATACAGTCGTCGGTGTGGCAGAGTCAAAAGGATCAGTCGGGGGGCAAGATCAAGACGATCGCGTTTACATCCCATTGACGAATATGTCGGCGCGGATTGTGGGAAATAATTCGCTCAATGGTCGGGCAATTAGCGGGTTTTGGGTGAAGGCAAACAGTCAAGAAGAACTTGAAGCAGCACAATTTCAAGTCACGAATCTGCTGAGAGTTCGACATAATATCTATCCTCCCAAACCGGATGATTTTCGGATTAGTAATCAGGTGGACATTATTAATACATTTAGTAGTGTTGTGGGATTGTTTACGGTATTGGTGAGCGCGATCGCGGGGATTTCGTTAATTGTGGGCGGAATTGGGATCGCGAACATTATGCTCGTTTCGGTTGTCGAGCGAACTCGTGAAATTGGAGTCAGAAAAGCGATCGGGGCGACAAATCAAGCAGTACTGAGTCAGTTTCTCACCGAAGCAATTTTAGTCTCCCTGATGGGAGGCGCGATCGGGGTGGCAGTCGGTTTAGGCTTAGCGTTTGCTGCTTCAACGGCGTTTAGCTTTCCATTCATTATTTCTGGAGTCGCGATCGCGGCTGGACTCACTTTAGCGTTAGGAGTGGGATTAGTCGCCGGAGTAATTCCAGCGAGAAATGCGGCTCGACTTGATCCGATTACAGCATTACGCAGTGAGTAAGGGGCATTCTTGAGATAAATCGAGCAGTCTGAGGTAACGGATTATGACTGAAAATAATTTGCCTTTTCACGTCGTTCATAGTGTGACTCGTGGTGGCACGACGTTTGAATTGTTGGAATATAAACCACTGGCGGGAAGTGAAACCCTTGCGATCGCGGAGCAACTGCACGTTCTGAACAAAGCAGGCGTGCATTTACGCCAGTTACGAGTGCGCTTAGACAAAGATGGAATTCGCACAGAACCGGGAGCACTGCAATTTAGTAAAGGTCGGATTGAGATGGAAAGCTCAACCGGAATGGGAGAAGGGGTTGGAGGACTCGTCAAAGGCGCACTGGCAGCAGCACGTACGGGTGAAACGATGTTCAAGCCGTTGTACAGTGGCACGGGTGAAATTTACTTAGAACCCACCTTTGGACATTACTGGTTCATGCAGCTAAACAACCAAACGCTGTATGCAGATCAGGGATTGTTTTGCTGTAGTGAGAATTCCATACAAGTTGGCGCGCATCGGGTTGAAAGCTTTAGCGCACGAGTTGCAGGTGGAGAAGGACGCTATCAAACGAAGGTGATGGGCACAGGAATTGTCGTGTTTCGGATTCCTGTCCCGTTAAGCGAGATTATGGAATTAACATTAGAGAATGAAACCCTGCAAGTCGATGGGTCGTTTGCGTTGTTGCGAACCAGTGGAATTCAGTTCAGTGTGGAGAAAGCCTCGAACTCTCTGATGGGAGCCATGACGAGTGGTGAAGGATTTCTGCAAACGTTCCGAGGAACAGGGCGCGTGTGGATTGCTCCGACGCAATCGGTCTATCAGCGAATGGCAGGATTAGGAGTGACTCGTTTAACTTGATGATCTGTTGTGGGAAAAGCACTCTGAGCTTTTCCATCCTCGGAGTGCTCCAGATTTTAGCTTGCGATGTGCGTGATTAATGGGTCGGGGACGGGGAACGATCGCTTTTCCATCAACATGAAACGGTGTTTCTCTGCATTAAAGGCAAACACAGTGCCCGTCTCGATCTCATACATCCAGGCATGAAGGTTTAACTTACCTGCATGGAGTTTGGAGCGAATTGCCGGATAGGTTTCAAGGTTTTCAATTTGGGTGAGGATGTTTTGTTCGATCGCGATTTTCAATAATTTCTCTGGCTCAATTCCTGCATAGTTATCTTGTACGACTCGACGGGTCGCTTCTCCATGGCGTTTGAGCCAGTCATAAACAGCAGGCATTTGTTCAGCCAGCGTGCCAATTTGCAGCAATCCTTTCATTGCCCCACAGTGCGAATGCCCGCAGACAATAATGTCTTTGATGCCCAACGCCTGCACTGCATACTCGATTCCGGCTGATTCCGCACTACTCGCTGCTCCATAAGACGGAATAATATTGCCGACATTGCGCATCACGAACAGTTCACCGGGTTGGGCTTGGGTGATCAGACAGGGATCAATGCGTGAATCAGAACAGGTGATGAATAAAACGTCGGGAGATTGTCCTCCAGAGAGCCGCTCAAATAATTCTCGGTGATCGTTGAAGTAATTGCTGTGAAACGAGTTTACGCCTTGAATCAATCCGGTCAGCGACATAATCTTTACCTGAATGCGGTGAGGTCAGCAAGTCTGCGAACGATAGAGCCAAGTCATACTTGACGATTGGCTTTATTCTTCCTTTTCTACAGCGCTAATGTAACACTTTCCGAATTTTTGTAAACATCTTTTCCGCATTTTCTAGTTTAAAGGCAGCAAAATTTCAAACACTGTGCCCCGTAATCTCGGTGAAATGTCGCAGTAAACTCGGAAGATGCCGCTATGTCTTGCTGTCACAATTCGATAACTTGTCGCAAGACTGGTTTCTTTCGTGAGTTCGGTAGAAAAGGCTTGCATGAGTTGACGTTGAATTTCGATCGACATTTCGCTTGAGTTGTCTGCGATTTGAATCGCAACCCAACGCTGTCCAGTTCCATCGATCGAGCAAACTTCGGTTGAAATTCTAATTTGTGGAGCGTCAGAGCTTACTAGATCAGGATTTTGTTCTCGGTATGCAGCTTGATTCAGCAGCGTATCGATTGAACAATTCAAAATATTCATAAACACCTGGCTCAGTTGGCTAATGAAGCAAGGCACTGGCGGCAGGTGTCCATAATTTTTCGTGACTTGAATGTCGCTCGACAGGCGGCTTTTCAGCAGCAGCAGCACCGAGTCGAGACAGTCATGTAAATTGGCTGGACGCGGATACACTTCATCGATATGGCAGAAATTCTGCAAGCTATTGGCAAGACGGGAGAGACGCTCGGCTCCAGTTTTGATGCTGTCTAGCGTTTTGGGCAGATCTTCGCGAATATAATCGAACTCGATCGCTTCTTTGAGATCGATCACTTTCTGGGGAACGTCCGTAATACATTTCTCGTAAGCGCTGATAATTTCCAACAAACTGCGGCTGTACTCGGCAATATGACTCAAATTTCCCCAGATAAAACTGACGGGATCGAGAATTTCGTGAGACACTCCATCGACCAAGCGTCCCAAACTTGCCATTTTCTCGCTCTGGAGCATTTGAAGCTGGAGGCGTTCGATTCTGACTTGGGTTTCAATACCGCGCAGTTGCCAATAGGCAATATTTAATTCATGTGGATCGAGAATTCGGTATTGATCTGCACCGAGACGCACGACAATCGGATCGCGCAGTCGGTCAAACGGACGACGCAAGGCTTGTTGGGCAGCGGTGAGAATCGGAGTGTCGCCACTGAGAATCAGCGGCACTGTGCGATCGTAACTCTGTAAAATCCGCAACGGTTTCTCAAGAAACAGGTCAATTCCGTAGGGACGGAGCAAATATTCCAACAGACGATGGCGGGAAATCAGGCTCAAAAAGCGCCCATTTTCAGTCAAAATTACCCCTGGGAGTAACGGATGCTGCTCAAAGATCTCAGCCACCTCCGTTCCCAAAACGTCCAACTCTGCCGCAAAATCATACAGAGGCAAATCTTGTAGCATCGATTCGAGCTGAATTGTCTGTACGTTTCCGGGAGCCAACACGGGAACGTTTAGTTTCGATCGAAACTCAGATGTAGATGGTGTCATCACAAGGGTAATCGTCCATAAACTTGCTAAATCTACACTGCCCAAATTTGCGTCTACCTTACCAGAACCCTTTTAACTCCTGCTATGCAATTGATTTCATTTTTGTTCCGCTCATCTCGTAAATTAGTGTCGATCGCGATTTTGACGGGTTTTTTGAGCGGGGCGAGTAGTGCAGGATTAATTGCATTAATTAGCCGCGCCTTGGGCAATGGTGCCGTGTCACAAATTGCGTGGGCATTTGTCGGATTAGCGATCGTGTCGCTGATCACGAGCGTGATTTCGCAGATGGTGCTGATTCAGTTGGCACAGGATGCAGTCTTTAAATTGAGATTGCAGTTAAGCCGACAAATTTTGTCGTCGGAGTTGCGGCATTTGGAGCAGCTTGGAAATGCGCGCATGATGGCAACTTTGACCGAAGATGTACAAGCGGTCGCCACTGCGGTTTCTTCGTTTCCGTTTTTGTGTATCGATTTGGCGACAGTTGTTGGCTGTTTTGTTTATATTGGTTCGCTGTCTTGGGTTGTGTTTGCGATGGTGATGGGGTTGTTTTTCTTTGCATTCGCAACTTGTCAATGGATGCTCAACCAAGCTCGTCGTCGGATGGTATTTGCACGCGAAGATCAAGATGTGTTGTTTCGGCATTTTCGATCGATTACCGATGGCATCAAAGAGATGAAGCTGCATTACCCGCGCCGTCAGGTGTTTCTGCGCGATGAGTTAGAGACCGCTTCCGCGTCATTTCGTCGGCATAACATTCACGCTTTAGTGCTCTTTGCGTCGGCGGGAAGTTGGGGCAAGCTGATCTTCTTTTTTGCGATCGGGTTTGTGATGTTTGCCTTGCCAGGTCTTGTATCGATTCCGCCTGAAACCTTGTCCGGCTATGTTTTGACGTTTACTTATTTGATGTTGCCATTGGATAAGATGGTGCTGAAATTGCCGATTCTGAGCCAAGCAAGTGTGTCATTGCAAAAGATCGACATGCTAGGTTTGTCCTTGAAGCAAAAAGCCGAGTCTACAACGATTCCCAGTCCAGTTCAGACGTGGAACCGCTTAGAGCTGAAAGGTGTGACGCATAGCTACTATCAGTCTGAAGATACGAAGTTTACTTTAGGCACGATCGATTTAACATTGAATGCAGGCGAGATTGTATTTATCGTTGGTGGTAACGGCAGCGGAAAATCTACCTTCGCTAAGCTTTTAACGGGATTATATGCGCCCGAAACTGGCACGATTTTACTCGATGGCGAACCGATTACTGAGCACAATCGAGAATGGTATCGACAGCATTTTTCAACGGTGTTTGCTGACTTCTACTTATTCGATCGCTTACTCGGCTTAGATGCGTCTGACGAGGATGCTCAGCGCTATCTTCAGCAGTTACAGCTTGAACACAAAGTTCAGGTTGTAGATGGAAGATTATCAACCACTGAACTGTCGCAAGGTCAAAGAAAACGGTTGGCATTGTTGACAGCTTACTTGGAGGATCGTCCGATCTATTTGTTCGACGAATGGGCTTCGGATCAAGATCCAATCTTCCGAGAATTGTTTTACACCGAGTTTTTGCCGAAATTAAAGCATCGGGGTAAAACGGTTTGGGTGATTAGTCATGATGATCATTATTTTCAATTTAGCGATCGTGTGATCAAGCTCGATTACGGCAAGATAGAGTACGATCGCGTGACTTCAGAACATCCTTAGAGGATGTTTAAAGACAATCGAGGATGTAAAAAAGCTCTCTGGTTATAAGCTGTAAAGACGTTTCAGGGATCAGGTTCGATCGCATTCCTAAGCTCACAAGCAGTTAACGAGCCATTTCGCGCTGAAGCAAAAGCCGTTGATAGGCGATCGTAAAATCATCTATTGTAATCCTCAAACAGGTCGGATCATTCATGCCTTGAGTACGATAGCGGCGCACTGCTTCTAATGCTGCTTGATTGCTTAACAGCGCTAGATCAGCCCCATTCCAGCCTTCTGTTTGGGCAGCGAATGAGTCCAACTCTACCTCCTCCAACGGGCGATCGCGATTATGCACGTGCAAGATAGCGAGGCGACTCATGTGGTCGGGGAGATCTACTTTGAGTTGCAAATCTAATCGTCCTGCTCTCAGCAAGGCAGGATCGAGGGTTTCCGGACGATTTGTGGCTCCGACAAAGAGCACATTCGTACAGTCATGCAAGCCGTCGAGTTCTGTGAGTAGTTGACCGACAACGCGATCGCTCACTCCTGAATCGCTTTGATATCTCCCGCGTGCTGGCGCAAGCGTATCAATTTCATCGACAAAAACAACGCAGGGAGATGCCTGACGCGCTTTTGTAAAGAGTTCTCGCACTGCTTGTTCTGAGGCTCCGACCCATTTACTGAGCAATTCAGGTCCATTCACTGCAATGAAGTTTGCTCGAGCTTGAGCCGCAACCGCTTTCGCCAAAAGCGTTTTACCTGTTCCAGGTTCGCCCCATAGCAAAATTCCGCGTGGTGCTTTCGCTTTGGTGTGATCATACAGTTCGGGATAGAGCAATGCACCTTCTACAGAGTCTTGTAGCGTTTGTTTAATGTGATCCAGTCCGCCGATCGCATCCCAGGTGACTTTCGGTGCTTCGATCTCAATCGATCGCAGTACCGCAGGCTTAATGTGTCGAATTGCTTCTAGAAAGTCAACCTGCGTCACACTCATCTGTGCAGGCATCGGACTATCCAAGCTCGGCAACAGTCGCCGCAGTGCTAAGTAAGCTGCTTTTTGAGAGAGTGCTTTGAGATCTGCACCAACCATACCTCCAGATAAATCCGCGATCGCATTGAGATCCACGGATTCGTGCAGGGGCATCATTGCCGTTAAAATCTCAAGAATTTCTAAGCGCCCACCGCGATCAGGCACACGGAATGCAATCTCTCGATCGAACCGACCTGGACGACGTAACGCAGGGTCAAGATGATCCGGGCGATTGGTTGCAGCTAGGACAATAATCCCTTTTGTCTTAGCAAACCCATCCATTAGACTCAAGAGTTGCGCCACGACCCGCTTTTCGACCTCGCCTTCGACTTTAGAACGGTCGGGAGCAAGACTATCAATTTCGTCGATAAAGATAATACAAGGAGCAGACCGTGCTGCTTTTTGAAAAATGCTGCGCAGTCGAGATTCGGCTTCTCCGTAGTATTTTCCGATGACTTCTGGACCCACGATCGCAATGTAGTTCACATCGAGATCTGTGGCTAAAGCCCGTGCAGTGAGAGTTTTTCCGGTTCCAGGTGGTCCTGTCAGCAACACGCCTGTCGTCGGTTCTAATCCGAGAGCGGCTAATACATTAGGACGCTTGAGCGGAAGCTCGACAAGTTCGCGTAGCTCTCGCAGTACGCTAGGCAATCCCCCTACACCTGCAAGGGTCGGCTGTACACCATCCTCGCTCGATGGCGTACTCAGAACTGTATTTTCGCTAAAGAAAGATTGCCTTTCATCAGTTGGGGAGCTTCGATCGACATTTTCGGGCTGGTTCACGCGAAATTCAGGCTCTCTCGGCTCTCGTCCTTCGATTACTCGCACAATATCCAACAATCCTTCAAAGCCTTGATCAACCAGTGCTTCAATCTCTTGGAATAAATCATCCATCTGTCTTGCCCACCTAATGTCTCCAGTATAGAGACTGAGAACAGACACTTGTGGATTGTGCGATACAACCCTTTACGTTCTCGTGAGAGGCTAGTGTGCTTCTGGTAATACGCCAAAATAAATTTGAGAAAGAGGTGGGGGATAGGGAGAACTCAGGCTCAGATTTCTCCCTATCCTTTTCAACGTCACTTACAATTGAAAGCTATCTAAGTTCTCTAAGACGAATCAACTAACCTTCGGTCGGGGCTTCATTTATCAATCCGGCGAGAGCTTCATCGGCAGTTTTGTTCAAAAATACTGCGCTTTCATCGACTGCGCGAACCCAACTGATCGGAAGCCAATGCGATCGCCCATCTGGAGAATCGAGCTTTTTGAGTTTGATGTATTTTCCAGCTTC
>VFQU01001550.1_pt1 | contig 13065 bp, 11 predicted proteins | sample 3512311 | NCBI WGS metagenome assembly VFQU01 (sample SAMN10412377, study PRJNA504923) | tailings metagenome | isolation source: Relicate 3 Philex TSF3 active mining site | place: Philippines: Tuba, Benguet | collected 2017-08-29 | reverse complement strand
ATATGTCCGTGTTTGGGGGCAAAATCAAGGTCGGGTCGGTTGCGGCCAGCCATGCCCGGTACTCAATAACGTCTTCCTTGGCCCCGGCGGCGGGGCTATCCCAAGGCCAATGCCGCACGACCATTCCCATCAGGGCCACTCCCATCACGGCCATTCCCATCACGGGCATGACCACCACCACGGCGGCCACCGGGACCATCACCATGGGCCGGGCGGGCACAGCCATGCGCCCAAGGATTTCGGCCGCGCCTTCGCCATCGGGGCCGGGCTGAACATCGCCTTCGTGGCGGCCGAAGCCATCGCCGGGCTGGTCACCGGCTCGCTGGCCCTGCTGGCCGACGCCGGCCACAATCTCTCGGATGTCCTGGGCCTGTTGATGGCCTGGGGGGCGGTGGTGCTGTCGCGGCGCGCGCCGGCGGGGCGGCGCACCTATGGCCTCGGCAAGGGGACGGTGCTGGCCTCGCTGGGCAATGCCGGTCTGCTGCTGCTGGCGGTGGGGGCCATCGTCTGGGAGGCGGTGCGGCGCTTTGGCGATCCCCAGCCGATCGAGCCCGGGCCGGTGATCATCGTCGCGGCCATCGGCGTGGTCATCAACACCGCCACGGCGCTGATGTTCATGCGCGGCCAGGAAGACCTGAACGTCAAGGGCGCCTTCCTGCACATGGCGGCGGACGCGGCGGTGTCGCTGGGCGTGGTGCTGGCGGCCATCGGCATCTGGACGACGGGCTGGACCTGGATCGACCCGGTGATCAGCCTGGTCATCGCCGGGGTCATCGTGGCGGGGACCTGGGGCCTGCTGCGCGACTCGCTCGACCTGGCGCTGGACGCCGCCCCGCGCGGCATCGACCCGGACGAGGTCAAGGCCTGGCTGGCCGGCCGGCCGGGCGTGACCGAGGTCCACGACCTGCATATCTGGGCCATGAGCACCAGCGAGACGGCCCTGACCGCCCATCTGACGCGGCCGGAAAACACCGACCAGGACGATTTCCTGGACGAGGTCTGCCACGAGCTGGTCCACCGCTTCCGCATCGGCCATGCGACGCTGCAGATCGAGACCGGCGCGCGCGGGCCCTGCCGGCTGGCGGCCGCGCATGGCGCGCACGGGGGACATTGAGGGCGTGGAGCCCCTGTCGCTGATCCTCTATCGGGCGGGCGTGGCGCTGCTGGAGCCGTTTACGCCGGGGCTGCTGGCGCGCCGGGCGGCGAAGGGCAAGGAGGACGCCGCGCGGCTGGGCGAGCGGCTGGGCCGGGCCTCGGCGCCGCGCCCCGAAGGGCCGCTGGTCTGGATCCACAGCGTCAGCGTCGGCGAGAGCCAGTCGGTCCTGCCGCTGATCGCCCGGCTGCGGGCCGAGCGGCCGGACCTCGCCATCCTGTCGACCAGCGGCACGGTCACCTCGGCCGCCCTGCTGGCCCGGCGGCTGCCGTCCGGCGCCATCCACCAGTACGCCCCGCTGGACACGCCCGGCGCCGCAAGGCGGTTCCTCGACCACTGGCGGCCGGACCTGGCGATCTTCGTCGAGAGCGAGCTGTGGCCGAACCTGATCCTGGGGGCGAAGGCGCGGGGCGCCAGGCTGGCCCTGCTGTCTGCGCGGATCACGATGAAGACGGCGCGCGGCTGGGCCCGGGTCGGCGCGGCGGCGCGGCGGCTGGTCGGCGCCTATGACCTGGTGATGCCGCAGGACGAGGCCTCGGCCGAACGACTGGCCTATTTCGGCGCAGAGATCGCCGGGCGGCTGAACCTCAAGCTGGTCGGCGATCCGCTGCCCTGCGAGGCGGACGATCTGGCGGCGATGCGGGCGGCGATCGGCGACCGGCCGGTCATACTGGCCGCCAGCACCCATGAGGGCGAGGAGGCGCTGATCGCCGGCGCGGCGCGCGAGGCCATGGCGCGGGCGGCGCCGGAGGCCCTGCTGATCATCGCGCCGCGCCATCCCGAACGGGCGCCGGCGGTTCTGGCGGCGCTGGGAGCCGATTGGGGAACCATCGCGGTGCGCTCGCGCGGCGAGGCGCCGGACAGCGCCAGCCGGCTGTACCTGGCCGATACGCTGGGCGAGATGGGGCTGTTCTTCCGGCTGGCGGACATGGTGGTGATGGGCGGCGGCTTTGTCCCCGGCGTCGGCGGGCATAACCCGATGGAGCCGGCCCGGCTGGGCGCGCCAGTGATCAGCGGGCCGGAGGTGTTCAACGCCGCCGAGCTGTACCAGGCCATGGCCGGGCGCGGCGCGTGGATCGTCCCGGATGCGGCCGCCCTGACCGATACGCTGACCGAATGGCTGTCCGATCCCGCCGCGGCGCGGGCGGCGGGCGAGGCGGGCCGGGCCTTCGCCGAGGCGCAGACAGCCTCGCTGGACGCGGCCTGGCGCGAGCTGGAGGGCCTGTTGCCATGAAGCTGTCGACGCCGCGCTGGTGGTATGTGCGGGACGGCGCGCCCGGCGTGGTGGCGCGGATCGCGCTGACGCCGCTGAGCTGGATCTGGGCCGGGGTGACGGCGGGCAAGATCGCGCGGGCCCGCCCCGTCGATCCCGGCGCGCCGGTGATCTGCGTCGGCAATGTCACCGTCGGCGGCACGGGCAAGACGCCGGTGGTGCGCGAGGTGCTGCGGTTGCTGCGCGAGGCCGGCGTCGCGGCGCACGGGCTGTCGCGCGGCTATGGCGGGCGTGAGGCCGGGCCGCTGCGGGTGGACCCGGCGCGGCACACCGCCGCCGATGTCGGCGACGAGCCGCTGATGCTGGGCCACGACGGCGACTTCTGGATCGCGCGCGACCGGCCGGCCGGGGCGGCGGCGGCCGTGGCGGCCGGGGCGCGGGCCGTGGTCATGGACGACGGCCACCAGAACCCGACCCTCAAGAAGGCGCTGTCTCTGGTGGTGGTCGACGGCGAGACCCGCAACAACGAATGGCCGTTCGGCGACGGGGCGGTGTTTCCGGCCGGGCCGATGCGCGAGCCGCTGAAGACGGGTCTGGCGCGGGCGGATGCGGTGGTCCTGCTGCTGCCGGCGGACCTGGAGGCGGCGGATCCCGACCTGCTGGCCCTGCTGGGCGCGGCGCCGGTGTTCATCGCGCGGCTGGAGCCGCTGGGACCGCCCCCTGCCGGGCCGCAACTGGCCTTCGCCGGCATCGGCAAGCCGTGGAAGTTCGAGCGGGCGCTGATCGCCGCCGGCTGCGAGCTCAAGGACTTCGCGCCGTTTCCCGACCATGGCGCCTATGACGAGGCGACGCTGCGGTTCCTGGCCGAGCGGGCGGCGGACTTCGGAGCCGGGCTGCTGACCACCGAGAAGGACTGGGTGCGGCTGCCGCCGGCCTGGCGCGAGCGGGTGGCGAGCTGGCCCGTGCGGGCGCGGTTCGAGGACGAGGCGGGGTTTTCGGCGCTGCTGCTGGGCGCCGTGACCTAATCCTCGCGGTAGACGACGCCGCCCTTCATCACGAAGCGCATGCGCTCCAGCTCGGTAACGTCGGTCAGGGGATCGCCGGCGACGGCGACGATGTCGGCGGCCTTGCCAGGCGCCAGCGAGCCGATCAGGCCGTCGAGGCCCAGGTGCTGGGCCGCCCAGACGGTGGCGGCGCGGATGGCGTCGATCGGGCTCATGCCGGCCTTGACCAGCAGGGCGAACTCCTGGGCGTTGTCGCCGTGGGGCGAGACGCCGCTGTCGGTGCCGAAGGCGATCCGCACGCCGCCGGCCCAGGCGCGGCGGGCCATGTCGATCATCTTGGGACCGGCCTCGAGGGCCTTGGCCTTGACCGCCGGGACCATCCAGGTGTCGGGCTTCTGGGCCTCGCGGGCGACGAAGTCGCCGGCCATCAGGGTGGGCACCAGCCAGGCGCCGGTGGCCTTGAACAGGCGGATGGACTCCGCGTCGATGTAGGTGCCGTGCTCGATGGAGTCGCCGCCGGCCTTGAGGAAGCTGTTGATGCCGTCGGCGCCGTGGGCATGGGCGGTGACCTTGCGGCCCATCGAATGGGCGGTCTCGACGATGGCCCGCAGTTCGTCGTCCGAGAACTGCTTGGAGAGGCCGGCGGCCGTCGGCGAGAGCACGCCGCCGGTGGCGGTGATCTTGATGACGTCGGCCCCGGCGCGGACCTGTTCGCGGGTGGCGCGGCGGCAGTCGTCGGCGCCGGAGCAGACCGAGGGCGAGCGGAAGTGCGGGATCAGGTCTTCCTGCACCGCGTTGGCGCCGTCGCCGTGGCCGCCGTGGACCGAGACGGACGAGCCGGCGGCGATGATGCGGGGGCCGGGGACCTTGCCGGCGGCGACCGCGTCGCGCAGGGCGAAGACCGCTTCGTTGGGGCCGCCAAGATCGGCGACGGTGGTGAAGCCGGCCTCGAGCGTCAGCCGGGCGTAGTTGGCGCCGTCGAGCGCCAGGGCCGAGCGGCTCTTGGTGTAGCGGTCCAGCGCGCCGGTAGGGCCGTTCTGGTGGGTGATGTGGACGTGGCTGTCGATCAGGCCGGGCAGGACGAAGCGGTCCTTGAGGTCGATGACGCGGGCGCCTTCGGGCGCCGCTGTGTAGCCGGCCTCGATGCGCAGGACGCGGCCGTCCTGGACGACGACGGTGCGCTCGCGCTCGACCTTGCCGCTGGCGGGATCGGCCAGCAGGCGGCCGGCGTGGATGTAGGTCAGCTGGCCGGGGGGCTTGGCCTGGGCCATGGCGAAGACCGCCATCGCGATGACGCCGATCGCGGCGGCCGCGAGGCCGACCCGTTTGCGAGCCCTGAACATGACGCTTACGCCCCCGTACGCGCGGCCCGACCGGCCGTAGGCGGAGGACATTGCCCCAGAAGGCGCCCTCACGGCAAGGCTGGGGCGCCGAGGCGCGGCGATCAGAAGCGGCGGATCAGGCGGACGCTGATGACGTCGAGGCCGGGGTTCTGGTCGCCAGCGAGGCCGCCGTGGCTGAGGTGGAAATAGGCCGCCTCGGCCGACCAGTCCTCGTTCAGGCGCACGCCGGCCGAGGCCTCGGTGGCGATCAGCACGCGGCTGCCGAAGTAGATGCGGTCCGGCGTCTTCTGGAAGTCCTCGTCGGGGCCGTCATGCACGCCCAGGCCGACGCTGAGCTGGGCGTAGAGCTTCTGGTCGCCGTCCCAGAAGCGGCGCATCAGGCCGGCGGCGACGAAGTTGGTTCCCCCGTCGCTGTTGCCCGAGGCGAAGGCCCAGAGGCGGAAGGAGCCGCCGGACTTCATCGCCTCGATCGGGTCGCTGCGCCAGTGGACCTCGAGGTTGCCGCCGCTCTCGAAGCAGCACTGCTCCTTCCAGAGGTCGACGTCGTGGGCGGCGAGGCCGACGCCCAGCTCGCCGGCCATCGCCGGGGCGGCGCCGAGGCCGAGGAAGAGGGCCGCCAGGGCCGACAGCAACTTGGTCCGCATGTGGGTTTCCCGCTCCGCTTGCGTCCATCAGTTACGGGTTTGAGGGGGCGCTGCAAAGAGGCTAGAGCGGGAACCGTCCTTCGACACCCGGGAGCCGCCATGTCCGACGTCACCTTCGCCGACATCGAGGCGGCCGCCGGGCGGCTGGCGGGGCTGGCGGTGACGACGCCGCTGATCGAGAGTCCGGCGCTGAACGAGCGGTTGGGCGGGCGGGTGCTGCTCAAGGCCGAGACGCTGCAGCGGGCCGGCGCCTTCAAGTTCCGGGGGGCGATGAACCGGCTCTCGCGGCTGGAGCCGGAGGCGCTGGAGCGCGGGGTGGTGGCCTGCTCGTCGGGCAACCATGCCCAGGGCGTGGCGCTGGCTGCGCGGCTGACGGGCGCGCCGGCGGTGATCGTCATGCCGGCAGACGCCCCGGCGCTGAAGATCGCCAACACCCGCGACTACGGCGCGGAGGTGGTGCTCTACGACCGCTACACCGAGGACCGCGAGGCCATCACCCAGGCGATCGCCGCCGAGCGGGGCATGACCATCGTCTGGCCGTTCGACGATCCGGACATCATCGCCGGCCAGGGGACGGCGGGGCTGGAGATGGCGACGCAGGCGCGGGCGCTGGGGGCGTCGCTGGACCTGGTGCTGGCGCCGGTCAGCGGCGGCGGGCTGGTGTCGGGCGTGGCGACGGCGGTGCGGCATCTGTCGCCGGGCGTCGAGGTCTGGGGCGTCGAGCCGGCGGGCTTCGACGACGCGGCGCGGTCGCTGGCGGCGGGCGAGCGGGTGCGGGGCGACCAGTCGGGCAGGTCCATCTGCGACGCCCTGCTGGCTCCGATCACGGGCGCGATCACCTTCCCGATCATGCAGCGGACGCTGGCCGGGGCGGTCAGCGTGACTGACGCCGAAGCGGCCGAGGCGGTGCGCTACGCCTTCGCCTGGCTGAAGCTGGTCGTCGAGCCGGGCGGGGCGGTCGGGCTGGCGGCGCTGCTGTCGGGGCGCATCCCGCTGGAGGGCCGCACGGCCGGGGTCGTGCTGTCGGGCGGCAACGTCGACCCGGCCCTGTTCGCCGACATCCTGGCCGGCCGCATCTGACGGCGGGGCCTTCTCAGGAGGGCGGGGCGGCGCTTAGGGTTGGGCCATGATCGACTTCACCCCGCCGCAGACCCCCGCCCTGGTCATCGACCGCACCGCGCTGGAAGAGAACCTGGCGACCATGCAGGGGCTGTGCGACGCCGCCGGGGTGCGGCTGCGGGCGCATGGGAAGACGCACAAGTGCTCGGCGCTGGGCCGCCGGCAGGTCGAGCGGGGCGCGGTCGGGCTTTGCGCGCAGACGGTGGGCGAGGCCGAGGCCTTCGTCGCCGGCGGGATCGGCGATGTGCTGGTCACCGCGCCCTCGGCCCGCTGGGCGGCCGGGCGGATCGCGGCGCTGGCCAGGACGGCGCGCATCGGCGCCACGGCGGACCATGCCGACCAGATCGGCTGGCTGGGCGAGGCCGCGCGCGCGGCGGGCGTCGAGATCGACCTGGTGCTGGACATCGACCCCGGCACCCACCGCACCGGCGTGCATCCGGACCAGGCGGTGGCGCTGGCGCGGCTGGCGGCGGGGACCGGCGGCCTGCGGTTCGCCGGCATCCAGGCGTACGCCGGCCATGTGCAGCATATCGCCGGCGGCGAGGCCCGGCGGGCCGCCTACGAGGCGGTGGTCGCGCGGGCGGCCTGGGTCCGCGACCGGCTGGCCGAGGCGGGGCTGGCGCCCGGCGTCATCACCGGCGGCGGCACCGGCACCCATCCCTTCGACCTGAAGAGCGGTGTGTTCACCGAGCTGCAGGCGGGCAGCTATGCGGTGATGGACGTCGAGTACGAGGACTGCGGCGCCCCCGGCGAGGGCGAGGGCGAGGGCGGCTGGCGGTTCCGGCAGGCGATGTTCCTGGCCGCCAGCGTGGTCTCGGCCAACCACAAGAGCCATGTCACCGTCGACGCCGGCTTCAAGGCGCTGAGCAGCGACGGGCCGCCGGCCAGGGTGGCGCACGGCGCGGGAAAGGGCTCGCTCTGGCGGCCGATGGGCGACGAGCACGGCATGATCCTGCACCCCTCGGCCATCCCGATGCTGAAGGGCGGCGATTTCGTCACGGCGGTCGAGGCGCTGGACGCCGACCCCGCCGCGCCCTGGCCCGCGGACGCGCCGACGCTGGGCCGGATCGTCTGGCTGCAGCCCGGCCACTGCGATCCGACCATCAACCTGCATGACGTGTTGCATGTCGTGGCGGAAGACGGGTCATACGAACGCTGGGCGGTCGACGCGCGGCGCGCGACCCCTGTCTGAACGGGCCGAACGCGCCAGGGGAGCACGGGCATGGATCTGGATTTCACGGGCAAGCGGGTTCTGGTGGTCGGCGGCTCGAGCGGCATCGGCAACGGCATCGCCCACGCCTTCCGCGAGCGCGGCGCCGCCGTCGCGGTCTGGGGCACCCGGCCGCAGGGCGACTATCGCGCCGAGGACGGCAGCGACCTTTCCGGCCTGACCTACGCCCAGGTCGACGCCTCCGACAGCGCCGCGGTCGAGGCGGCGGCCAGGCCGTTCGACGGGCTGGACGTGCTGGTGCTGGCGCAGGGCACGGTCATCTACCGCAAGGGCGAGTTCCAGATGGACGGCTTTCGCAAGGTGGTCGGGGTCAACCTCGACAGCCTGATGGCCTGTTCGATGAAGTTCCTCGACGACCTCAAGGCCAGCGGCGGCAACATCATCACCATCTCCTCGACCGCCGCCTTCCACGCCACCCGGGGCAACCCCGCCTACAACGCCTCCAAGGCCGGGGCCGTGGCCCTGACCCGCACCCTGGCGCAGGCCTGGGCCGGCGACGGCGTGCGGGTCAACGGCGTCGCGCCGGGGCTGGTGGACACCAAGCTGACCAAGGTCACCACCGAGAACCCCGAGCGGCTGGCCGGCGCCCTGCGCGGCATCCCGCTGGGCCGGCTGGGCCAGCCGGCCGACATGGCCGGGGCGACCCTGTTCCTGGCCTCGCCGCTGGCCTCCTACGTCACCGGCCAGACGCTGATCGTCGACGGCGGCCTGACCCTGTAGACAGGGGCCATCCCGCCCGAGGCCCGCCATGACCCGTCGCCGCCTGATCCTGCTGTCAGCCCTGGCTGTGGTCCTGGCAGGGGCGGCGCTGGCCTGGACCCAGCTGGCGCCCTGGCCCCGCACCGGGGCGCGATACATGGCCAAGCAGATGTGCAGCTGCCTGTTCGTCGCCGGCCGCAGCGAGGCCAGCTGCCGCAGCGACGCGGCGCTGTTCGAGCGGCGCTTCAGCCTCGACATCGACCGCTCGCGACTGCCCCGGCAGGCGCGGGTGACGGCGCGAGCGCTCGTCTTCGAGGCCGAGGCGGTCTACGAGCAGGGCTTCGGCTGCACCCACGCCCGGTGAGACGTAACGACATGAGCCCCAGCGACCTCTACGCCGCCCGCCTGACCACGCCGGCCGAGGCCGTCAGCCACATCGCCTCGGGCGACCGTGTGGCGATGGGCATGGCCCTGGCCGAGCCGCCGGCCCTGCTGCAGGCGCTGGCGGCGCGGGCCGAGGCCGACGAGATCGACGAGGTGCGGCTCTACTACTTCCACTCGACGCCCCATGCCGGCGCCAGCGTGCTGCGCTACGAGCTGATGGACCGCATCCGGCCGCACTGTTTCTTCCTGGGGCCGGTGGAGCGGATGCTGGCCGAGCGGGGCGCGGCCGAGGGGCGCAAGACCATCTGGTTCGTGCCCGGCGCCTTTTCCCAGGCGCCCCGGCTGATGAGCGAGCCCGAGCCGATCGACACCTTCGTCACCACCGTCTCGCCGATGGACGCCCACGGCTTCTTCAGCCTGGGGACCAGCAACGACTACGGCCGCTCGCTGATCGACAGCGCCCGCCGGGTGGTGGTCGAGGTCAACCGCCACATGCCGCGCGTGCGGGGCGGCATGATCCACGTCAGCCAGGTGGACGCCATCGTCGAGAACGACCTGCCGCTGTTCGAGAGCCCGGTCCGGGCGCGCACGGCCGAGGACGACATCATCGGCGGCACCATCGCGGGCCTGGTCGAGGACGGCGCCTGCCTGCAGATGGGCATCGGCGCCCTGCCCGAGGCCGTCTGCGCCGCCCTGTCCGGCCACCGGGACCTGGGGGTGCACACCGAGCTGTTCTCCAACGGGCTGATGGCGCTGATGCAGTGCGGGGCGGTGACCAACGCCCGCAAGACGACCAACCCCGGCCGGTCGATCTTCACCTTCGCCATGGGCGACCGGGCCCTCTATGACTTCATCGACGACAACGCCGCCGTCGAGAGCCGGCCGGTCGAGCACGTCAACGACCCGGCGGTGATCGCCCGCAACGACCGCGTCGTCTCGGTCAACGCCACCATCCAGATGGACCTGTCGGGGGCCTGCAACTCCGAACACATGGGCGGGCGCCAGTACAGCGCCGCCGGCGGCCAGCTCGACTTCGTGCGCGGCGCCTATGCCTCGCGCGGGGGCAAGTCGATCATCGCCTGTCACTCGACGGCCAGGAAGGGCGAGGTCTCGCGCATCGTCGCCCGGCTGGACGGGCCGGTGACCACCCCGCGCAACGACGTCCACATCGTCGCCACCGAATACGGCTGGCGCGACCTCAAGGGCCTGAACATGACAGAGCGGGCGCGGGCGATGATCAGCCTGGCGCATCCGAAGTTCCGCGACGCCCTGTCGGCCGAGGCGAAGGCGGCGGGGCTGATCTGACGGCCAGATAATCTCTATTGATTGAGACAATTTCTTTTGAAAACGGACTTGCCTTCCGCGCGCGGCGCCCTGTCAGTCTGGGCGGCTGAAAACCGGCGCGAGGAGCCGCCCCCCCCCATGTCCGCCCCGATGTCCGCCCCCACCCTCTCAAGGCCCGGCCCCGACGACGGCGTCGCCTTCTTCACCGAGCGGCAGAAGGGCAAGCTGCCCGGCGTGCTCGAGATCGTCTGGGACGAGGTGCGGGCCGGGCTCGCCCGCGGCCATTTCACCGTCGCGGCCCACCACATGGCGCCCAACGGCTTCCTGCACGCGGCCAGCGTCATCGCCCTGGCCGACAGCGCCGCGGGCTATGGCTGTGTGATGTCCCTGCCCGAGGGCGCGGCCGGTTTCACCACCATCGAGCTGAAGTCCAACTTCCTCGGCACGGCCCTCGAAGGGGTGGTCGAGACGACCGCCAGCCTGGTCCACGGCGGCCGCACGACCCAGGTCTGGGACGCCGAGGTCCGCCACCGCGACAGCGGCAAACTCATCGCCCTGTTCCGCTGCACCCAGATGGTCCTGTGGCCGAAACCGCAAGGCTGATTCCGCGCTTGCGAAGCGACGGCCGCATCGCTAGGTTCCGCGCCTTCGCTCAAGGGGCCCCCAACGGCCCCTCACCCGGTTGGAGAGGTGGCTGAGCGGTTGAAAGCACCGCACTCGAAATGCGGCATACTCGCAAGGGTATCGCGGGTTCGAATCCCGCCCTCTCCGCCATTGGTTTTGTGGGTGTTGTTGGTGGCAGTGGCGGGATGCCTTTCTGCTGATCGACAATATCCGCTGTGCCCGAGAAGCGGGCGTTCGCGTGGTTCCAGCAACGCGACGTCGGTGGATCGCGAAAGGGCAGCGCGTCGACGATCACTTAGAACGGCGAAAATTACAGGCTACGGCTAAGCTGACAGCGCTTCGAGATCAATCTGCACTGAAGAGGCTCTTCCCGGATATGCCGGCATAGTCGAAGAAGGCTTGATTCCTCGCTCTCGCATCCGCGAGTAACGTGTCCCAGCCGACCAACTCGATCGATCCACGGAACCCGTTCTCAGGCCGATATATCCTTCCCCGGCCATCGGGCGTCCGCTGCCAAGAATAGGTCCAGTCATCGAGTTTGCCGACGATATCGGCGATGATGAAGCAGTGGAAAATCGTCTGTTCGTTTAATTGAACTGGTCGTCCCTTGACGTCCGACAGAGCTCCGCTCTGGAGCCGTCTGATGTATCGTTCGACTTGGAGTTGGGGATTTTCGTTGTCACCGTATGAGGTTCGGCCCGGCCTCTTGAACTCCACTAGCAGGACCTTTGATGCGCCGTCGGTTTGGCGCAATCCGTGGACGTAGTCGAAGATCAGGACATCGGGTCGCTCCTCGCTGTCGACCGCTTGGGCAAGGGCGTTGAAGTCGACGTCGGAACTAAAGTAACGAGCGAACGTCAGGCGCTCGTCGACAATCCAGAGATCGTGAGAAGCTGATGCCTCGACCCTACGACCGGCGTCCGAAGCGGTGTTCACACGGACCGGGCAGATGAAGGAATGCAGTATGTCTTCGCGTTGATAGGCGCTGTCCCGGTCGTCATCACGCACCTTCTCCAGGAGCAGCTCGATGAAGTCGAGCACGACCTTTCGACGGACCACATATTCCGTCAGACTCCGTCGCTCTGCGTCTTCGATAGCTTGACCGGCTTCGGCTATGGCGGCGGCGAAGGTTGAAGGATCTGCATCAGAACCCTTCAATCGAGTCAGAACGGCTCGGATTTTTTCAGCTTGGCGGGCATCGCGGCGAAATCGTTCGCGAGACAGATGGCCATAGATAGCATCGTTGCTCAGCTCTCCGGATGGAAGTTTCGCCTGGAGTTCATCTGTGTCTCCGAAGGCGACCGATGGATAGGACTGGGTGATCTCCTCGATTATCTCTCGCTGCGATCCACGCAGCCGCGCGAGAGGCTCTGCGAGAAATGCTTCGACATATGGTGCGCACACTTCGTTGATGATCCTTTCGATCACCGCATCTTCAAATAGGAAGGCAGTCCGCTCCTGGTTAACTTGGCTGTCGAGATAGTCGCCCGTCAGAATGCCGTGGAACACTCGATCATTGCCTGGGCCAAACGTCTTAAGACCGAGTTTGCCGTCAATAGACTGCGAATGAACCGTGCGATCATGGGCGATGAAGTGGATGAAGTGAGCGCCCTTTAGATCAGCGCTTGCGCTCTTATCGCACTCCATCAAAGTGAGCCTGAGAACGCCATAAGCCTCTGTTTCGATCGATATCTCAGGCTTTCGGAGGTGTACGATCTTGTCGATGTCGTCTGGATAGTTCCTGGTTTCCTCGCCGACAATCACTGTGATGTTCGGGCATCGGCTGCCGATGAAAGTCGGTAGGAAGTGAGACGTTAGGTGTTGGAAGATGAAGCTGCCGCGCCCCGGAAACTTCGCCCCATACCCGTTGTCGCGGAGCCCTTTGAACCGGACATGGAAGGACGATCCTTTGGCTTCGGGCGCCGGCGTGATCTTCTCATTTTGGATTTGGTCTTCGATCGCTAACACGAAGTCGAACTTGCGCCGATTGAGCCCACCATCCGGCCCGGCATAGACGCTATCAACCTCAATGCTTTGGAAGCAATCTAGCCAAAGCAGGCGGCCCACACCCTTGCCCCCGATCTCGATTTTGTTGTCGGTATCGGTGGTCGTGAAGGCTTCCCAGTTCTTATCGTTCAGCCCTACGCCATTGTCCTCGACCGTTGCCCAGACGTTGTCTTTCTTTCGGTCCGTCGAGACTGTGACAACCACCCGGCCCCGTTCTGCGACACCTTCGAGAAAGCGCGCTTGGGTCGAATGGATGGAGTTGCTGATCGCTTCGAAAAGCGGCTGCATCGCCCCCGCGACATTCGTCGGCTTTGGCAATCTCTCGATCCGCTTGACCAGATTGGGCCGTAGCGAAGTCAT
>VFQU01001549.1_pt1 | contig 13093 bp, 11 predicted proteins | sample 3512311 | NCBI WGS metagenome assembly VFQU01 (sample SAMN10412377, study PRJNA504923) | tailings metagenome | isolation source: Relicate 3 Philex TSF3 active mining site | place: Philippines: Tuba, Benguet | collected 2017-08-29 | reverse complement strand
CAACTCTCCTTTTCTCTTTTTCGCTGAAGGTCTGATGCTGAATCTCGCTTCGGTCAGACTTGCCCCACTCCACCAACCCTTGATCGAAATGGAAACGGGGTGCTTGTCCCTGGAACCGGAAGCGCATCAGGCCTTGGCTTGGATCAGTTTCGCATTCCATCTCCATCGGCGAAAACCACTTTGCGTCCGAACGAAAGAAATTTGGTGAGGTTCGACGAGGTTGGATTCTCTTTGCAGTATGGGCGGTCGTATGCATTTTTACCGACCTATAACTGCGAGACAGGCGTTTTCGCTTTGTCGCGCTACGTCGTGTAGACAACGCTTTCCGACTCGCCTCGTTACGTGGCATGTCCTTCTCGCGCTTTCAGTATTGTTGGCACCGCCCATGCGGGCCGCGACGGACCCCGAAGCACTATTGAAGGAAGCAGATCGCCTGGCCGAACTGGGCAATCTGAACCGTGCCCGAGATCTTTACGCCGAAGCAGAGACACTTTTTGAGCAGGGTGGTGATCGGGCCAAGATGTTCCACGCGAGGTTTGGTCGGCTTCGCCGTGACGTTGAGAAGGGGCCTTACGACAGCTACCTTCAACTGATTGCTGAAAGCCTTGCTGATCCGGTTGTGGCCGCCGATCCATCGCTGCAAATTCGAGGGCTATCGGTTCAAGGCCTCATTCATATGAATCTCGACGGCAAGGCGGCGAGAAAAGATTGGACAACGATTGCGGATCTGGCCCAGAGAATCGGAGACGAAAAATGGGGAAACCGCGCCCGCGGACAGCTGGGCCTCGTCGCAGGAGCCGACGGCGACTATGCGACAGCCTTGACCAGCCTGGTGACCGCGATTCAGAAAGCGCGAGCGCTGGGAGACCTCACCGCTGAGATCTACTTCCGCACCTTTCTCGGCAACGGACTAGTGGCGAACAACCGCCCGGCTCAGGCTCTTCCCATGTTTGACGAGGCCATTACACTGGGAACGAAGTCACCGGACAGTGGATATCCGATCATGCCGGTCATTGGAAAGGTTCGTGCACTGCGGGCCTTGAAGAAGAGTGAGGATGCCCTGCGACTGATTGAAGAGTCGCTCCGCTACTCTCGCGAGCACCAGATCCTTGGGGCGCAAGCTGAGCTTCTGGTCCAGGCGGGGTTGATTGCATTCGATGCGAAAGAGCTTTCGACGGCAGAGGCCGCCTACCTCGAAGCAGCAAGTGTCGCGAAGGCAGCTAGCCTCCCAAGAATGCTCGCGGCCGCATTGGGAAACTTGGTTGACGTTTACTCGGCCAAGGGCGACGCAAAGGCAGCGCTGCGAATGGCAGACGAAGCGATTGCAACCGTCCGGCAACCAGGAGAAATCTACGACCTACCTTCCTACCTGGCCCGGAAGGCAGAACTCGACGCGAAGTTTGGGCGCTTGAATGAAGCCAGACTGATCTACGAAGAAGCGCGCCAATTGATTGAAGGGATGCTGGTGAACATGCCGAGTTCTCCATCCAGGAGTTCGATGATCGCGGTGATGAGCCGGGTTTACATGGGGCAGTTCAAGTTAGCTGCGGCCCGCCCGGATGGTGTCGCAAAAGCCTTCGAGATCATCGAGACTGCAAGAGGACGAAGCGTTGCAGACTCCCTACGCTTCGGAGCTCGCCGGCCGGGCGACACTCCCAGTCCGGCAGAGCTAAAGATTATCGGGGTCCAACGAAGGATTCGGGCCAGCCGGACACAGGCTGAATTGCGGCGCCTGCTGGTCGAGTTGGAGAAAGCCGAGCTAGAGTTGGCCGGCTTCGAATCGCCGCGCAATCGAAAAGCATTCCAAGACATGGCGCTTTTGGGAAGCAAGCCAGTCTCACTGAGCCTCTTGGAGCGGCAGTTGGCTCCCGACGAGGCGATCCTGGAATACGTTTTGGACGAACCAAGCTCCTATTGCATCGAGATCAAGCGAACGGGCAGTAGAATACACAGCTTTGAAGGAAAAGGAACGATTGAGACCGCTGTTGACGCCGTGGTCGGAGCCATCAAGCGGAAGGAATCTTTTCAAGATAAAGCTCGTCAGCTTCATCGGTTGTTGCTCTCCTGCTCTTCTTCGACAGCGACGAGAAGACTAATCATCGTTCCGGACGGAAAGCTGCACGCGCTGCCATTTGCAGCCCTCATTGAGAGTGATGGACGGTACCTGATTGAGTCAAAGAGCATCGGCTATGCGCCGTCAGGAACTGTACTGTCTGTCGTCCGGGGAAACGGCCCAGTGGAGGGAGCACTCAAGCCCTTGTTTGCGCTTGCATCTTCCCCGGCTCTCGCTCGGCAATCCAAGGATGTCTCGACCACGCGCGGGTTCTTCGAAGAAGTGGGGAGCAAACTCGGGCCATTGCCTTTTGCGAAAGAAGAGATTGCCACCATCGGAAATGCTGCTGGGCCCAACAGCGTATTATTTGTTGATCAGCAGGCCAACGAAGCCGAGTTAAAGCGGCAAGCGTTGGATCGCTTTAAGATCATTCATATCGTTGCGCACGCAATTGTCAGCGAAAAGGACCCAGAACGCTCAGGTCTTCTTCTTCAGCCTGGATCTGTGAGTGAGGATGGGCTTTGGCAACCCAGAGAAATCCGTCGGCAACGGTTGCAAGCGGACCTTGTAACGTTGTCGGCCTGCCAAACGGCAGTTGGCAAACTTGAAGGGCAAGAAGGTGTAATCAACCTGGCCAGGACCTTTCTGGCGGTTGGGGCCGGCAGCGTGGCCGCCAGTCTCTGGATGGTGGACGATCGCTCCACCGCCACACTTATGGGCAAGTTCTACAGCCAACTCTCGAAAGGCAAAAGCGTGAGCGATGCGCTCAGAGACGCGCAGCTGGAGATGATTCAAGATTTCGGAAAGCAGTTCCCGCCATACTACTGGGCGGGTTTCTCGGTAATCGGCGATGGCACAAAGCGAACTCCCCTCGGGCCCTCCGCGGCTATCACAAGCAGAACGCGCTAAGGTCTTCGATAAAGCCTGCTCGAAAGTAGCAAAGCTTTATTTCGACCCAGCCTTTCGCGGCGTCGACTGGCTCCAGCACGTGGCCAAGAATCGCGAGAGTGTGATTTCCCGACCCGATCCGGTTGAATTTGAGGCGGGGGTGCATGAGATCTTTCGAGCTCTCGGTACAAGTCATACGGGCTTCTTCCATGAGTCCGTCCGCCGTGTACCGTATCGGCTTGCGATCGGGGTAACGTGCACGCGTCAGCCCAAGTCCGATTCAACGTCATGGGTCGTCCGCGATGTTCATGAGCGGGGCCCCGGCGCCCTTGCTGGCCTGGAACCGGGTGATGAACTGGTTGCCCTGGATGGAGAACCCATAAAGAGCGACTCGCCACCCATGTTGCCCATGGGAACATCGGTTTCACTACAAGTCTTGCGGAGTGGGACTCCAGTTGATCTGAACTTGGCGATCCCTCGACCACGTTCAACCAAACAACCGTACTCGGAACCGCAGAGTGTGGTTCAGAAGATGCTTCCTGGCGGCGTTGGATACATCAAGGTCAGCATTCTGCCGGGCTTGATTGGAATTGATGTCGCAAACGAAATCGATTCGGCATTTTCCGCAATCAGCGCTAGCAATGCTTTGATTTTGGACTTGCGGGGCCATCTCGGGGGCGGCTTGGGGGTCTTGCGACTCATGAGCCACCTGACACCGCATCGATTGCCAATTGGCTATACGCTTACGCGGAAGGCCGCGGAGAAGGGGTTGACGAAAGATGATCTGCCTATGCTGGATCGACTTCCGAGATCGAAAACATGGGGAATCCTTGGATTGGCACTTCGCTTCGGGTGGAGAGATCCTTCAGTGGCAATTGTTAGCGAAGGCCTCGGCACCAAAAAATGCCACGGCCGGATTGCAATTCTGACCAACGAAGGAACAGTCAGCGCCGGCGAAATGGTTTGTGCATTCGCTCGGGAACGAGGGTTGGCGACAATTGTCGGCACCGAAACTGCCGGGCGCCTCATTCCAGGATCCGGCTTCAAAGTCGGCCACGGCTATGTGGCGATTTTTCCGCGGGCCGCCTACATCACTTGGGAGGGCAGAACATTCGAAGGACAAGGCATCGCCCCGGATCACCATGTTCCTTGGTCCTTTGAAGAGCATCGCCTTGGCCGCGATAACCAGCTCGATGTCGCCCTTCGGATTCTCAGCGAATCGTGATCGGCGCGAACATCCAGTCGCTCAGCGTCGTCCTCACTCCGACAAAATGAGCTCCCGAGTTGAGACTTGAGAGGTCAATGGAGACCGACAGCCTTGTGACACCTTGTTCGAGGGTGGCTGTCCCTTGCGCCGATTTGAGCAAGATGTGGGCATCATTGAACACCCCCAGTTCATAGGAGCCTGCCGGTGAGGCTACCGGCAAAACAACCTCCAGCTTGAGAGGTCTTGCGAGTAGAATGGCATCGCGTAAGTTCCGTGCCGGTTCATCATCGCCCCGGGACGGGGAAATGTGGCGTAGATCTAGCGCTAACAGCACGGGTTGCGGCCCCTCGGCCGCAGGGCCTTTCTTTTTCTCTTGCGGGGGCTGCCGGTCCACTATGGATGGCTTTGCATCGCCTGCTGGACTGCGTAGGACGTTGCGTCCAATCAGTACCGCAACAATAATTGCCGCCGCTGCGCAGATCGCGAAGGCGGCATACCGACGTCGTGAACGTTGAATCTCTTCCTCGCGATATCGACAATATTGCTGATAGCAAGGCGAGCAATTTGCGACGTGGGAAATAGGGGCATGGGCAAGACTCAGATCTCTACTGCGCACTGCCATAGCACGCAAGATGTGGTCTGGGGGACAATTCACCCGATCCGGGTTTGGGTTTGCGTGCCGGGAACTTTGTTTTCCGAGCTCAACCAGTTGATCCGCCTGTTTCATTGAGACAGGTCTCTCTGCATCGGCCATTACGATCTTAATCCTCATTCTCTCGGGGCGGCCTAGAATAGCTTTTGATCCGCTTCAGCGCCCGTGAAAGCCCTTTTTGAAACTGCAGTTCAGCACTGTGCGCATTGGCGTAGTTCAAAGCCAATGCAATTGCCTTCCATGAGTAGTCGAGCCGTCGATACTCAAACAACGCGAGCGTCTTGGAGTCCATCGCCCCTCGGAGTTGAGCTATAAATCGATCTCGATCAAGCTGGTCTTCGTAACTCTGGCTTGTCGATCCCGCAAGGATCTCGAGATTTGAAGGTTCCACCAAAACCAGTCTGCCGGCGCGCTTCTTCCTTCGAATGGCCTCCCGAGCGACCGATTTGAGCAGGTAAGACTCGATGGATCGGACGGCCCCATTCACTTCCATGGATCTCGACGTGGCCTGCGCTACCTCTTCAACGATCTCCGCTGCCTCCGAATCTTCGCCCATAAAACGAACAACAACCAGGCGTGCGCGATCCCACGTTCGATGAGCTGCTTCGAGGACCATCGGATGAACCTCGTTGCCGTCATCGTCTGCGCTACTGATCCAGAGCCTCTGATGGCCCGCTCGCTGATCCTCCATGAAAGTGACCTGTGCCTGCCAAGGGGTTCTTCCCCTATTGTGCAAGAGTTTCGAAGCGTGCTGTTCCTCACCCACAATCTCGCCGAGCCAGTTGGAATCGGCGGATCCCAAAGGTTGTTGGTTGTCCGCTGAGCTTTTGAAGTTGTAGAGCCTCATTCTTGTAGGGCTATTCCTCACTGCTCCGAGGATTAGCGCGCCCATGTTGCCGGACGCACAATGCTGCTTCGCCTATAAGTGGCCTACTTGAATCTTCGTCCTTAGTCTGTGACTTCATTACCCATCCCCCAGGAAGGAGGTCCAGGATGTCAACACTTGTCGATGCACCGGACCTCCGGTTGCCGCGGGCTGTTCGGTCCGATATTGGTCAGCGTTTGCGAGTCTCCAGTTGGAGTACGGGACGCCCGTGGACTGAAGACGATGTCGAGTTGCTGTGCGAAATGATTTCGGAGGTTCCGATAGTTGAGATAGCTGCTCGCTTGAACCGATCAGAAGCTTCCATCCGGACCAAGGTCAAGGCAATCCGCCGATGCGAGGACAATCTGGGTGGTTTCAAATCGAAAGATCTGGCCGAACTGTTGGGCGTCAGTATTCGCCAAATCCGACGATGGCGTGAGAAGGGTTACCTTTCCGGCGTGAATGGCCGCATCACCGAGACGTCCTTCTCAAGATTCTGTCGGACTCATTGGGAAAAGATCGCATTCGACCGGCTGAGTCCCGAGGTGAGGGTGTGGCTGCGAGATTTGGGATATCCGCGACTGCCGATCCAAGGATGCCTCTGGGGAGGGGGCAAAAATGAGCATTAACAAAAGAAGCCCCCACTCAGTAGCATTTGTCCGGCTGTCCGTGTGTCTTGCAACGTATTGAAATAGCGATGCTTACGAGTCGCCGCGAGTGCGGGGCACTTCAGTTTTCGCACTAGTTGCGGAAATCCACTGACTCTATTCTCAACTCATGAAGCAACTGGCTTCGTGAGGACCGCATGAGAAACTGGACAACCAAAGACGTCAAGTTCGTTCTGGATTGGGCGCAATCCTCGGAATCCGATCGTCCCCCAGTCGAACAGATCGCTCGCCAACTGAATCGCACGCCCGATGCAGTGAAGGAGTACATTCGACGATGCCTTCCGCGAGGTGCACGACCCTGGAGGGAGAAACCGCGCTGGAACCCCGATGAGATGGTGGCTTTGGATAGAGGCAAACAGCCGGAGGGCCGTAGCAACTCCGCAATTAGAAAGTTTTTGCGTCGAAGAGAGCGCGCTGCGGAGGAGGTGCATGCGACATTGACTGCAACTGAGGTTGCCGCGAGCTTGGGCGTATCGAGAATGACCATCCACCGCTACGTGAAGCGCGGACTGCTCCGCCGGTTCAAGGATGGGATTGCGGAAAGTTCGTTCGAAGCGTTCTTGCGTTCGCATCCAGAGAAGGTGCCGTACGAAAAGCTGAAGCACGAGCAGAGAGAATGGCTGGTGCTAAATGGATTTCGAGATCCAACGATTAGCGTTCAATCACCCTGTGTTCGTGGACTCTTGGATTAAGTTCAACTAGAAACAAGCAGATGCTTCGAGTGCGACTGAACCTGAATGGTTCAAGCCAATGTAGAAAAGCATGGCGGTATCCGGCTAGTTCGCCCAAGTTGCCAATCTCGGGTTTCTTTTGAGCGGTTCATTCCCTGCCCAGTCTTTTCAATCTTCGAACAAGGCCAATACGATAAAGGGAGCCCATGTTCTGCAGAGAAGTGCACCACCAATTCTTCCAACTCTCTTATTGCCGCGCATTACTAAGTAACCTTATGTGGCTGGCCAACCCTAAACCGCTTGGAGTGCTTGGCAATGACTGCCCATTGCGGCCATTAGAGATCCAGCCATCTGTCATTAGAGACGTTATCCAGCATTCAGCTCAAGCTCTGTCATTTTCTGATAGAGAAGTCTGCGTTGGATGCCAAGAATTCGAGCTGCTTCCGTCTTGTTTCCTCCAGCTTCGCGCAATGCAGACCGGATCAGTTCGGTTTCCACGCGCCTAAGCACCTGCCAATACCCATCGCGGTAAGGGACGCGCTCCTCCCAGGTGCCGTTTCCATTTGCGGAAGACACGGAGGGGAACTCAATAACGTTGGGAGTCACGACGCCTCCAGGTGCGAGTACGACTGCGCGGGTAATCACATTCTCGAGTTCCCGAACATTGCCGGGCCAACTATGGGCCAAGATCTTATCAAGCGCATCTTGCCGAATCGAGACTGGCTTCTCCGAGCGGGCGAGGAATCGCTGGACGAGGAGGGGAATGTCCTCGCGCCGGCTCCGCAATGGGGGGAGCGCGATCGCCACCACATTCAGCCGGTAGTACAGATCCTCCCGAAAGCGGCCCTCGGCAACGGCAGTGCTGAGGTCCAGTGCGGTCGCCGCCACCAGGCGGAAGTCCACGGCAATCGGACCTTGCCCGCCCAGCCGTTCGATCGTGCGTTCTTGAATAGCGCGCAGCAGCTTGGCTTGTAGAGTGAGGGGCAAGTCCCCGAGCTCATCGAGAAACAGGGTTCCGCCCTGAGCCTGCTCGAAACGGCCAATCCGTCGTGAAATCGCATTGGTGAATGCGCCCTTTTCATGACCGAACAGTTCGGCTTCGAGGAGTTCGGCAGGAATCGCCGCACAATTCACCTTGATCAAAGGGTGTGTGCGGCGCCCGCTGAATTCGTGGAGCGCGTTGGCGACAAGCTCTTTGCCGGTCCCGGACTCTCCGGTGATGAGCACTGTAGCCGCGCTGTCGGCCACCCGGCCGATAATCTTGTAAACCTCCTGCATGGCAGGTGTGTGACCCACCATGCCGGGGACGGCGACTTCTGGGAGACCGGCCGGAGTGCGCAGCGAACGAACCTCGATTTCGAGTTGCCGGTATTCGAGGGCGCGGCGGATCAATATCAGCAAGTGTTCATCGTCAATCGGCTTTGAAAGGTAATCAAAGGCGCCGTACTGCGTTGCCCTTATTGCGTTGGCGCTCGATGTCTCAGCCGTCATGATGATCACGGCTGCATTCGAGTTCGCACCACGCAAGCGCTGCAGCACCGTAATCCCATCCACATCAGGAAGGCGAATATCCAGTAGTACGAGGTCCGGCTTTTCAGTGAGTGCCAGTCGAAGCCCCTCTTCGCCGCAGGCGGCCTCCAGTACCGAGTAACCCTCGTCTTCGAGAATCATTCTCAGCGCGCGCAGCGCCGTTCTCTCGTCTTCGACGATCAGAATCCGCTGGTTGATCATACGGGGCGCTCCGATGGAACTGAAAGGATAAAGACTGCCCCGCGCGAGCCGCGGCCCGCTTCAATCACCCCTCCCATCTTTTCCAGCAAGGTCCGCGTGACGGCCAGGCCTAACCCAGTGCCGCCGTGCTTCGTCGTGTAAAACGCTTCAAAAATGCGTTCACGTTGTTGTTCGGTCAAACCGGGGCCACTATCATCGACGCGCACTTCCAGGCGAGGGCCTTCGTGCTTCACCGTGAGGTTCACTTGACCGGGGTCACCGGCGAAGTCGATTGCGTTGAGCAGGACATTCATCAAGGCCTGTTGCAGGTAGTCGCCATCAACAAAGGCTGCGCAATCGGCCGGTGCCTGCACCGTGATTTCCACTCGCCGATCTCGTGCGTGAGGTCGTACGAGAGCCAAGGTTCGATCCAGAATCGGTTGGAGCGGCTGTTGTCGCGCGCGACTCACCTCGTCATCGCGAAACACCAAAAGGCTCTGCAGAAGCGCGTCCAGCCGGTCAATCTCCCCTGTGATGAGGCCGGTGGACTCTTCAACCTGCGGTTGCCCCTCCAGCCTCCGCGCGAGCAAACGAGCGGTGAGACGCAAGCTGTTGAGCGGATTCTTGATCTCGTGAGCAATTCCCGCCACCACCCGTCCCATCACCCGCAGGCGATCTTCGCGCCGCAACGCCTGCTCCATACTCTGTCGGCGTTCGGCCATTTCGTTGATGGCGCGGACGATAGGGCGCAACTCGTGGTTTTGATCGGGGAGCCGATACGCAGCATCCGTCTCGAGCAGCGCTAGGCCTTTTTGGATCTGCGCAAAGCCGCGCTGCAATTGAAAGCTGAGAGTCAGTACCGTCCCGATCGTCATGAGGGCAATCACCATCACCGCGACGAGCAACAGGCGCTTGCCCAACTCACTGGCGTCGCTGAAGTTGAGGATCCGGCGTATGCACCAGGCCGATGGCCTCCCGTCCATGCCCTCAATGGCGGCAATTACCAGCAGGTCAGAACCATCCTGGCGAACTCGCTGCACAACCGCGCCACCGCGTTGTCTGCTTTCGGCCAGCGCCACGCGCACCTCATTGCTTTCCACTTCGGGCTGGGCCAGCGTGCTGCCTGGCTCCGTGTAGGTGGGGAAGGTGTGCCCCACCACCTGATCGCGCCAAAGATATCCACCTTCGATGTCTGCGTGGGACCGGAGCACTTCATAGGACATCGGCTTCAACGCGCGATCCAGTTCAACGGGATCGGTAGGCAAAGCTCTCTTCGCAGTGGCCGCCTGCCGAAGCTCTGTAACGGCGTTGGCAAGGTTCCGGTTCGTGTCGCTGATCACCACCGTCCGCAGGTTCCGCGTCATATCGAACACGAGAGCACCGGTGAGCGCCAGTGAAGCCAGCGCCGTGATCAGGAGCCAGACTTGCAGGCGTTGCGCCGCGATGATTCGAGGAAATAGCATCAGGGGTGTACGGTTTCCGTACAGCCAGTGTACGCATTAACCCCGCTGCTTCGCCCTAAAACTTCCCTCGCCATTGATAACACTAGGGATAAGGTTTGGCCGTGCTGTTGCATCCATTCAAAGACACCCCATGAGGCGACTCTTCTACAGTTTGCTGGTGATCTTGGCGGCAACGAACTCGGCGTTGGCGCAAAACGCGCCCGCTGCGCTGACGCTCGATGAGGTCATCGAAGAAGCGCTATCACGCAATCTCCGGTTGCTGGCCGAACGCTTCAACCTCAGGATTGCGGAAGCCCGAATCATCCAGGCCCGCTTGAAGCCAAACCCGGTGTTGAGCCTCGGCGGCAACTATCTGGACATTCTCGGCTCGGGATTCAATCCCGCCACGAACGCTGCTGGCCCCACCGAAGTGAACGCTAGGGTCGACTACATCCTCGAGCGCGGCCACAAACGGCAAGAGCGCATTGCCGTTGCCGAAGCGAGCAAAGCCGTCTCCCAACTCGAATTGTTGAACTCCACGCGCACCCTGATTCTCGACATCCAAAGCGGCTTCACCGACCTCCTCTTGGCTAAGGAGAATGCGGCCCTCGCGCGCGCCAGCTTGGACGCCTTCAATCAGATCGTGACCGTCAACCAGACTCGTGTCACGGCGGGAGACCTGGCGCGGGTCGAACTCGTCCGCTCCGAAGTGGCGCAGCTTCAGTTCTCGAATCAAGTCCGCCAGGCGGAATCCAAAGTCCGCCTGGCGCGCAACCGTCTGCAGGCGCTCATGGGTCGGACCTTGTACGATCCCGCGTTTGATGTCACTGGCCAACTCCGCCGCGACCCGTTGCTCACGCCCAAGCCCGAACTCGCGCAACTGGCCCTATCGTCCCGCCCAGACCTGGACGCCCTGCGCCGCGACCAGGCGCGATCGCAGGCAGAGCTGCGGCTTCAATTGGCGCAGGGGAAAGTGGACTACACCGTTGGTGCGGCGGTCAACCGGCAGGTCGGCGTAGGAGGACTTACCAGCGGGAACTCGGCTGGCGTGTTTTTCTCCATGCCGCTGGCGATCAACAACAAAAACCAAGGCGAAATTGAGCGAGCCCGCCGGGAGCAGGAGCAAATTCTGGCCCGCATCCGGAGTCTCGAACAGGAGATCCAGGCTGAAGTGGAGAACGCCTTCGAGCAGTTTCAAACGGCCCAGCAGCTTCTAGAGCGGATCGAAACGGACTTGCTCGACCGCGCCAAGCGGGTCCGCGAAGTAACCGACTTTTCTTACCGCCGCGGGGAGGCGACCTTTGTCGAACTCCTCGACGCCCAGCGGACCTACAACGAGACGATGCAAGGATACAACGAAGCGCGCGCGGAATACGGCCGGACGCTCTATCTGATCGACGCCATTACCGGAAAGGGGCCGCGCAAATGAAACATCTGATATTACTTTTCGTTTTGATTTGGATGGCGGGCTGCGGAGGGGCACCCAAACCCGTAGCGACGACGGCGGAAAAGCCAGCCGCCCCGCCCACGGAGCCTGGACGGATTGAGATTCCGGCCGACTCCCCTAAGCTCAAGCAAATCCAAATTGCCGAAGTGAAACTGGCCTCCATGCCGACCGATGAGTTCACCGCGCCCGGCAAGGTGGAAGCCAATCCCAACCGTGTCTCGAAGGTGCTGCTGCCAGTGCCCGGCCGCGTGGCAGAGGTCATGGTCCGGTTCGGCGATGCCGTGAAGAAGAATGATCCGGTTTTGACGATAGAAAGTCCAGAAGCCGATGCTTCCGCCTCCGCAGCCATGCAGGCAGAGGCGCAGGTAACCGACGCCCAAGCCACTCTCAACAAAGCCCAACAGGATTTCGAACGCGTCTCCGAGCTGTTTAAGGGTGACGCGATTGCGAAGAAAGAAGTAGTGGCGGCCGAGACCACCCTCGCACAGGCCAAGACCGCCGTCCGCCAGGCGCAAACCGCCTTGCAGCAAGCCGCCGCGCGCCTCGAACTCTTCGGCCTCCGGCCGGGTTCCTTCCGCCAGCGCATTGTGGTGCGTGCGCCGCTCTCCGGCAAGGTGACTGAAATCACTGTCGTGGCGGGCGAATTCCGTAATGACCTCAGCGCCCCGCTCCTGACCATCGCCGACCTGAGCAGCGTGTGGATCTCCGCCGAGGTTCCCGAATCGTCGATCCGTCTGGTCAAGCCGGGCGAGATCTTCGACGTCAGTCTCTCGGCCTATCCCGGCGAAGTATTCCACAGCCGCGTGGCGCGGATGGCCGATGCGGTGGACCCCCAGACGCGCACGCTGAAGGTTTGGGCCGAACTAAACAACCCTGGCGGCAAACTGCGTCCCGAGATGTTTGGCGAAGTGCGCCACATCGAAAGCTATCACCAGGTGCCGGCGGTTCCGGCGCGATCCGTCATTCAAACCCAAGGCAAAACCATAGTGTTCCGCGAGACGGCACCCGGACGATTCGAACAGACTACGGTCGAAGTGGGGCGGCGGTCCGGCGAAATGCTGCCCATAATCCTAGGGCTCAATGCGGGTGACCGCGTTGTCGTCGATGGAGCGATGCTGCTGAGGGGGTACTAATGATGGAAGCGCCCGTGAAGATGATGCTGATCTTCGTTGATGAAACCGACACTTGGGGCGAGTCCCGGGTGCCTCTCTATGAAGCGATCGTCGAATCGCTGATGCAGGCCGGCATCGCCGGAGCCACGGTGCAGAGCGGCATCATGGGCTTCGGCGCCAATCGGCAGATGCACCGTAAGCGTCTCTTCGGGGTAACCGACGAGCGCCCGGTCACCATCACCGTAGTCGAAAACGAGGCCAAGCTCCGGAGCCTGCTGCCCAAACTGCGCTCCATGGTGACCGAAGGACTCGTGTTTCTCCTCGACGGCGAAGTGCTGCATTTGGGTCTCCGCAACGGAGACAGCCCCGAATGATTGC
>VFQU01001548.1_pt1 | contig 13096 bp, 10 predicted proteins | sample 3512311 | NCBI WGS metagenome assembly VFQU01 (sample SAMN10412377, study PRJNA504923) | tailings metagenome | isolation source: Relicate 3 Philex TSF3 active mining site | place: Philippines: Tuba, Benguet | collected 2017-08-29 | reverse complement strand
CCATCCTGGTCAACATCTTCGGCGGCATCGTCCGCTGCGACATGATCGCCGAGGGCATCATCGCCGCGGTCAAGGACGTCGGCGTCAAGGTGCCGGTGGTGGTGCGGCTGGAAGGCACGAACGTCGAGAAGGGCAAGGAGATTCTGGCGACCAGCGGCCTGGCGCTGATCCCGGCCGACGATCTCAACGACGCCGCCCGCAAGGCGGTGGCTGCGCTGGGCTAGGAAGAGCGAGTTCCAGTTCCAGTTCCAGGGTGGCTCTCCTGGCAACTGGAACTGGCGACTGGAACCTGTAAGGAACATCCTCGATGAGTGTGCTGGTCAATCGAAACACCAAGGTCATCGTCCAGGGCTTCACCGGCCAGCAGGGCACCTTCCACGCCGAGCAGATGCTCGAGTACGGCACCAAGGTCATGGGTGGCGTGACGCCCGGCAAGGGCGGCAGCGAGCACATCGGGCTGCCGGTCTACAACACGGTGCAGGACGCGGTGGACGACACCGGCGCCGATGCCTCGGTGATCTACGTGCCGCCGCCGTTCGCCGCCGACGCCATCCTCGAGGCGGCCGACGCCGGCATCCGCGTCATCGTGGCGATCACCGAGGGCATCCCGGTGCTCGACATGCTGCGCGTCAAGCACACGCTGGCGCAGTACGACGACTGCTGGCTGATCGGCCCGAACTGCCCGGGCATCATCACGCCCGGCGAGTGCAAGATCGGCATCATGCCGGGCCACATCCACAAGCCCGGCAAGGTCGGCATCGTCTCGCGCTCGGGCACGCTGACCTACGAAGCGGTCAAGCAGACCACCGACGCCGGCCTCGGCCAGACCACCTGCATCGGCATCGGCGGCGACCCGATCAACGGGCTGAGCTTCATCGACGCGCTGCAGCTGTTCCAGGACGACCCGGCGACCGAGGGCATCATCCTGGTCGGCGAGATCGGCGGCAGCGGCGAGGAAGAGGCGGCCGAGTTCATCACCGAGTACGTCACCAAGCCGGTGGTCGGCTTCATCGCCGGCGCCTCGGCGCCGGCCGGCAAGCGCATGGGCCACGCCGGTGCCATCGCCTCGGGCGGCAAGGGCACGGCCGCGGGCAAGTTCGCCGCGCTGGAGAAGGCCGGCGTCACCACCGTGCGTTCGCCGGCCGACCTCGGCAAGACGCTGCTGGCGCGAATGCAGGGCTGAGTCGGTTCAGCGACTGCGTCGAGCAAAGGGCCGCGAGAGCGGCCCTTCGTGTTTCGCATCCGGTGTTGCGGTGCTGCCTTTACCCTTCCCTTCTCGGCAGGGGAGGGTCGGGGAGGGGTGGTCCGATCGAGGCGATCGAGGCGCGAGCCAAGCCCTGCCCGACCTCCGCCTGCGCGGCTGCGAGGCCCAAGGGGGGAAGAAGCTCGACCCGTTCCGCGGCCTTGCGGTGCGCAGCTGTGCCGGGCGGAGCGACGGGCAGACGTCGGCGCAGGCGGCTTCCGCCGCCTCAACCGTCGATCGCGACGCTCCCGTCCACCACCGTGACCGACTCGCCGCCGACCCACACCTCGCCGGCATCGACGCGCAGTTCGAGGCGTCCATCGCGGTCGAGTTCGCGGCCCTGGCTGGCGCGATAACCGGCGGCAGGCAGCAGTCCGTGGCGCGACAGCCACGCGGCGATGCTGGCGTTGGCGCTGCCAGTGACCGGGTCTTCCGGGATGCCGAGGTCGGGGCAGAAGCAGCGCACGACGACGTCGTAGTCGGGTGACCCGGCGCGGGCGAATACCGCCGCGCCCTCGAGACCGCGGCCGGCGCTGAAGGCCGCCAGCCGGGCGAGGTCGGGCGTCAGTCCACGCACGCTGGCCTCGTCGGCGAGCTGCACCAGCAGCCAGTGCGGTCCGTTGTCGGCGACCTGCGGCGCCGGGTGCGCCAGTGGCGCGCTGCCGAGGATCTCCGCCATGCGGTCGGCGTCGCTGGCCAGTACCGGCTGAAAGCGCGCGGTCGGCGCGCGCACGAAGATCCGCCTCGACGTGCCCGCGTCTTCGACCCGCAGCGGCAGCAGGCCGGCGCCGCACTCCATCACCAGCCGGCCGTCGTCGGCGCGGGCGAGCCCCGCCTCCAGCACGGCATGCGCGGTGCCGACGCTGGGATGCCCGGCGAAGGGCAGTTCGCGTGCCGGGGTGAAGATGCGCACGCGGTAGTCGGCGCCCGGCTGGGTCGCGGGAAGCACGAAGCTCGTCTCCGACAGGTTGGTCCAGCGGGCGATCCGCTGCATGGCGGCGGCGTCGAGCGCGCCGGCGTCCAGCACGACGGCCACCGGATTGCCGAAGTACGGGCGGGCAGTGAACACGTCGACCTGCTTGAAGGCGCTGCGCTGCATGGCATCTCCGGATGAACCGATCGTCCATCATCATGCCCGCCGGCGCTGGCGCCGTCCTCCGCCTTTTGTCATGCTGCGGTGCAACGAACGCGCCCCGGCGCGGGTCCGGTGACGGGGCCCGCGGGCGGCGGCCCGACGAGATCCCGACCCCATGACGCAAGCCCCGCAGGCCGCCGACGGCGGCGACTGGATCGTGCTCAAGTTCGGCGGCACCAGCGTGTCGCAGCGCGCACGCTGGGACGCGATCGGTGCGCGCATCGACGAGCGCCGCGCCGAGGGCGCGCGGGTGCTGGTGGTGGTGTCGGCGCTGTCGGGGACCACCAACGCGCTGCAGGCACTGGCCGATGCGCGCGCCGATCGCGAGGCCGTCGCCGGCGCCGCCGCGACGATCGCCGAACGCCATCGCGACTTCGCCCATGCGCTCGATCTCGATCCCGCGGAGTGCATCGCCGAACCGCTGGCCGATCTCGCCGCGCTGGTCGACGATCCGCGGCGCGCGCTGCCCGCCGAGAGCGCGGCGGGCCTGTGCTGGGAGGCCGAGGTGCTGGCGCTGGGCGAGCGTCTTTCCAGCGCGCTGGGCCGGGCCTATCTCGCCAGTCGTGGCATCCAGATCACGCTCTGCGACGCGCGGCGCTGGCTGCGCAGCACCCCGCTGCCCAACCAGACGGCCTGGGCGCAGCGCCTGTCGGCCAACTGCGCGATCAGCTCCGACGCGCACTGGCGCGCGGGCTTCGCGCTGCAGGGCGACGTGCTGATCACCCAGGGCTTCATCGCCGCCGACGACGCGGGCGCGACGGCCATCCTCGGCCGCGGGGGCTCGGATACCTCCGCAGCGTATTTCGGCGCGCTGCTGGGCGCCCGCCGCGTCGAGATCTGGACCGACGTGCCCGGCATGTTCAGCGCCAACCCGCGCAGCGTGCCGCAGGCGCGGCTGCTGGTGCGGCTGGACTACGAGGAGGCGCAGGAGATCGCCACTACCGGCGCCAAGGTGCTGCACCCGCGCTGCATCCAGCCCTGCCGCGAAGCCGGCGTGCCGCTGCTGATCAAGGACACCGAACGGCCGCAGCTCGCCGGCACGGTGATCGACGCCAGCGCCGCGTCGGTGCCGGGCGTGAAGGCGATCAGCTCGCGGCGCGGCATCGTGCTGGTGTCGATGGAGTCGATCGGCATGTGGCAGCAGGTCGGCTTCCTCGCCGACGTGTTCGCGATCTTCAAGCGCCACGGGCTGTCGGTGGACCTGATCGGCTCGGCCGAGACCAACGTCACCGTCTCGCTCGACCCCAGCGACAACCTGGTCAGCTCCAACGTGCTCGACGCGCTGTGCGCCGACCTGGCGGCGGTCTGCCGGGTCAAGGTGATCGCACCCTGCGCGGCGATCACCCTGGTCGGCCGCGGCATGCGCTCGCTGCTGCACCGGCTGTCTGGCGTGCTGGCGACCTTCGGTCGCGAGCGCGTGCACCTGATTTCGCAGAGCTCGAACGACCTGAACCTCACCTTCGTCGTCGACGAGGCGCTGGCCGACGGCCTGCTGCCGCACCTGCACGAGCTGCTGGTGCAGTCGGCGGCGATGCCGCTGGCCGAGTCGAGCGTGTTCGGCCCGAGCTGGACGGCCCTGCATGCGCCACCGGCGGCGCGGCCGGCGCCCTGGTGGCGCAGTCGCCGCGCCGCGCTGGACGCGCTCGCCGGCGCGGGCACGCCGGTCTACGCCTACCACATGCCGACGGTGCGCGAGCGGGCGCGCCAGCTGGCCGCGCTCGCCGCCGTCGACCGCCGCTTCTACGCGCTCAAGGCCAATCCGCATCCCGCGATCCTGCGCCTGCTCGAAGGCGAGGCCTTCGGCTTCGAGTGCGTTTCCGCCGGCGAACTGGCGCGCGTGTTCGAGGTGCTGCCCGATCTCGATCCGGCGCGCGTACTGTTCACCCCGAGCTTCGCGCCGGTGGCGGAGTACGCCGAGGCCCTGGCGCGCGGTGTGCGGGTGACGGTCGACAACGCCGCGCTGCTGCGTGCAGCGCCGGAGGTCTTCCGCGGGCGCGATCTTCTGCTGCGGATCGATCCGGGCTTCGGCCAGGGCCACCACGAGAAGGTGCGCACCGGCGGCCGCGAGGCGAAATTCGGACTGGCGATCGAGGCGCTGGGCGATTTCCTCGACGCGGCGCGCGCGGTCGACGCGCGCATCGTCGGCCTGCACGCGCACATCGGCAGCGGCATCGTCGACGCCCGCCACTGGCGCGAGGTCTACGCGCGGCTCGCCGGCATCGCCGAGTCGATCGGCAGCGTCGCCAGCATCGACATCGGCGGCGGTTTCGGCGTGCCCTACGAGCCCGAGGCCGAACATCTGGACGTTGCTGCGCTGGGCGCGGCGCTGGATGGGCTGAAGGCGGCCTATCCGCAGTACGAGCTGTGGATCGAGCCCGGCCGCTTCCTGGTCGCCGAGGCCGGTGCGCTGCTGCTGCGGGTGACTCAGGTCGTCGACAAGGCCGGCGTGCGGCGGATCGGCGGCGACGCCGGCATGAACGCGCTGCTGCGGCCGGCGCTGTACGGCGCCTGGCACGAGATCGTCAACCTGTCGCGGCTGGACGATGCGCCGGGGCCGCCGGCCGAAATCGTCGGGCCGATCTGCGAGACCGGCGACGTGCTGGGGCGCCGCCGCCCCTTGCCCGTCGCCACGGCACCCGGCGACGTGCTGCTGGTCGCCAACGCCGGCGCCTACGGCGCGGTGATGGCGAGCCGGTATAACCTGCGGTCGACGCCGGTAGAGGAGGTCGTGTGGTGACCGCGCTGGGTTGGCTGGTATCGGCGAACAGCATCGCCGCCGGGGGCATCGGGACCCTTGCGGTGGGTGCGATGCTGGCGTCGTCGGGTGATCCGGAGACGTTTCTCCTGTGGGTCGCCCTGTTCGCGTTTCCGGCCGCGCTCGCTGCCGGTTGCGCGACGCGCTGGGTGGCCCGCAGCGGGCTCGATCGCGTCGCCCGGCAGGGCCGCGGCATGCCAGGACTGGTGCTGCGCGTGACGGGTTGCGCTTTCGCGGCCTACCTCGTCCTCCAGGCCGTGGTGGTCTGGCCGATCTTCGCCATGCTCTCCCGCATGGAGGGCGATCCGTCCGGCCATTCGCTCGGCGCGTTCGTGCTCATGGGCTTGCTTGCACTCGGCTTTGCCATCGCGCTCGGACTGCTGCCGGCGCTCGGCTTCGCCTGGTGGAGCTGCCGGCGGGCGGTCAGGCGACGGCGCGGCGAACTGGGTCTGGCGACATGAGCGTCGTCTTCCAGCGCGACGCGGTGCGCGTGTTCCGTTTCGTCCGCGCCGAGTTCGCGGCCGACAGCGGCACCGCGCGGCTGGTCTACGCCTTCGACGACGGTCCCGAGCTGGTCGAGACGGTACGCATCCCCGGGGCGCCGTTCGCCCTCGATGCGCGCCGCGCGGCAGCGGTCGAGTCCGCACTGCGCCTGCTGCACCTGATCGCCGGGGTCAGCTACTTCAAGGCGGCCGTGCCGCCGGCGGTCCGCATCGAGGGCTATGCCATCGATGCCGCGACGGCGGCCTTCCTCACCGAGGTCTACGAGAACGGACTGGGCGAGTTCGCCTACCGGAACGGGCTGTCGCTGCGCGGGCGGATCCGGTTTCCGGCGACGGATGCCTCCCCGCTGACCGCCAGGAGCGCCGGAAGGCGCGACTGGCTCACTGCGGACCGCGATGGGGTCGCGCCTTCCGGCGCTCCTGCGGGTGGGGCGAGGGCCCTGGTGGCCATCGGCGGCGGCAAGGATTCGCTGGTCAGCATCGAGGCGCTGCGCGCGCTGGGCGTCGGGCAGACCGTGGCCTGGGTCGGCGGCGCGCCGCTGATCCGCGCCTGCGCCGAGCGCACCGGATTGCCGCTGATGGCGATCGAGCGCCAGCTCGCGCCGGCGCTGTTCGACTTCAACCGGCAGGGCGCCTGGAACGGCCACATCCCGGTCACCGCGATCAACTCGGCGATCTTCGCGCTGGCCGCGGTGCTGACCGGGCACGACCGGATCGTGTTCTCCAACGAGCGCTCGGCCAGCTACGGCAGCCTGATCCCCGGCACGGGCGAGGTGAACCACCAGTGGTCGAAGGGCTGGGACTTCGAGCGCGCCTTCGCCGCCGAGCTGCATCGCACGGTGGCCGCCGATCTCGACTATTTCTCGCTGCTGCGGCCGCTGTCGGAGCTGGCCGTGGCCCGCCAGTTCGCGCGGCTCGACCGCTACGACGCGCATTTCTCCAGCTGCAACCGCAATTTCCATCTGCTCGGCGAGCGGCCGGCGAGCCGCTGGTGCGGTGTCTGCCCGAAGTGCCACTTCGTGTTCCTCGCGCTGGCGCCGTTCATGCCCAAGCCGCGGCTGACCGCCATCTTCGGCCGCAATCTGCTCGACGATGCGAACCTGGCGCCGGGCTTCGATGCGCTGATCGAGTACCGCGACCACAAGCCCTTCGAATGCGTCGGCGAGGCGCGCGAGTCGCGCGCCGCGTTCGCCGCGCTGGCGGCGTCGCCGGCCTGGCGCGAGGATGCGCTTGTCGCGCGCTTCGCCCGCGAGATCCAGCCCCAGCTCGATGCCGTCGAGCTGGCGTTGGCGCCGCTGCTGCTGCCCAGCGGCGAGCACGGCATTCCGCCCGACCTCTGGCCCGCGCTCGATGCGTGTTTCCGCGCTCGAGGGTAGGCGCGTCGCGCTCTGGGGCTACGGCCGCGAGGGCCGTGCCGCGCTGTCGGCGATCCGCCGGCGCCTCCCACGGCAACAGTTGACGCTGTTCTGCGGAGCGGCGGAGGCCGATGAGGCCGCGGCGCTCGGCGACCTGCTGCTCTCGATCGCGCCGATGCCGGACGCCGCGGCGCTGTCTGCCTTCGACGTCGTCATCAAGTCGCCGGGCATTTCGCCTTATCGCGCGCCGGCCGACGCGGCCGGCGCCGCCGGCGTCGCGTTCAGCAGCGGCACCGCGCTGTGGTTCGCCGAGCAGCTGCCCGGACTGAAGGCCTGCATCACCGGCACCAAGGGCAAGAGCACGACCACCGCGCTGGTGGCGCATCTGCTGCGCGCGCGCGGCCTGCTGGTCGGGCTGGGCGGCAACATCGGACTGCCGCTGCTCGACCTGCTCGATCCGCCGCTGCTGCCGGCGGTGTGGGCGATCGAGCTGTCGAGCTACCAGACCGCCGATGCCGTGGCGCCGGATGTCGCCGTGGTGCTCAACCTCTATCCCGAGCATCTCGACTGGCACGGCAGCGAGGCCCGCTACGTCGAGGACAAGCTGGCGCTGGTGACGCGCGCCGGGCCGCGTCGGGTGCTGCTCAACTGGCGCGACGCGCGCCTGCGCGCGCTCGGCGAGTCGCTGCCGGGCACGCGGTGGTTCGGCCGCGAGGACGGCTGGCACGTGCGAGGGACGCGGGTGTTCCGCGGCGATGTCGAATGCCTGTCGGCGCTGCCGCCGGTGCTGCCGGGCGCGCACAACGCGCTCAACCTGTGCGCGGCCGCCGCGACGGTCGAGGCGCTGGGCTTCGACGCCGAGCCCCTGCTCGCCAGCGCGCCGCGCTACCGGCCGCTGCCGCACCGACTGCAGTGGCTGGGTCGCCGCGACGGCGTCGACTACATCGACGACTCGATCGCCACCACGCCGCACGCCAGCCTCGCCGCGCTCGACTGTCTGGGCGGACGCCGCGTCGCGATCATCGTGGGCGGCTTCGAGCGCGGCATCGACTGGGCGCCGTTCGTCGAGCGCTGCCGCGTCGCGCCGCCCGCCGCGGTGATCTGCACCGGTCAGAACGGGCCGCGCATCCGCGCGCTGCTGCATTCGTGCGGCATGCCCGAGGCCGCGCTGCAGCAGGCGACCGATTTCGCCGACGCGGTGACCAGGGCGCAGGCAGCGGCCGGTGCCGACGGCGTGGTGCTGCTGTCGCCGGGCGCGCCGAGCTTCCCCGAGTTCCGCGACTACGCCGAGCGCGGCCGTCGCTTCGCCGCGCTGGCCGGCTTCGACGCCGAGCGCAGCAGCGTCATTCCCGGGCTCGGCATCGCCTGAGCCGGTCTCTGGCGCGCGACCGCGAGTTCGGCAGCCGAGCAAGCTCGGCTCTGCCTCGCGGCGTGCAGCCCGGCGAGCGCAGCCTGCTGCGCTGACCCGGGCTGGTTCGGCATCCACAGCTCCGCGGCGCAGTGCGCCGAGCGCGCATTCGGCGGCCGTGACTCGATCTGCACGCGCGGCGCGTAGACTCTGCACGCCCTCAAACTCACGGAGCGCCGCCATGCGCCTGACTGCTGCCGCCTTCCTGCTTGCCGCCGCCCCGCTGCTGCACGCGGCACCCACCGCCGAGCCCATCAGCTGGACCCACGAGGGCGTCGACTTCGACGGCTACCTGGTCTACGACAAGTCCGCGTCCGACCTGCGGCCGGGCCTGGTGATGGTGCCCAACTGGATGGGCGTCAACGACTCGGCGATCGAGAAGGCCAGGCAAGTCGCCGACGATGACTACGTGGTGCTGCTCGTCGACATGTACGGCCGCGGCGTGCGTCCCGCCAATGCGCAGGAGGCCGGCAAGGCGGCCGGCGCGGTGTACGCCGACCGCCCGGCGCTGCGCGGCCGCATCCAGGCCGCGCTGGAAACGCTGAAGGCACAGGCCGGCAAGGCGCCGCTCGACGTGCGCCAGCTCGGCGGCTTCGGCTTCTGCTTCGGCGGCGCGGTGGTGCTGGAGCTGGCGCGCAGCGGCGCCGACGTCGCCGGCGTGGTCAGCTTCCATGGCAACCTGTCGACGCCGCTGCCGGCCGAGGCGGGCGCGGTCAAGGCCAGCGTGCTGGTGCTCAACGGCGCCGACGACACCTACGTGCCGGCCGAGCAGATCGCCGGGTTCGAGGCCGAGATGAAGGCCGCTCGCGCCGACTGGCAGTTCGTCAATTACGCCGGCGCCGTGCACTGCTTCGCCGAGGCCGACGCCAACTCGCCGCCGGGCTGCGTCTATCACGAGCGTTCGGCCAAGCGCGCCTACCGCGCGATGGACGACTTCTTCGACGAGCGCTTCGGCGACTGATCGGGCGCGCCGCGTCGAGGTCCGAAAACGGCCAGCGTGGGGCGCCGGCGGGCGTAGGATGCCCGCCATGCCGACGCGTCCCCAGACATCGCCGCCGCCGTCCGACCAGCGTGTCTGGTCGGCCGCCCGTCGCAGCCGCGACCCGCGCTTCGACGGCCGCTTCTTCGTCGGCGTCACCACCACCGGCATCTACTGCCGCCCGGTGTGTCCGGCGCCGACCGCGCGCGAGGGCAACGTCCGCTACTTCAGCCACGCGGCCGCCGCGGCCGCGGCCGGATTCCGGCCCTGCCTGCGCTGCCGGCCCGAGCGCGCGCCCGGCGTCGCGCCCTGCGACAGCGGTGACCAGGTCTTCGATGCCGCGATGCGGGCGATCGCCGCCGGCGCGCTCGAGCGGCAGTCGCTGGCTGCGCTGGCCAGGCGCCTGGGCGTCACCGATCGCCACCTGCGGCGGCTGTTCGTCGCCCGGCTGGGCGTGGCGCCGCACGCCGTGCACGAACACCAGCGCCTGCTGCTGGCGCGCCAGCTGCTCACCGAGACGCGGCTGCCGATCACCGAGGTGGCGCTGGCCAGCGGCTACCGCAGCCTGCGCCGCTTCAACGACGCCTTTCGCGCGGCCTGCGCGCAGACCCCCAGCGCCCTGCGCGCCGGACTGCGCGGGCAAGTGGGCGAGGGATTGCGCCTGCGGCTGGGCTACCGGCCGCCCTACGATCTCGCTGCGGTGCTGGGCTTCCTGGCGCCGCGCTGCGTGGAAGGCGTGGACCGCGTCGAGGGCGCGAGCTACCTGCGGGTGATCGGCGAGGCGTCGAGGCCCGGCTGGCTGCGCGTGTCGGCCTGGCCGGGCGAACATGCCCTGTGCCTCGAACTCGACGCGGCGAGCGTGCCGCGACTGCCGGCGCTGATTCGCCGCGTGCGCCGGCTGTTCGACCTCGATGCCGATCCGCGGCAGGTCCACGAGGTGCTCGCCGGCGATTCGCGTCTGTCCGATGCGCTCGCCGCCTGGCCCACGCTGCGCGTGCCCGGCGCGTTCGACGGTTTCGAGCTGGCCGCGCGCGCCGTGCTCGGCCAGCAGGTCAGCGTGGCGGCGACGCGGACGCTGCTCGGCCGACTGGTCGCGGCGCTGGGTACGCCGGTCGACACGGCGCAGGGCGCGGGCCGCCTGTTTCCATCGCCCGCGGCCGTCGCCGCCAGCGACCTTGCCTTCCTGCGGATTCCGCAGCGCCGCGCAGAGGCCCTGCGTGCCCTGGCGGCCGCCATCGCCGACGGCCGCCTCGACGTCGAATCCGTGCCCGCCGACGTGCCGCGCTGGTGCGCCGAGGTGGAGGCGCTTCCCGGTATCGGCCCGTGGACCGCGCACTACATCGCGCTGCGCGGTCTGCACCATCCCGACGCCTTTCCCGCCGGCGACCTCGTGCTGCGTCGCGCGCTGGGCGCCGCGCCCGGTGCGTCGACGCGAAGCGTCGACGCGCTGGCCGAAGGCTGGCGACCGTGGCGCGCACACGCCGTCATCGCGCTCTGGCAGGCCGCCTCCCGAACCGTCGAACGAGAATCCGCATGAACCGCTCATACACCCCTGACGCCACCCTCGCGCGCGCCGTGATGCGTTCGCCGATCGGGCTGCTGCGCGTCGACGCCGCGCCCGAGGGCCTGCGTGCCATCCACTTCCAGGACCGGCCGCTCGATGCCTTGCCAGGCAATGCCGACGCCGCGGCGCTGCTGGCGGAGGCGCTGCGCCAGCTGCAGGCCTATTTCGACGCCCGGCTGCGCAGCTTCGACCTGCCGCTGGCGCCGCAGGGCACGCCGTTCCAGCTCGCCGTGTGGTCGGCGCTGGGCGAGATCCCCTACGGGCAGACGCGCAGCTACGCCGAGATCGCGCTGGCGGTGGGCGCACCGAGCGCCGTGCGCGCCGTCGGTGCGGCCAACGGCCGCAATCCGCTGCCGCTGGTGCGGCCCTGCCATCGGGTCATCGGCAAGGACGGCAGCCTGACCGGCTTCGCCGGCGGCCTGGCGATGAAGCGCTGGCTGCTCGATTTCGAGGCGCGCGCGGCGGCGGCGGAGTTTTCGCTCGCCTGAAGGCGCCCCTCGCGCGGCGCGCGCGATCCGCACACACCTCCGGTTCGGCGTCGCCGGGAAGGGTCGCGGCTTCCGCCGCTCCTACAGGCGCTTGCGACGGTGGCTCGCTAGTTGGTCTGATCACCGCTCACCGCTCACCGCTCACCGCTGACCGGCTCCTGCCCGCCTCAGTGCCCGCGGTCCACCGCATAGTCGGCCAGCGCGCGCAGCGCATCGCGGCCTTCGCCGGCGGGCAGGGCATCGAGCGCGCGATGGGCGTTGGCCGCATGGGCGCGGGCGCGCTGCATCGAGTAGCCGATTCCACCGCAGGCCCGGATTGCCTCCAGCACCTCCGGAAAGGCCGAGGCGTCGCCGGCCTCGACGATCGCCCGCAGCCGTGCCTGTACCTCGGCCGAGCCGTGCTGCAGGGCGTGGATCAGCGGCAGGGTGGCCTTGCCCTCGGCGAGGTCGTCGCCGAGGTTCTTGCCCAGCGCCTCGGCGTCGGCGGTGTAGTCGAGCACGTCGTCGGCGATCTGGAAGGCGTAGCCCAGGGCCAGGCCGTAGTCGTGCAGCGCCTGCTCGACGGCAGGTGTCGCGCCCGCCAGCACGCCGCCGAGCCTCGTCGCGGCGGCGAACAGCACCGCGGTCTTGCGCTCGACCACGCGCAGGTAGGCGGCTTCGTCGGTGTCGGGGTTGTGGACGTGCAGAAGCTGCAGCACCTCGCCCTCGGCGATCGCGTTGGTGGTGTCGGCGAGGATGCGCATGACCGCCATGCGGTCGAGTTCCACCATCAGCTGGAAGCTGCGCGAATAGAGGAAATCGCCGACCAGCACGCTGGCGGCATTGCCCCAGACCGCGTTGGCGGTGCGCCGGCCGCGGCGCAGGTCGGACTCGTCGACCACGTCGTCGTGCAGCAGGGTCGCGCTGTGGATGAACTCGACCACGGCGGCGAGCTGATGGGCGTCGGGTCCGCGGTGGCCGAGGGCGCGCGCGGCGAGCAGCAGCAGCATCGGCCGCAGCCGCTTGCCACCTGCGGCGATCAGGTGCTCGGCGACCTGGTTGATCAGCAGCACGTCCGAGGCGAGCCGCCGGCGGATCAGCGCGTCGACGCCGGCCATGTCCTCGGCGACGAGGCGCTGCACGTCGGCCAGCGAGGGCAGGGCAGTGGAGCCGGCGTGGGCGCGATCGGCATTCATCGGGCGCGCAGTATACGGGCCCGTCGCACCGACTCGCGCCCGCGGCCGCGCCGCGGCGGGCGGTTTTCCTACACGCCCGGCCGGCAACGGCGGACGGGCGGAGGGGCGCCGCTATACTAGATTGCTCGGGAACCCGGCCCCGCGGCCGGCCCGCCAACGAGCCAAGGAAGCCATCACGCCATGTCCCGCGGCATCAACAAAGTCATCCTCGTCGGCAACCTCGGTGCCGATCCGGAAACCCGCTACAGCGCCAACGGCGGCGCCATCACCACCATCCGCATCGCGACCTCGGAGTCGTGGAAGGACAAGCAGACCGGCCAGAGCCAGGAGCGCACCGAGTGGCACCGGGTGAAGTTCTTCGGTCGGCTCGCGGAGATCGCCGGCGAGTACCTGCGCAAGGGCCGCCAGGTCTATGTCGAGGGCAGCCTGCGCACCGACAAGTACACCGACAAGGACGGCGTCGAGCGCTACACGACCGATATCGTCGCCAA
>VFQU01001545.1_pt1 | contig 13108 bp, 12 predicted proteins | sample 3512311 | NCBI WGS metagenome assembly VFQU01 (sample SAMN10412377, study PRJNA504923) | tailings metagenome | isolation source: Relicate 3 Philex TSF3 active mining site | place: Philippines: Tuba, Benguet | collected 2017-08-29 | reverse complement strand
GCCCTACTCGGTGACCGTGCTCGAGCGGCCGGCGCCCGATGGTCCCTTCGGCGGCAAGGGCCCGGGCGAGATGTGCGCCAACCCCGTGCTGCCGGCCATTGCCAACGCCGTCTACAATGCCGTCGGCGTCCGGGTGAACGACCTGCCGATCACCCCGGAGAAGGTACTGCGCGGCATCAGGGCCAATGGCGGCGTCCGGCCCCAGCCGCGCCGTGGCGGCGGGGGCTGACGGCCATGGCCCTGCAGCCGCCCATCGCCGGCCTGTCGAGCCCGGAGGCATTGGCCGAGGCGCTGAAGGCCGCGCTCTATCTCGCCGACGACGGCATCGCCACGGCCGGGTTCCTGGCGCTGGCCCTCGGCAAGCCGCTGCTGCTGGAGGGGGCGCCGGGCGTCGGCAAGACCGAGGCGGCCAAGGCGCTCGCCGGCATCTTGGGACGGCAGTTGATCCGCCTCCAGTGCTTCGAGGGCATCGACGCCTCGGCCGCCCTCTACGAGTGGAACTACCCCCGTCAGATGCTCGCCATCCGCCAGGCGCGCGAAGGCGAGAGCGTCGACATCTACCGCGACGATTTCCTCATCGAGCGCCCGATGCTGGCGGCTCTGCGCCGTCCCGACTCGACGGTGCTCCTGATCGACGAGATCGACCGCTCGGACCATGAATTCGAGGCTTTCCTCCTCGAGTTCCTCTCCGACTTCTCCATCTCGATTCCCGAGCGCGGAACGCTCCGCGCCGCGGACCGCCCGGTCGTCGTCCTTACCTCCAACCGCACCCGCGACCTGCACGAGGCGCTACGCCGCCGCTGCGTCTACCACTACATCCCCTATCCGGATCCGGCCCGCGAGGCGGCGATCATCATGCTGCGCTCCTCGGCTGTCGCCGAGGGCACCGCCCGGGCGATCGTTCACGCCGTCGGCCTCCTGCGGCAGGAGCCGCTGACCAAGCCGCCGGGCGTCGCGGAGGCTGTCGACTGGGCGGAGGCGGCCACGGCGCTCGCCCGCACCGGCGCCTCCTGGCCGGAGGCCTTCCGCCGCTCCATCGGCACCGCGCTGAAGGACGAGGAGGATCTCGCGCACATGCGTCCGCGGATGGACGCCTTCATCCGGGCGGTGGCGGCATGAGCGAGACCGGAGCTGCTCGTCCTTTGCCCGCCGGCGCCCGCCCGCTGGTCGCCTTCGCCACACTTTTGCGCGGCAACGGCTTCGCCGTGGCGCCCGAACAGACGGTGGCCTTCCTCCGCGCGGTGGATCTGCTCGGCCCGCGTTCCATCGAGGACGTCCGCAAGGCGGCTGTGGCCACCATGGCCCCACCGCTGGAACGGCGGGACAGCTTCGACGCCCTCTTCGACGCCCATTTCCTCGGAGCGGCGGGCGAACCCGGCGAGGACGAGGAGTTCCAGCCCGACGACGAGATGAAAGTCGAGGAGGAAGGCGCCCACCAGGACATCCTGATCGGTGAGGAGATTCACAAGACGGGCCGCGAGGCCACCTCCGCCGAGGCTCTCGCCGTCCGCCGGCTGACCCCGCCTGACGACGGCGAGACGCTCCGCCGCTTCGCGCGGGGGCTGCCTGACGCGCTGCCGCGCCGCCGCGGCTACCGCCACCGTCCGGCGCGGCGAGGCCCCCGCTTCGACCTCGCTGCAAGCCTCAAGGCCGCCATCCGCAACGACGGCGAGGTCATGACGCTGAAGCGCTGGCGACGTACCACGCGGGTCAGGCCCATCCTGCTCCTCATCGACGTGTCGGGGTCGATGAAGCAGCGGACCGACGCCAATCTCGCCTTCGCCCACGCCCTGGTCCACGGCACGCCGCGCGTCGAGGTCTTCACCTTCGGCACCCGCCTGACGCGGCTCACTTCGGTTCTGAAGCGACGCAACCGCGGCCGGGCGCTGGCGCTGACCGCCGATCTCGTGGCGGACTGGGACGGCGGCACCCGGATCGGTGACGCCCTGCAGGCCTTCCTCGCCGTGCCCCGATTTGCCGGTTACGCACGCGGTGCCGTGGTCCTCGTCCTCTCCGACGGGCTGGAGCGGGGAGACCCCCGCGCCATGATCCAGGCGGTCGGCCGCCTCGCCGCCCGCGCCCATCGCATCGACTGGCTGTCGCCACTGGCGGCCGACGGCGCTTATCGCCCGGAAACGGAAGGCCTCGCCGCCATCCGGCCCCTGCTCGCCTCGCTGACCAACGGCGGCACCACAGCCGCCGTCTGTCGCCACGTTCTGTCACTCGGCCGGGAGCGCGCGGCATGATCGACGCCCATTTCCACATCTGGCGACAGGCAGATCTGCCCTGGCTCTCGGGGCCCATGCAGCCGCGCATCTTCGGCCCCTACGAGCCCATCCGCCGCGACTATCCCATTGCAGAGTACATGGCCGACGCGACCTCCGCAGGGATGACCGGTGCCGTCTATGTCCAGGCCAACTGGCCGGTCAACCGCTATGTCGAGGAGGCCGCCTTCGTCGCCGAGGCGTCGGACCAGAGCGGCTTTCCCATCGCCATCGTCGCCTATGCGGACATGCTGGCCGAGGACGTCCGGCCACAGCTGGACGCCCTCGCCCGCAATCGCCGGGTCTGCGGGGTGCGGATGCAGCTCCACTGGCACGAGAACCCTCTCTATCGCTTCGCGGCCAGCCCGGAGCTTGCGCGCGAGCCGGTCCTCCAGCGCAACGTTGCCAGGCTCGCCGACTACGGCTGGAGCTTCGACCTGCAGGTCTTTGCCGGCCAGATGGCGGGAGCGGCCGAACTCGCCGCGGCCTGCCCCGGGGTGACCTTCGTGCTCCAGCATGCCGGGATGCTGGAGGATCTCTCTCCGCAGGGGGTTGCGGACTGGCGGTCGGGGATGGCGCTCCTCGCGGCCCGGCCGAACATCGTCAGCAAGCTCTCGGGGCTCGGCACCTTCCTGCGCCGCAACGACCCGGCTCACGTCACCATGATCGCGCGGGAAACCCTCGCGCTGTTCGGCCGCGATCGCTGCCTGTTCGGCTCGAATTTCCCCATCGAGAAGCTCTGGACGACCTATCCCGAGCTCTTCGCTGCCCACTGGGCCGCCGTTCCCGAGGGGGACCGCGCCGCCGTCTTTTCGTCAACCGCCAAGCGGGTCTACCGGCTGGCCTGATCATCATCGGAGGGAACAATGCCACTCGAGATCAAGGTGCTCGACTACGGCGACATCGAACTGGAGTCGAGCTTCCTCGTGCTCGGCCGGGGCTGCGGCCAGGTCCGCCGGACCTATACCTACGGCTTTCTCATTCTAGGCGGTCCCTGGCCGGTCGTGGTGGATACCGGTTACCGCCACAACCAGATCATGGAGAGCCTCGGCATGCGCGGGCTCCAGTTTCACGAGAACATGATCGAGAACCAGCTGATGAAGTACGGGGTGCGCATGGGCGACGTCCGCTACGTCGCACACACCCACCTGCACATCGACCACGCCGGCAAGGACGAGCTCTTTCCGATGAACACCACGGTGATCATCAACCGGCGGGAGCTCGAATATTCCGTCTCCGGCCTGATGCACCCGCAATACCCGGCTCCCGACATCAAGCACCTCATCGATAGGCTGCATACCAAGCACGCGCTGCGCCTGGAGGATCTGGAGCTGACCGGCATGATCGAGCTCTTCCCCGGCTGCTATCTGGAGGCGGCCGGCGCCCACACGGAGGGCTCGATGAACGTCCACGTCGACACGGCGGAGGGGCGTGCGACGATCTGTGGCGACGTGATCTACGACTTCAACGACCAGATCGTGAACCCCTACCACGAGATTCATGCCAACGAGCCGCGCGTCACCGGCAACCACGGAACCTCGAAGCGCGCGGAGAAGGCGGCCATCAAGAAGCTGCTGAACTCGTCGCGCTTCCTACTGCCGGTCCACGACAAGCCCGCCAAGATCGAGGCGGGGCAGGTGGTCGGCCGGCTCGACATGGCGGTCCCGGGGCCGGTCACACAGACGCTGCCGTCACGGCCCTGGTTCCCGGCCTGACGCGCGTCGCCGCCGCCTATCCCGCACGCAACCCACGTAGCGAGAGCGCCCCATGACCACCCATGTCGCCGTCCGGCCGGCCTTCAACGACCTCATCGACCCGTGGGCGCCGGTGCGCCAGCTCGGCACCGGCTTCGAGTTCACCGAGGGGCCGATCTGGCATCCGAAGGAGGGGTTCCTCCTCTTCTCGGACATGCCGGGCGATGTTCGCCGGCGCTGGGACCGGGCGGGCATCCGCGAGGTCATGCGCCCGTCCAACAAGTGCAACGGCATGACCTATGACGGCGCGCTCGATCTCATCGTCTGCGAGCACGCGACCTCGACGCTGGTGCGCGAGCGCGCCGACGGGCGGCGCGAGGTGCTCGCCTCGCATTTCGAGGGCCGCGAGCTGAACAGCCCCAACGACGTCGTGGTGAAGTCCGACGGCGCCATCTATTTCTCCGATCCATGGTACGGCCGCATGCCGGTCTACGGGGTGGAGCGGCCCCGTCAGCTGGGCTTCCAGGGCGTCTATCGCATCGCGCCGGGAGGCGGACCACCGCAGCTTCTGGTCGACCGCTACCTTTTCGAGCAGCCGAACGGGCTGTGCTTCTCCCCAGACGAGAAGAAGCTCTACATCAACGATACCGTGCAGCAGCTGATCCGCGTCTTCGACGTGCTGCCGAACGGCGCGCTCGGCGCCGGCCATGTCTTTGCCACGGGCATCGCCTCCCCGGCCGAACCCGGTGTGCCCGACGGCATGAAGTGCGATGCGCAGGGCAACATCTGGGTCTGCGGGCCGGGCGGCGTCTGGGTCTATGCACCGGGCGGCGACCTGATCGGCAAGGTCAGGGTGCCCGAGCTGGTGGGCAACCTCACCTGGGGCGGACCGGACTTCCGCACCTTGTTCCTCACCGCGACCCATTCCCTCTATGCGGTCGAGACCAAGGTCGGCCCGCGCGCCGAGCCTTACATGGTGGCGAGCGGTGCGACGCCGGCAGCGACGACAGGCGCACCGAAGACGGTCGCAGCCGCGGCAGTCGCCCGCAACGGGGCGCTGAAGTGCGCGCCGGGTTATGTCCTCGACGCCGGCCGCTGCGCCGTCATCGTCCAGGATATGCAGAACGACGTGGTGATGGAGGGCGGTGCCTTCGCCGCATCGGGCTCTCCCGCCCATTGCCGCGAGCAGAACGCCATCGCCAATGCCGCGCGCCTCGCCGCTGCCGCGCGGGCAAAGGGTGTGCCCGTCATCCATGTCTGGTTCATCGTGGAGCCGGGCTGCCCAGGCGTGACCATGAACGCGCCCCTGTTCGAGGGCCTCGCCGACGCCAAGGCCATGGTGCGCGGTACCTGGGGGGCGGCGCCTGTTCCGGGTCTCGAGGCCGCAGCCGGGGATCATGTGGTCGAGAAACAGCGCATGAGCGCCTGGGAGGGCTCGCGGCTGGAAACGGTGCTGAAGGCGCTTGGACGTGACATCGTCGTCGTCACCGGTGCCTGGACGAACATGTCCATCGAGCACACGGCCCGCACCGGCGCCGACAAGGGCTACTACATGATGGTTCCCGAGGACTGCTGCTCGACGATGAATGCGGAGTGGCATACGGCCTCGGTCAACTACGCCCTGCAGAACGTTGCCGTGGTGACCGACGCCGACGCCGTCATCGCGGGGTGGGCCTAGAGCCAGGCGCCTCTCACGCGCTCGCGTCCGTTGTCAGCGAGCACCAATGGCTCCTTCGGAGGCGCGAAGCTGCTGCGCGGTGGTATGATCTCGTCCGGATGCGGCCTCCTTTGGAGGATGCGTCATGGCCAGCGAGACATCATCGGCAGAAGCTCGACCGGCGTGGAAGTCGGCCCCCTGCCCGACACAGAGAACGAGCGGATCGTCCGGCCTTCGCCGCTGGCGCATCAGGCCAATCCATGGGTGGGCTCGATTACGCGGATGAGTATGGCGGACCCGGCCTGGCTGACCAGGCTGAGACACCAGAAGAGGCCGTAGGAGCGGTAGACATAGATGACGCCGGCCCCGGCCACCAAGGCGGCATTGCCTGTTCGAAGGCCCCGGTACGACGCAGGACCTTCCTCCCAACAAGCCTCGGTCTCGACGACAAGGCCTCCGGCGCCCTCGTGGCCGAGGGGATCCAGTCGGCCATTCCGCTGCAGCGACGGGATCGGCCGGAAGTCGGCTCATCATCAGGCCGCCTTCTTGCCCCGAGGCTTGCTCTTCGCCCTGGAGGCACCCGCCGAGGCCTTGGCGCGTCCTTTCGCCGAACCGTCGGCGACGCCGGCACTCTCGCGCAGGGCCGTCATCAGATCGACGACCTTGGGAGCACGCCTTTTCCCGAGACGCTTCACGGCCTTTCCGACCAGCTTGTCCCGAACCAACGTCGCGACAGCCTCCTCGTAGCGGTCGTCGAAGGATGACGGATCGAAAGTGCCGGCCTTGGTCGAGACGATGTGTCGTGCGAGATCGAGCATGTCCTTCTTGATCCTGATGTCGGGAAGGTCGGAAAAGGCGTCGGCGGCGGACCTGACCTCGTAGTCATAGTTGAGTGTATGGGCGATCAGGCCCTCATCGTCGGCCCGCAGCATCAGCGAGCGTACGCGCCGGAAAAGTACGGCACGGGCGAGGGCCGCGACGGACGCGTCGCGCATCGCCTCGCGGATGACCGTGAAAGCCTCCTGACCAGCACCCCCTGCGGGCGCCAGGTAATAGGGCCGGTCGAAATAGAGGGTGTCGATGTCGTCGCAGGGAATAAAGGCTTCGACGGACAGGGTCTTGTCACTCTCGGGAACCGCCCTGGCGATCTCCTCCGGCTCGAGCATGACCACCCGGTCGTCATCGAGCGCATAGCCCTTCACCTGGTCGTCGCGCGGGACCGGCTTGCCGGTGGCTGGATCGACGAACTCCCGACGCACCCGGTTGCCCGTCGCCCGGTTGATGGTGTGGAAGGCGATGCGGGACGACGTCGAGGCCGCCGTGTAGAGTCCGACGGGACAGGACAATTCGCCGATCTTGAGGAAGCCCTTCCAGTTTGCCCTCTCGCCTGCCATCGCCTGTCCTCCGTACCGCGGCAAGCCAACGTCGGGCGGGCGACGGAGTTCCGGAACCACCCTCCCCCGCTGCGCATTGATCAGCGTTGGAGGCACCATGGCGGATCGCGCGTTCTGGAAAGGCTATCTCAAGCTCTCGCTGGTGACCTGCCCGGTCGCGATGGCGCCGGCGACCACCGAGAGCGAGAAGGTCCGCTTCCACACTCTAAGCCGCACGACCGGAAACCGGGTGGAAAGCCGTTACGTCGATGCGGAAACCGGTAAGCCGGTGGAGGACGACGATCAGGCCCGCGGCTATGCGCGCGGCGAGAACGATTTCGTCGTGCTGGAGGATGATGAACTGGACAGCGTCGCCCTCGAGACGACCCGTACCATCGACATCGACCAGTTCGTTGCCCGATCGTCCATCCCGTGGATCTACCTCGAGAAGCCGCACTTCCTCACGCCCAACGATCCGGTCGGCGAGGAAGCCTTTGTCGTCATCCGGGAGGCCATGGCGGCGTCCCGCGTGGTCGGGATCTCGCGTCTCGTCCTCTACCGCCGGGAGCGCGCCGTGATGCTGGAGCCGCGCGGCAAGGGCATCATTCTCTGGACGCTGCGCTTCGGCGACGAGGTCCGCGACAGGAGTGTCGATGCCGGCGGAGACGATGCCGGATCGCCGCCGGCCAGGGCGATGGCCCTGGCGCGGAGCCTGATCAAGGAGAGGACACGGAAATGGACGCCGAAGATGGTCCATGATCCGGTTCAGGAAGCCCTGCTGAAGCTGGTCGCCTCCAAGAAGGCGGCGACGGCGCGCCGCAAGAGGCCCGCCAAGGCACGAAGCGGTGACAACGTGGTGGATCTGTTCGCGGCACTGCGCAAGAGCCTCGGCGGGTCGCCGGCCAGGAAGCCGCCGGCTTCTCCCCGGAAGCGCGGCTAGTCCTTGACCAGACGTTCCGCCGAAGCCCGGAATTCCCGCCATGGGTCCGACTTCGGCAGCGCGGCGCCCACCTTCACGGCATTTGGCGAGACGCCGCCTTCAACCTCGGCCCAGGTGACCGGCGCCGCCATGGGGGCGCCGTCGCGGGCGCGGGTCGAATAGGGCGCAACCGCCGTCGCGCCGCGGCCGTTGCGCAGGTAATCGATGAAAATCTTGCCCCGCCTCGCCTTCTTGGAAAGCGTCGCGGTGTAGCGCGCGGGTGCGGCCTTCGCCATGGCGTCCGCGAAGCCGCGGGCAAAGGCCTTGACCTCCGTCCAGCCGGCCGCCGGCACCAGCGGGACAGTGACGTGGAAGCCCTTGCCGCCCGACAGTTTCACGAAACTCTCGAGGCCGATGCCTTTCAGCCGGTCCCGCACCTCGAGCGCGCCCGCGCGGACGTCGTCAAGGTCGACACCCGGCCCAGGATCCAGATCGAAGATGATCTGGTCGGGACGCTCGACGTCGTCGATCGTCGCACCCCAGACGTGGATCTCCACCACGCCCATCTGCACCAACGACGCGATGCCGTCGAAGTCCTCGACGTAGAGCAGGACTTCGCTCCCCCGACCGGCTTTCAGGGCGCGAACCGCCTCGCCCATGCCCGGGGAGGCATGTTTCTGGAAGAACGTCTGCTCACGGATGCCGTCAGGCGCTCGCACGAGGCTCAGCGGTCGCCGGACGACAAGTGGCTCCATCCGGTGCCATACGGCCTGGTAGTGCCCCAGCAGTCCCGACTTCGTCAGTCCCACGTCAGGCCACAGCACCTTGTCGGGGTTGGACAGCGAGACCGTGGTCGACACGGCGGACCTGACCGCCTTGCCGGTCCCGGCCTTCTTCAGGCGGCGTGCCGGCGGCGGCGCCTCCGCCTCTTCGCGGACGATGTCAGCCACCGGCTTGTCCTCGCGCAGTCCCTTGAAGGCAGCCTGCCTCAGCAATCCATCTCCGGTCCAGCCGCGGAACTCGACCTCGGCGGCGAGTAATGGCTCCACCCAGACCACGCCGCGGCCCTGGGCCGACGACGCAGTGACCGGGGAGCTGGCCCGGCGCAGGGGATCGAGACGCTTCTTCAGCTCGCGCGCCACGGCGCCCCGGTAGCCGGTTCCGACCCGGCCCGCGTGCCGGAGGCCGCCATCGTCGTGATAGCCCACAACCAGCGACCCGATCCGGTCGCGACCGGCGTTCGATGGCACATAGCCGACGATGACGAACTCCTGCGCATGGGTGCATTTGGACTTGATCCAGTCCCCCCGGCGACCGCTGTGATAGGGCGCGTCGAGCCGCTTCGAGATCACGCCCTCGAGGCCCATGCGGCAGGCATGGTCGAGCATGACCTCGCCGGGGTCCTCGAAATGCTCGCTGAGGCGCAGCGGTCCGGTCTTCAGGCCATCGAGGAGGTGCGCCAGCTGCTACTTGCGGGCGACCAGCGGCTCGGCCTTCAGGTCGCGTCCGTCGAGCTGAAGCAGGTCGAAGGCGTAGAAAACCATTCCTTCATGCCGCCCTTCGGAAAGCGCAGTCTGGAGGTCGGCGAAGGTCGACACGCCGGAATCGTCGAGCACCACGATCTCCCCGTCGATGACGGCGCTGTCGCAGGACAAGCCTTCCACGGCAGTGGCAATGCCGCGTCCAAACCTCGCGGTCCAGTCCAGCCCCGTGCGGGTCAGAAGCCGGACCCGGCCCTCCGACAGGACCGCCTGCACGCGATAGCCGTCGAACTTGACCTCATGCACCCAGCCCTCGCCCTTCGGTGGCCGGTCTGCCAGCGTGGCGAGGCACGGAGGCACGAAGGCGGGAGCGGCGCCGCCCGGTCGTGTGCGCGCGCTCTTTTCGGAAACGGGAGCTTTCCTTCCACCAGCCGTCGTCTTAGGCGCCTTGCCCGCCGCAACGTCCTCGACCGTCAGGCCCGTGACCACGGACGTCGGCTCGTCCGCCAGAATGTTGCGATCAGATGCGGCATCATCGCCGGCCTTGATGAGCAGCCAGTTGTCCCGCGTTTCGCCCTTGCGGGGCTTCAGCCGCACAAGGTGCCATCCCCCCGCGAGGCGCTGGCCCTTGAGCGTGAAGGACAGATGCCCCTTGGCCATCCCGGCTTCGGGATCCCCTTCCGGGATCCAGCGCCCGCGGTCCCATACAATGACCGCGCCCGCACCATACTCGCCCTTCGGAATATTGCCCTCGAAGCTGCCGTAGTCGAGCGGGTGGTCCTCGACATGGACGGCCAGGCGCTTGTCGTCCGGATCGAGGCTCGGCCCGCGCGTCACCGCCCAGCTCCACAGGACGCCATCGTGTTCGAGCCGGAGATCGTAGTGCAGGCGACGGGCCGCATGCTTGTGCACGACGAAGCTGCCGCCCATTGCACGGGTCCGGCGCGGGGGAACCCTGCCCGATGGCTCCGATGTGGCACGGAAATCGCGCTTGGACCGATAGGCCCCCAGCTTGGTGGCTGCGCGGGCCCTGCCCATCAGGCTGCCTTGTTGCGGGACTGTGCGCTGGCGGCGGCATCCGCCGCCACGAGATCGAGCTGCGTGATAGCCGGCACAGGGTCCTCAAGCATGGCCACCATCACCTCGCGGCCCAGTCCGCCGCGGACCGCGTCGGCAAATGCCTGTCGCGTGTCGCGCTCGGCGCGCAATTGTGCCGCCAGCGCCAGGATGAGCTTGTCGCGGATGTCCATGAAGTCCCTCATTGTCGCGTGTCGGGAGAAAACGCCGACGTCGATCCTGTGTTCCGATCAGGCGGGGACGGGATGGCCTCAAGGGGGTCCTGTACCGGGGACGTCGGTGCCGAGACCCAGACGGCCCTCGACCATGGCCAGTGCGGCACTGACGGCACAGGCGTTGAATTCGTCCACGTCGCGGTCTCCAAACTCGAACACTGCCGCGGCCGACGCCTTGCCCTGCTCGGCGACGGCCACGACGAGCAGCCCGACCGGGTTGCCGTCATCGTCGGGTGTCGGTCCCGCGACGCCCGTCGTGGCCACCGCCATGCTGGCCTCCATAAGATTCAAAACACCCTCTGCCATCGCGATCGCGACGTCCCGCGTGACCGCGCCCATCGGCCCGGTCAGCAGATCGTCCGCCACGCCGAGGCCTCGCTGCTTGCTCCGCTTCGTGTAGGCGATGACGCTGCCGAGATAGACCCGCGAAGCTCCTCGCGCCCTGGCAAAGGCCCTGCCGACCTGCCCTATGGAGCAGGATTCGGCCGTCGCCACCGATCTGCCGGACGACTGAAGCGCATTGACAATTGCCTCGGCGCGGCGGGCGATCCCCTGATCGCCTCTATCGGCCCGTGTGATCTCCATCATCCTGCACACCGTGGATCGCGGTTGCTGCGGGCATATTCGGTGCCCGCCATGGAACGCTTCAGACGGCGGTTGGTTACCGATCAGAGTGGCGCGATCACATGGCGTCTCAGCGAATGGGAGGTGGGAATGACCACACGAAAGAGCGGTCCGGCCCTCGGCCAGCAGGCCAAAGATCAGCCCCTCGGCACTCCCGACCGAACGTTCGGCAGTCGCGAGGCCTTTCCCCGCGACGTCGACCAAGAGTTGGAGCGCCGCGTCACGGCCTCGGAGGCCCCGTCCGGGGATGAGAATGGGCGGAAGGGCGCGCAAGCGGATATCTCGGCCCCTGAGAAAGGAGAGTGACATGCACCATGCTCATACCGACGCGATGACAGCCTGCATCGACGACTGCCTTGCCTGCTATCGCGAGTGCGTATCAACAGCGATGAACCATTGCCTGGCGATGGGAGGTGCTCATGCCGAGAAGCGGCACATAACGCTGATGATGGCCTGCGCGGAGATCTGCCGGACATCGGCGCACTTCATGCTGCTCGGCACTCCACATCATCGGCATACCTGCGCCGAGTGCGCCGAGATCTGTGAGGAATGCGCACGAGACTGCGAAAGGCTCGGCGGGATGGACGCCTGCGTCAAGGCCTGCCGCCGCTGCGCCGAAAGCTGTCGCAGCATGGCCGCCAGCTAGGGCGAGCGGAAAAAAGTTCGGGCCAACCGGACCTCGAAGACCTCATGGCAGCCGCTGACAGGCGCGAATCGATGACGATTGTCGGTGAGAGACCGCCCGCAATGATCTCGGTCTTGGCCGATCCCGCCCCATTGAGTCTTCATCTTTCGGCCCGCATGCCGCGAAGGTCATTTGGTGGCGGCGAAGCCCCACCTCGCCGATGCCCCTCCTGTCATGATGGTCGGCACCTCGCTCGCGGGTACGGGGCGGCTGAAAAGGAAACCCTGTCCAATGGTGCATCCGCGCGCGCGGAGATATTGAGCCTGATTGCGCGTTTCGATGCCTTCCGCCACCGTTTGCATCCCCAGTCGCCTCGCCATCTGAAGCATCGCGTCGATGACCGCCGTTGCTTTCGGCTCGCCCGCATCGATACGCTCGATGAATGAGCGATCGATCTTGATGACGTCGACAGGGAACTGCTGGAGGTGGGTCAGGGAGGCATAGCCGGTCCCGAAGTCATCCAATGCGACCATCACTCCAAGAGCCCTGAGTTCCTGCAGCATGCGGGAGACCTCTGGTCCGAGTTGCCCGATCAGAACCGTTTCGGTGACTTCAATGTCGATGCTCGAGAGGCTCTGGCCCGCTGCGCCGGCGGCCGTTCGCAACCGGTCAGCCAAGCCGTTCTGCCTGAAGTCACCGGCCGAGACATTGACCGCTATGCGTCCGGCATCGACGCCCTTGGCTTTCCACTCTGCGACGTCGGCAAAGACGCGGGTGAACATCCTATCGGTCAACTTGACCGTGATCTCCGGATCCGTGAACGCCGCTTCCAACTCTGATGGCGGCATGATGCGCTCGTCTTCGCCGCGTATGCGCAACAGCGCCTCCCATCCCATGATGACGCCCGTCTGCAGGTCGATCTTGGGCTGATAGAAGGGGATGACACGGTCCTGTTCCAGGGCTTGCCTTGCCGCGGCAAGCATCTTCGATCGTCGTTCCGATGCTCCCTTCAGTGTCGGCGTGAACTCGACAATGCTGCCGGGCAGCTGGGCCTTGGCGGCGTAGAGTGCGAGATCGGCGGCAATGAGAAGCTCGGACGGCTCGCCGTCACGGGGCCAAACCGCCACTCCGGCGCAGTAGTTCACCGGGATTCGCAGATCGCCAAAGGTGAAGGGCTCG
>VFQU01001543.1_pt1 | contig 13117 bp, 12 predicted proteins | sample 3512311 | NCBI WGS metagenome assembly VFQU01 (sample SAMN10412377, study PRJNA504923) | tailings metagenome | isolation source: Relicate 3 Philex TSF3 active mining site | place: Philippines: Tuba, Benguet | collected 2017-08-29 | reverse complement strand
GTATCCGACAGCAGTTCGGGCTGATAGCCAATCAGCGAACGGGTGGGGACCAGGAGCTGGATACGAGTGCGGCCGACGCCCGAGGGGCGCATATCGGTCAACTCGCCCTTACGCTCGGTCAACTTCTGCACCACCGCGCCGGTGAACTCGTCATCGACGTCGATGATGACTTCTTCGATGGGTTCGTGGCGAACGCCATCAATGTCCTGCATCAGAACCTTGGGGCGGCCGATGGTCAGCTCAAAGCCTTCGCGGCGCATGTTTTCGATGAGAACAGCAAGCTGCAATTCGCCGCGGCCGGCAACATCATAACTGTCATTGTCATCGCCGGGCGTGACGCGGATCGCGACATTGCCTTCGGCTTCGCGCATCAGGCGTTCACGGATAACGCGCGACTGTACCTTGTCGCCTTCACGGCCGGCCAGCGGGCCGTCATTGATGCGGAAGGTGACCGACAGGGTCGGGGGATCGATCGGCTTGGCAGCAATCGGCTTGGTGACCGAAGTGGCGCACAGCGTATCGGCCACGGTCGAGGTGACGAGACCGGCAATGGCAACGATGTCGCCGGCTTCACCGACATCGACCGGGGTGCGTTCGAGGCCACGGAAAGCCAGAACCTTGGAGACACGGCCCTTTTCGACTTCCTTGCCTTCACGGTTGAGCGTGTGGATCGGATCGTTGGCCTTGACAGAGCCGGAGGTAATGCGCCCGGTCAGGATACGGCCGAGGAAGGGATTGCGTTCGATCGTGGTGACCAGCATACGAAACGCGCCCTCTTCGACGGCGGGTTGCGGCACGTGTTCGATGACCTTGTCGAGCAGCGGAGCCAGGGTTTCCTTGGGGCCTTCCGGCTCGGCGGCCATCCAGCCCTGCTTGGCCGAACCATAGAGAACCGGGAAATCAAGCTGCTCGGGCGAAGCATCCAGAGCGATGAAGAGATCGAAGATTTCCTCAAGCACTTCAAGGTGACGCTCGTCGGCCTTGTCGATCTTGTTGATGGCAACGATGGGCCGGAGGCCCTGTGCCAGAGCCTTGCCGAGCACAAACTTGGTCTGCGGCATCGGGCCTTCGGCGGCGTCGACGAGGATCACCACGCCATCGACCATGGACAGAATGCGTTCCACCTCGCCGCCGAAATCGGCGTGGCCGGGGGTATCCACGATATTGATGCGGGTATCCTTCCAGAGCAGGGAGGTCACCTTGGCCAGAATGGTGATGCCGCGCTCGCGCTCGATATCATTGCTGTCCATGGCGCGCTCTTCGACGCGCTCGTTTTCGCGGAAGGAACCGGACTGTTTGAGCAGGACGTCGATCAGCGTGGTCTTGCCGTGGTCGACGTGGGCAATGATGGCGATATTGCGCAGGGACATAAATGGGTCAGCCTTTAAGAGGCATGATCCGCAAAACCGCCCCACGGGAGGAAACCTCTTGTGGGCTGGACAGAACAAACCATGCAATATGATGATGCCGGGGCCAAAACGGGGAAAGGCCCGGCAGGGTCGCGCGCTGCATATAGCAAGGAGCCTGTTTTCACAAGGTTTCAATGCGCAAGGCGGGTTTGCACCCCTTCATTTGCCCGGACCCGGGGCAATGAAGGGGGCAGATGGCGGATGCGGCTATTTCAGGCTGCGCGGCAGTTCGCCCGATTGCCAGAGACCAAGACCAAAACCATCCGGGTCCAGAAAGTCCGCACTCCAGCCGCCCGGCGCCTCCGAAACCGGGGTAACAATGGTGACGCCTTTTTCGGCTAGCGCAGCGACAATATCGTCAATGCCGCCTTCGGTGACGTCAAAGACCAGGGCGGGAGTATTGCCACGTATGCCATCCATCTCGAAGAAAATGAGATCGAGGCCGCTTTCGAGCCGCCCCTGCAGCCAATAGGGTTCGGCGCCTTCCATACGCTCGAGACCGAGCTGAAACGTGTCGTTGTAGAACGCCTCGGTGCGGGCGATGTCGGCGACATAGAAAACGATGCTGGCGCTTTTGGCTTTGAAGCTCATGGCGAGCCCTCCGTGATTGGTGACACTATCCTATTGCCGCGCGCCCGGATTTTGTGAGCGCCGCACCAAAAAAACATGTCCATCGGGATCATGGCTAGCAAAGACGCCGCCATGGCGTTCGAGCGCCGGCAGCAGGCAATCGCGAATTCGTCCATAGGCCAGATCGAGGCTAAGGCCGGTCAATTCACCCGGCGCAGCAATGCCGCGAGCAACCAGCCGGCGCCTTAACGCCACTATGCGCTGCCGCAATGCCGTATCCGACAGACCCAGAAGGTAAGCAATTTCGCGCCGATTGTGCCCGGTCAGGACCAGTGCCGCCAGCACCCGCAGGGATGCCGGCAGGTCGGCCAGGATGTCGGCGACCGCGTCAGGGCGAGGCGCAGGCTCGGCTGCTGTCGTGATGCCCTGCCACGCGCCATCGCGCCGCTGCCACCGCCGCGCGCTACGCGCCGTCATGCGCGCACGGTTGCGCACCACGCCACGCAACCAGGCGCAGTTTGCTGGATCGGCCAGGTCATGACGCCCCTGCTCGATAGCGACCAGCATGGCCTCCTGAACCACATCCTCGGCATGGAGCGCACCGGCCTCGCGCCGGGCAATGGCCACAAGCTGAAAATGGAGCCGTGCACGCATGAAAGAGGTCATCTTCTCCACCCTCTCAGCACGACACCATGAAAAGACAAGGGCGGCAATCCTTTCGGATTACCGCCCCAAGATGAGCACGTATCAGTTTGACTACGGTTACGTGGTCATCTCGCGTTGATGACGCAGGTGAGCGGCGAGTGCCCCCAACTCCCCGACATCGCCAACGATAGCCTTCAAATTAGAAGTGCCAAGAAACGCCAACGGTAGCCTTGGCGCCATCGAAGAAGTCCGGGTCGTTGTAGAAGCCGACGCCGACAACCTGGGCACGAACCGACACGGAATCGGTCACAGCGAATTCAACACCGCCACCGAGCTGGTAGGTGCCGAAGGTGTTGCCAACGCTGTTCACTTCAACGCCGGTACCGGCCAGGGCGTAAAGCAGAACCGAGTCGGTCGCAACAACGCCAAGACGGCCATTGATGAAGAACTCGCCGAAGCCAGCGCCGTTGTTCCAGATATATTCGGCAGTGCCTTCGAGGCCCAGCAGAACCGGGTCAGCAACGATGAAGTTCACACCGACATGGGCGCCAACCAGACCATAGCTCAGGCCGGGGTAGAACTGGCCGCCAGCCTGCACGCCAGCATAGAGACCTTCCCAGTCGAAACCAGCGGACTCGATGATCGGCTGCGGGGTGGTCGGGATGATGAGGTCAGCAGCAAAAGCGGAAGTGGTGGACAGGAGAGCGACCGAAACGGCACCCAGAGCAATCGAGCGAAGGAACATGATGACCCCAAAACAAGGAAGGATTGATACCCAACCTATTCCAGATTTCCGGCGAGTCCACAATGTCGCCGCATATGCGGCAGGCATTGCCGAATGCAATATCCAGCAGGCTGTGGCAATAAAGCCGCACATCAATTCTGGCGCGCTTCTGTTCCTCGTCTCGAAAGCCTAGGACGCTTTCTTTTTCACCGGCGCCTTGGCCGCCTCGGCGTGGAGCAGGCCGGTGATGGAACTGGCGGGGAGCGGGGGCGAGAACAGAAAGCCCTGTACTTCGGATACGCCATGCTCGCGGACCAGTGCCAGCTGTTCCTCGGTTTCCACGCCCTCTGCCGTGGTCGACATGCCCAGCGCCTGACCCAGCCCGATCACCGCCTGGATGATGGCCTGGCTGTCCTTGCGCGTCGTCAGATCACGCATGAAGGAACGGTCGATCTTGATTTTGTCGAAGGGGAAAGAGCGCAGATAGGAGAGCGACGAATAGCCGGTGCCGAAATCGTCCATGGAAATACGCACACCCATAGCCCGGAATTCATGCAGCGCCGCGATAGTGCTTTCATTGTCGGTGAGAAGCAGCGACTCGGTGATTTCGAGTTCGAGGCGCTTCGGATCTAGGCCGGCTTCGCTCAGCGCCGCCTTGACATGCTTGACCAGATCCTTGCTGCGGAATTGCACCGGCGAGAGATTGACCGCCACGCGCACATCGCCCGGCCAGCCGGCCGCCGTCTTGCAGGCCTGATGCAGCACCCATTCGCCAATAGGCACGATCAGTCCGGTTTCCTCGGCCACCGGGATGAATTCGACCGGCGAAATGGTGCGGTCGTCGTGATCCCAGCGCAGCAGGGCCTCGACGCAGATGACCCGGTTTTCCTTGAGTCCCAAGAGCGGCTGGAACACTAGCCGCAATTCCTCGCGCTGCAGCGCCATGCGCAGCCCGCCCTCGATGGACCGGCGCTGCTGGAGTTCGGCATCCATGCCCGATTCGAAGAAGTGATAGGTCGAGCGGCCTTCCGACTTGGCCTTATAAAGCGCCAGATCGGCATTCTTGACGAGTTGATCGGTAGTGCTACCGTCGCCCGGCCCCACCGCGATCCCCACCGAGGCGCCGATTTCGATCTGCTGGCCACCAATATTCATTGGCGCCCGCATGGCCTTGACGATGCGATCGGCAACGCGCGCGGCGGTGTCGATACTATCCACGGGGCGCAGTAGCAGCGCGAATTCATCGCCCCCCAGGCGCGCCAGTAGATCGGTTTCGCGCGTCGTGCCCCAGAGACGCACGGCGGCCTGCTTGATCACCTCGTCGCCCACCGCATGGCCCAACGTGTCGTTGACCGCCTTGAAATGGTCGAGGTCGATATAGAGAACCGCCGCCATTTCGCCGCGGCCGAAAGCGGCCTCGGTCTTGGCCATCTGTTCGAGAAACTCGATGCGATTGGGCAGATCGGTCAGCGCGTCGTGGCGCGCCAGATGCTGGATGCGGGCCTCGGCCTGGCGCTGCTCGGTAATGTCTTCATGGGTCGAAACCCAGCCACCATCCTTCATCGGATGATGCTGCATCATGATGGTGCGGTTGTTGAGCTCGTGGATATTCTTGCCATATTCGCGCCGGGCGATGATCTCGCGGCGCCAGGTGATATATTCGTCGCGCGTGCCGCCACCACTCATGCCCATATCGAACAGATGCGCCAGAATGTCTTCGAGCTGCGTGCCGGGCTTCAGCAATTCCATGGGCAAGTTGTAGATGCGCGCGTAGGGCTCGTTGCAGATAACCAGCCGGCCCCGCGCATCCATCATGCAGAGGCCAATGGAGATATTGTTCACCGCCGCGTCGAGCCGGATATTCTGCCGTTCCAGCTCCAGCTTGCGCTTCTGCTGACTTTCCGACTTGGCAATCTCGTCGGTAATGTCCTCATGGGTTACGACCCAGCCAAGCTGGGGGGAATAGATATGGGCCGTTTCGATGATGCGGCCGCCATGCACCACTTCCTGGCTTTTGGCCCGCGCGCCGGCGCGATTGGCCAGAAGTTCGCTCGTATAGTGCTCGTAAAAGGCTTCCGGGCTCTGGCCGGGATGATTGCCCAGCCGGGCCGAAAGATGGACGATATCTTCCAGCGTCATGCCGCGATGGATGGCGTCTTCGGAAAAGCCGTAAAAGTCGCGATAATGCTTGTTCCACATCAACAGGCGGAACTGGGGCGACCAGACGCAAAAGCCATAGGGGATGTTTTCGAGCGCCGCATCAAGCAGCAGCGTCTCCGCGACTTCGCCAATGGTGCCGGCGTCTTCCGACCGCATCGAACCCCCCAGTCCTAAAATAAAGCCATTTTGCGACGCTGCCGGAAAACTAATAGGCCTCGCTTAACGCCGGATTAAGCGCCGGGCGCAGATGCGTTTCCTTCCAGCAGCGCCTCGATGCGGGCGGCGCCTTCTTCAGGGGTCAGGCGGCCCATATCCAGCCGCAGCCCATAGTCATGCCCGGCATGGACCACCGCCTGCCAGCGGGCCACCGGCGGGGGAATGCCGGGACCGGCGACATAGATGCCCGGATCGGCATTGCGTCGAGCCATGATGATCTCGATATCGCAATCAACCCCGACCAGCAGCCAGTCGAGGTCACCCAATTCATGGGTCAGCGCCACCATCGGATCATAGGGACTGGCATAATCGGCATGGAGGCCAAGATCGGCCACCACATCGAAACCTGCGCGGGCAAAGCCGGCCAGGGCCGAGAAATAGCTCGCATGAAGGCGCTTTACGATGGGCTCGAGATCGGCTCGTTCGCCACCCGGCCTGAGGCCAATGCCGGGAAGCAGCGCGGCGGGCAACATGGCATTGAAGGCATCGACGCCCCAGTTGATCCATCTGCCGGGCACATGGTCCTGCACCGCCCGGGCCAAGGTGGACTTGCCCGAGCGCGGCGCGCCGTTGAGGATGACGATGCGTCCGGGCATTGTGACCTCCGATGCAGTACGCCTAGCGGCGGCGCAACTTAAGCGTTCCAAGGCTGGGCTGCCACCAGCGCAACACCTCCCCCTTGACGGGGGAGGTCGGGAGGGGGCTCGCAAACTGGGTGGCGATGCGTGAACACCCCACCCCAGCCCTCCCCGTCAAGGGGAGGGTCTCGATCGCGTTCTTGGCAGGGCCGGGTGATCAGCCCCGTGCCTTCTTGTTGCGCGCCGCATAGGTCTTCAAACGCAACCCGTTGAGGCGGATAAACCCGGCCGCATCCTTATGGTCATAGGCCACGGCGCCTTCTTCGAAGGTCACGAGGTCCATCGAGTAAAGGCTATAGGGCGAGGTGCGGGCGATGACTGATGCCGAGCCCTTATAGAGCTTGACCGTGACTTCGCCGGTGACGAATTCCTGGCTCTTGTCGATCAGCGCCTGCAGCATTTCGCGCTCGGGCGCATACCAGAAGCCATTATAGATCAGCTCGGCATATTTGGGCATCAGCTCATCCTTGAGATGCGCCTCGCCACGGTCGAGCGTGATCGATTCGATGCCACGATGCGCGACCAGCAGAATCGTGCCGCCCGGCGTTTCGTAAAGACCGCGGGACTTCATGCCGACGAAGCGGTTTTCGACAAGATCGAGCCGGCCGACGCCATGCTTGCCGCCCAGTTCGTTGAGTCTGGTCAGCAGGGCGGCGGGCGAGAGACGCTCGCCATTGATCGAGACCGGATCGCCCTTTTCATAGCCGATCGTGATGATTTCGGCCTGATCGGGAGCCTTTTCCGGGTCCACGGTGCGCTGCGGCACGTAGTCGGGGAAGGGCACGGCGGGGTCTTCCAGCACCATGCCTTCCGAGGAGGTATGGAGCAGATTAGCGTCGACCGAGAACGGGGCCTCGCCGCGCTTGTCCTTGGCAATGGGAATCTGATTGGCTTCGGCATAGGCCAGAAGCTGGGTGCGCGAGCGCAGGTCCCATTCGCGCCATGGCGCAATGACCTTGATGGCCGGATCGAGCGCATTGGCGGTCAATTCGAAGCGGACCTGATCATTGCCCTTGCCGGTGGCGCCATGGGAAATGGCGTCGGCCCCGGTTTCATGGGCGATTTCGACAAGGCGCTTGGCGATCAGCGGGCGGGCAATGGACGTGCCGAGCAGATACTGGCCTTCATAGACCGTATTGGCGCGGAACATCGGGAAAACGAAGTCGCGCACGAATTCCTCGCGCAGGTCTTCGATATAGATGTCCTTGATGCCGAACATTTCGGCCTTTTTGCGCGCTGGTTCCAGTTCCTCGCCCTGACCCAGATCGGCGGTGAAGGTCACCACTTCGCAATCATAGGTTTCCTTGAGCCATTTAAGGATGATGGAGGTATCGAGCCCGCCCGAATAGGCCAGCACGACTTTCTTGATCTCGTTCGCCATTTGCTTGTCCCGCAAAGAATGATGATGACAGGATAATCCAGCTTGATCGCAATAAACTTGCGATTATCGCAAGCATGGCGCAGAATTTGGCACAATCTGCCAATATTAGACAAATAGGGCGCATACCGTGTCAGAAAATCTCGATGCCATCGACCGGCGCATCCTCAGAGAATTGCAGCGCAATGGCCGCATGTCCAATGTCGAACTGGCCAATGCGGTGGGCCTGTCGCCCTCGCCCTGCCTGCGGCGGGTGAAGCTCTTGGAGGAAAAAGGCGTCATCGACCAATATGTCGCCGTGCTCAACGGCCCCAAACTGGGCCTGGGGCTAACGGTCTTTGCCCGCATCTGGTTCAAGACCCAGGATGCCGAGACCACCAATCTCTTTGCCGAAACGGTGCGCAAATTCCCCGAAGTGATGGAATGCTATCTGACCACGGGAGAATGCGACGCGCTGCTGCGCATCGTCACCACGGACCTGCACGCCTATTGGCGGTTTCAGTCCGATTATCTGATGCGCATTCCAAGCGTGCAGAGCGTCAAGACCGACGTGCCCATGGAGACTATCAAGGCGGGGCGTGAATTGCCGGTCTGACCGCCGGCATTGATTGCTCGCCCGGGCCAATGATGCGATTGTGGGCCACCCAACAGCCGGGAGGTCGCGATGACTGGTCTGGTTCGCCTGCTCGCCTTCACTACGCTTTCGCTGGCCCTCGTCGTACCGGCGCTTGCCTGGGAGGTCCGGGCCTATCGCTGCACCAATATCATGGGCGGCAATCCGTTTCGGCTCACGTTTTTCGAGAGCGGTGACTATATGGTCGTTTCCTATCCCGAATCGCGACACGACTGGCAGGGCGACGGCACCTATGCGCTCTCGGAGACCCGCTCTTCCTACAAGATCACCGGCGGATTTCTGCTCGACACGGCCGAAATCGACACCATACACATCATGTCGCCCACCCGTCTGACCCCGTCCGGCTCGAACGGCCTGTTCGAGTGCATCAAGGCCAAATAGTCCATGCCCGCCTTCATTCCTGATCTACCCGTCATCCTCGCTTTCGCGCTGGCCGCTTTCGTGCTGGCGGTAACGCCAGGCCCCGATATGGCGCTGTTCGTATCGCGCACCATGAATTGGGGCCGCAGCCATGGCTTTGCCACCGTGCTGGGCGCCACGACCGGCATTGCCGTGCATACGACATTGGTGGCCTTTGGCATTTCCGTGCTGATCGTCACCGCACCGGCCGCATTCTGGGCGCTGAAAATCGTCGGCGCGCTTTACCTCGTCTGGCTGGCCATCCAGGCCATCCGCGATGGCGGCGGCATTCTGGTGACCAAAGCGGCTGGCAAACAGCCAAGCTGGGGCCAGTCCTATCTCACGGGGCTGGGCATCAATCTCACCAATCCCAAAGTCGCCCTGTTCTTCGTAACCTTCCTGCCGCAATTCGTTTCCGCATCCGATCCGGCCGCCGCGGGCAAGCTCATGTTCCTGGGCTTTGAATTCGTACTCGTGTCCCTGCCCATCGTCATCGCCATCGTGCTGTTCGCAGAATGGCTGACCCGCACGCTCAAGGAAAATGCCTGGGTCGGCAAGGCGCTGAACTGGAGCTTCGCCGCCGTCTTCATGGCCTTCGCCGCCACCATTCTTCTGGCCGAAGGGCGCAAGTGACTATGATTGTCGCGCTCCCGAACCGGAAAAGTCTGCAACTTTTCCTGGTCACGCTCCGATGAATTATCGCCACGCCTTTCACGCCGGCAATTTTGCCGATGTGGTCAAGCACACAATCCTCACCCGCATCCTTGCCTATCTCATGCGCAAGGAGGCCGCCTTCCGGGTGATCGACACCCATGCCGGCATCGGGCTCTACGATCTCCATGGCAATGAGGCCGAGCGCACCGGCGAATGGCAGCACGGCATTGCGCGTGTCCTCGATGCCAGACTGCCCGCGCCGGTCGCGGACCTGCTGGAGCCCTATCTTGGCGCAGTGCGCGCACGAAACCCCAACGGCACTCTGCGCTATTATCCCGGCTCGCCCCTCATCACCCGGCATATGCTTCGGGATCAGGACCGGCTGATGGCGCTCGAGCTCCACCCCACCGATGCCTGGACGCTAAAAAAGAACCTCGCCGATGATTTTCAGGTGCGCGTCACCAATCTCGATGGCTGGGCGGCCATGGGCACCCACCTGCCGCCCAAGGAAAAGCGCGGCCTCGTCCTCGTCGATCCGCCCTTCGAGGAAAAGGGCGAATTCGACCGCATGGCCAAAAGCCTCAGCAAGGCCCACGCCCGCTGGCCCGGCGGCATCTATGCCTATTGGTATCCGATCAAAGAACCGCGCGAGGTGGACGCCTATATCAAGGCGCTCAAGGCGTCAGACATCCCTAAAATCCTGCGGCTGGAACTGACCGTTGACGCACCCACAACCCCACCGCGCCTGCACGGCACCGGCATGATTGTGGTCAATCCACCATTCGTGCTTGAAGAAGAAATGCGGACGATCCTGCCAGTTCTGGCGGACTTGCTCGGTGACGAAGGTCGCGGACGTTGGAGCGTGGATTGGGTGGCAGGGGAATAGCCCCGCGCCTATATGGCAAAACCTAAAGCGTCAGCAGCGCGTCGCGGTCCTTCTTGCTCAGCCGCTCGCTTTCGCTCTTCAATTGCCCGCAGGCGGCAAAAATATCGCGGCCGCGCGGGGTGCGGACCGGGCTGGCATAGCCGGCGCGGTTGACGATGTCGGCGAAGCGTTCGATGCGCGAGGAAGGCGAGGTGCCGTAATTGGCGCCGGGCCAGGGATTGAACGGGATGAGGTTGATCTTGGCCGGAATGCCGGCAAGGAGCCGCACCAGTTCGCGCGCTTCCGCGTCGCTGTCATTGATGCCGTCCAGCATCACATATTCGAAAGTGATGCGCCGTGCATTGGAGAGGCCGGGATAATTGCGGCAGGCTTCGAGCAATTCCTTGAGCGGCCATTTCTTGTTGATCGGCACCAAGACGTCGCGCAGATCGTCGCGCACGGCATGGAGCGAAATGGCCAGCATGACGTCGATTTCGCGCCCGGTGGGTTCGATATAGGGCACGACGCCCGAGGTCGAGAGCGTGATGCGGCGCTTGGAAATACTCATGCCGTCGCCGGCCGAGGCAATCAGCAGCGCCTGTTTGACATTGTCGTAATTGTAAAGCGGCTCGCCCATGCCCATCATCACGATATTGGTGATGGCGCGGGTTTCCCCGCCCGGCACGAGCCCGCCATCGTCGGGGCGCGAACCGCCGGGAAAATCGCCCAGTCGCTCGCGGGCCATGAGAATCTGACCCAGGATTTCGCCGGCCGTGAGATTGCGGACGAGCTTTTGCGTGCCGGTATGGCAGAAGGAGCAGGTCAGCGTGCAGCCCACCTGCGAGGACACACAAAGCGTCCCGCGATCACTTTCCGGGATATAGACCGTCTCCACCTCGACCGGCGGCATTTTGGGATTGGCCGGGTCGCGGAAGCGGAACAGCCATTTGCGCGTGCCATCCACCGAAACCTGTTCGGTGACGATTTCCGGTCGGTCCAGATTGAACGTATCGGCCAGTTTCTGCCGGACGGGCTTGGCCACATTGGTCATGCGGTCGAAATCGGTGACGCCATTGACATAGAGCCAGTTCCAGAGCTGGCTGGCGCGCATACGGCCTTCCTTTTCCGCAACGACGTCATGGCCTACCAGGGCCTCGGCCAGCCCGGCCTTGGACAGGCCGATCAGCGAGGGCCGCGCCGCCACTTCGGAACGGACGGCACTGGAATGGTCAAGGTTCAGCGCGATGCTCATGGCACAAAGGGTCCGGACATGCGGGAAAGTGTGCGGCCAATAGCATATGGGGCGCAAAAGCGCAAAGTCACGCTGGCGGGAGGCGGATCTGCACTGGGCGCAGCGAGACGGCCGGCCTCTATCAGCGCCGCGCCGTTACCCAGAGCCATTCGGTGGGCAGCTTGTCATAACCCGACCCCATCGCCGTTTCGAGGCGCAAGTCCCCCCATGGCGCCGCCGCTTTATAATGGGCCAAGAGGCCCGCGCGGTCGGGGTAGTTATAGTAACGCCCCAGCCCGTCGCGGCCTTCCCCCTGCCCCGCCTTGAAACTGGCGACGAACAACCCACCCGGTTTCAGCGCCCGATGAATGCGCCCCAGATCCTCGGTCAGTTCCTCGACCGGCGCATGCAGCAGACTGGCAGAAGCCCAGACCCCGTCATATTCCCGGTCGGCGGCCAGATCGGCAAAGCGCAGCAGGCGCACCGGACGACCGATCCGCCTTTGCGCCTCGGCCGCCAATTCCGCGGAAGCATCGGTGGCGTCGATATCGATGCCGCAGCGCGCCATTTCAGCGGCATGATACCCGCTGCCCGCGCCCAGTTCGAGCACGCGCGCGCCGGCTGGCAGGGCGGCAATGAAGGCAGCAAGCCGGGGCGAGCGCCTGCCGCCGGTCGTTTCGGCATAGGTCGTGGCATTGGCCCGGTAGAAGTCGAGTGTTTGCTTGTCCGCCAACTGCCCCTCGCACCATGAAAAACAGAACGGCCCGGGATCGCTCCCGGGCCGCTTGAAGTCAACCAGACTCCGCGTATCGCAACGCCGGATTACTGGATCAGACCCTTGTTGACCACAGCGCCGCCTTCGATGACGAAGTAGTTGATGGCACCGGCCACATCGCCAACATCGTCGAATTCGATGGAGCCCGAGGCGCCTTCATAGTTGATGTCGGTACCGGCAGCGATCAGTTCCTTGGCCTTGCTCCACTCACCCGGCAGGATGGTTTCACCCGGTGCATTGGCGATTTCGCGCAGGGCAGCGGAAACGCCGTCACGGTCGGCCGAGCCGGACTTCTCGATGGCCAGGGCCAGCATGAACACGGCGTCGTAGGAATTGGTGACATAAACGCCATTGACGTCCTGTCCGGCAGCCTCGGTCAGGGCAGCCAGCGCGTCGAAGGCAGGGCCTTCGGCGGGAGCGGCCTGGGTGAGGATCATGCCTTCGAGCGCGGCCGCATCGCGGCTGGCCAGAAGAGCGTCACCGGCCATGCCGTCGCCGCCCATGAACAGGTCGAACGAACCGGCTTCGACAGCCTGGTTGAGGATGGCGCCGCCACCGGCATTTTCATAGCCATAGATGACCAGAGTGGTCGCGCCCGAGGCTTCGATCTGGCCGATTTCCGGACGATAGTCGGCCTTGCCGTCCTCATGCGCGACATTGGCTGCAACCGTGCCGCCGGCCGCGGTGAAGGCCGCCGCGAACGCATCGGCGAGGCCCTTGCCGTAGTCATTGTTCACATAGGTGACGCCGACCGTGTCGATGCCCTGGCTGCGCAGTAGCTCGGCGGCCTTGAGGCCCTGCACGGAGTCGGGAACAACG
>VFQU01001542.1_pt1 | contig 13121 bp, 8 predicted proteins | sample 3512311 | NCBI WGS metagenome assembly VFQU01 (sample SAMN10412377, study PRJNA504923) | tailings metagenome | isolation source: Relicate 3 Philex TSF3 active mining site | place: Philippines: Tuba, Benguet | collected 2017-08-29 | reverse complement strand
GGGCAAGGCTAGAGAAAATTGAGCTTCCCCACCTTATCATCTTTGCGACACAACCCAATCTCGCGGGTTTTGGCATCAAGGGCTAGCCACACCCACTGCTTGTTGGCTTTGTTGGCCACGAATGACCACAACTCGTCGCATTGAATCGTTAATCGCCCCTTTTTTTAGCACTTACGCTCACCCGTCGCGGCACAGCAGCATATTTGCCGTTCACGTAGCGTTGCAGCCATAGCTCAGAAACCCCGACCACTCTCGCGATTCCTGCCAACGACAGGCGTTCCAACAGCAACCTATCAATCAAGTCTTTGGTTGCCTGGTCAATGAGTTTGTTCTGTGGGTCTTGCACAAACTGTCGTCCACAGTCCCGACAGCGATAGTTCTGTTTGCCGTTATGGATTCTGCCATTTTTGACCGTGTGTTTTGACTCGCAACTTGGACAAGAAAGCATGACGGCAACACCCAGAAACTCTCAACATCACCTTTCATTCTATCCTTACTTGTTTAGGAATACCGGACTTTGAGGGTTCTGTGAGCATTGCTTTAAGCCCTCAATTTCAGCTAGAATTTGCAGTGCAGTACCCCTAATTTATTTAGTTCTTTTGCCATGACTCAGGATTTGGCAAAACGCAGTTCCTCCCCAACAACAACGGCTCTTGACTCGACACAGCAACCAAAATCTCCATTTGCCACACTTAAGGGACTTAAACAGCGCACCTATCGAACTTGGAAATCGCTGTATCGAATTCACGCGATCGCGGGATCGGATTTGTTGCCCACAACTGATGAAGAGTTCAAGCAGACAATGTGCCAGTTTGGAAATCTACGCTGCAAAGCCACTTGGGAAAATGCTTGGAGCGCGTTGTATGCTCAATTGCTTGCAGAGTCTGACCACGATAATGTGCGTTTACGGCGCACGTTTACAAGCTGTGCTGAAGCAGAGGGTTGGATGCACCTTATGCCCCAAGTGCTGGACAATTTCTTAGAAACTGAAGAGGCAATTGATCGCATTCGCGATGGATTAGAGCGAATTTATCGCGAAGAACGTGAATTTCCACTTGAACTTGTGGCGTTTGCTCAGGCGCTAACATTGAGCCACGTCTTCTAACAGAGGTGTGCAACCCTATTGTAGAAATTAAGCTGAATTGAGATCTCAATTCATTTGCATATTGATACACCTAAGTTCCTAGATTTTGTGGGTTGAATTCGGTGCTTTTTTACAGATTGCCTTGTCAGGGATCGTTTCTGCTGCCGTTGCTTATTTGTCTTGAAATTGATCAAAGCAGATTGAAACCTTAACTCATTCCATGTTCTACAGCGTAAGCCGAAGGCAGCAGAGTCGCCTAAAATCTTAAAGTGTCGCGATTTATACATGAAAGAACAAAAGTACCCCATCTAATTAATTCTTGTGTCAAAATATTGAATCAAGTTCACTACAAATTTAGCGATATGACGCAGATATCGAAACTTCCTACATTACCTATTATTGATCAGTACCTCGAAGACAAATTGCTTGGGAATCTTGGAGCAGATGAACAGCGATATCAATATTTGAGCGAAACAGTTATCTCTCTATCTACCAGAATTCAAGAGAACCCTCACTCACTTTTAAATTTTTCTCTCGTTGCATTTCAACCTAACCCGTCTGCTCACGAAGCTGAGATTTTGTCAGTCTACGAAACTTTGAAAGAGTCCTGGCGACTCATCGATAACGTGTATCCGCAAGACCGCCCGATCACATTGATCAAAGCAATTATGCTAGAGACAGTAAGTAGATTGTGCGATGCTGATGGGAGACTAGCGTCAGTCGTATATCATGCTAATGTTAGTGCCGTTTCGCACTATAAGTACGATCAAAAAGAGAGCAAATTGATCAAGGAAGTGGTGAAAACAGCAGCAATAAAGTCTGAAGAGTTTTCTAGTGCCTACTATATTCCTTTAACTGGGACTGGAAAGAAGCTAGATTTTGATGTTGAAATTACGCCTCTAGAAGACATAGAAGTTGATCGAGCAGTGCTTAAAGATGGATTACTCGCTGCGACTGGATCACAGGATGAACAAGGAAATCCATCTACAAAGCAGCCGACAAATCCGTACAGCGCAAATCAAGGTTATCACTGGAATAAACCATTTTCAGAAATTGCTTCGGAAACAATCGCTCGATCAATTGAAGAGACTGTAACTGAATTTGCAAGTGAGAGTGCAACCGCAATTTCGGAGAAATTACAAGAGATTGTATCCCATATCAATCAATCCAAGCTCAATTCAGCTTTAGGAGTAGAAACTAAAGTGCTTTGGTGGATGCAATCCTTGTATTCACCAACATTACGATCAAGCTATCGAGATTTACCGTTACCCGCAACGCTAATTGCGATGACTTTCGATTTACTTACGATCGTTGGTGTTCCTTGCTTAGAGAGCGTTGTGTTCGTCCTAGGTGAGGCAATCCTCAATGTTACTGCTGACAGTTCAACGAAAAACCGCAAAGCTCCTAAGCTGCGTGAATGGCTCAATCATTTCACCCAGCCTGAAGTATTAAATGAGATCGCACCGTTTAAAGTACGCCACTCAAGTCTGGAGAATTGTACTCAGCCTTTAGTTGCGGTTGTTCGCTCGACACTAAACGGACAAACAGCATCACAAGAAATGCTTGGTGATTTGCTTGATATTGCCCTAACACCGCGACAACTAGGCATGTGGCTATTTCGCGACTTGCTTGCTGAAAAACTAGTAGAGGAAGACACTCATGAATAAATGCACAAAGCTCAAGTGCCATGTAGCTGACAATCTCAGATGTCATGAGGGTAACCCTGACTATCAAACATGTTCTTTCTTTGTTTCAGATGCGTTATTAGAAACCCAAACAGAATTTGCACAGCAGCAGACTTCTTTCCTTACTTGGACGGGACTCGTTCTTGGAATGGATGATGTCGCAAAAGTTGCATCTCGAAGCCGAGTGGCGACGATTGCATTGATCGGTATGTCTGACGTGGGTAAAACCAGCTTTCTTGCCACACTCTATCTATTACTTCTGAGCGGTAAGACGATCGAGGGTTACAGATTTGCCGGATCTTTCACACTTGGCGGCTGGGAGATCCTAGCTAATAAGCTGCGCTGGTTAGGACAAGAGCCGCCTAGTTTTCCTGATCACACTCCGCGAGGAATGTCTCGGAAACCTGGATTATTGCATCTAGCATTGAGAGATCAAAGCGATCGATTATGTGATGTAGTCTTTGCTGACGCACCTGGAGAATGGTTTGAGCTTTGGGCAATCAATCGCTTTGATCCGCAGTCTGAAGGTGCGCGTTGGCTTGAGCAGCACGCAGACTCAGTATTGATGTTCTTTGATAGTGAAAAACTAAGTTCCCCTGAACATCGAGGCAATGCACGATTTCAATCTTTGAAATTGCTAGATCGCGTATGCGATACGTATTTACCTAATGCTATCGGAGTTGTTTGGGCAAAATACGACACGTTTCGGCAGAATCAGGCAATTGATAAGATTAAGCAAGATATTGAGCGCAAAAAGATCGATCAAAGCTTCAACGTAATTTCAGCTAACCTTCCAGAATTCTTGGGCGTGATTGAGACTACGGGTTGGGCAATCAAACATGCTTTAGAAGGACAAAAAATAGAAACAATCCTGCTTCCAATTGATTACACAAATCCATTTCTAAGTTTTAGAGGGCGATCGAAATGAGCAATAATGCGAGTGTTTTAGTAATTGGAGAGCATAACGTTGGTAAAACAAACTACGGAGTACAGTTATTAGGTCGGCTTCGGGCTAACGCTTATCCTGATATTTGCTTAGACGGAACACCAGATACAATCGCCCCGTTTGACTCTGGTTTGACAGCCCTAAATCAAGGTCTAACTCCAGCACACACACCAAGTACGTCTCATCTTGAATTAGTCTTGCCTATAAGATTCAATGAACAGCGTATTTCGTTGACTTGGCCGGATTATGGTGGAGAGCAAATTAGTGAGATTCTCCAATCTCGGTCGTTCTCAGAAGCGTGGCAGAATCGGATTGCCAAAGCTGATGCTTGGATGCTCTTTTTGAGATTGAACACGATCGATGATTCTTTGGATGCAATCGCACATCCAGCGCCAAAGGGAAGAGTTGGTGCTCCTAAAAAAACGATGGAATTAGATGCAACTGGAGCCGCAAAGCCTTGGAACTCAAACGCCAAGATGATTGAATTGGTGCAAATGCTATTGCATGAAAAACGAGTTAGCATTCACGATCGGGTGAAGCTACCCGCATTAGTTGTTGCCCTATCTTGTTGGGATGAAATCTCTACTCAGAAACAAGACACTCCTTTTGCCGTAATTAAGCGTAAGCTCCCCTTACTGTATGACTTTCTGACAACAATTTGGGATACTGAATGGATCACAGTTTTTGGGGTGTCATCGCTGGGAATGGCAATCGAGCCGAATAAAGTAAATGAAGTCTTCCGTGATGAAGGACCAGAGCGACACGGATTTATCGTTAATCCCGATGGTTTGAAAACTTCTGATCTCTCTGAACCATTGAAGTGGTTGATGGGGAAGGTACTATGAACCAAGTGTTTGATTGGGCTATTTTTGGCGAAACTAATCGACGGCACGGATTAATTGATTCATCTCTGCCTATAGAAATGCGAAATCGACTAAGCGGACTTGCACCGCTCAGCGATCGCCCATCTTCAGATCCACCTCTGGGAGAGATAATATCCCCGTATCTTTCAGGATTTCCATATGATTGCTGGTACGTGCTGATGCGAACTTTTTTAGATCCGACAGCTGCACGAGGAGGAATGGTTCGTAGTTTCTGCTTATTGTTACCAATTGGTGAACTTGAGGGAATCAACGATCTGTCTATCTTAATCGATCATCTCCCTGCCTCTGACTCATCACCCAGCGATTGGCATCGTTGGAAAGACAACAATTTCTGCGGAACGTGCCGAGAGCGTAAACCTGCTGACCTTGCAAATCTCACACCTTTATCAGTAAGGCTTGGCTTGATCAATGTACTTTTAAAGAATCAATTACCAGGCGTATGGGTTAATTGCCAGGATGAGTTTGAGCGTGTACTTGTTGGCGTATGGGCACTACTCCCATCTGAATTTCGGGGCGTTTTGCGCTTCGGTCGAAGCTATTCCCCAAATGATCTAGGAGAGTCTAGACCGCATTTTGTGACAACTCCAAAAAATGCTGCTGCAAGATGGGATCAAGCAAAAATCTTAAAACCCCTAGAAAGAGAGCCAAACTCACGGGCAGAAGCTTTTCTGCTTCAATATAGTCTTGCCGATCCTACATTCCAACAATTTCTGTCTTCTCTGCCTGTGATCCGCGACTTTCACAGACTGAAATTAGTGAGTGATTGCCTGGAAGCTTTTGAAGATGCCGACCGAGGAGAAATTAGTCAAGCGGTAGAAACGGCTGCTCTACTCAACAGTCTTGCTCCTGAGGTGTATCAAGCTGTGGAACTCAAGGAACGCTCAATCTCAATTTTAGAGAACATTCTACGGAATTCTGATATTTGCAAGATTCGCTATCTTGCAAATCTTAGCTTAGAGAGTTTTGCAACTGCTCGACAACGTCTTAAAAGATTATTGAGTCCATTAGTTAGCCATCATTTGGAACTCTTCAACAACATTGATCAAACACTTGTTGAATGGGCATTTAATGAAAGAACTGCTGTGTGGTGGAGGAATGCGGTAAGTAGTGCGATCAAGGAGCAGGTTAGGAACTTATCTAGTAATTTAGCAAGTAGTCTATGGAATTGGTGGCTGAACCAGCCTGAGTTAGTTTTACATCTATACGAATATCTTCCTAGTCATGCCGATGCTTTGCTGTATGAAACTGCTCCTACTGCAATCGATAGAGAGAAAGCAAATTCTGTGCTAGAAATGTTCTCTCAAAGTTTGAACTTGCAGTCGAACGCTTTTCCTCGCCTATTAACCTATCTCCAGTTTACGGCAAACGTATCCAACGATAAGATCCTTCAGGCTTGTTTGAAGCGCTCAAACGACATTGACATTGCGTTAAATATCTTTCGCAAGTGCATTGGATCACAGGTTTTTCTTGATCTCGCACTGACCGTTCCAAATGAGCCAGTACTTCAGGAAGCGGGTGGTTGTTGCTTTGAGGAGCCTAACCTTCTCAATCAACTTGCCCCAGATAATGCTGCTTGGCGTAAAATCTGGCTCGTAGCGATCCAATCTGGGGCAGATCCGTTGACTGGCATTCTTCAGCCCAATCACTTGGTCGCAGCTCTTTTGGACGTATTGTTATCAGAACGGTCCATCGACAAAAACTTGTTAATCAGTTTAAGTCACACCTCTGCTGCGAACTTAATTGACTACGATTCTCGCACTAAAATTTGGTCAAAACTGCCCTCAGAAGCAAGACCTGGATTTCTTGAAGCTACGTCAAAAGGTGTATTTGAACGTTGGCATGAAGATTCAAATTTTCAACCAGAACCAGAACTTACCAAAAATCTTCTCCAACCTGGATGCTTCTCCGAGTTTGCTCAGAACTCTAGTCAAAATTTAGAACGATTGATGTCCAACTACATCGCATTTTTAATTTCAGCTCAGGGTAGCATCTCGAATGCCGAAGAGGTTGTACAAGTCCTATATCATAACACTTTGGAAATTTCAGATGCGCTGATTGAGCAATTCGCTAGATGGATTCGACAAAATCATTGGACATCGATCGCTGAAATGATATTTGATTGCTATCAAAGAAGAGATCATAGTACGGTATTCTACCTGCTTGTTGAACACACACTCGAAATTTTGCCTTGGTTAAAAGGGCTATCCGCAAGGATAACTCTGCACCAACCAACTGCCCAAAATGACTTTTATTCATCTTTGCGAGAAGTTCTTATTGAACTGTTTTCAAAAGGTCCTGATGTAGATGGATTTTGGCATGATGTTGGTGGACAGCCAGGTGATCTTAAAGTAAACGGCACAGTCGCTGAAGCATGGTCCTCAGCAATTGTTGCTGTACAGCAAGGCAGAGTTCCACTGGATCGAGTGATTAAATTAGCAAGGAGGCGATATCCACATCACTCTGCACTTAGGGAACTTGAGCATCTTTCTTGCAAACTATAGTATTGGAGACTGTTAATGAATTGGAACCAAGAATCAATTCGGGCGCTGCGACTAAAACTTGCTTTCCTGATTCCAGCCGAGCGAGATGTGCGATCGCTAGTTGAAGATGCAGGACTTGATCCTGCCTATATCGATCTATCTGGAGCGCCTGTAGCCAGATGGTACGAAGTTCTTTCTGAAGCAAGAAAACAACTCAAACTAGATTCAATTTTTGCACGAGCGATCGAGCGTTACCCGAACGATGAGATGTTGAAGGAAATGAGTCGTGGAGAATATGTCAGCATCGAAAATGATGTTGTGAATTGGCGGGGTGCAGCAACTCAAGACCTCGAAAAAATCATTGGGGCAGAAAGTACTTTAGTTCCCATCTCGTTCCTCGAACGAGGACTCAAATGTGCCCGCTCTGTTGCTCGCATTCGAGTGCCTCGCAGTTCTGGAACAGGGTTTTTGATTGACCATAATATAATTCTGACAAATAATCATGTGATCAGTAGCTATGCCGATGCTGAAAAATCACGCGCAGAATTTGATGTTCAAACTAACATGGCGGGACAGCACATTACGCCCAGAGTCTTTCATCTAGATCCTGATTCATGCTTTGAAACCTCAGAAGAACATGATTGGACGATTGTGGGTGTCAAAGAGAATCCTAGTGAATCTTATGGGTTCATTAAGCTAGAGCCAGTTCAAATCGCTCGTGGTGAGTTTGTACAAATTATTCAACATCCAGAAGGTGGTGAGAAGCAACTTGCCTACCACGCGGATATTGTCGCTTATGTTGACGATACCTTAGTTCAGTACTTAACAGACACTTTGCCTGGGTCATCAGGTTCTCCAGTATTTGATCGAGAATGGCGTGTCGTTGCATTGCACCATGCTGGAGGCAATCTACATGAGCCTAACAATCCTGCTATGAGGTTTCTTCGTAATCAGGGCATCAATATCAATACTGTCCTGCGAGACTTTCAAGCTATGGGGTTTCAATATCCTCTCTCCACATAAGTTTCACTTTACTAGTTGATGCGGTGCTCAATAGCATCTTAATGCCCTCTTATTTCTGATTTGAAAGATTTCAGTTACCATTAGACTAAGTTCAAACGCAATTGCAGAATTAGCGGTATGTCCGATATCAACTGGGGACACATTCGTAGCGGCAAAACCTTTGAGGACTTAGTCCGAGCGCTGATTTTCTTTGAAGACCACAACGCTTATCTTCTCGGTCGCAATGGTCGAGATGATGGGCAAGATGTCCGCTCAGGTGATGGTCAAACTGTGTACCAAGCCAAATTTCATCAAGATGAGTCGGTTGCATCTGCGATCGCAGATGCCAAGGTCGAAGCTGAAAAAATCGCCAAGTATCGTTCGAGTGGTAGTGCGAGCCAAGCCGTATGGGAAAATGTTCAGTCCTGGGTGCTTGTTAGTAATGTTGATTTCAACCCACGTGATGACAAACGATGGGAAGAAGAAGTGAAGCCCTTATTTCGCGAACTTGGACTGGAGGCATCATATTGGGAAAAAGCAGAAATTGAAGCAAGATTACATCGCCATCCTGAGTTGAAGCGGGCATATTTCGGTGGTGAAACGCGTGTCTTTCTGGGACTATCTGAAGCGTATGAACAAGTTCAACAGCAAGAGTTCCATCCCACTGCTCTTCAAGCTTCTTACCAAGGGCGTTCTCAGGAACTTGCAGAATTCAAAACTTTCCTGGACGGGTCTAAGCGCATTCTGGTAGTTCATGGACCAGGCGGAATTGGGAAAACTCGCTTTCTACTAGAGAGTGCAAATATTCATGCCGGAGCAAGTGGATGGGCACCATTTTGGGCAAATGTTTCAACAATGGCGACAACAAGTACCTGGTTTTTAGGGCTAGTTCCTGAGCGCCCTCTGCTGCTATTGCTTGATGAACCTCAAGATTCAACTGTTCTGAAGACGTTAGTGGAACAAATGCTTCGGAGTCAATGGAAAGTTGCGATCGCAGTGCGCTCACCGAATGATCCGGTTCTGCATTATCTTCAAGGCGCTCGAATGCAGCAGATCACTCAAACTCTGTGCTTGCCTGCTTTAGAAGAAAGCTCAGCCGTTGCATTCTGCAAAGATCTCATCGATTCTGGAGTGTTGAATACGCAATCTCAGACATGGAAGGATGATGCGGCATCCTGGGCATCCAAGCATTACAATCAATACCCAGTCTGGATTTCGATCGCGATTGATTTATTGGAACGCAATGGAAATCTTGAAGCGATGCCTCAGAAGATTGAGGAATTAGCTTCTCAATACATCGAAGAAGTTTTGGCATTGCAGAAAGATCACGATAGTGATCAACTACTACAAGTGCTGCGTTGGATTGCATTACTCATTACCTTAAACACAGAAGATCTGTACATCATTGAATTCGTTCGTGAAAAGACTGGATTTGCAAATCTTGAACAGCTACAACTTTGTCTTAATAGACTATACCAGCGCAAAGCGTTGCGTGCCAAGGGCGCACGTGATCGGTTACTCGAAATTAAGCCAGATGTGTTGAGCGATCACATTCTCCGAAAATGGCTTACTGTCAAGCTTGCCTTTGGTTCAGGCAAGCGACGAATCTCTCAAGACGCGATCGCGTTAGTCAAAGATATTGCACGATCGCAATTGGATTCCTCGTCCAATCTGACAAAATCTCTCCTGCGCGGTATTGCTCGCTTTGAACTCACTCAGCAACTTGCGGGTGAATCTGTCGATCTTTTGGAAGAACTGATTGAGGATTGGCAAGAACGTTTGCCTCATCTAAGTGTGTCTCAAAGACTTGCCCTTCTCAAGCTCTTAGATGAAATTTCTTTCTCTCACGTCGAAAGCGCTTTAAGACTTGTGCGGTCAGCACTGAGTTCAACTGCTGAACCAGAGGGAATGTCAACTCTATTTGGTGAACGAGAACTCACTCAAGATGATGTGATTCTGGCATTGCCGAATCTCGTTTTCCATGCTGCTGAGTATGCTCGCTTACCATCAGAGCAACATTCCGCACTTTCATTACTTTGTCAATTAGTTGTAGTTGAAGAGCAGATCTTATCTCATCGCTCAATTGGGTTCCGCAATGATGGACATCGTGCACATTCACTCCTTTCGAGACTGATTGGGAGTGGTGGAGAGTTTCGCTCCTTTGAGGATGTTGCTTTTGATCAAGCACTAACCTTTCTAAATCAGCTCCACGATCGCACTATCTTAGAGAATGATCAGTTAATTCTCAATGGACTGATTAAACCACTTCTGAAGGTCGAGCGTGAGAGAACTCGATTTGATGGCCAGATGATTACCATCAATCGGTGGTTTATTTCGCCAGATGAAACATCTTGGAGTCAGAGAAGTGCGCTACGTCAGGTGATTCAAGAGATTTTGGAGGCACAATCTCACTCTGCGTCTGAAGCAGTTATGCTCTGGCAGTTACTAGACTTTGCTCACAGTCAAGTCAATCAAGCAATATTGGAACTAGCTCGCAAAGGCTCAGCAAGTTCAGAATTTCTTCAAGGCTACTCCGATGATTTGCAGCAAGATTTGCATTGGCTTATCCGTTTCCTCAATAGTCATAATCTAGATATTCAGGAACTGTCCGCTGCTCGGCAAATTTGGGACTGGCACTATCAGTTTGACGACAATCCAATTTTGAAGGAATTGGCAACCCAATGTGAAACGATTTTCACCAGTAATTCTTTTGTTCACGACCTTGAACCACTCTTTCGATGGGATGAAGACTTTAATGTACAAAGTCAACGCGCGATCGAGAAAAGTCGAATTTTAGCTCAGTCAGGGGATTCTGGTGTAATCCATGATTTTGTTAAGAATGCTATGAAATATCTGGGAGAAGCAGATCAAATCTCTCGGTTGTTTGGGGTGGCAGGTGGGCTAGGGGAACAAGCGCAATCTTTCCCTGTGGTACAGAAGTTTGTTGAGGAATCATTGAAATTATCTGTGACAGATGCAAGGTTTCAATTTGCCTGTCAAGTCGCGAGAAGTTGGATTTGGATAATCAGACGTGAAGATGATCAAACAGTCATTCCTGTGCTGAATCAGCTTCTTTATTGGGCTAGGACAAGTGAGAGAATTGTCCCATTAATTCAGAGCGTCTACAGTGCAGCCTGGATTGCACCCATTGATATTACGGAAGTCACGATCATTGCAGAACAGGTATCACATTTTGCAAATACTAATCAATTACCAAGTTTTGTAGGCTTGCTAGGAGGAATGTTTTTTGTTGATTCAGTTCAAATTCGATCAACTATCGAAGCTGCGCTTGCAAACCTAGAAGGAAGTCTCATAGCACAAGCGGTCAATAATTTGTTGCAGACAGCTAACTATGCTATGAATAATGCGGGTTCAGCAATGTCCAGCGAGATGCTCATCTCTTTCAGAGACTGGATTCTCGATCAAGTATTGAGACTGCCAGATATTGATGAGCTTGAAGGAAGAGGAGATTGGAATCTCAACCAAATTTTAAAGCATACTGGAAGACCTGATTTATCATGGCTAGTTAATGCGATCAAACAGCGGATCGAAACCTACGGTCAATATCAAGGTTTACACCCTCGAATTTTGCCTTATCAAGAACGCCTATCAAAATTGATTTTGCCTTTATCGTGCAAATCAATTGATGATGTAATGCAAGCTCAGATAGCGAAGCTTATTGACTATTATTTCTCATTTCCTTCTTTACGCTATGAATTACCTCGATACTTACACGACATCGATCCCGAAGGACTCGTAACTGCTGAGTTGACAACACAGAGGCTTGATGACCCAGATATGAGAGACAATCCGGAGCAACTTTATTATTTAGCGAAGCTTGCCGGATATTACTCAGAAGATTCAAGTGGGTGGCGTATGATCGCTCATTCCGTTTGCTCGCTTGCAATGCAGTTTAGAGAGCGCGACCGATATTCAATCTTTCATGCTCTACAAAATCCAGAGGCAAAAGTTTGGATGTCTAACCTAGGTCAGGTTGCCCCTAACTTTGAGCAAGATGTTGAAACCGTGCGACAACAGCTAGAGACAGAACCAGATCAATCTTTAGTTCCCTATTGGCAATGGAGGCTTAGAAGTGCTGAAATGGACTTAGAGCATGAACGTGAGCGAGTGAAAGAAGACATAATCGAATGACAGCAGAACTATTACAGCAGCAACTACAGCGGGCAGCTACAGCATTGAGAGAGGTTCCCAATAGCTTGTCACTATTCACTTCATCATTGCCTTCAGGATGTACTGATAAGCTTGAGTCCCTAGAATCTATTGCCGCCCATTTAGCCTCAGTTTGTGGTTTGATCGAGATTAGGGAGGTTGCTCGGCACTTTTTACATCAATTACCACTACAGCGAGTGCCACTCAATCCCCTAACCGGAAATCTCGAACTCGTGAACTATCAGGGAGAGGAAATACCTTTCAGTACTGCGCGTCTTCTTGCATTTCAGAGTTACCTTGCAATAACTTGGTCAGTCTGCGATTCAATTACAACTGTACTTGCCCCTTTAGTTTGTAGTCAGCATGCTTGTAACGATCGCGGCAACCCTCCTCAATTACTTACACACTTCATCAAAAGCGATAAAAATACTGCCTACTATAGTTCATTCTTGCTAGCACAGAGCTATGGTTTTCCAGTTGGAATTTCCTACATTATTCGCAATCACTTCATCCATGATGGTGCTTTATTTTATGGTCAAGATTTCTTTGAAAGTCAGAGCATCTCGGATAAATTTCGTATTTCACAAAGTGGATGGAAAGTTCTAGAAGACGGATTAAAAAAGCATGGCTTAATCAAGACACAAACTCGTGCTCTACTTCTGTGGCCTTGGCATCAAGATGATCTACTTCAACTTCTAGAATTATGTAGCGATGAGATGGATGAAGCACTGGAATACTTGATTGATTCGTCTGTTGCATCAGTATTGGCGCAGGCGCGCTATTTGCTCAAGCGCGATGCTAATTTAAGCTAGACGTAAGTAGGGCTTGCTGAAAAAGTCGGAACTGAAAAAGTTGGAGCAAAGTAGAGCG
>VFQU01001540.1_pt1 | contig 13132 bp, 14 predicted proteins | sample 3512311 | NCBI WGS metagenome assembly VFQU01 (sample SAMN10412377, study PRJNA504923) | tailings metagenome | isolation source: Relicate 3 Philex TSF3 active mining site | place: Philippines: Tuba, Benguet | collected 2017-08-29 | reverse complement strand
GTGCACTTTCATAGCGGGACGGTGGAGATTGCGGCGGAGGTGAGGCTGTTGAGCGGGAGCCGGCGGATGGAGGCGGGCAAGACGGAGTGGGTGAGGCTGGCGCTGGACCGGGAGACGTTGCTGCTGCCGGGGGACCGGTTCATTCTGCGGACGGCTTCGCCGCAGGCGACGGTGGGCGGGGGTGTGGTGGCGGAGATACATCCGGGGGCCGTGCGGTTGCGGCGCAAGGGTGCGGCGGCCCGGTTGACGGAGATGCGAGGGATGACGGTGGGGCAGAAGGTGGAGCGGCTGGTGGCGGAGCGGCGGCTGGGGGTGGAGTTTGGCGAAGTGAGGGCGCGGCTGGGGTGTCGTGAAGAGGACATTCCCAAAGAGGTGGAACGGGCAGGCACGTGGCTGGTGACGCGGGAGAACCTGAAGCGGCTGGCGGGAGAGGTGGTGGAGCGGTTGCGGCAGTATCACCGGGAGAGGCCGCTGGAAGCGGGGCTGTCGCGGGAGTCTGTGCGGTCGACGGTGTTGGGGACCGGGGCGGCGCCGTTGTTTGAGCTGGTGTTGAAGCAGGCGCCGGCGGTGAAGGCGGAGGGGGAGCTGTTAAGGCTGGAGAGCCACCGGGTGCAGTTGAGCGGGGTGCAGGACAGCGCGGCGCAGATGATGGAAGAGCGGTTTGCGGCGGCGGGGCTGGCGGTGCCGGCGGTGGGCGAAGTGCTGGCGGGGACGGGGTTGCCCGAAGCGCAGGCCAAAGCGGTGCTGGCGGTGTTGTTAAGGGACAAGAAGCTGGTGCGGGTGGGGCCGGAGCTGGTGTTTCATGCAGGGGCGCTGGAGCATTTGACGGGGCTGTTGCGGGAGAAGCGGGGGCAGCGATTCAGCGTGGGGGAATTCAAGGATTGGACGGGGGTGTCGCGCAAGTACGCGATACCGCTGCTGGAGCATCTCGACCGGTTGCGGTTAACGCGGCGGGACGGGGACGCGCGGGTGGTGGTGTAGCGGCTACCAGGCGCAGGCGGCCTGCGTGCTGGGGGCGACGGGGCGGAAGGCCAGCCATTTGGCGACCCAGGGAGAGACGGGGGCAAGGGGGTGGAGGGGTGGTGAAAGGTTTGGCCGTTGAGGGTGTAGGTGACGATGGTGGTGGGGGTGAGGCGGCGGCGAAGTTCCTGGAGGGGGAGACGCTCGAGGCGGTCGGCATAGAACTGGAGCGCGGGGTTATTGGTTTCGAGGATGTTGGCGAGCTGGCGCTGATAGGGGAAGAGTTGGAGGGTGGTGGGCATGAGCCAGTGGTTGGTGAGGCCACCTTCGGTGCGGAGGTTGCTGAACATGGAAAAAGTGCGCAGGGTGTGGAGGCCAAGGTAAGGAGCGAAGCCATTGCAGAGGAATAGAAGCAGGAGGGTGGTGGCGAGCCAGGAGGGGCGCGGCAAGGGAGGGGGGGTGTGAGCGCCGCGGAGGGTCCAGAGCAGGCCCAGGGGAATGGCGAACCAGGCGAGGAAACCGAGGCGGAAATACCAGAGCGGCGCGAGGGGAAGTAGCAGTGTGAGCGCAAAGAGAATGACGGCGGGGCGGAGGTAGCGCATGGGGGGAGAGTGACGTGGCTGGGAGCAAGATGGCGAGGGCGGTGAGCATGGTGGCGGAGAAGGAATAGACACCTACTATGGGCACGAGTGACAGGGTGCCGTGGAAGAGGATGGCGAGCAGGAGGGCGGCGGGGATAGAGCGGGGGAAGAGGAGCAGGAGGGGGATGAAGAACTCGCAGAAGAGCGTGGCCCAGGCAGGGATGGAACTGGAGAAATCGCTGGGGGCCATGGCGAAGCGGCGGAGGATGGTGAGCGTGAGCTCGGAGGCACAACTGACCGTGGGGTGGAGGAAGTCAGCGTTGAGTTTATGAAAGAAGCTGACAGCGTAGACGGCGAGGGTGAGGTAGCGGACGGTGGGGGCGAAATGGGCAGGGCAGCGCAGGAGGAGGGTGAGGAGGAAGGCGAGGTGGACGAAGGAGTGGAAGACGGCGTGGTTGGGGGTGATGGGGGAGTGCATGGCGAAGTTGGTGAGATCGAGGAGGCAAAGGATGGCGAACAGGGCGGGGCGGGCGGGAAAGAGGAGATTGGCAAAGATGGAAGTGGCCAGGAGGATACCGAGAGGGGTGTAGAGCCATTGGGGGAAGGTGAGGAGGTCCATGAGCAGCGCGAGCGGCCAGAGCAAGACGAAGGGCGAGGGCGGCATGAAGACACCATTATGAGCCGCCGAGGATTGCATAGACTGAAATCGTGGTGGTTGACGAAGCAGTCGCGCAGCAATGGCGGGAGTTGCACGGGCAGTGGCGGGAACCGGTGCGGCGCTATGTGGAGATGCTGGGGCTGGAGGAAGCCGAAGCGGAGGATGTGACGCAGGAGACGTTTCTGGCGTTGTTGCATCATTTGCGAGAGGGCAAGCCGCAGGAAAACTTGCGGGGGTGGGTGTTCCGGGTGGCGGGGAATCAGGCGCGGCGACGCTTCCGGCGGCCGTTGGGGACAGAGGTGGCGGACGGGCTGGTAGCGGATGAGCGGCCCAACCCGGAAGAGCAAGCAATACGGCGGCGAGAGCACGAACAGATGGGGCGGATCTTTCGGGCGCTGCCCGAGACGGAGCGGCACTGTTTGCTGTTGCGGGCGGAGGGGTTGAGCTACCGGGAAATCGCGGCGGCGATGGAGATACCGCTGAGCAAAGTGGCGCAGAGTCTGGCCAGAGGGCTGGAGCGGCTGACGGTGGTGACGCGCGGAGGCGGGCGATGAAACATTTGCCGGAAGAAATGATTTTGCGTTTTCTGGACGGGGAGTTGCCGCCAGGGGAGGCCGAAAAGGCGGCGCAGCACCTGCGGGAGTGCTGGAGTTGCCGGGCACTAGCCAATGACCTGGAGGGGGCGATTGCGGGGTTTGTCCGCTACAAACAGGAGGAGCTGGATGGTGAAACGCCGAAGCCAGTGCTGGGGGCGCAATTGCGGAAGCGGCCCAAGGGAAATGAGAAGTGGTGGGGACTGGGGCTGGCGGTGGGCTTGGCAGCCCTGGCGATTTATGGAACCAGCGAGGGACCGCGGCCGGAGTATCTGCCCAACCCGGAGCTGACGCCGGGGGCGACGCGGCTCATTTCGCTGGAGCAGGTTTGTGCTCTGGGGGAGGGAGAGAATGAGCAGCCAGACGTGAAGCTGGCGATGGAGGTTTTTCGGGAGTATGGCATTGGGAATCCGGGCAAGGGGTTGTATGAGGTGGACTATCTGATTGACCCGCGGCTGGGAGGAGCGGAGGATGTGCGGAACCTGTGGCCGCAGCCCTTCCGGGAAGGCAAGTGGAACTCGCGGGTGAAGGATGCGCTGGAGGAGCGCTTGCGAGAAAAGGTATGCCGGGGCGAGATGGACCTGGCAGTGGCGCAGGAGGAAGTGGCGAAGGATTGGGTTGCGGCCTACCGGCGGCACTTCCGGACGCGGGAGCCGATTGCGGCGCATGCGCTGTTTGTGAAGGACAAGCCATGGGAGCCATGAAGCCGCACGGGTGGTTGGCGGTGGTATTGCTGGGGTTGGTGGGATGCGCGCGGCCGGAACCGGAGATTGTGGTGCCGGGGAAGTTGGGGCTGCCCCCGCTGAAAGTGAAGGGGCCAGCGGATGAACGGGAAGTGGCGCTGGGCAAAGAGCTGTTCTTCGATAAGGGATTGTCGGTGGATGGGACGGTGTCGTGCGCGTCGTGCCATAACCCGGAGACGGGCTTTGCGGATGCAAGGAAGGTGTCGGAGGGAGTGGGAGGGCGCAAGGGCCGGCGGAATGCGCCGACCGTGGTGAATGCGGCGTACTGGGCGACGCAGTTCTGGGACGGGCGGGCGAAGACGCTGGAGGAGCAGGCGCTGGGCCCGATTACGAATGAACTGGAAATGAATCATTCGCCGGTGGCGCTGCTGAAGAAGCTGAACGCGGACCCGGATTACCGGAAGAAGTTTGGGGGTGGGCCCATTACGATGGAGCGCATTACCGGCGCCATTGCAGCGTATGAGAGGACGCTGGTGAGCGGGAACTCGGCTGTGGATCGTTACCTGTATGCGGGGGACCGGACGGCGTTGAGCCCGGCGGCGGTGACGGGCCTGCGGGTGTTCGGGGAGAATTGCGTGATCTGCCACAGCATGGGCAAGGACCATGCGCTGTTTACCGATCAGGGGTTTCACAACCTGGGGGTGGGGGTGGACCGGAAAGGGGAGTTGACCGATATGGGGCGGGGCCGGGGAGAGTTTCGGACGCCGTCCTTGCGGAATGTGGCGCGGACGGCGCCATACATGCACGACGGGAGCCTGAAGACGCTGCGGGAGGTGGTGGATTTCTATGTGGGCGGGGGGAATTCGAACCCGTATCTGGACCCGCTGATGAAGCCACTGGAGCTGAGCGCGGAAGAGCGGGCGGGGCTGGTGGCGTTTCTCGAAGCGTTGAACGGAGAGTGGCCGGAATGAGAGTGCTGATTGTGCTGTTGCCCCTGCTGGTGGCCTGCCAGAAGGAGCCGGTGAAGCAGGTGGAGAGCAAGGCGCCCTTTGTGCTGGATGAGGCGACGGCGGCGACGCTGAAGGGGACGGTGGTGTATCGCGGGAAGCCGGATGCGGCGGTGGTGGTGGACATGGATCAGGACCCGGGTTGTCAGGCGCTGTACAGGAGCGGTGCGCGGCGGCAGCAGCAGATTGTGGTAGACAAGCAGGGCGGGCTGGGGAACGTGTACCTGTACATTGCCAGCGGGTTGCCAGACCGGGAGTATGCAGTGCCGAAGGAGCCGGTGACGATTGACCAGCGGGGCTGCTGGTTTGAACCGCGGGTGATGGGGGTGATGGCGGGGCAGACCTTTGCGGTGACCAATTCTGACCCGGTGACGCACAACATACACCCGATGCCGGAGAAGAACCGGGAATGGAATCAGAGCCAGGCGCCGGGGGACGAGCCGCTGGAGCGGCGCTTTGTGCGGCCGGAGGTGATGATTCCGGTGAAGTGCAACGTGCACCGGTGGATGCGGGCTTGGGTAGGAGTGACGGAACATCCGTATTTTGCTGTGACGGCAACGGATGGGAGCTTTGCCTTGCCGGCGCTGCCGCCGGGGGATTACACGCTGGTGGCATGGCACGAGAGGCTGGGACGGCGGGAAGAGCGCGTCAAGCTGAGTGAGCGGCAGCAATTGGCGCTGACGATTGAGCTGCGCGGGGAATGAAATAATCGAGGGCATGAAGCTCATTCTTGTTGTGTTGGCCGCGCTACTGGTAGCGGGGTGCAGTAAACAGGCGCCACCGGTGGCGGAATTGCCCGCCGCGCCCAGCTACCGGGTGTATGTGACGAATGAAGCCAGTGGTCATTTGACGATTCTGAATGGGGACAAGCTGGAGGTGGAAGGGCGGATCCTGCTGGGGAAAAGGCCGCGGGGCATACACGCGAGCCCGGACGGGAAACTGATTTATGTGGCGTTGAGCGGATCGCCGATTGCGGGACCCGGGGTGGATGAAAGCACGCTGCCGCCGCCGGACAAGAGCGCCGACGGGATTGGGGTGTTTGATGTGGCACAGCAGAAGCTGGCGCGGGTGATTCATAGCGGATCGGACCCCGAGGAGTTTGACCTGAGCCGTGACGGCAAGCGGATGTATGTGTCAAACGAGGACGTGGGCGGAGCGTCGGTATTGGATCTGGCAACGGAGAAGATTGTGGCGGAGTTCAAGACTGGAGAAGAGCCGGAGGGAGTGACGGTGAGCCCGGACGGGAAGTGGGTGCTGGTGACGTCGGAGGATGCGGGCACGATTGCGATTGCCGACACGGCGACGAACACGGTGAAGGGGAATCTGAAGGTGGGGCGGCGGCCGCGGTCGATCGCGTTTCTGCCGGACAGCGTGCGTGCTTGGGTGAATGCGGAGAACGACGGGACGGTGGTGCTGTTTGACGCCGTGCAGCAGAAGGTGCTGAAGACGGTGAAGCTGGGCGAGGCGGGAGTGATCAAGCCGATGAAGGTATTGCTTTCGCCGGACGCGAAGACGCTCTATGTGAGCACGGGGCGGGGCAAGATGGTGATGGCGCTGGATGCGGCCACGGGAGAGAAGTTGTGGGAGGTGGAAGCAGGGCGGCGGCCGTGGGGGCTGGGTTTGTCACCGGACGGCAAGATGCTGTTTACGGCCAATGGGCCCGGCAACGACATCGCGGTGATTGATGTGGCGAGCCGGAAGGTGGTGAAGCAGATTGCGGCGGAGGGATCGCCATGGGGGGTGCTGGTGCTGGGGAGAGACGCGCAGTGATCGTCGTCGACGGGCTGAGCCGTTCCTTTCAAGACCCGAAGCGGGGCGAGGTGAAGGCGGTGGATGCAGTGAGCTTCACGGTGAAGCCGGGGCAGATCTTCGGGCTGCTGGGGCCAAACGGAGCGGGCAAATCGACGACACTGCGCATGCTGGCAACCTTGCTGAAGCCCAGCGGGGGCACGGCCACCATACACGGGTTTGAAGTGGGCAAGCAGGCGGCCGAGGTACGGAAACACATTGGGTTCCTGACGGGCGACATGGGGCTGTATGCGAGGCTGACGCCGCGGGAGACGCTGTACTTCTTTGCGCGGCTGGCGGGGATGCCGGAGGAGAAGATTGCGCCACGGGCCGAGGCATTGATGGAGCGGCTGGACATGAAGGCGTTTGCCGATACGCGGGCGGACAAGCTATCGAGCGGGATGCGGCAGAAGACCGCCATTGCGCGGACGCTGATACACGACCCGCCGGTGTTGATCCTGGATGAGCCGACGGCGACGCTGGACCTGCCGACGGCGCAGGTGATTGAAAGCTTCATTGTGGAGGCGCGCGCGGCGGGCAAGTGCATCCTGTATTCGACCCACATCATGGAAGAGGCGGAGTATCTGTGTGACCAGATTGCGGTGATCAACCACGGACGGATACGCGCCGCGGGGACGATGGAGGAGCTGCGGGAAGCGACAGGGAAACAAAGATTGCGGGAAGTGTTTTTGACGCTGCTGGAATTGCCAGGAGGGCGGGCATGAATTGGCGCATTGTAAGTGTGGTGTTTCGCAAGGAGGTGGTGGACCTGCTGCGGGACCGGCGGACGATGATCAGCATGGTGGCGCTGCCGGTGCTGGTGTTTCCACTGATCTTCACGGTGATGGGGAAGTTCATGGGGGACGCGGAAAAGCGCGCCGAGAAGGAAGCCACTACGCTGGCGGTGAGTGAAGGGCCGCTCGATGAGCAACTGGAAGCGGCGCTGATGCGCGGCGGGTTTCAGGTGGTGCGGAAGGCAAAGCCGGGCGAGGCAGTGAGCAGCAAGCAGACAGCGGCGGGGCTGGGAATCGAGCAGGGCGGCAAACTGCTGGTGGTGTATTCGGACGGAACCAGGCAGGCGAGTGGCCTGGCGGCGGACAAGGTGAGGACGGTGCTGAATGAGTTGCGGGACGGGTTGGTGATGGCGAGCCTGATTGAGGCAAGCGTGAACCCGGCGGTGTTGAAGCCGTTCACCGTCAAGCGGGAGAACGTGGCGAGTGAGCGGCAGATGGGCGGCTTTGTGCTGGGGAGCATGCTGGGGTACATCGTGATCCTGCTGATGTTTTCCGGCGGAATGTATCCGGCCATCGACATGGCGGCCGGAGAGAAGGAGCGGCGGACACTGGAGGCGCTGGTGGCGAGCCCGGCGCAGCGGACCGACATCGTGCTGGGCAAGATTATGGCCTGTGTCATGGCGACTTACGCGACGGCGTTGCTGACCACGGGGAGCCTGTTCTTCAGCCTGAAGAGCGGCGCCGGAGCCATTAAAGGCCTGGACCGGCTGGCGGGAAACGTGCCGACGGACGGGCAGACGATCGGGCTGGTGTTGCTGGTGCTGCTGCCAGTGGCGGTGATGGCGGGGTCGTTGATGCTGGCGATTGCGCTGCTGGCGCGGAGTTTCAAGGAAGCCCAAAGCTACCTGACGCCATTGATCATGCTGGTGATTTTCCCGTCGTTGCTGGGCGGCTTGCCGGGCATGGAATTGACGCCAGTGCTGAGCCTGATACCGATTTTCAATGCGAGCCAATTGCTGAAGGCCGTGCTGCAAGGACAGGCGCCGGTGGTGGAGTTGGCGGTAACGCTGGGGGCGAACTTCACCTATGCGGCGATCTGCTTTGCCGTGGCCGTGAAGAGCTTCAGCGAAGAGAAGGTGCTGTTCCGAACCTAGCGTAGCTTGGTGCCGATGACCTCGCCAGAGACGATGATCTCGACGCGGCGATTCTGCTGACGGCCCTTGGCGGTGCTGTTGTCAGCGACGGGGCTTTCCTTGCCGAAGCCGCGGGCGCTGAGATTATCGGCCGGGATGCCCTGGCTTTCGAGATAGGCACGGACGGTTTCGGCGCGCTGTTCACTGAGGCGCTGATTGAGGGCGTCGCTGCCCGTGGAGTCAGTGTGGCCTTCGGCATCGAGGCGTAAGCCGGGATGGGCCAGGACCAGACCGCTCAAGCGGGCGAGCTTTTCACGGGCATCGAGGCGCAGGGTGGCTTTGCCGACATCGAAGAGAAGATCGCCCATGTTGACGACGAGGCCGCGATCGGTATCGCGCGTTTCGAGCACCTGATTGAACTGGGCGAAGAGACGTTCACGGAGAGCGACTTTTTCCTGCTCGGCGCGGGCAGCGAGGGCACGGGCTTCGTCAGCGAGTTTGCGGGCGGCTTCTTCCTGCAGGAGAGCTTTCTGGCGTTCGTCTTCGAGGCGGAGCCGCTCCTGTTCGGCGCGGGCGGCAACGAGTTCGGCCTCCATACGGCGGCGCTCTTCATCGAGGCGGCGGCGTTCGGCGGCTTCGCGGTCGGCCTGGGCGCGGAGGCGTTCGGCTTCGGCCTTGGCGCGTTCGAGCTCAGCGGCAACGCGACGGGCCTCTTCGGCCTTGCGTTCTTCTTCGGCTTTGGCGCGGCGCCCGGCTTCGTCGGCAGCAGCCTGACGAGCCGCGGCTTCGCGTGCGGCGGCAGCCTGACGCTCATTTTCGAGACGCTCCTCTTCGGCACGCCGCACCGCGAGAGCGCGGGCATCTTCGGCGCGTTGCACGGCGTCACGCGCCATCATAGCGGTGGGCTTGGCTTCGCGGCGACGCAGCTGGTATTCTTCGGCCTGCTTGAGGCTGGCCTCGGCCTTTTCCATGACGTCCGCGGCGTATTTGTCGGCCTGGGCCGCCTTGGCGATCATGATGGCGTTGCGGGCCTGATAGAGCTCAAGGGGCACCTTGGAATCGAGCGCAAGGCCCATAGGGTTGGGCATCTTGGCGTATTCGCCGCGCTGGAGCAGTTCAAACTTGGCATCGATGGTTTCAAAGCGGCCGAGGGTATCCTGTCGCAGTTCGTTTTCGGCCACGATGAGATCGCTGGGCATGGTGACGGCGAAGTAAGGCTCAGCGGTAACAATCAGGCCGAAGGCCTGGAGTTCGGTGGTGACCGTGAGCTTGCCGCGGCCGTTGTTGAGCTGGACTTCGCCGAGATTTTGCGGGCGGCCCTCGGGGGTAATGGCCCAGAGGACATAGGTGAGATATTCGTTGCCGAAGCGGGTGGCGTTGGCCATGCCGCGAATTTCGAATTCGATTTCGATACGGCCGGCCTTGCTTTCCACCTTGACCTTGCCTTTGGCCTCGGGCATGAGGGCCGTACCGACGAAGTCGAGATTGGTAGCCCCCATGCGGTGCCGGTAATTGACGGCTTTGGTGCTCTTGGCCACTACGTCGGCCTTGAAGGTGACGGGCTCAGGAGTCTGAGCCAGTGCGCCAATGGCAAAGAGAAGTAGAAGATACATGAGCTTTCCTTTCCGTGTCCTTTTGAGTGTGACGGATGCGCCACACATTGTGTTTCGCTAGGCTGCTGTCCAGCCGCCGTCGATGGTGATGACGCTGCCGTTGACGAAGGCCGATTCCGCGGAAGAAAGATAGAGCGCGAGGTTGGCGATTTCTTCGGGCTTGCCGAGGCGGCCGATGGGCTGGCGCTGATTCAGTTCAGCGCGGACTTTCTCTTTTTCGTGCTTGTGATACTTCTCGAGGTAGCCTTCGACAAAGGGCGTGTCGACGGTACCGGGGCAGATGCAGTTGACGCGAAACTCGGTGGGGTAATCGACAGCGAGCTGACGCGTCATGGCGACGACGGCGCCCTTGGTGGCGCAGTAGCCGAAGCGGCGGCGGACGCCAATGAGGCCGGCGACGCTGCCGATGTTGACGATGGAGCCGTGGCTGGCAATGAGGAGGGGTACGGCGTGTTTGGTGACGAGGAAGAGGCCGGAGACGTTGACGCGGAAGATGCGCTCAAAGTCGGTGAGTTCGGTTTCGGTGACGCCACCCACGAGGCCGATGCCGGCGTTGTTGATGAGAATGTCGAGGTGGGGCAGTTGCTGGAAAGCATGGCGCACCGATTCTTCACTGGTGATGTCACAGTGCATGGGGCGGCTGCCGGGTAGCTGCGCGGAAAGCTTCTCGGCCTTGGCCGTATCGATATCGGCGATGATGACGTTCGCGCCCGCCTGGGCGAAGATGCGGGAGGTGCACTCGCCGATGCCGCTGGCGCCTCCGGTGATGAGGGCGACTTTACCGTCGAGACGAAATGGGGTGCTGGGTTGCATGGGATTTGAGTGTGAGTATTCCTCTTCGATTATGTGACATCCCGCCCGGGTGGCTATGGTAGGTTCGGGAGAAGTGCTTTACGACGCGCACCATCATCCCGAGATTCCGGACGGCTGGATTTACCGGGTGCTGCTGGGCATAGCAGCGCTGATGCGGGCGTGCGGGGCGGTGCTGGCGATCAAGACAAGCGGGATATTGCTGTCGCTGCCCATGCTGCCGCTGGCGTTTCATCTGTACATGCCACGGCGGATGGCGGAGGGGCTGCTCTGGGCGATACCGGAAGTGCTGATGGGACTATTGATTTCCTGGTTGCTGATGCGTTTTGCCCATAAATCGACGCTGGGAGAATTGGGGCTGCGGTTTAACCGGCGGCAAGCGGCAGAAATGATTCTGGGGGTGGCAGGGGGTATGGCGGCGCTGGGACTGGTGGTTGCCATTCCGATGCTGGCTGGCGAGTGGGAGTGGGCGCCGGCGGAAACCAAGATACGTGGCCCGTGGGGTGCGTCGATTCTGCTGGGATTATTGGCCCTGGCCGCATTCAGCGAGGAGTTGGCTTTGCGGGGCTACGCCTTTCAGACGCTGGCCTATCCGCTGCACTTGCTGGGAGGCGTAGTTGTCACGAGCGGGGTCTTTGCGGCGATACACCTGCGCAACCCGAATGCTGATGAGTATTCCACGGCGAATACCTTTCTGGCGGGTTGTGTTTTCGGGATGCTGGTGGCGTGGCGGCGGAGTTTGTGGGCAGCCACAGGAGCGCATTATGGCTGGAACGTGGCTACACTCCTGAGCGGCTTGAACTTGAGCGGCGGAAACTTTTCATTCGCTCCTTACACGATTGCGTGGAAACTGGACCGGAACTGGACGGGGGGCAGTTACGGGCCGGAGGGATCGTTGCCGTGCGCGGTGGTGCTGGCGCTGATTCTGTTTGTGCTGATCTGGCTGTATCACCGGCAGCCACGGCCGGAGGGGCTGGCGGGATGAACGTGCCCTGGTTGCTGCTGCCGGCATTGCTGCTGGAGGCAGTGTTCTACTTTCTGCCCGCGGTGGCAGGATTTCAGAAGCGGTTTGGGGCCTGGCCCGCAGCGGGGCAGAGCGCGGCGATCGCCTTAAGCGGCATTGTGCCACTGGCGTGGCTGAATCTGGCCGCGGGCAGCTTACCAGAGGCAGTGTATTGGGCCACGGGAGCCATACTGCTGGTGTGCCTGTGGCCACTGGCCGTGCCGGGCAAGCCGGTGGGGGATTTGTTGCTGATGGCGTTGCTGGCAATGTTCATCCTGGCGCCGTGGTTCAAGCCGGCGTATCCGGATCTGGCCGGGGGACCGCGGCTGGACGCACTGGCCAAACTGTTGTGGCTGCGGCTGGGCATTGCGCTGTTTCTATTCCCGAGGCGCTACCGCGTGCCGGGCTTTTCGCTGTGGCCCGGGGGGCGGGACTGGTGGGTGGGAACACGGGAGTTTGCGTTTTTCTTTGGCCTGCTGATGCCGTTGGGGTTGTATGCAGGCTTTTTGCGGCTGAAGCTGCCGAATGTGCCGGAATGGCAGGTGCCGCTGGTGGCGGTGGGAACCTTTGTGGGCATCTATCTGTTTGTGGCCCTGGGGGAAGAGTTCTTCTTTCGCGGCATCTTGCAGCCGTTGTTGAGCAAAGGGCTGGGGAGCCGGGCGGCGGGGATTGGGCTGAGCTGTGTGCTTTTTGGAGCGGTGCACTTGCCCTATCGCGGCTTTCCGAACTGGCGGTTTGCGCTGCTGGCGGCGGTGGCGGGATTCTTCTACAACCGGGCGTTTGAGAGCGCAGGATCGTTGCGGGCGGCCATGGTGGCGCACGCGTGGGTGGTGACGGCGTGGACGGTGTTGTTCGCGCGGTCGCTTTAGGGGCGGGCGGAAATGTGGCCTTCGGTGTCGAGCCAGCGCCCGAGGCGTTCGAGCTGGGTGAGCCAGACAGAGAAATCAACCGGCGCCTGAGCGAAGTGAATCTCGAGTGCCCCAATGGCGAGAGTGGTGCCGGGGGCATAACCAAGCAGCCAGCCGGATCTGGAGACGACTTCGCGAGCCAGGGTGAGGTCAGGCCCGGAGCTGAATTGAACTTCTCCCGACTGCAGTTGGGCGGTGCGGAACTGCACAAGGGGGAAGGCCTCACGAAGTTCGTCGAGTGGAAGGGCGGCAGCGTCATGGAGGGGGCCCAGGAGGCCAGCGATGGCGAAACGGGCGGGGATGCCACTACGGTCAAAGCGGGCCGCCCGGAAGAGAGCGGCGAGGCGGGGATTGAAGACGGTGAGGTTGGGAGTGGGAACGTAGTCGAGCTCTTCGCGATCGAGAGCGGCCAGGAGGTCACGATAGTGCGTGCGGCGGCGGGCAGTGTGTTGTTCGAGGGCGGAGAGCGTGGGTTGGAATAACTGCGCGGGGGTTTGCTGGGACTGGTAGCCAGCCGGGATGGCGAGAGCGAGATCCTGGGCAACGGCTGGGTCCAGGAAGGAAGATGGGCCGAGGATGAGGACCTGGAGGAGCCGCTCGCGAACGAGGATCAGATGAGCGGTGATTTCCGGCGCTGGTTTGGTGGTGCTGGCCACAAAGC
>VFQU01001539.1_pt1 | contig 13150 bp, 11 predicted proteins | sample 3512311 | NCBI WGS metagenome assembly VFQU01 (sample SAMN10412377, study PRJNA504923) | tailings metagenome | isolation source: Relicate 3 Philex TSF3 active mining site | place: Philippines: Tuba, Benguet | collected 2017-08-29 | reverse complement strand
GTGGCCCATGAATTCCAGGGGATGTCGCCGGCTGCGGCGGCGCTGCTGGCGGGCTCGCTCACCGGCATCCTGTCGGCCATCGCCTGCGGCTGGCTCGCCGGCGCCCCGACTGCCATCCTCGCCAGCGTCGCGCCGAAATCGGTGACCGCCGGCATCGCCATGGGCATCTCCGAGCCGATCGGGGGGCTGGCCGCCCTGACCGCTGTGGTCGTCGTCGCGACGGGTGTCTTCGGTGCGGTGGTCGCCGGCCCGCTGTTCGACGTGATGGGCATCCGCGACGCGCGGGCACGGGGCTTCGCGGCGGGCCTCGCCGCCCACGGCCTGGGGACGGCGCGCGCCTTCCAGGTCGACCGGACCATGGGCACCTTCGCCGGCATCGCCCTGGGGCTGAACGGGCTGATGACCGCCGTGCTGGTGCCGCTGGTCTGGCGATGGCTTGCGCCGTGAGTTCGCCTATCCCCGCAACGCCGTCTTGACCGGCGGACGCACAGCCACGGCGGCTCCATCGCCTCGACGAGCTGGCGGTAGGACGAGCCCGGAAGCGGTGGGGCGAAGACATAGCCCTGTGCCGACCGCACCCCGCGGCGGCGCAGCGCCTCGACCTGGTCGAAGGTCTCGACGCCCTCGGCGATGACTTCCATGTTCAGGTGGGCGGCGAGATCGATGAGGCTGTCGACGATGGCCGTCGACAGGCGCTCGGCGCCGAGCGCGTCGATGAAGAGCTTGTCGATCTTCATGACGTCGACGCGCAGCTTCAAGAGATAGCTCATGCCGCCATGGCCGGTACCGACGTCGTCCAGCGCCACACGCACGCCCAGTTCCTGGAATTTCGCGATAATGGCCCTCGCGCGGTCCATATCGGGCAGCGGGTCGCGCTCCGTCACCTCGAGCAGGACCTGCGTCAGCTTCAGTTCGGAGTGCGAGAAGATCGCAGCGACGTCGTTGACGATCCGCTCGTCCATGAAATGGGCCGCGCAGAGATTGAAGCCGCATTTGAGGTTCGGTCGCGCCGCGTAGACGGGGCCGAGTTCCTCGGCGGCCTGCCGCATGATGGCCAGCGTCAACGGGAAGATGAAGCCCGAGCGTTCCGCCTCCCCGATGAAGGCGCTGGGCGGAATGATGGTTCCATCCGGCTTGCGCCAGCGCACCAGGGCCTCGCAGCCCAGAATGCGGCCGGTGTCGATGTCGACGACGGGCTGGTAGTGCGGGATGAACTCGCCGTTGCGCAGTGCCCTTTCCATCTCGGCCATGGGGCCCCGCTCACGCCACCCCAGCAGGATGAGGCCGCCGATCACCAGACCCAAGCCGAGACCGCCGCCGGCCGATGCCTTGACGACCCAGCCGTGCTTCTTGCGCCAGGCGCCCTCGGAGGCGGTCGCCTGAATGCGGATCGGATAGCGTTCCGAATGCCGGATGCCATGGACGTCCGGCGTGCCCTCGATGCTGCCGGGTCCGCGCACGGCGACGAGCCGCCCCCGCGGCAGCAGTTCCACGTCGAGGGCGAGGCCAAGGTCCGACGACTGGATGTCTCCATATGGCACGAACAGGCCGACGGCGATCAGGCCGCCGGTGGTCGCGCCGCCGGGCGAGGACAGGGTGACGCGCAGGGCGCGGCCATGCGGACCGCGCGCCAGGACGATGGACAGCGACAGGTGGGGATCGCGCGTGACGAAGGGCGTGGACGCCGGCGTGATCTGCACGAGGCTGCCGATATTGTTGCAGCGAATGCCGCCACCGGGACCGACGACGGCGATCTCCTTCAGCACCGGCGACTCGAAGACGAGGAGCCGGAGCGCCTCGCGGTCTTCGGCGCTGCAGCCCTCGATATTCTTGCTCTGCGCCTCGCGCAGCGACAGGGTCGCGCGGGCGATTGCATTCTCCATCCGCTCCAGAATCACCGTCGCCCTCAGGTCGACATGGGTCTGGAGGCTGCGGCGGAGCCATGTTTCGGCCCCGAGATAGGCGGCAAGGGGCAAAGCCACGACCAGCATCGCGGACGCCAACCAGACCAGGCCTCTCTTTCGCGAGACCGCGCTCACGCCCACCCCATCGAATGCCACGCGACCGCTGTTCACCAGCGGGGATCACGTAAAATTTTCAGCAGTTTAGGTGGGGATGCTTAATGGGGTGTTTCTTGACCCAGCGTCAAAGCAACCAGGACGGATCGCATCGCCGATGACTGATCTCGACCGGAGGCGGCCCACCGCAGGACCATCACCGAGGGTAATTGTGCGGAGCGTCGCCACCCTATCGGTCAATCGGGCGATTTCCGCCGCAGGCGGCCCGTCAATTCGGCTGCGACCGCGACGGTGTTGGAGATCGTACCGAACTTGCGCACGTTGGTATGCAGGAGTTCGAGACGCCGATCGTCTTCCTCGGTGTCGACGACGATCTCGTAGGTGATGGCGCTGATCCTGGGCGGAGCGTCCTGCCGGACCGCGTGCAGGCCTACCTCGACGCCGCGAAGCTGGAAACCCAGCATGGGCGTTACTCTTTCGATGCCCTTGATCATGCAGGCGGCGATGGCGGCGAGCAGCAGTTCCGCCGGGTTGAAGGCGTCGGGGCGGCCCGCCAGGGCCGTGTCGAGCGCGATCTCGGCCTCCTTCACCTGCGCGAGGCTGCCATTGGCATCGACGCGGCGCGCGGTGACCCGATACTCCAGCGGGGACGCCTTCACGCCGACAGCCACTTCGCCAGATCCTCGGCCCTGGGCAACCCGCCTGCATGGACGACCTTGCCGTCGATGACGATGCCGGGGGTCGAGAGAATGCCGAAGGACGCGATCTGCGCGTAGTCCGTCACCTTTTCGATGGAGATCGGCACCCCCAGGCGGTCCGCTTCGGACTGCACCATGTCGGCCGTGGTGACGCAGCGCTTGCATCCTGGACCCAGCACTTTAACGGCCTTCATCGATCGATCCTCCTAGCTGAACAGGGCGTTGAACAGGAAACCAACCGCCAGAATGCCGCCAGCGACGACGCCGACGAAGACGACGATCAGGCGAACGGTCAGGACCTTCCTGAGAATGATCATCTCCGGCAGGGACAGGGCGATGACGCTCATCATGAAGGCCAGGACCGTGCCGATAGCGACACCCTTGCTCAGGAGCGCCTCGACCACCGGGATGATGCCCGCCGCGTTGGAGTACATGGGGATGCCGATCAGGACGACGGTGGGGACCGACCACCAGGCGCCGTTGCCCATCACCGATGCCAGAAGCTCGTTCGGCACATAGCCATGGATGAAGGCGCCGGCCGCAATACCGATGATGATCCACCACCAGACCCGGCCGACGATGTCGCGAACCGCCTCGAGCCCGGCGCGGATGCGATCGGACACGGTGAGCGACTCCTGAGGCAAGTCGACCGCACTGGCGCGAACGTTGCGCACCCATTCTTCGAGCCAGCCTTCCAGATGAAGACGCCCGATGATCCAGCCCGCGATGATGGCGATGCCGAGACCGAAGGCGAGATAGGTCAGGGCGACCTTCCAGCCGACGAGGGCGAAGAGCAGCCCGAGGGCGACCTCATTGACCATCGGCGCCGCGATCAGGAAGGAAAAGGTCACCCCGAGCGGCACGCCTGCCGACACGAAGCCGACGAAGAGGGGGACGGCGGAGCAGGAGCAGAACGGCGTGAAGATGCCGAGTGTCGCCGCCGCCACATTGCCGAAGCCTTCGCGTCGGCCGGCGAGCAGCGCACGCGTGCGCTCCGGGGAGAAGAAGCTGCGGACGATCCCCATGGCGAAGACGACCAGCGTCAACAGCATCAGGACCTTGGGCGCGTCATAGACGAAGAAGCGCACGGCCTCTTCCAGATGGCTGCCCCGTTCGATCGGCAGGCGGCCGACGAACCAGGAGGAGAACGGCTCAAGCTGGCGATAGATCGCGAACCAGAGGCCCACGCCGAGAACAGTCATACCGAGCCAACGGGCGGTCGATGCTTCGGGCCCGGTTCCACGCCAGAACTGTACGCTCATGCCACGTCCCTCCTGTCGGTCTGAGGCAGCGCCAGCGCGGCGTCGACCAAGGCGGCCACGGGCCCGGGCAGGCCCGGTCTGATGCGATACCTCACCCACTGCGCGTCACGCCGATCGCTCACCAGGCCCGCGGCCTTAAGCGCTGCCATGTGACGCGACATGCGGGACTGACTCGCGTCGAGTTTGCTCATCAACTCGCAGACGCAATGCTCGCTGCCGTCCCACAAGATGCGAAGCGCCGCTAGCCGCGTCGGTTCGGCGAGTGCGGCCAGGAGCGTGACTGGATCATTCATTGTTTGATTTTATGCGCATAAGCGCATTTGCGCAATCTATCCGCCCCCGCCTTGGAGGGACGCTCATCATTCAGCTCAGGCGTTCCTCGTCCCCTTCTTGCGCCTCGACGACGGCCAGCGCCGTCATGTTGACGACGCCCCGGGCGGTGACGGAGGCGGTGAGGATATGGGCGGGCTTAGCCTGCCCGACCAGGATCGGCCCCACGGGCAGGGCATCCGCCAGCACCTTGATGACCTGGAAGGCGATGTTGGCGGCGGAGAGGTTGGGCATGATGAGGACGTTGGCGACGCCCGTCAGCCGCGACTGCGGAAAGACCCTTTCGCGCAGGTCCGGCTGCAGGGCCGTGTCGGCGTGCATCTCGCCGTCCACCTCGAGATCCGGCGCGCGCTCCCAGATGATCTTCAGCGCCGCCTGCATCTTCAGTGCATCCTCGTCGTCGTAGCTGCCGAAGTCGGAGTGCGAGACCAGCGCGATCTTCGGTTCGAGGCCGAAGCGACGCACGTGCTCGGCGGCGGTGCAGACCATGTCTGCGAGCTGTTCGGGGCTCGGATCGGCGGTCACATGCGTATCGGCGATGAACAGCGGCCCCTTGGAGGTGATCAGCAGCGAGAGGGCGGCGAGACCGTCGGCGCCCTCCTTCAAGCCGATGACCTGGCGGATGTGGCGCAGGTGGGTGTTGAAGCGGCCCTCGACGCCACAGATCATGGCATCGACGTCACCGCGCTCCAGCGCCACCGTCGCGATGGCCGAGGACGAGGTGCGGATGATCGTGCGGGCGGCCTCCGGCGTGACGCCGCGGCGGCCGACACGATCGTGATAGGTCGCGACATAGTCGCGGTAGCGCGGGTCGGACTGCGGATCGACGAGTTCGAAGTCCTTGCCGGGTTTGATCGACAGGCCGAAGCGCTCAAGCCGCTGTTCGACGATGGCGGGGCGGCCAATAAGGACGGGATAGGCGAGCCCTTCCTCCACCACCACCTGGGCGGCCCTGAGGATGCGCTCGTCCTCGCCCTCGGCATAGATGACGCGCTTGGGGTTCTGCCGCGCCTTGTCGAAGACCGGCTTCATCAGCAGGCCCGAGCGGAAGACGAAGCGCGACAATTCGGCCTCGTAGGCCTTGAAGTCCGCGATCGGGCGGGTGGCGACACCGGTGTCCATGGCGGCCCTGGCAACGGCCGGGGCGATGCGCAGGATGAGGCGCGGATCGAAGGGCGAGGGAATGAGGTTGCCGGCGCCGAAGGTTCCGACCTCGCCGCCATAGGCGCGGGCGACGACGTCGGACGGCGCCTCGCGGGCAAGGCCGGCGATGGCGCGCACCGCGGCCAGCTTCATCTCCTCGTTGATGGCGGTGGCGCCGCAGTCGAGGGCGCCGCGGAAGATGTAGGGGAAGCCGAGAACGTTGTTGACCTGGTTCGGATAGTCGGACCGCCCGGTGCAGATCATGGCGTCGGGCTTCGCCTCCCGGGCCGCTTCCGGCATGATTTCCGGGTTCGGGTTGGCGAGGGCCATGATGAGCGGGCCCTTCGCCATCCGCCGGACCATGTCCGGCTTCAAGACGCCGGCGGCGGAGAGACCGAGGAAGATGTCGGCGTCGCCGATGATGTCGTCGAGCGTGCGGGCGTTGGTGTCCTTCGCATAGACCTCCTTGTAGGGGTCCATGAGCTTCTCGCGGCCCTTGTAGACGACACCCTCGATGTCGGAGACCCAGATATTCTCGGTCCTTGCGCCGAGCTCGCGCAGCAGGTTGAGGCAGGCGATGGCGGCGGCGCCCGCCCCGGAGGCGACGATCTTCACGTCGGCGATGTCCTTGCCCATCAGGGCAAGCGCGTTGGTGACGGCGGCGCCGACAATGATGGCGGTGCCATGCTGGTCGTCGTGGAAGACCGGGATGCCCATGCGCTCGCGCAGGCGCCTTTCCACCTCGAAGCACTCGGGGGCCTTGATGTCCTCGAGGTTGATGCCGCCGAAGGTCGGTTCCAGCGCTGCCACAACGTCGACGATGCGGTCGACCTCGCGGGCGTCGATCTCGATGTCGAAGACGTCGATGCCGGCGAACTTCTTGAAGAGGACCGCCTTGCCCTCCATCACCGGCTTGCCGGCGAGAGGGCCGATGTCGCCGAGGCCGAGGACCGCCGTGCCGTTGGAGACGACGGCGACGAGGTTGGCGCGGATGGTCAGTTCGGCCGCCTGGGACGGGTCGGCGACGATGGCCTCGCAGGCAGCAGCGACACCCGGCGAATAGGCCAGCGCCAGGTCGCGCTGGTTGCCGAGGGGCTTGGTCGCCTGGATCTCCAGCTTTCCCGGCCGCGGCAGGCGGTGATAGATGAGCGCGCCGGATTTGAGATCGTCGGTGATCGACTTGGTCATGCCTTGGGCCTCCCCGGCCGGTCATGCGACGGGCAGCCCGTCGCGGTCAATCTCCGACATTGTGGCGACGACCGGAAGACCGCGGCTGCGCCCAGCATTGCTGCCGCGGGGGAAAAGATCACGCTTCGGCGTTGCGGGGCGGCGGCGCACGGGCTAATCGGGCTTTTCCAGCGAGACGAGCGCCGTGACCGACAAGCCCCAACCGAAGAACGGACTGACCTATTCGCAGGCTGGCGTCGACATCGACGCGGGCAACCGGATGGTCGACATGATCAAGCCGCTGGTGCGGGCAACCGCCCGGCCGGGCGCGGATGCCGAGATCGGCGGCTTCGGTGGCCTGTTCGACCTGAAGGCGGCGGGCTTCACCGATCCGGTGCTGGTCGCGGCCAATGACGGCGTCGGCACCAAGATCAAGATCGCCATCGAGACCGGCAAGCACGACACCATAGGCATCGACCTCGTCGCCATGTGCGTCAACGATCTCGTCGTGCAGGGCGCCGAGCCGCTGTTCTTCCTCGACTATTTCGCCACCGGCAAGCTGTCGCCGGAGGCCGCCGCGCAGGTGGTCAAGGGCATTGCGCTGGGCTGCCGCCAGGCCGGCTGCGCCCTCATCGGCGGCGAGACGGCGGAGATGCCTGGCCTCTACGCCGACGGCGACTACGCCCTCGCGGGCTTCTCGGTGGGCGCTGCCGAACGCGGCACGCTGCTGCCGAAGCCGGATGTCGCGGCGGGCGACGTCGTTCTCGGCCTAGCCTCCTCCGGCGTCCATTCCAACGGCTATTCGCTGGTGCGCAAGATCGCCGAGGTCTCTGGGCTCGGCTGGGATGCACCGGCTCCCTTCGATCCGGATCGGACCCTCGGCGAGGCGCTGCTCGAGCCGACGCGGATCTACGTGAAGAGCGTCATGGCGGTGCACCGTGGCACCGGCGCGATCAAGGCGCTGGCGCACATCACCGGCGGCGGTTTCGTCGACAACATCCCGCGCGTGCTGCCCGAGGGCACCGGCGCGGAGATCGACCTTGCCGCCATCGCCGTGCCGAAGGTCTTCGGCTGGCTGGCGAAGGTCGGCGGCCTCGCCCAGTCCGAAATGGTACGCACCTTCAACTGCGGCATCGGCATGGTGATCGTGGTCGCAGCCGCGGATGCCGCGCGCGTCACGGAAGCCTTCGCCCTCGCCGGCGAGACCATCGTGACCCTCGGCCGCATCACCGAGGCGGCGGCGGAGCCGCGCGTCACCTTCACCGGAGCGCTGGCGCTGTGAGCGCGGCCACTCCGGCGAAGAAGCGCGTCGCCATCCTGATCTCCGGCCGCGGCTCCAACATGGCCGCGCTGATCGAGGCGGCGAAGGCGCCGGACTATCCCGCGGAGATCGTTCTGGTGATGTCCAATGTGCCGGATGCCGGCGGACTTGCCATCGCCGCCGCCAACGGCATCGCTACGGCGACCATCGACCACAAGGCGTTCAACCGGGACCGCGAAGCCTTCGAGAAGGCCATGCAGGCCGAACTCGAGCGTCACCGTGTCGACATCGTCTGTCTGGCCGGATTCATGCGCATTCTCACCCCCTGGTTCGTGGCCCAATGGGAAGGGCGGATGATCAACATCCACCCCGCCCTGCTGCCCGCCTACAAGGGCCTAGACACCCACGCCCGCGCTCTCGCCGACGGCGCGACAGAGCACGGTGCGACGGTGCATTTCGTCACGCCCGGCATGGACGAGGGCGAGACCATCCTGCAGGAGGCCGTGCCGGTGCTGCGGGGCGATACGCCGGAGACGCTGGGCAAGCGCGTGCTGGAGGTCGAGCACCGCATCTACCCGCAGGCGCTCAGGATGATCGCGACGGAATACACGCTGCTCTGACGCGCGCCCTCACGGCCTGAGCAGGAGGCGGTCGAGCGCCGCCGGGTCCTGGTCGTCGAGGAATTCGACCGCGAATCCCTCCGGAAAGTGTCGACGGACGCGCGCGGCGATGCGGCCGACCGCCAGCAGCGTGCCGACATCGGGCACCATGTCGGCGGAGATCGCCGCGCCGGTCACCGACATGTCCATGACGAGGCAGGACAGCACGCTGCCGTCCGCGAAGGTCAGCATGGAGAAGGGCTCGCGCGGCACCATACGCGCGTGCAGCCGCTTGTCGTGCAGGTCGAGGTTCTTCTGGTCCTCCATCCAGGCAAGGCGTTGCGTCAGCCTGAGGCGCGCCTCCTCCGGCATGACGAGGCTCATCACCAGGCCGCCCTCGAGGATCCGCAGGATGCGCCCCGAGAGCTTGCCGAAGTCGCGGAAGTAGGCGATGGCCCGATCTCCGAGCGCCCCCTTCACCGGGCAGGCCAGCATCATGGCGCGGCTGGACATGTTGATGGCGCGGCAGGCGAACTCCCGCCTGCGGCCCGCCTTGTCGCGGATCGACGACAGCGAATAGGTGCCGGGCAGGCTCATGATGACACGCGGCTCGGCCCGCCGCTCGATGCCGAGATAGTCGCCCGCAATGGGCAGGATGTGACTGGATCGCGTCATGAATGGACAACCACGGCAGGGGCCGGATGAGGCGCGATCTAGGAACCGTTCGAATAAATCCTCTTTAAATTGACCGTAAAAATTGAATCCATTGCCGGCATTTCTGAAAAGATAACGTTTCCGCAAGGTCAGATCGGGCAACAACCTGCTTCCGCAACGGAATTACAACCGGCGGATACTGAACCACCGGCACAGGATGACTGTAGCCGGGGCCGAAGTCCCGGTCAGAGATGGATCAGGCGGCCGTATCCCTCGACCGAATCCAGACCTTGTTGTCGTGGAAGGCGGCGCCGCCGAAGGGGGCAACCGCATCAGCCCCGGTCAGCATGTTGATGCCGCGGCCGCCCTCGTGGTCTGAGTTGGCCCAGAGACCTTCCGCGATCAGGGTGCCCGGCCGTGTCTGCTCCGTGACCTTCGCGTGCAGGATGACGGTGCCGCGTGGCGAGCCGACCTCCACCTTCCCGCCATTGGCGATGCCGAGGCGTTCCGCATCCGCCGGGTTGATCATCACCTCCGGCCGGCCCTCGCGCTTCCGCGACGAAGGCGTCTCCGCGAAGGTCGAGTTCAGGTAGCTGCGTGACGGCGAGGTGGCGAGCCGGAACGGATAGTCGGCGTCCGCCTCCTCGATCACCGGCCAGTGGTCGGGAAGCCCCGGCATGGTATCGACGGGACCGAGCGTTCCGATGTTGGCGTAGGGGACGCTCGGCCAGTCGGGCTTGAAGCGGAACTTGCGGTCGCCATAGGCGAAGCCCTTGAGGTAGTGAGCCTCCTCGAACTTCGGCTGGACGTCGCGGAAATTGGTCGCCGCGAGTTCGTCGAACGTGCCCCAGCCCGACTTCTGCAGCGTCCAGTCGATGATCTCGCGCGGGCTCATGGCGAAGCCGGGATGGTCGGCGCCGACCCGGCTGGCGAGATCGGCGATGACCTCGTGATTGGAGCGGCATTCGCCCGGCGGCTCAATGAGCTTCAGCCCCAGCATGATGTGCTGGTGGCCGCCGCCCTGGTACATGTCGTCATGCTCCATGAACTGGGTCGCGGGCAGCACCAGATCGGCCATCTTGGCCGTGTCGGTCATGAACTGCTCGTGGACGACGGTGAAGAGATCGTCGCGGGCAAAGCCGGCGATGACCTTTGCCTGATCGGGTGCGACATTCACCGGATTGGTGTTCTGGATGATCATCGCGGTCACCGGCGGCCCGTCCGATCCGTCGGGACGGGCGAGCGCCGCCCTGTCCCCGGTGAGGATCGCGCCGATACGCGATTGGTCGAGGGTGCGGATCGCCGGATCCTTCACATCGAGCCCCTCGATCAGCGACTTTCGCCAGTGATAGATCGCGCCGTTGTTGTGGAAGGCGCCGCCGCCCTCGTACTTCCAGGCGCCGGTAACGGCGGGAATGCAGGAGGCGGCATGCATGTTCACCGCACCGTTGCGCTGGCGGCCGAAACCGTAGCCGAGGCGGAAGAAGGTGCGCCTGTTCTCGCCGACGAGCTTCGCGAATGCCTCGATCTCCTCGACCGTGAGGCCCGTGATGGCCGCCGCCCATTCAGGCGTGCGGGACTGAAGATGTGATTCCAGTTCCGCCGGCACGTCCGTGTATTCATTGAGATATTCGCGATCGGCGTAGCCGTCGCGGAAGAGCACGTGCATGACCGCGCAGGCGAGCGCGGCATCGGTTCCCGGCTTCAGGACGAGGCCGAGATCGGCCTGTTTCACCGTGTCGGTGCGGTAGATGTCGACGACGACGATCTTCGCCTTGCGCTCCTTGCGGGCCTTCATGGCGTGGGTCATCACATTGACCTGGGTCGAGACGGGGTTCGTGCCCCAGATCACCACGACGTCGGACTTCGCCATCTCGCGCGGATCGACGCCGGCGAGCCTGCCGGTGCCGGCGATGAAGCCGGACCAGGCCATGTTGGTGCAGATGGTGGCGTAGAAGCCGGAATATTTCTTCACGTGGCGCAAGCGGTTGATGCCGTCGCGCTGCACGAAGCCCATGGTGCCGGCATAGTAATAGGGCCAGACGCTTTCGGACCCATGGCGACGCTCGGCCTCAAGAAACTTCTCCGCCGTCATCGCCATGGCTTCGTCCCAGGAGATGCGCTGGAACTCGCCCGAGCCCTTGGGACCCTTGCGAATGAGCGGATGGAGCAGACGGTCGGGATGGTGGATGCGCTCGGCGTAGCGAGCGACCTTGGCGCAGACCACGCCGGCCGTGTAGCTCTGATGGGGGTCGCCATGCACCCGGCCGATGGTCCGGCCGTCGATGACTTCCACCTCCAGCGAGCAGGCCGAGGGGCAGTCATGCGGACAGGTCGACTTCAGGCGCTGGACGCTGACGGGGGCGTTCATGGCGGCTCCGGGGGCATGGCCAATCTGGATGCCGCCCAAGCTAGCCCATTGCCGGCCAACGAAAAAGGCGGGCCGGAGCCCGCCTTTGCGCATGCCTCGAAGGCAAGAGGATCAGGCCGGCAGGATCTCGTTCTCGGAGAAGAACTGGGCGATCTCGATCTTGGCGTTCTCGACCGAATCCGAGCCGTGGACGGAGTTCTCGCCGACGGAGACGGCGTAGAGCTTGCGGATGGTGCCCTCGGCGGCCTGGGCCGGGTTGGTGGCGCCCATGATCTCGCGGTACTTGGCGACGGCGTTCTCGCCCTCAAGCACCTGCACGACGACCGGGGCCGAGACCATGAAGTCGACGAGCTCGCCGAAGAAGGGGCGCTCCTTGTGGACCGCGTAGAACTTGCGGGCCTCGGGCAGCGACATGCGGATGCGCTTCTGGGCGACGATCTGCAGGCCGGCCTTCTCGATGACGGCGTTCACGGCGCCGGTCAGGTTCCGCTTGGTGGCGTCCGGCTTGATGATGGAGAAGGTGCGCTCGATGGCCATGTGTCGTTCCTCGATGGATCGGTGGAAGAAGGTGGCGCGCTTCTAGCAGCGGCCCGGTGCGCCCGCAACGGGCCTCGCGGCGGCACCGTGGCGGCCGGGTGAACCGGACATGAAGGCAGGGTTCAGAACGGGTTCGGCGGTGTCCGCCCATGATGCCTGTATGATCGCGAAAGCAGCGATCGAGGCGACTGGAGACCATCGATGCGCAGTCTCGTCCTATCCGCTCTCGCCGGTGTCGCCGCGCTGTCGGCGGTGGCCGCGAGCCCCTCCGACGCCCGGGCGCAGGTTGCCATCGGCGTCGAGATCGGCGCCACTCCCGTCCAGTGGGGTCCCGGCCCCGACTGGGACGGCCCGCGGCGTCACTACGGCCCGCCGCCGCACATGGGGCCCCGCCCCCACTATCGGCCGCCGCCGCCGCCCTACGGCTTCCACCGCCCGCCCCCGCCCTATGGCGTGTATCGGCCCTACCGCCCGGCCTATGTCGCTCCCGACTGCTGGCGCGAGCGCCGCTGGGTCGACACGCCCTGGGGTCCGGAGGTCCGCATGGTGAGGGTCTGCCGCTGACGGTTCACGAGTAGTCGCGCGGGTCATCCGACGCCCCACCCAAACCCGACCCGCGCGGGTACGAGCCCGCCACCGAGGATGTATCGGTGGCGGGCTTCGCCGTTATCGGGCTGCGTCAGGCTTCGAGGATCTTGGCCTTGAACAGGGCGCCGGCCGCAAAGGCGGCCACCGTCGGCACGATCAGGAAGAGCCAGAGCTGGGACAGCGCCTTGCCGCCGACGAACAGCGCCGGACCGAAGGACCGCGCCGGGTTGACCGAGGTGCCCGTGACCGGGATCAGTAGGAGATGGATCGCCGTCAGCGTCAAGCCGATGGCGAGACCGGCCACTGCGGGGTTCCCGGCCTTCGAGGTGACGCCGAGGATGCAGACGAGGAAGAGGAACGTCCCGACGAACTCGCCGATCACCGCCGAGGTCGTCCCGTAGCCCTTGGCGGCATCCCAGCCGTTCTGGCCGAGGCCGGCAGCGGTGACATCGTAGCCGCCCGCCTTGCCGGTCAGCGTGATGTAGAGGATGGCGGCGCCGACAATGGCCCCGGCGAACTGGG
>VFQU01001536.1_pt1 | contig 13159 bp, 14 predicted proteins | sample 3512311 | NCBI WGS metagenome assembly VFQU01 (sample SAMN10412377, study PRJNA504923) | tailings metagenome | isolation source: Relicate 3 Philex TSF3 active mining site | place: Philippines: Tuba, Benguet | collected 2017-08-29 | reverse complement strand
ACCAGCAAATGAAGCGGGCTCAGGCGATTGCGCCCATCACCTCATTACAGCCGCCCTATTCCATGGTGCAACGGGAAATTGAGGAAAGCATTCTGCCTCATGCCGCGGCCACGAACGTGGGCGTGATCGTCTATTCTCCGATGAAGAATGGATTGCTGAGTGGCCGGATGACCAAGCAGCGTGTGGAAAACTTGCCGGAAGATGATTTCCGCCGGCGCAGCCCCTACTTCCAGGAGCCACGGCTGACCGCCACCCTCGAAATGGTGGCAGAACTGGCCGGGATGGCCAGCAGGTATAACTGTACGGTTGGCGAAATTGCCATCGCCTGGACCCTGAGGCATCCTGCTGTCACAGGAGCAATCGTCGGTCTGCGGAATGCCGGGCAGGTGGAAGGGGTGATTCGGGCAGCTGAACTGAATATTGAGGCAGCAGACTTTCAGCAGATTGAAGATCTTCTGGCCCGCTTCGGACTCTAACTAAAAAGAGGATCGTTGAGCACTTCATTTCTCACTTCGCTGAAAATGGCGTTGGACTCCTTGGCCGCCCACCGGCTGAGGAGCTTTCTTACTTTATTGGGCGTCGTGATTGGTGTGGCGAGCGTCATCCTGGTAGGGGCGGGGATTGAAGGCCTGGGGATGACTGCAGAGGAGACCACCGCGCGTGCCTTTGGCACGGAGTCCTACTTGCTGGCGCAAATTGCCAATGTCGGGAGGTTGACTCCAAAAGAACGGGCCGCCCGTTTGCGCAACAACCGCCAGTTGAGACGCGACGACCTGACGTATCTGCGCTCAGAGACTGGTGATGAAATTCTTTACAGTCCCTATTCGCAACGGATTGATGATGTCAAAAGGGATGAGCGTATCCTCGAGGGTTGCAGCATCATTGGTGTAGCCAGTGTGCTGGCCGAAATTCGGGACGTGGCTGTTGTAGAGGGCCGCTTCTTCACCGAACAGGAAGAGCGCAACAAAGCCTTTGTCGCCGTGGTGGGAGAAGACATCCGCACGGAATTTTTTCCTGGTGCTTCCCCGATCGGGCAGACGATCAAGGTACGGGGCTTCGAATTCCTGATCATTGGCCTGCAGGAAAAACTGGGATCCAACTTTGGCCGCAGTCAGGATAATTCCGTTTACATCCCGGACACCACCTATGAAAAGCTCTATGGTCCGGCTCGTTCCATGAGCATCTTTGCGCGTGCACGGGCTGATTCCGGACTCGAGCTTGACGAGGCCCTCGAAGTGACCCGCGGCGCCATGCGCATCCGAAATCACCTTGGCCCCAAGAAACAGGATAATTTCGATTTTCTGACTCCCGACTCCATTCGCGGCTTTGTCGACAACATACTCGGGCTGATTCGTGTCGTGGTGGTGCCAGTGACGCTGATTTCGTTGGTGGTGGGGGGCATCGTCATCATGAACATCATGCTGGTGAGCGTGACGGAACGCACCAAGGAGATTGGAATTCGTAAGTCCCTGGGCGCCCGGCATGCGGATATACAGGTTCAGATTCTTCTCGAAAGCTTCATTGTGTCCGCGCTGGGCGGGTTGCTCGGGATTGGGATTGCCTGGGCACTGGTTGAGGTGCTGATCAATATTCTTCAGGCCAAGATGCGGATCACGATTCCCTATGTACTGCTGGCTATCATTGTCTCCAGTGGCGTGGGGCTGATTTCGGGCTGGTACCCGGCCCGCCGTGCCGCGCGGCTGGATCCGATTGAAGCATTGAGGGCTGACTGATGAGCGTTCCTGTTGCTGAAACTATCAAGCTGGCGGCAGAGTCCGTTTGGTCCAATCGTTTTCGTTCCGGCCTGACCATTTTGGGGATTGTCATCGGCATCACCACTGTAGTGACGGTAGCCAGTCTGTTGACTGGCCTGCGCGCGGGAATTGTTACATTCTTTGAAGAGTTCGGCCCGGATTCCATCTTCGTTTCCCGCTTCTCTGGGGATCCCAATTCCGGCGGCACGCCCAAGGAGCAAAAACGCCGCCCCATTCAACCGGAGTACGCGGAGTTCATTGAGCGAACGACTCAGGCCATAGAGCGAGTTTCTGTCTCGCTGTTCATTCCCACCGTGCAAGGCGGCAAGGCACTCAGTGCAAAAGTTCCGGGGTTTGAAAGCGACACCATTGGAATGCAGGGGCGTTCTGCGAACTCCTACCTGGTGCAGCCGCGTGAACTTTTCGCAGGCCGTGTTTTTACTCCCGAAGAAGAGGTGCGGGGGTTGCGCATCTGCGTGATTGGCTTTAGCGTGGCTGAGGCGCTTTTTCCGGACGGCAAGGCTTTGGACCGGCTCGTGACCGTTGATGGAACGGAATACCGCGTCATCGGCGTCTTTGAGAAAGCCAAAGGGGGCTTCTTCGGCGAGAACGGGCTGGATCGCAACATTGAGATCCCTCTCACGGTGGCACGGCAGAAATATCCTTTCGCGGATAACTACTTCCTTACCGGGCGAGCTCGCGAGGGTATGCGGGAACAGGCATTCGATGAAATGCAGGCGGCCATGCGCCGGGTGCGCGGGCTGAAGGGCAGCGACGAGAACGACTTCAATGTTTCCACGGCCGACCAGATCATTCAGCAGTTTGATCGCATAACAGGCCTGGTGGTTCTGGTCTCCATTGCGATTTCTGGTCTGGGTTTGCTCGTCGGGGGCATCGGAGTGATGAACATCATGCTGGTGAGTGTGACGGAACGAACCCGCGAAATTGGTATCCGGAAGGCATTGGGTGCACGCCGTCCCGATATTGTGTTTCAGTTTCTGCTGGAAGCTTCCAGCTTGACCGTGCTGGGCGGGTTGCTGGGGATTGTCTTCGCGGTGCTGGTGACGCTTCTGGTGGCGGCACTCGTTCCTGCCCTGCCCAGCGCTACGCCTTTGTGGGCCATTCTCGCCGGCTTGGGCACCAGCGTGGCTGTGGGTGTCTTTTTCGGGACCTGGCCCGCCATCAAGGCGGCTCGCCTCGATCCTGTGGAAGCACTCCGCTACGAATAGCAGACCTTAGGGAAAAATCGAGTTCCCTTACCAAAGTACTAATGAGAAATTGCCGTATTACTACGTGTTTTGCTTAGTTGAAGCAGACCCGGATTTCGATGACTATAGTAGTAACTCAAGAGCACGGAGTACTAGAACATGCCTCTCGAAAGTTTCAGCCGAATCTGGACCACTCTGGCGCGCCTGCGTAGTGATACGAAGGGGCAAGACCTTGTCGAATATGCGCTATTGAGCGGATTCATGGTTCTGGCCATCTGGGCTTTTTTCCCGACGGGAATTGTGCCTTCGATCAGCAATATTTTCAGCCGCTTGGTGAGCACCGCCTCCGTGCTTGTACCCTAGCGTGATATCGCCTCTGTGGGGGCTTGTACGCCGGTTAACCCTTGGTCGGCCTTGTCCAGGTCATAGGCGGGATTGGCTTGCGGCAAGACCGCTCCACTGGCCTCACGCCACAGTTGCATCTTCTTCCACATCTTCATGGCCTGGATGCGATTGCGCCGGGCCAGATTCGTCTTCTCGCCGGGATCAGTCCGCAGGTGATAGAGCTCCAGCCGTTGGTCTTCGTGGAATTCGATCAGCTTCCAGTCTGACTCAATCATGGCTGTGCCCGGGACACCGCCCTGGTTAGAATAATGCGGATAGTGCCAGTAGAGAGGACGGGCCTTGAGCCTGCGCCGCGGGTTGCGCAAGAGGGGCAATAGTGATGCGCCATCCAGTGGAACCGCCGGCCGCGGAAGGTTGAGCAAATCAGCTACCGTGGGTACGATGTCGAGGGAAGTAACACGCTGGGCACTGGTACCCCCGGAAGCGGCTAACCCTGGAGCACTGATGATCAGGGGCACCCGGATTCCTCCTTCATAAAGGTGCCCTTTTCCGGCGCGCAAGGGGGAATTGTCCGTGATTGTTCGAGTCTGTTTGCCCTCATAGAGCAGGCCGCCATTGTCGGAGGTGAGCACCCAAACGGTGTCTTCGAAGCGGCCATCCTTACGCAGTTGTTCTCGCAGCAGCCCAATCTGTTCGTCGGCGATGCGCAGCATCTCGCCGTAGGTTGCTTCGGGTTCCGTAACCCCCGGTGCCTGCAGCGGCAGGTGGACCGCATAGTGTGCCGAGTAAAGAAAAAAGGGCTCGCGCGTCTCAGCGACGAATTTCCGCTCGGCCTTGCCCAATTCCTGCGTCAGGTAGTGGGACTTGTCCCTGCCTTCGAGGCCCGGCATGGCGAAGGGACCGTAATAGGAATTGGCGCCGCGGTGATCGCCGCCAATATTCAAATGAAACCCCTGCTGTTCGGGAAGGTGATCCGGAGCGCCGCCCAGATGCCATTTGCCGACGCTAGCCGTGCGGTAGCCGTGTGGCCGTAGTATCTCGGCCAGCGTCACTTCCTCCCCGGGAAGAAAAGTCTTTGTGCGCGGGGTAATCAGTTTGGCTGTGGGCCACTGTGCCCGGCCGGGAATCCAGTCGGTGACCCCGCTGCGCACGGGGTTCCTGCCCGTCAAGAGCCCGGCACGGGAAGGGCTGCAAACCGGACACGCGGCATAAGCCTGAGTGAAACGAACTCCTTCGCTTGCCAGGGCATCAATGTTTGGAGTTTGATGCCGGGGATGGCCATAGCTGCCGAAGTCGCGCCAGCCGAGGTCGTCGAACAGTACCACCACCAGATTGCGGCGGCGAGTTTGCGCGGGCAAAATCCCGGCGAGCAGGGACGTGAGAAAGGTGCGACGAGTTGGGCTGAGCATGGCTTTTGGCCTTAGAGTAGATTGTATGGAATTGCAGCCTTCACCGGCAGCCGTCGAGGTGGCCGTCCTCGACGACGATAACGACTTCCGCACTTACATGGAAGACGTACTGGTGGAAGACCAGCAATTTTCCGTCAAGAGTTACGCCCACCCCGAAGATCTTTTTCTGGCTGCCGAACAGCGGCTGCCGGATATCGTGCTGCTCGACATGAAGATGGGGGATTTTCAGGGTGAGCAGGTGCTCGACCAGTTACTGACCCGCTGGCCCACCCTCTGCGTCATTGTCGTCACCGGCTACCCCTCTTTGGACGATATGCGCTCGGCCCTGAAGAAAAAGGCCTTTGATTACCTGACCAAGCCCTTCAGCCTGGCACAATTGCGCACTACCCTGACCAACGCGATTGAGACATTTGGCTTGGGGCGCGCCGCGCAGGACCGTCTGCGCGAAAGGCTGGGGCACCGCATTAAGTTGCTGCGTGTGGAAAAGGATTGGAGTTTGAAGGACGTGGCCGCGGCAACGCAGTTGAGCGTCAGCCAGATCAGTTCCATCGAGCGGGGCGCGCACCTGCCATCGCTCGAAAGTTTTCTGGCCATCTGCCGGGCTTTTGACAAGAAGCCATCTGAAATTCTGGCTTCGATTGAGTTTTGAGGAGAGGGATAAACATGGTTGTCTTGTGCGAAATGGCAAAGATTGAGGGCGTGCGGGTGAAAGTCAATGCGGCTGACACTGTCGAAATGAACCCCATGATGGACATGCTGGCTATGGAAGTACAGACTCTCGAGGGACAACCATTGGGGAAGGTTTCGGAACTGGTTTACGCCAAGTGGAACGAGGGGGAGTTTCCGACGACGCCAGGACGCCATGACGGCCTTGCCTTCACTCCGGGAAGGGTCAAGTTCTTCACCGCCGGGCGCTGGGTGGAAGGTGAGTTGCTGGCCTCGCTCGATGTCATCACAGCTCGCTACGTCGGAGAACTGACTGAGGCCCAGGTGGCCATGCTCAAGGGCGAGAATGTCGAGGCTGACCCTCCCGACTTCAGCCAGGGCTGGCGCGAACTCGCAGAGGGAGAATTGATTGAGGCGGAGTTCTCGCTCGAAGGCGTAGAAACCTACTAGTTTCGCAATAAGCCCTGGATTTCGGCTTCATGGGCGGCAAACAGCACCGACCAGTCAAACTCCTGTCTGGCGCGCTGTTGGCCCTGGCTGGCCAGTCGTTTCGCCAAGTCAGGGGAGTTGGCCAGCATGTGAATGGCTTGGGCCAGGGAAGCCGGGCAGGCCTCGGGAACCAGCCAGCCGTCTACGCCATGCTCGACCACACTGGGAATTCCGCCACTCCGGGTAGCCAACCTCGGTCTGCCAGCCGCGGCAGCTTCGCAAAGAACCCGGCCCATCGTTTCGGCATCGCGTAAGCCGGTACGCCGGTCTGAGACTTCGCGGCTGGAGAGCACGAACAGATCGGCGGCATGCAGATAGTCGCGCAGCGCATCCTGCGGCAGGTAGCCAAGCAACTGCACTCGGTCCTGCAACCCCAGCGAATCCAAGGCGGCTTCGAGTTGCCGGCGATGGCGGCCCTCTCCCGCGATCAGTAACTTTACCGGAATCGGCAAGGGCTTTAATTGGGCCAGGGCACTGAGCAGAATGTTCAGGCCCTTTTTTTCCACCAACCGGCAGGCAGTCAACAAGTAGAAGACGTTGGGGGCCAGTCCCAGATCGGCTCGCTTGCGTTGAGGTTGCGCGAAATAGGGCACGTCCACTCCTCCAGGCAGGATGCGCACTTGCTTGGCCGGAATCTGACACTGTTCCAGCAATTGGCCAGTGAAACCCGAATTGGCAAAAATGCAGCGCATCGACCGGGCCGAATTCCGCATCACCGCAAAGCGCCTTTCCACCAACAGGCCTTCCAGCGACTCCGGCCAATGCCAACGTCGCCAGCGGCGATACAGATAGCGCTCTACTGCCGGTACATCCAGCAAGTGACTTCCCACTGGAAAAGGCCAGGCAATCCAGGGACGCAGCACGTCATTTCCTGCGCTACGGCAGAGCATGGGTCTGCCGGTGCGTTCGGCCAGTTCACCGTAATACACCGTGGACGAATAGATCAATTGGGGTGCAATCTCCCGGCTCAGCAGTTCCAGTTTGCGGAGATTGGCATGATAGGCAATTCGCGAAAGTATGCGGTGGACCGGGAAGTCGCAGACCAGTTCGTCCATCGGACCGTCTTCCCACCGGTAGGTCACCACAGTAATCTCATAGCCTCGCTGGCGCAGCCAACGGCACAAAGCCAGCGCGTGGGTTTGCATTCCGCCAAAGGAAGGTGGGAACTCAGTTAACACCAGCAACAAACGGGGAGCGGCCATTGTGCTATTGATAAGAGTATTGTTTTGTGGTTGGTTCCTGTCGGTATTGGCGATGAGCATGGCTGGCCCGGATTCCCTCACGAACGATCAATAGTAGTACAGCATTTAGGAGACAAGATGACGAATATCTACGTGGGGAATCTATCCTTCCGTACGACCGAAATGGACCTCGAAGCAGCATTCTCTGTTTACGGTTCAGTGGACAAGGCAACGATTGTGAAGGAACGCGAAACTGGCCGCAGCCGCGGATTTGGGTTTGTGGAAATGCCCAATGCGGAAGAGGCTCAGCGCGCAATTGCTGGCATGAATGGAAAGGACCTGGGGGGCCGCGCGTTGCAGGTGAACGAAGCTCGTCCGCGTGAAGAACGTGGCCCGCGTCCTGGCGGCGGTGGCCGGCCGGGAGGATTCGGCCGCGAACGCCGCGAGCCGCGCTGGTAGAAAGCTCGTCATCTCTTGAAAGTTCTGGGCGGAGGCGCAAGCCTCCGCTCTTGCTTTTCATGCAGCGGAACCAGTTCCGACTCAATCCAGGCGAAAGCCGCCTCGAGGCCCTCGGCCTCGTAGATGCGGCCGATTCTTGCTTCCACAGCGGTGGCGTTGCCAATTGCCTCGAGAAAGCGGTTGCTCGTCATGCGAGCGGCGCGCTCATTGTTTATGCCACCTTCCTGGCCGAGTATGTAGCGGCGTGCGAATAACGTCAATACTGCATCTCCCACCCATGCGGCCTCCAGCAATTCCCGCTGCCGCTGCCTGGCGCCCTCACTCATGCTTATCAGTTTAGGGGAAGGCTGGCTTGCGGCAGAGCGGCGGCCCGCGCCAGAGCCAGGCGCAGCGCCAGCAACTCTTCCTCCACCGGATTGCCATTCACCAGTAAACGGCCTTGTGACGAGGGGGTTAGTCCTTGAGGATCCCAGAATTGGCGAATCCGCTTGCCTGGGAAGCGGGCCAATTGAGCGGTTGTTGGGGCTTCTGATGTGCGCCACACGATGTCGAGAAACAATGGGGTCCGCCGGAATTCTTCAAACACGGCGAGCAATGTCACGGCTTGTTGATCACCGCGATCCACGGTATACAGCAGTGCGGCCTGGTGAGGCGCCGCCAATGTTTCGAGACTGTTCTGTTCAAAAGGGGTGAGACCAGGCGTGCGTGCGCAGCCAAACAACACAAAGGCCAACAATGCCAGTCGCCTCACGCCCGGGCTTTCACCTCAAAATCCCGCCGGTAGTCCTGCAGTTTTTGTGGCTTGAGATAGGGATAGCTGTTGCGGGATAACGCGTCCATTTCTCGCCGCGCTTCCTCTTTGCGTTTGCTGGCCAACAACAGTAGCGCTGCTTCCCGCCGGTAGAGATGATTGGTGGGAAAATCCCGTACCAGGCTCTTCATGATCTCCACTCCCCGCTCGGGGTGCTCTTCCCGGTGTTCCACCAGCGCCAGCAGCACTTGAGCTTCAATGCGCGCCCGCTGCCCCCTGGCCGCCACTTGCCGCAGACCTTCAATGCCCTTTGCCTTCTCTCCGGAGAAGCCCACCAGAAAGCCCAGCGCCCGCACATAGAATGGCAGACTACCCACGATGTACTCATGCAGGCTGGGCACCAGCATCGCGTCTACGAAGCCAGGCTCCATTTCCAGCACACGGCTGTGCAACTTTCTCGCCTCTCCGCCCGACTCAAGCGCCGTACGCCATTCCTTGTCCACCAGCAATGAGAGGTTGGCCCTGTGAGTCTGCGCCACACCCAAGGCATAGACGGCGGCCGGTGCTTCGCCTTGGGCACGGGCCGCCGCATCGGCCCGGCTCAATGCCTCATGAAACTTCTGCCGCTGTTCCGCACTAAACGGCACTTTGGGGCGCCGCAGGTATTGGCCAACACTCAGCGCAAGGCCGCCCTCGAGTGCGTCGGCCTGAAACAGGGCCCGGTAGAGCAGGCCATAGGCGTAGTTGTTGAAATGGTCGGGGTTGCCGGGCTCACGCCGGCAGTCCTGTTCAAACAGACGCAGCGCAGCGTCGAAGTCGAGGTTGTACAACCGGTCAAATGCTTCCGGCAACTGGCGCTGTTGCGCACTGAGCAGGGCAGACAGCGAGGCGCACGTGAAGCTGCGGCGGGTCATAAGGATAGGAGTCGGGAAAGTGTCTCCGCGTTGCAGCGCAGCCCCAAATAAAATGGGCCGAACTGGGCATAGACCGCGCTTACCGGGTCAAACCGCATTTCGTAAATCAGTTTCTTGAACACCAGCGCGTCGTCAGCAAACAGGTCGACGCCCCATTCCCAGTCATCAAAGCCAATCGAGCCGGAAATGATCTGCCGCACTTCACCCGCGTAGCGCCGCCCAACCATGCCGTGCTCATGCATCAACGCCGCCCGCTCCTCAAGCGGCAAGGTATACCAGTTCTTGTCTTCCCCACGCCGCCGGTCCATCGGATAGAAGCAGCAATACTTCGCGGGTGGGATTTCCGGAAACAGCCGCGGTTCCATTGCCTTGCGCTGCCGCTCCAGCGTGTCATGGATGAAGCTCTTCCAGGTGTCGGAATGGGGCGTTACTCCTTCGGACAAAAGCCCGCTATACACCTTGCCTGTGCTTTCGTACAAGCCGAGTTCCACCACACTGACGTAGGAAGTGGTCGGCTCGCAATACTGCCAGAGGCGCGACTTGCGAATGCGCCATTCGCAGGCATTGAGTGCTTCAAATTCCGGTCGGAAGTGCACCAGCATGAAGTCGCCCTTGTGGCCATACATGCTGAATAAACCCGTGCCCGCGCCCATGTCGGTGAGAATCTCGCTGAATTCCGCCGTGCATTTCTCACGCGTGCTGGCGTCAAGCTCCCGCCACGCACTCCAGTTGATACGGAACATCTGATGCAGTAGCGCCGCACCCTCCAATGTCAGGGGCATCTGCGGTGATGGCAAACTCATAGTTTGATTATGACAACCGCCCGTAGCCTGTGGCTCGGCTCAATTTTCGCGGCCCTGGGGGCCCTCGGCTTCGCCGCCAAAGCCATCCTCATTAAGGTGGCCTACCAACTGGCCCCTGTGGACTCCACCACGATCCTCGCCCTGCGGGTCCTTTTCTCGGTTCCGGCCTTTTTGCTGATGGCGTGGCATGGCAACCGTGAAGGTGACTCCTTGAGCGGCCGCGACCGCTTGATGCTGGCCTGGCTGGGTTTCAACGGCTACTATCTCGCCAGCTTCTTCGATTTCTGGGGGCTGCAATACGTCACCGCCGCACTCGAACGCCTCATCCTGTTCACCTACCCCGCGATTGTGCTGATCTTGAACGCCGTACTGCATCGCCGTCCCATTCGTCGCCGGGAGTACGCAGCAGTGTTGCTTTCCTGGAGCGGCATTGCCCTCGTGTTCTACAACGACTTGAGCGGGAGCGAGCAACCCGCCGCGGTCTGGAAGGGCGCTGGGCTCATTCTGCTCTCGTCGCTGACCTACGCCATTTACCTTGTAGGGTCAGGCCAGGTCATCGGCCGCGTCGGTACGGTCAGGCTCACGGGCATTGTTGTCAGTGTGGCCTCAGGATGCGTCTGCGCTCACTTTCTGCTCACCCATCCCCTGAGCGCCCTCCGCCAGCCCGCCTCCATTTATTGGGTGGCTGCCGCGCTGGCTATCTTCTCCACCATCCTGCCCATCCTGTTCACCTCCGAGGCCATTCGCCGCATCGGTTCCAGCCGCACCTCCATCGTCGCCTCCATCGGGCCGGTATTCACTATCTGGCTCGGTTACCTGGCGCTGGGCGAGGCGATCACGTGGACACAGATTGGCGGCACTGTACTGGTTTTGAGCGGCGTGCTGCTGGTGTCGGCCCGCTAGACGCTCAGTACCGGGACACCACATTCCCGAATGATCGAGTAAGTATAGGACCGCATGGCTGCCAGCCCGTGCGAAGTGCTGCGGGCTATCACCACCAGATCGGCGCCAGTGTGTTGCACCAGTGAGGCTATCGTCTTGCCTGGGTCACCGGTTTCCACATAGGTTTCCACGCCCATTCCCTCAGTCAGTTTCTCCAGTTGCTCTTTGGCCGCCGTGTCGAATGAAACTTCGTGTGGCTTTTGCAGGCTGAAGCCAATGTGCCCCCCAATTCCGGACAGCGCATGCATCACCACCAGTTGCGCACCCAGTGAGTCGGCCAGCTTCTTCGCCTCCGCAATCACCCGTGGCGAACTTTCGCTGAAGTCTACTGCCGCGGCAATCCGCCGGAAGTGGATGTCCTCAAACTTTGGCTCTTCCATGTGCGCTCCGGTCAGTACCGGACATTGCGAATCGTGCAGCACCTTCATCGTCACGCTGCCCAGCAGGAATCGCCGGAACGGACCGTAACCGTGCGTCGGCAACACGATCATGTCAACATTCTGCTCAGCCGCATATTCGACGATGCGTTCACTGGGGAACCCTTCCAGCAATACCCGGTCCACCGGGATGCCCTCAAACTCCTTGAGGCACGTCTTGTTCAGTCGCTCCTCGGCCAGCCGCCGCCGGGTGTCCATCAACTCCTGCAGAATGGGGCCGCCGGCCTCCAGCACCGCGGCCTCGTAATCCGGTGGCGGAACCACGTGCACCAGGGTGACATCGAAGCCCAGTTTCCGCCGCAACTGGCGTACATAATGGGCCGCCGCGGCGTCACGGGGCGAGAAGTCAACAGGCATCAGTACACGTTTCATGTCACTCAAGATATCCCAAATCCTTGCGCGGGAATCACGGCAGTTCACGAAATTCCGCATGGTATTCTCGTGGTGTGTCTGAGCCTGTATTCCGCGCTTGCGCGACCTTGCTGTTGGGAATGCTGTTCTTCCCCAGCGGCGCTTCAGCCCAGCCCTTGCTGGTAAAGGTGTTGGAGGAGGAATTGGGCCGCAACCTTTCAGCCATGCAAAAGGGCGACCCTGCCCCCTATTTCCTTTCCTATCAGGTGGTAGAGCAGGAGGCCGCCAGTGTGTCGGCCGTGCTCGGCGCTTTGCAGGGCACCAACACGGGACGCAATCGTATTCTCGACGTCTCCCTCCGCGTGGGCAGCCCCGAATTGGACAATTACCGTCAGATTCGCGGTGACCGTCCTCGTTTCTCCGCTGCCGTGGCCATGCCTCTCGAAGACGAACCCAACGCGCTGCGCCGCCGCATCTGGCTTGAGACGGATCGTGTTTATCGCGGTGCCGCGCAGCGGCTGATGAATATCAAGACCAACCAGCAGGTGAAGCTCGAAGCCGAAGACAAAAGCGGCGACTGGTCTGCCGCGCCTCCGGTGGTGAAGTACGAAACCGTTGAGCCGCTAAAGTTTGACCGCCGCCTTTGGGAAGACCGGGCCCGCAAATGGAGTGCCTACTTTGGCAACAAGCCTGAGGTCCTGGCCAGCAACGTTGCGATTGTGGCCCAGCGCGAAGTGAAGACGCTGGTCACCAGCGAGGGCACCCGCCTGCACCATGGCCGGCACTACGCGCGCATCCTCATCAGCGCTCGCGGCAAGGCAAGCGACGGCATGAATCTGTCCGCCAGCGAAACCTTCGAGGCCGAAAGCCTCGATCGCTTGCCCGACGACAAGGCCGTACAGGCTGCCGTCGAAAAAGTCCATCGCAAACTGTCTGCTCTGCTGAAGGCTCCTCTGGCCGAACCCTACGCCGGCCCGGCAATTCTTTCCGGCAAGGCCGCCGGCGTATTCTTCCACGAAATCTTTGGCCACCGCATTGAAGGCCACCGCCAGAAGGATGAAACCGAAGGCCAGACCTTCACCAAGATGGTGGGTCAGAAAATCCTGCCAGACTTCCTCAGCGTCAAGATGGATCCCACGCTCCATCAACTCGCCGGCACGGATCTCTACGGGTGGTATCGCTTTGATGACGAAGGCGTCGAAGCCCGGCCTGTGACCGTGGTCAAGAATGGCGTCCTTGAAAACTTCCTGATGTCGCGTTCGCCTGTCAACGGGTTCCCTCAGTCCAATGGCCACGGGCGCAAACAGCCCGGCCTCGATGTGGTAGCCCGCCAATCCAACCTGGTTGTGGAAAGCTCCAGCGCGGTTTCCTCCACAGAGCTTCGCAAGCAACTGATTGAGGAAATCAAGCGCCAGAACAAACCCTACGGGCGGTACTTCGAAGAGGTTTC
>VFQU01001535.1_pt1 | contig 13172 bp, 7 predicted proteins | sample 3512311 | NCBI WGS metagenome assembly VFQU01 (sample SAMN10412377, study PRJNA504923) | tailings metagenome | isolation source: Relicate 3 Philex TSF3 active mining site | place: Philippines: Tuba, Benguet | collected 2017-08-29 | reverse complement strand
AATCGGCGCGTACGGTCGGCGACGTCATCGGCAAGTTCCATCCGCACGGCGACTCGGCCTGCTACGAGGCGATGGTGCTGATGGCCCAGCCGTTCTCGTACCGCTATCCACTGATCGACGGCCAGGGCAACTTCGGCTCGCAGGACGATCCCAAGTCGTTCGCAGCGATGCGCTACACCGAGTCGAAGCTCACGCCGATCGCCGAGCTGCTGCTCGAGGAACTCGCGCACGGCACGGTCGACTGGACCGCGAATTTCGACGGCACGCTCAAGGAGCCGGCCTGGCTGCCGGCGCGCGTGCCGCATGTGCTGCTGAACGGCTCGACCGGCATCGCGGTCGGCATGGCGACCGACATCCTGCCGCACAACCTGCGCGAACTCGCCAGCGCGTGCATTCGCCTGCTCGACGATCCGGATGCCAGCGTGCGCGATCTGTGCGAGCACGTGCGCGGCCCGGACTTTCCGAGCGCTGCCGAGATCATCACGCCGCTTCCCGAGCTGATCGCGATGTACGAAACCGGCGGCGGCTCGGTGCGCTGCCGCGCGGTCTACACGCGCGAGGACGGTCACATCGTCATCACCGCCCTGCCCTATCAGGTCTCGCCGTCCAAGGTGCTGCTGCAGATCGACGCGCTGGCCAAGGCCAAGAAGCTGCCGATGCTCGAGGATTACCGCGACGAGTCCGACCACGAGAACCCGATCCGCCTGGTGCTGGTACCGCGTTCCAGTCGCGTCGACCTCGACGAGACCATGCGGCATCTGTTCGCGACGACGGACCTGGAGCGCAGCTACCGCGTCAACTTCAACATGATCGGCCTGGACGGCCGCCCGCAGGTCAAGAATCTCAAGCAGATCCTGACCGAGTGGCTGCGTTTCCGCACCGACACGGTGACGCGGCGCCTGCAGCACCGTCTCGGCAAGGTCGAGCGTCGCCTCCACCTGCTCGAGGGCCTGCGCACGGCCTATCTGAACCTCGACGAGGTGATCCGCATCATCCGCACCGAGGAAGAGCCCAAACCGGTGCTGATGGCGCGTTTCAAGCTCAGCGAGGAGCAGGCCGACTACATTCTCGAGACGCGGCTGCGGCAGCTGGCGCGTCTGGAGGAAATGAAGATCAACACTGAGCGCGACCAGCTCGAGGAAGAGCGCGCGCGCATCAACGTGCTGCTGAACTCCAAGGCGCGCCTCAAGACGCTGATCAAGGACGAGTTGCGCGAGGACGCGCGCAAGTACGGCGACGACCGCCGCTCACCGCTGGTCGAGCGTCAGGTCGCGCAGGCGCTCGACGAATCGGCCCTGGTCGCCAGCGAACCGATCACGATCGTGCTCAGCGAGAAAGGCTGGGTGCGCGCGGCCAAGGGACACGACGTGGACGCGCCCGGGCTGAACTATCGCGAGGGCGACGCGTATCTGGCCGCGGCGAAGGGGCGCACGACCCAGCAGGTGGCCTTCGTCGACTCGACCGGCCGCAGCTATTCGCTGCCGGCCCACGCGCTGCCGTCGGCGCGCGGCAACGGCGAGCCGGTCACCGGCCGCTTCAGCCTGCCGACCGGCGCCCGCATCGACACGATCGCGGTCGCCGATGCCGGCACGCGCCTGGTCATGGCCTCCGATGCCGGCTACGGCTTCGTGACGCGGTTCGAAACGCTGCTGGCCAACAAGAAGGCCGGCAAGCAGCTGATGAACATCGACGCCGGCAGCCGCGTGCTGGCACCGCCGCTGGTCGCCGATCCGGCGCGCGACCGCATCGTCGTCGCGACGACCGCCGGCCACGTGCTGATGTTCTCGGTCGCCGACCTGCCCGAGCTCGACAACGGTGGTCGCGGCAACAAGCTGATCGAGATTCCGAAGGCCAAGTTCGCGGCAGGAGAGCGCGTCGCCGGCGTCGCCGTGATCGCCGAGGGCAAGGGCGAGGTGACGCTCTATGCCGGCCAGCGCAAGCTGATCCTCAGATGGGCCGATCTGGTCGAGTACGGCGGCGGCCGCGCCGGGCGCGGCGGCCTGCTGCCGCGCGGATTCCAGCGCGTCGAGCGCATCGAGGCCAGCGGCTGATGCGTCGCGCGCTGCGCTGGACCGGCCGCCTGCTCGCCGCCGCGGCCGTGCTCTCGGGCATCGCTGCGTGCACCGCCTGGATGCTGCTGCGCGGCAGCCTGCCGCAGCTGGACGGCCGCGTCGCCGACGCGGCGCTGCGGTCGGCGGCGACGGTCGAGCGCGACGCGGCCGGTTCGGTCACGGTCCGAGCCGCCGATCGCGGCGACCTCGCCTGGACGATCGGCTACGTGCACGCGCAGGAACGCTGCTTCGAGATGGACCTGATGCGCCGCAGCGCCGCCGGCGAGCTGGCCGAACTGTTCGGCGAGGCCGCTGTTCCGCTCGACCGCGACGTACGCGTGCATCGCATGCGCGCGCGTCTGGTAGCGGCGCTGGAGCGGCTGCCGGCCGATCAGAAGGATCAGCTCGACCGCTATCGCGACGGCGTCAACGCCGGCATGCAGGCGCTGCGCGTACGGCCTTTCCCCTATTTGCTGACCGGCACTGCGCCGGCGCCGTGGCGCAGCGAGGACAGCCTGCTGGTCGTCGCGGCGATGTTCTTCGACCTGCAGGATGCCGGCAACGTCCGTGAGCTGGGGCTTTCGCGCCTGCATGCCGCGCTGTCGGAACCGGCCTACCGCTTCGTGGCCGCCTCCGGCGGCGGATGGGACGCACCGCTGGCTGGTCCGGCGCTGCGCTGGCCGGCGCTGCCGACGCCGGCCGAGCTCGATCTGCGCGCGCTCGCGCCGACCGTGCCTGCAGCCAGCACGCCGTCGCAAGACACGCCCGGCAGCAATGCCTTCGCGGTATCGGGCGCACTGGCCGGCGGTCCGGCCCTGATCGCCAACGACATGCATCTGGGCCTGCGCGTGCCGAACATCTGGTTCCGCGCGCGTTTCGTCTACCCCGATCCGCGCCGCGTCGGACGCGACGTCGACGTCAGCGGCGTCTCGCTACCCGGCGTGCCGGCGATCGTCGCCGGCAGCAACGGCCGCGTCGCCTGGGGCTTCACCAACAGCTACGGCGATTTCGCCGACTGGGTCCGCGTCGCGATCGACGAGGGCGATCCCGGCCGCTATCGCAGCGCCGGCGGCTGGACGCCGCTGGCGACGGTGCGCGAGACGATCGCCGTGCACGGCGGCGCCGACGTCGCGCTCGAGATACGCGAGACCGCCTGGGGACCGCTGCTGGCGAGCGACGTCGACGGCATGCCGCTGGCACTGGCCTGGGCGGCGCATCGGCCCGGCGCGATCGACCTGGGCCTGCTCGCGCTCGATACCGCCGAGACGGTCGACGAGGCGGTCGCGATCGCGCAGACCAGCGGCATTCCGGCGCAGAACTTCATCGTCGGCGATCGCGCCGGCCACATCGCCTGGACGATCGCAGGGCGCATACCCAAACGCAGCGGTGGCTACGACGCGAGCCTGCCGTCCGACTGGAGCCTGCCCGGCGTCGGCTGGGACGGCTGGATCGAGGCCGCGCAGCATCCGCTGATCGCCGATCCCCCGTGGCAGCGCATCTGGAGCGGCAACCAGCGCATGGTCGAATCGCCTTGGCTCGATGTGCTCGGCGACGGCGGCTACGACCTCGGCGTCCGCGCGATGCGCATCCGCGACGATCTGCAGGCGCGCGATCGTTTCTCGCCGCACGACATGCTGGCGGTCCAGCTCGACGACCAGGCGACCCTGCTCAAACCGTGGAAGGAGGCGCTGACGCGCCAGCTCGACGCGATGGCGACCGGACCGGATCGCGACGCGCTGCGCGCAGCACTCGCCGACTGGACCGGCAAGGCCGGCGCCGACTCGGTCGGCTACCGCGTCGTGCGCACCTGGCGCGAGGAAGTCGTCGAAACCGTCCGCGGCGGCATCGAGGCCGCCGTCAAAACGCGTTTCCCGGACTTCACGATGCCGCGGCTGAACCAGTTCGAGCACGCGGTATCGGCGCTGCTGCTGTTCCGGCCGGCGCATCTGCTGCCGCCCGGCCACGCGAGCTGGGACGCCCTGCTCGGCGACGCCGCGCTGCGCGTCGCGACTCGCCTCGGGGCCGAGCCCGGCGGCATCGCCGCGCGGACCTGGGGCGAGCGCAACACGACGCGGATCCGCCATCCGTTATCGCGCGCGCTGCCGGCATTCCTCGGCCGCTGGCTCGACATGCCGGCACAGGCCCTGCCCGGCGACAGCCACATGCCGCGCGTGCAGGGCCGCAATTTCGGCGCGTCCGAGCGCTTCGCGGTCTCGCCGGGCGCCGAGCAGGACGGCTATCTGCATATGCCGGGCGGCCAGAGCGGCCATCCGCTGTCGCCGTTCTACGGTGCCGGGCACGCCGACTGGGCGCGCGGCACGCCGACACCGTTCCTGCCGGGACCGGCGCGACATCGGCTGAAATTCGAGCCGGCCGCGCGCTGAGCCGGTTCGGTCGCCGGTCTTGACCGTGACCTTCTCGGGCCGGCGATCTTCGGAGAAACTCGAGCGGAAGAATCTGAGAGAGCAGGAACTTTCGCTCGCCTGGCGAACCGGTGACCTCGGTGGCCGGCCGTCCCCGGTGACCGCACGTCGAGCTGTCACTTGCGCGTCGTCGACCACGTCTCCCGGACATTTCTCTCGGAGAACATCCGCAAGAACTGTCTGCGCCGACGTGCCCTGCGTGCCTCGGTCGTCCAGGCAGGTTGGCCCCGAGCACTGCGCTCGGACGGCGGGCAGCGAATCGGGCCTCTGACCTGCGATGCTCGGCTCGCTTCAGCGCATCCACGTCAAAGGCTGAAGGCCACAGCGGAGCGAAAGCCGGAGCAGTCGACGCGAACGACGTCGGCTGCAGGCGATTCCCGCAGACCGGTGAAGAGTCAAAAAAAACGCCCGGCCGGAGCCGGGCGTTCGGAGGTTCAACGGGGTCGAACGCCCCGGCGTTCGATCACGGTGCGTTGTTGCCGAACGAGGCCTTCGGACGCGCGGCGGCCGGCGCGAGCACGCCGCTTGCGCTGACGGTCTGCGGGCTGCCGCGCTCGGCGATGTGCAGCTCGGCGGCATTCTCGTTCGGCGCCTGGTTGGCGACGAACGAGAACCGGAACATCGTGCCCCAGTTCAGCGGATTGGTCTTGTTCGGCGTCGCCCAGAGCACGCTGCCGTTGTAGACCGCACCACCCCAGTCGTTGGCCGAGTCGGCGTCACCGTCACTGAAGCGGATGTTGGTGATCGTCGCACTGCCGACCGGCACGCTGAAGCTGTCGTAGCCCATGTTGTTGAGCACGCGCAGGTTCGGCTCGCTGCCTTCGGTCTTGGCACGCGCGAAGTCGAGGTTCATGACCGCGTAGTCGTAGCGCCACTGACCGCCGCCCAGATCGGTGACCTTGACCGCGACCTTGGTATTGCCCTCGGTGCTGCTCAGCGCGACCGAACGCGCATTGGCACCCGGCGTGCTCGGGTCGACCCAGCGGTCGATCGCCGGACCGAGCCGGTACTGGTCGTTGCCGCCGATGCTCCAGGTGCTGGAGTTGCGCGTGAACGTGACGCGCTTGGACGCCATCGAGTTGTAGATGTTGACGTCCTGGCGCGCCAGGTACCACGACTCGAACAGATACGTGGCGCCGGCATGGGCCGGGCCGCTGAACTGCGACTCGAGCGTGACCATGCGCTGATCGAAGTTGCCGTTGCCGGAACCGTTCGGCGAGCCGTCGCAGTTGGTGTCGTAGATCGATCCGCAGCGTCCCCACTGGTTGGTCGCCGGAATGATCTCCGAACGCGGACCGAGATCGCTGTTGCTGTCGTTGTTGCCGGTACCGTAGGTGTCCGAGCAGCCGCGGCCGAGCACCTGGCTCGTGCCCGGATGGTCGAGGCAGCCGGTGTTGGTGGTCAGGAACGCGTGCTTGACGCCGGAACGGCCGATCTGGTCGATCGAACCGTCGGCGTTGAGGCGATACAGGTTCCAGATCAGGAACGGGTGCTGGTCGTTGCCGTACGGCTGATGGTTGCCGGTGAACTTCTGCCACCACGGGATATCGGCCGCGTACAGCGCGCTGCTGGTGCCGAGCGGATCGTTTGGAATCGTCACCTGCTGTGTGCCGTTGTTGACGTTGTTGCGCAGTGTCGAGGACGGCGTGAACACGACGCGGCCGCTGCCGCCTTCGCCGGTGCAGCCGTCGCAGCGGCTGTACTGGGCACTGAAGGTCTGCATGAACAGGTCGGCCTGATAGACCGCGCCGCCGGCGCCCGGTACCGGTGTGCCATGCCACTTGTACCCGCCGCTGGGCTCCTGCGGATTGGCGCCCTGACGCAGCACGTCGGTCGTCATCTGCATGTCGGCGATCGCCCAGTTGGCGACCTCCGGATGACCGAGACGCTCGGCCAGCTCCGGCGAGACGCGAAGATCCATCGTACGCACGGCCAGACGCTGATTGCCGTCGATCAGCTCGTACATCAGCCGGTCGATGTAGAACCAGGCCTTGCCGTCGCCGCCGACGATGTCGAGGATCAGCTCGTCGCCGGCGCGCGGGCTCAGGCGGAACTCGCTGAGGTCGATTCGACCGGCCGGTGATTCGATCACGTAGCCGCCGCGCGCCTGCAGCGAGCCGCCGATGAAATCGTGCAGATTGCTGTTGCGCACGTCGAACTCGAGGCTGCCGGTCTGGCGCAGATCGAACATCTCGTGCTCGCGCCAGCTCAGCTGCGCGTGCTTGCCGTTGGCCTGACCGATGACCAGACCGATGTCTTCGGCCAGTTCGCGGTTCCAGCGCACGCCGACCGTGCCGCCCCAGGCCGACCAGTGCTCGGAAGCACCCGGCTTGTCGTTGCGGCCGATGTCAGCCGCCGACGCCTGGCCGACGCCGACTGCGCCGCACAGGGCGATCGCCACGGCGACCGCGAGAGATTTGCCAACCAATCCGACAATAGTGTTCATAACGCCCCTAGTCAGTTGTACATCATGAGAAAGGGCAAGGCCGCTTCCGGCAGCCTCGCCCGAACTTCGCTAATCGTCGCGACCGAAAAATGTCCTCAGGGCGAGACGCCGTTGATCGGCCCCTCGTTGCCGCTGACGTGAATGTAATCGGACCAGTCGCCGAACGGCACCAGCATCGGACCGGTGTTCTTGCAGATCATCGAATCCTGCGGGATGCAGCTCGCTCCGCTGCAGCCCGGAGGCCAGTCGTTGGCGGTGCTGTCGCGGACCGCGACGCGGTAGTACAGCGCGACGCGCGTATTGGCGATCGACTCGTTGTTGACGAGGTTGTTCTCGTGCATCTGGCAGTCGAACAGATTGTTGCTCTGGCTGTCGCCGTACTCGTTGGTCTTCTGCATCGTCGCCATGAAGTCGACTGGATGATAGCCGCGACCGGAATCGTTGGCCGGTACGGCATAGTCGCCGGCACCCGGGACCAGACGATAGCCTCGACCCGAGGCGGGATTGCGCACCTCCCAAGTCCGCGCGCCGCCGTTGGCGCCGCCGGTCAGATTGCGCAGTGCCGAGAATTCATTGGTTTTGTCACTGCCGTTCTCGCTGACGACCTGATTGCCGGCATTGTCGATGTCGAACTCCATGCGCCAGTAGTTGTGGTGCCAGTGCGTCACACCGTTGAACGTGCCGTTCCGGTTGCCGAAGCCGAAGTACGGCTGAATGCGACCGTCCTTGAAGAACGTCCAGCGCGAGCTGTACATGTACCAGTCCGCGATGTACTGAGCCGATATGCGAACCTCGTCTCCCAGGTCTTCGATCGCAACACCGGTGAAGCAGCTCGAGCCACTCGGAATGGTCTGGCCGTACGGACAAGTTCCGTAGAAAGACGTCGGCGCCAGCGACACGTCGCAGACGTTCAGCGAGAGCTGGCCGAAAGGCGCGACGCCCAACTGATTCTGGACCGAGTTGTTGGCCAGTATTCTCGCAGGCTCATCCTTCCAGTCGCGATAGCAGTCGCCGCCCTGGCCGCCCTTGTACTCGGCGAACAACAGCGGCGCATGCGCTCGGCGCATGACCAGGCGTCCGTTGTAGTGAATATCGCGCAACTCCAGACCCGAACCCTGCGGCCCGACGCTCTGATTGACCGGAACCCAGCACATCTCCCAGACCGGATCGGTCGCGGGCCAGCTCAGCTTGGTCTCGTTGGCACCGGAACACGTCGGCGAATCGGCATGTGCGTTGAACCCGAATCCAAGGCCGACGAGCACCAGCCCTGCATACAAGCGAGGCATCGATTTCATAGCTGCTTACCTAGTCTTTTTTGGGGAGTGTCGGCCATGGGATCGCCGGCGGGTTTGTAGTACGGATAGACGACGCGGTCGCGCATCAGATCGACCATTGCATGCGCCACCTCGGTGTAGCCCCCGTCCTTGGACACGATCGCTCTCACGCAGCGCGATCCTTCGCCGCAGTAGCGATCGTTCTTGCTGCGATAGACGAAGCCGCCGGCCCAGAACGTGATGTCGCCGGGCTGATTGACGGCGGCGGCCAGATCCGGATAGCCACGCACCAGGGCCTCGACGCGCGCTCTCTCCTCGGGGGCCAGGCTGACCGATTCGTTGGGGCGGTGTTCGGATACGAGCAGCTTGCCGTCCGTATCGAAAACGCGGAACACCGCGGTGCCCTGTTCGTAGTCCCAGCCGTACTCGACGTCGCGGTAGACGTCCTTGCCGTCGACGAGGAAGCGGTCCTGATAGCGTCGCGTCACGACGACGCCGTGGAGGCGCCCGGAGGCATCGACAGCACTCGCGGTCAGCCCGGTCTGGGATTTGTAGCCGGCGAGCCGATCGCTGTCGCTCAGGGTGGCGATACCGGAACAGGCCGCCAGCGCGAGCGCGGCGGCAGATACGGCCAGGGGGCGTATGGTCATGACGGAACTCAGCGGGCCTGTACGGAAATCGTCTGGATGTCTTCCGGCGGCGACTTCCCGTAGGCCGGATTGTTCCACAGCGAATACATATACTCGCCGCGGCTCTGCGACTGCGGACCCGAGTCGTAGGGACGTCCGGGTCCACCCGAGCACAGCGTGTTCTCAGCCGGAAATCCGTGCTCGACCGCCTCGTCGCGCAGGAACTCGATGTAGTCCTTGCTCGAGATCTGATACTTCAGCGAGACGCGCACGCTGATCGGCGCCTGCGTACCGGCCGGTATCGTGAAGGTGTACGGCGTGCGATCGCGGTTGACCAGCACGCCGGAACCCGGCGAGGTTTCCGGATAGGTATAGCCGACCGGCCGCGTCTCGTAGCCGTTCGGATCGGCTTCGGTCTTCGGCCGGAAGCCGAGCGGCGGAATGCGATTGTCCTTGGCGACGCAGTTGTTCAGCACGAAGTGGAACAGCTTGCGGCCGCCCTCCTCGGTCTTGCACGTGCCGGAGCCGGTGTCCCAGATACCCTGCAGCGCTTCGTAAACCTTGGCCTGGGCGTCCTGGGTCAGCACGCCGGTGGACGCGTTGTATGCGGCGCTTTCGGCGACGACATTGGCGTTGCCGTCGCGGATCTGGACATTGATCCACATGCGCCGCCCTTCGGCATATCCGGTCGGCAGCTTGTGCCCGCTCAGATTGACGATGTCGACGTTCGCACTGATCGAGCCTGCGCTGCTCGGCGACGGCGCGGCGTACGCGGTCACGTTCGTCGACACCTGAGCGCTGGACTGCAGCATCTGGCGCGCAGCCGTCACGGTGCGGTCGTAATCGCCGTCGCGGTCGATGCCGCCCGATCCGCCGTACTGTCCCTTGATGATGGCCGGCACCCAGGTATTGCCGCCGACGAACTCGTGCTTGGGCAGGTTGCCGCTGCGCGAGCCGGCCGGATTCTGCTGGCAGGCGCGTGCATTGGGATCTTCGGCGTCGGGCATGTGGCACTGCTGACACTGCTCGGCGCGCGCGACCGCCGGTGTACCGGACGGCGCCTCGCTCAGGCCGTCGCGGAAGATCGCGTCACCGAACAGGCTCTGCTTCCATTCGTTGTAGGTGCGCTCGATCGGGAACGGGATGCCGGTATTGGTACCGTCGTTCAGATGCAGCGTCTGCGCATACGTGCCGGCGTCGGTCTGCGGCGAGGTGACGTTGTGGCAGTTGCCGCAGATCGCCGAACTCTCGTGATACGACGAATAGACCCAGCCGTGCGGCGGCGTCAGATGACCGTCCGTGTACTTGTAGGGGCCGCGGCGGCACGGGCCGCCGAAACCGGCGCCGTCCGGCGTCAGGCATTCCAGCGCATCGTCGACCCAGAAGTTGGCATTCTCGAGGAACAGCGGCTGCGACTGCGGCCCCTCCGGCATCATGCGATGGCAGAAATGGCAGTCGACGCCGCCGAAGTCGTTCTGCTTGCCGCCGTCCTTATCGTAGCTGCCCTCGAGCAGGCAACCCAGCGCGCCTTGCGGATTGGGCGCGCCGCCATTGCCGGGCTTGGTCGAGTGGCCGCGCAGCCAGCCACGCGGGGTATGGCAGCGGATGCAGTAGTCGCCGACGCCGGGGATATCGTTGTTGGCGACGTCGAGCGCGGCCCAGAACAACGGATCGCGGGCGGCATTGGCCATCATCGATCCGCCCCAGGTGCTGTGGGGCATGAAGGCCGAATCGGTGGCCGAGAAACCGCGATGGCAGGAGCGACATCCGGAATCGTCTTCCAGATCCGAGGCCAGTCCCGGCTGCGTACCGTGCGGCGTGAAATCCAGCGCCGTGACCGAAGCGGTGGCGAAGGACAGGAGAACCAGCATGAGGATGCCGAATGAGCGGAGAGCGCCCTTTCGAATCCGTCGTTCAGCAGACTGCGTTTCGTACAACGTCGAATCCCCCGCCATCTGACCCGACCTCCTGGTCGGGGCATTCCCAAAGATAAGGCGCAGTCCGCTTGCCGCGTATCACCGATGCGACGCCGAGAGGCGCCGGCCGAAGCTTTACGAAGTACGCCGTACGAAGTGCTGCGTCGCAAAACTCCGGCGTTGTGATCGTCCGGTCATAACTTATAACCCTAGCACAGCCGAAAGCACCGCTCCATAGTGCAAACGTCCCGAAAGGAGGCAACCGGGGTGCCGTCTGGGCCCGCCGGCTCGAACGGATCGAATGCTGCTCGATCAGCCGCCCGGGACGAGCATGCGCTCGATGATGTCCAGGTACAGCCCCGGCAGCGCGTCGAGCTCGTCGAGCGCGATCGACTCGTCGACCTTGTGGATGCTCTCGTTGCAAGGGCCGAGCTCGACGACCTCGGCGCCGAGCGGCGCGATGAAGCGGCCGTCGGACGTGCCGCCGCCGGTGCTCGCCTCGGCCTCCAGACCGCAGCGTATGCGGATCGCCTGGCTGACCGCCTCGCGCAGGGCGCCCTCGGCGGTCACGAACGGCTCGCCCGAGCGGTGCCAGGCGAGCTCGACGTTCAGCCCGTGGCGGCGCAGCAGCGATTCGACGCGATCGATCAGGCCGTCCGCGCTGCTGGCGACGCCGAAGCGGAAGTTGAACGTCGCCGTCAGCTCGCCGGGAATCACGTTGTCGGCACCGGTGCCGGCGGCGATGTTCGAGACCTGGAACGAGGTCGGCGGAAACGCGGCGTCGCCTTCGTCCCAGCGGGTCGAGGTCAGTTCGGCCAGTGCCGCGGCGAAGGCATGGATCGGATTGAGCGCTTTTTCCGGATAGGCGACGTGACCCTGGACGCCGAGCACGCGCAGACGGCCGGTCAGCGAACCGCGGCGGCCGACGCGGATCAGATCGCCGAGCCGCCGGCGCGATGAGGGCTCGCCGACGATGCACCAGTCGATGCGCTGACGACGCTCGACGAAGGTCCGCGCGACGCGGCGTACGCCGTCGAGCGCGATACCTTCCTCGTCGGACGTGACCAGCAGGGCCACCGTGCCGGGATGGTCGGGATGCCGCCCGACGAAGCGCTCCAGCGCCACGCACATTGCCGCCACGCTCGACTTCATGTCGGCCGCGCCGCGACCGTACAGCCGGCCGGCGCGGACCGTCGGCGTGAATGGCGGATCGGTCCAGTCTTCCGGCGGTCCGCTCGGGACCACGTCGGTATGGCCCAGCAGTGCCAGCACCGGTCCGCCCTGCCCGTGCGTCGCCCACAGATTGTCGACCTGACCGTAACCAAGCCGCTCGCAGGCGAAGCCGCATCGGTCCAGGCGTGCGGCGAGCAGATCCTGGCAGCCGGCATCGTCCGGCGTCACCGATACGCGCTCGATCAGCGCGCATGCCAGGTCGAAGACCGCGCTCACTTCGCGAACAGGCGCTTGAACAGGGCGTCGCTGAAGCCGAGGCTGACCGAGCCGTCGGTGCCGACCACGACCGGCCGGCGCACCAGCGCCGGATACTCACGGATCAGCAGCGTCCATTCGGCATCGCTGCCGGGCTGTTTGCGGCCCTCCGCCAGGTTGCGCCAGGTCATGCCGGTGCGGTTGACGAGCTTCTCGAATCCGCCGACCGCGGCAGCCCACTGCTTGAGCGTGGCCGGCGCCACCGGCTGGTCACGGTAGTCGACGAACGCGTGCTCGACGCCGTGGCGCTGCAGCCACGCCAGCGCCTTCTGGCAGGTCGAGCATCGGGTGAGGCCGTACAGCGTGATCATCTAGTCCCCTCGCAGCAGATCGTTGATCGCGGTCTTGGCACGGGTGCGCTCGTCGACGCGCTTGACGATGACCGCGGCGTACAGGCTGTGGCTGGCGTCGGCCGCCGGCAGCGAGCCGGCCACGACGACGCTGCCGGCCGGGATGCGGCCGTAGCTGACCGAGCCGGACGCGCGATCGTAGATGCGCGTGGACTGGCCGAGGAAGACGCCCATGCCGATCACGCTGCCGCGCTCGACGATCACGCCTTCGACGACCTCGGCTCGGGCGCCGATGAAGCAGTCGTCCTCGACGATCGTCGGCGCGGCCTGCAGCGGCTCGAGCACGCCGCCGATGCCGACGCCGCCGGACAGGTGCACATTGCGTCCGATCTGCGCGCACGAGCCGACCGTGGCCCAGGTGTCGACCATCGTGCCGGCGCCGACGTAGGCGCCGATGTTGACGTAGCTCGGCATCAGCACCACGTCGGACGCGATGTGCGCGCCGCGGCGCACCAGCGAGCCCGGCACGAAGCGCGCGCCGACCTGGCGGAACGCGGCCTCGTCGGCGTCGACGAAGCGCAGCGGCACCTTGTCGAAGCCCGGCATCGCACCGCGGTCGACGGCGGCATTGCGGTTGATCCTGAAATACAGCCGC
>VFQU01001533.1_pt1 | contig 13183 bp, 9 predicted proteins | sample 3512311 | NCBI WGS metagenome assembly VFQU01 (sample SAMN10412377, study PRJNA504923) | tailings metagenome | isolation source: Relicate 3 Philex TSF3 active mining site | place: Philippines: Tuba, Benguet | collected 2017-08-29 | reverse complement strand
TGTCGGCGCCGCTGCTCAGCCTGCTGGTGATCCCGGCGGTGTATCGACTCTGGCTGCAGCGCGGGCTCGCGGGATGATGCCGACCACGGTGCGCAGGCTCGACAGGCATAGAATCGGGACTCGCTCGCTGCCGGCCATGCTCATGCGTACCTGTCTGCAGATCGTCGTCCTCGCGGCGTTCGCCCTGCCCGGGCACGCCTGCGAGCCGAGCGGCGAGCCCTGGTTCGAGCTCGAGGTCGAGGCGGCCGAGTACGCAGGGCCCGACCGCACGCTGCGGGTCGCCTTGCATGACGACGGCTGCGCGGCAATCCGCCGCCCGGCCTTCCATCGTGCGCCCGGCGAGTTCCGACTGACGGTCGACGGCCCGACGCGGCAGCAACTCGCATTGCTCGCCGGCGCACCCGAGCTGCGAGGCTTCGATGCCGCGGCGCTGCACGCCGATCTGGCGCAGCGCCTCGCCACCGACGGCAGGGGCGAAGTGTTCGAAGTCCACGACGCGGCCCTCTACCGGCTGACGCTGCGCGACGCTGCCCGGCCGCTGCGGCTCGAGTCCATCGCCGTCCTCGAGTACGCCGAGCGCTTCCCCGGCGTCGACGGGTTGACGCAGTTCGCCGGCGTGATCGAACTCGCCCACGCGATCGCCGATCACCCGGGCGCGCGGCCGATCGACGCGGCGCGGCAGCCGTGAACGCCGCCCTGCGCCTGGCCTGCTTCGCCTCCGCGCTGGCCGCACCCGGCATCGCCCAGGCCGGGGCGTACGTGTTCGCCGACGCCGGCAACCTCGACCGCGTCGCCCACCCGCAGAACTACGGCGGCGTCGGAGGCCTGCGCCCCGACCTCACCATCTGCATCGACATCAGCGTCAATGGCGCCATCGCCGCGCAGGCCGAGGGCTCGGTGATCAAGGCGGTCGAGACGTTCAACCGGCTGCGCTCGATCGCCGACAACAACCTGGCGTTCAACGCCAACACCGACATCCCCAGTGGCCAGGTCGACTTCGAGTCGACCCTGCTGCACGAGATGGGCCACTGCCAGGGGCTGGCGCATCCCAATCACGCCACCGAGTCGGGACTGGCGGAGCCCGACCGCAACGGCACCAAGAGCACGGTCGGCGCCAACGGCGTGTTCAACCAGGGTGCCGGCGCCGATGGTCGGCACGGTTCCAGCGACGACCTGCGCGGCGACGACGTCAACCTGCACTGGTACGTCCGCAACCAGAACAACCCGGGCGTGCTGCCCGCCGTGGTCGACACCACGACGATGATCCGGGCGCTGACCGCGCTGCCGGCCGGGCACGATTTCGCCGCCAATGCCGACCGCAACGTGATGAACGCGCTGGGCTTTCCGGCGACCGAAGCCGTGATGCAGCAGGGCGCCTCCAGCAACGAGGCGCAGCGCCATTTCCAGCGCGACGACGAAGCCACGCTGCGGCTGGCGCGCGCCGGCGTCGACCGCACTGCCGGCAACGCCGACGATTACCGCTACAACTTGCGCTACGTCGGCCAGCTCGACAACCCGGGCAACGCCGACTGCAACCTGCGCGTGCGCCTGGACAACACCAGCTTCGCCGCGTGCGCGATCAGCGGCAGCACCATCAACGCGACCAACATCCGCATCGTCAGCGCCAATCTCGGCTTCAGCCGCTCGGCCAACTGGTACTTCAGCCCGGGACCGAACACGGTCACCACGGTCACCGGCGACGCGCCCGATCCAAGTCTGGTGGACCAGCCCTACACGGTCAGCGTGACCGTGCGCGAAGCGCCGGGCATCACGATCGCAGGCGAACCGCGCGGCGTGGTCGAAGTGAGCGACGGCGTGGCCGCGCCCAACACCGGCAGCTGCACGATCACTCTGGCCGGCAGCGTCGACGAGACCGGCAGCTGCCAGTTGACCAGCACGGTCGCCGGCATGCACACGCTGCGCGCGCAGTACCTCGGTTTCGGCGGCTGGGATGCCAGTTCGGGAGCGGCGCTGCACGCGGTCAACGTCGCGGGCGCAGCGCCGACCTCCACCAGCATCTCCGGCGACACGCCCGACCCCAGCGTGGTCGGCCAGCCCTACGCGGTCGCCGTGCAGGTGTCGAGCGGCGGCGGCACGCCGACCGGCACGGTGACGATCAGCGACGGCAGCGCGCAGTGCACGACGGCGACGTTGGCCGGCGGCGCCGGAAGCTGCAACCTGACCTCGACCAGTGCCGGCGCGAAGACGCTGACCGCCAGCTATCCGGGCAACGCCAGCTTCCAGGCCAGTTCGGGCACGGCGCCGCACCAGGTGAACGCGGCGGCCACCACCACGTCGATCAGCAGCGACAACCCCGACCCGTCGACCTCGGGCCAGGTCGTCACCGTGGCCTACGGCGTATCGGTGAACAGCCCGGGTGCGGGCACGCCGACCGGCAACGTCACCGTCACCGCCAGCGGCGGCAGCGAGACCTGCAGCGCGCCGCTGGCGACCGGCAGCTGCCAGCTCGCCCTGGTGACGCTCGGCAACCGCACGCTGGCCGCCACCTACGCCGGCAACGCCGACTTCGCCGGCAGCAGCGGCACGACGCCGCACCAGGTGAACGCCGCACCGACCGCGACCGGCATCACCAGCGACACCCCCGACCCGACCGTCGTCGGCCAGCCGTACGCCGTCGCCGTGCAGGTGACCAGCGCCGGCGGCACGCCCACCGGCACCGTCACGGTCAGCGATGGCGCGGCGCAGTGCACGACGCCCGCGCTGTCGGCCGGCAGCGCCAGCTGCAACCTGGCCTCGACCACGCCCGGGGCGAAGACGCTGACCGCGAGTTACGCCGCGCAGGGCGTCTTCGCCGCCAGCCGGGGCACCGCTGCGCACACGGTCGACAAGGCCGGCAGCGCGACCGCGATATCCGGCGCCTCGCCGTCGCCCTCGATCGTCGGCCAGGCGGTGACCGTGAACTACACGGTGCAGGCCGTGGCACCCGGCGCGGGCACGCCGACCGGCAACGTCACCGTCACCGCCAGCGGCGGCAGCGAGACCTGTTCGGCCAGCGTCGCCGCCGGCGGCTGCGCGATCACCCTGCAGACGGCCGGCAGCCGCACCCTCTCCGCCAGCTACGCCGGCGACGTCGCCTTCAACGGCTCGGCCGGCACCCGACCGCAGTCGGTGCTGACGTCCGTGGGCACCCTCTTCCACGACGGCTTCGAGTAGCGCGCCGCGCAATGCAGTGTTGCAGCGCACCGGCTGTCGGCCGGGCGCTGCCGGCGCGACCATGCCTTCGCCCCTGCGGCGCCCCGCAAGCGCGCAGGGATGAACCCGAGGAGACTCCGATGATCGTCGCCCGCCCCGCCCACGCCCGCGGCCATGCCGACCACGGCTGGCTGAAGAGCGCGCACAGCTTCTCCTTCGCCGACTATTTCGACCCCGAGCACGTGCACTTCGGCCCGCTGCGCGTGATCAACGAGGACCGCGTCGTCGCCGGCGCCGGCTTTCCGCGCCACGGCCACCGCGACATGGAGATCGTCAGCTACGTGCTGGCCGGCGCGCTGGCGCACCAGGATTCGATGGGCAACGCGGCGAGCATCGTGCCCGGCGAGGTGCAGCGGATGAGCGCCGGCAGCGGCGTGATGCATTCGGAGTACAACCACGACCGCGCCGGCGAGACCCACTTCCTGCAGATCTGGATCCTGGCCGAGCGCGCCGGCGGCGCACCGTCCTACGAGCAGAAGGCCTTCCCCGACGCCGAGAAGCGCGGCCGGCTGCGGCTGGTGCTCAGCCGCGACGGTGCCGACGGCTCGGTGCGCATCCAGCAGGACGCGCGGATGTACGCCGGGCTGTTCGACGGCGACGAGTCGGCGACGCTGACGCTGGCGCCCGGGCGGCTCGGCTACGTCCACCTCGCCCGCGGTCGCGCCCGCGTCAACGGCCACGACCTCGGTCCCGGCGATGCGCTGAAGTTCAGCGGTGAGCCGGAGGTGCGCATCGAGCGCGGCGAAGGCGCGGAGGTGCTGCTGTTCGACCTGCCGCCGGTGGGGTGATGGCGGTTGCGGCGCCTCGCGGTCCCGCGGTCGCGCCCGGGGACCGCGCCTACGGCGCCGGCAGCGCGCGCAGCAGCGCGGCGAGCGCGTCGTAGTCGTTGTCCAGCGGCTCGGCAGCGGGCCGACGGGCGAGGATCTCGGCCAGCCCCTCGGGAACCGCGAGCGGACGGCCGATCAGCGGTTCGACGATCTCGTCGAACTTGGCCGGGTGCGCGGTGGCCGCGACGATCCACGGCCGGCTGTCGCCGGCCTCGCGATAGCGCTCGACCAGCGCCACGGCGGTCGCGGTGTGCGGGCAGAACGCCTGGCCGTAGCGGTCCTCGCCTGCGCGAATCACGCGCCGGATCTCGTCGTCGCCGATCGAGTGCGCGCTCACTGCGGCGTGCAGCGCGGCGTGGTCCGGGAAGAACTTCCGCAGCCGCTCGAGATTGCTCGGCGCGCCGACGTCCATGGCGTTGGCCAGGGTGGCGATCGCGCGCTGCGGTCGGTACTCGCCGCTGGCGAGGAAGTCGGGCAGCACGCGATTGGCGTTGGTCGCCAGCGCGATGTCGCCGATCGGCAGCCCCAGCGCGCGGGCCCAGATGCAGGCCAGCGCGTTGCCGAGGTTGCCGGTGGGAATCGCGAAGTTGGCCGCCGTGCCCTGCTGCGCGTACCAGCGCAGCGCAGCCGCCGCGTAGTAGCTCATCTGCGGCAGCAGCCGGCCGAGGCTGATCGAATTGGCCGAGGACAGCGGCACCTGGTCGCGCAGACCCGCATCGGCGAAGGCCAGCTTCACCAGCGCCTGGCAGTCGTCGAAGCTGCCGGCGACGCGGAAGGCGTGGATGTTGTCGCCGAAGGCGCCGAGCTGGTGCGCCTGGCGCCTCGACACCCGGCCGTCGGGATACAGCACGACGACGCGGAAGGTCGGGCGCAGGTGGAACGCCGCCGCCACTGCGCTGCCGGTATCGCCGGAGGTGGCCACCAGGATGGTCAGCGGGGGTTCGTCGAACATCCGCGGCGCCGCCAGCGCCGCGGCGAGGAAGCGTGCACCGAAGTCCTTGAAGGCGGCGGTCGGACCGTGGAACAGCTCGAGAACGAACAGCCCGGGGTCGCGCGTATCGACGGTCGGCGCGTTGAGGTAGAGCGCTTCGTCGCAGATGCCGGCGAGGTCGCTCTCCAGCGCATCGCCCTCGAAGAAGGGCTTGAGCAGCCAGTTGGCGACATCGGGCAGCGAGCGCGGCGGCGGCAGCTTGGCGAACGGCGGCGGGAAGGTCTCGGGCACGTACAGCCCGCCGTCCTCGGCGAGGCCGAGTGCGAGCGCTTCGGAGAGGCTGACCGGCGCGGCGCCGCCGCGCGTGCTGACGTACTTCATCGGGCCTCCCTCAGCCGTCCACCCGCGCCGCCGGCGCATCGACCGGCCCGACCAGCACGTCGCTGCCCAAGCCTTCGCGCGCGAAGGCGGCGTGCATCGCGGAGGCGGCCCTGGTGGCCGCGTCCGCGCCCCAGCACCAGGCGAACACGCTCGGCCCGGCACCGGAGATGCTAGCGCCTAGCGCTCCCGCATCCAATGCCGCCCGCTTGACCGCGGCGAAGCCCGGGACCAGCGGCGCGCGGCGCGGCTCGACCAGCACGTCGTCGAGGCCGGCGCGGATCAGTGCGGCATCGGCACGCTGGCAGCCGGTGAGCAGCAGGGCGAGATGGCCGCTCTGGGCGACGAACTCGGGCAGCGCGTAGTGTCCGGCCAGCGCCGCGCGCGCCGCCCGCGTCTCCACCACGCAGTGCGGGTGGACCAGCGCGCAGTGCAGCTCCGCAGGCACCGAAAGCCGGATCGGCGGCGCGCCGTGCGCGGCCAGCACGAGCCCGCCGAGCAGCATCGGCGCGACGTTGTCGCCGTGCCGGCTGCCGCTGGCCACGGCCTCGCCGTCGAGCGCGGCCTCGTACAGGTCGGCCAGCGGCAGCGGCGCGTCGAGCAGCGCGTTCGCCGCGACCAGCGCGGCCACCGCGGAAGCCGCCGAGCCGCCCATGCCCGAGCCGAACGGGATGCCCTTGTCGATCTCGATCTCGAAGCCGCAGGCGATCGGATGGCGCGCGCGCAGCGCCAGCAGCGCCGCACCCGCGGTGTTCTCGGCCGCGCCCAGGGGCAATGGGCGCTCGCTGCCGCGGATCGCCGCGATGCGCACCTCGGGCGCGTCGATCGCACGCACCGTCACCCGGTCGCCGACGCCCTCGAGCGCATGGCCGAGGATGTCGAAGCCGACGCCGACGTTGCCGACGCTGGCCGGCGCGAACGCCGTCGCTTCGCGGCGCGTCGCGCCGATCACAGCCGCGCGCCGAGCGCGGCGGCGACGCGCAGCAGGTCGGCGAACACGCCGGCGGCGGTGACGTCCGGCCCGGCGCCAGGGCCCTGCACGACCAGCGGATTCCTGGCGTAGCGCGCGGTGGTGAACTGCACGACGTTGTCGGTGGGCTTGAGATGGGCGAAGGCGTGGTCGGGCGGCAGCTCGACCAGGCCGACGCTGGCGCCGGACTCGTCGAGCCGGGCGACGAAGCGCAGCACGCGGCCGCGCGCCTTGGCCGCGTTGATGCGCTCGGCCAGCGGCGCGTCGAGTTCGCCGGCGCGGGCGAGGAACTCCTCGCGGCCGAGCGCGGCGAGCGGCGCCGGCACCAGGCCTTCCAGCTCGACGTCGCCGAGCTCGATGCGGCGGCCCGCCTCGCGGGCGAGGATCACCAGCTTGCGCGCCACGTCCATGCCGGACAGATCGTCGCGCGGATCGGGCTCGGTGTAGCCGGCGGCCCGTGCCTCCAGCACCAGCTGCGAGAACGGCTTGCTGCCGTCGAAGTGGTTGAACAGGTAGCTCAGCGTGCCGGAGAAGATGCCTTCGACGGCGATCAGCGCGTCGCCGGTGTCGAGCAGGTCGCGCAACGTCGAGATCACCGGCAGGCCGGCGCCGACCGTGGCCTCGTAGCGCCAGTGACCGCGCGCGGCGGCGGCGCGGATGGCGTCGTACTGCGCCAGCGGCGCGCTACCGGCCTGCTTGTTCGGGGTGACGATGTGGATGCCGGCGGCCAGCCACTCGGCGTAGTGGGCGGCCACCGCGGCGCTGGCGCTGCAGTCGATGATCATCGCGTGCGGAAGGTGCGGCGCGCGGATGTGCTGGGCGAAGGCGGCGAGGTCGAGCGGCTGGCCGGCCTCGAGGTATTCGCTGCGCCAGTGCGGCCAGTCCATGCGGCGGTCGGCCAGCGCCATGCGGTTGGAGCCGGCGATGCCGCGCAGGCGCAGGTCGAGCTGGTGGCCGACGCGCAGGCGCTCGGCGGCGGCGGCGAGCTGGTCGAGCAGCACCGCGCCGACCTGGCCCGGGCCGATCAGCCCGATCGACAGCGTCTGCGGCGACAGCCAGAAGCCGGCGTGCACGGCGCGCAACGCGCGCGTGGCGTCGGCGGCGCCGATCGCCACCGAGATGTTGCGCTCGCTGCCGCCCTGGGCGATGGCGCGCACGTTGACCTCGGCGCGGGCCAGCCCGGTGAACAGCTGCGCCGCCACGCCCGGATGCCCGGCCATGCCGTCGCCGACCGCGGCCAGCACGGCGACGTCGCCCTCGGCCTCGATCGACTGCAGCAGGCCCGAGCCCAGCTCGCGGGCGAAGGCATCGCGCAGCACGCGCACCGCGCGCGCCGCGTCGGCGCCACGCACCGCGCAGCAGATCGAATGCTCGGAGCTGGCCTGGGCGATCATCACCACCGAGATTCCAGCCTCGCGCAGCGCGCCGAACACGCGCTCGGCGGTGCCGGGCACGCCGATCATGCCGGTGCCCTCGACCTCGACCAGGGCCATGTCCGGCGCGATGGTCAGGCCCTTCACCGGGCGCGACTCGACCTCGTGCTCGGGACCGATGCGGGTGCCCGGCAGGTCGGGCTTGAAGGTGTTGCGCACCCAGACCGGCGTGCCCAGCGCGAGCAGCGGGCTCATCGTGCCCGGATGCACCACCTTGGCGCCGAAGTAGGCCAGCTCGAAGGCCTCGTCGTAGCTCATCCGCGGCAGCAGCACGGCGTCGGGCACCAGGCGCGGATCGGCACTGAGCACGCCGTCGACGTCGGTCCAGATGTGCAGCTCGGCGGCGCCGAACAGGCGCGCGAAGATCGCGCCGGAGTAGTCGCTGCCGTTGCGGCCCAGCGTGGTCGGCCGGCCGTCCTCGGTGCGGGCGATGTAGCCGGTCACGATGATCCGCCGCGCGGGATGCGCGGCGCGCCAGGCGGCGAGGTTGCGCGCGCTCAGGTCCCAGTCGACCACCGCGCCGAGCGTGCTGGTCTCGACCACCAGCACCTCGCGGGCGTCGAGCCAGGTGGCGTCCTCGCCGCGCGCGCGCAGCACGGCGGCCAGCAGCTGCGCCGACCAGACTTCGCCGAGGCCCTGCACGTAGTCGAGCAGATCGCCAGCCGGATGGCCCAGCAGCCTGGCGGCGCGCAGCAGGGCGTCGAGGTCCTGCCAGTCGCGGGTCAGCGGTTCCAGCGTCGCGTCGGCGCCCGCGCCGAGCAGCGCCTGCGCCGCCTTGCGATGGCGCAGCACCAGCGCTTCGCGCGCCGCGTCGGCGGCGGCCGCATCGCGGCTGGCCGCCTGCACCAGCCCGATCAGCGCGTCGGTGACGCCCTGCATCGCCGACACCACCGTGACCTGCACGGCCTCCGGGCGGGCGACGAGCAGGTCGGCGACGTGGGCGATGCGCGCGGCATCGGCCAGGCTGGAACCACCGAACTTGTGGGCGACGGGCTGGGGGTTCGACACGGGCGCTACCGAAACGCGGGCGGGTCCGCGAGTGTGCCTGAATTGCGGCGGTGCAGCATGGGGGTGGGGTAAGCTGGGGTGGGGCGAGTTCCAGTGGCCAGTTCCAGTGGCCGGCAGGAGCGCAGGGTGGGAATCGCTCCCGAGAGATGGGAAGCCCCGGCGCGTGAGCTCGCCGTCGCAGGCCAGATCGCCGAGCCCCGACTGGCCACTGGAACTGGCCAATGGAACTCGCTTCGACTGCTGGCAACTCGAACTGGCAACTGGAACTAGTCTGGACATGGACAGCCTGCTCTCCGCCCTGCTGCTCGGCCTGATCGAGGGCGTCACCGAGTTCCTGCCGATCTCCAGCACCGGGCACCTGCTGATCGCCCAGCACTGGCTCGGGCCGCGCTCGGACCTGTTCAACATCGCCATCCAGTCGGGGGCGATCGTCGCCATCGTGCTGGTCTACCGGCAGCGGCTGTGGGCCCTGGCGCACGGCTTCCTGCGCGACCCCGGGCAGCGCGACTACGGGCTCAAGCTGGCGGTCGCCTTCGGCATCACCGGGGTGCTCGGCCTCGCCGCCAGCAAGGCCGGCGTGCGTCTGCCGGAGACGGTGACGCCGGTGGCCTGGGCGCTGCTGCTCGGCGGCATCTGGATCCTCGTCGCCGAGCGTCTGGCCGCCCGCCTGCCCGACGCGACGCGCATCACCTGGACCGTGGCCATCCTGGTCGGCATCGCCCAAGTGGTCGCGGGCATCTTTCCGGGCACCTCGCGTTCGGCGGCGGCGATCTTCGTGGCCATGCTGGCCGGCTGCTCGAACCGCCCGGCCGCCACCGAGTTCGCCTTCCTGGTCGGCGTGCCGACCATGTTCGCCGCGACCGGCTACGCGCTGATCCGCGACGGCACACAGGGCGGCGAAGCCTGGGGCGAGCTCGCCGTCGCCTTCATCGCCGCCACCCTGGCCGGCTTCGCCGCGGTGCGCTGGCTGCTCGGCTACATCAAGTCGCACCGCTACACCGGCTTCGCGATCTACCGCATCGCGCTGGGCATCGCGCTGCTGCTCGGCCTCCCGGCGGGGGCGTAGGGCGGGACTCGGCCCGCCGATCGAAGGTTGCGGCAACGCTCGACGCTCGAGCGAACCCGCGGCGGGTCGAGACCCGCCCTACCCCGCGTGGCGAACCGGTGTGGTCACCCGCCCGACCCGCTGCGGCACGCGCGTCAGCGCACCTCCGGATTCAGGCTGTAGGTGCCGAACAGGGTCGCCTCGGCCAGCACGTGCGGGTGCAGGGCGCGCAGGACGTCGGCCATGCGGAAGCGCCAGGGCAGCTCGAGGCGGTCGGTGTCGAGCGCGAACAGGCGAAAGAAGTAGCGGTGGCGCAGGAGGTCGTTGAACGGCGGGCAGGGCCCGTCGTAGCCGGCGTAGTCACCGGACATCTCCGGGTCGCCGGCGAACCAGCCGGTGTAGTCGTTGATGCCCTGGCGGCTGCCGGCGGGGCCGGGCGGATTCCGGCGGCCGCGGGCGACGACGCCGTCGGCGCAGCTGCCGGCGGCGATCTCGCGGCATTCGGCAGGGAGGTCGACCAGCAGCCAGTGGCAGAAGTCGACCCGCGGCAGGTCGAGCGGCACGCTGCGGCCGGGCTGGTTGACGTCGTCGCCGCGCGAAGGCACGTCGGGATCGACGCAGATCAAGGCGAAGCTCTGCGTCGCCGCGGGAACGTCGTCCCAGGCCAGATGCGGATTGCGGTTCGCGGACAGCACGCAAGGCTCGCCGGCGTCGCCGCAACGGCCGAAGGCGAACTCCGCGGGAATCGCTGAACCCGGGGCGAAGCTCTGGCTGGTCAGGCGCATGGGGGCGGCTCCGGCAAGGGCGGGAGTCCCGAGGGTAGGCGCTTGCGCCGCGCTTGTTCAAGGGCGGCGGCGCCAGGCAGGCCTTCGCTGGCCGCAAGCCCGGGAATCTCGCGGATCTGGCCGGCCGGCGGCGCGCGACCCGCGGTTCGATCGCCCCGGCGACCGAACCGCGCAGTCGCGTCGGGACCCGCGCCGGGCGCAGTGCCGACCGGCAGGTCCCGGGGGACGGGTTCAGCCCGTCAGGTCAGTCGGCCGGGTAGCCCAGCCGCTGCGCCAGCGGCGCCAGCCTGGCGAACGCGTCGCCGAATACGTCGCGATAGGCGCGCCAACGGCCCGGCGGCAGCGCGGTCGGCAGGCCGCCCATGCCGACGCGGGCTCGGGCCGGGGCCAGCGCGTCGGGCAGCGAGGGCAGCGCGAGCGCGGCGCGCAGCTCCTCGGCCAGCGCGGCGGGCGCGTCGACCAGATCGCGGTCGCGGATCAGCTTCACCCGCGGGTCGGCGGACTCGACGCGCTCGGCCAGCGGCGCCAGCGCGCCGGCCAGCCAGTCGGCGGCGGCCTCGGCACCGGGGAAGCGCACCGGCCACGGGCTGGCGTAGGCCAGCCAGTTGAGCAGCAGGTCGCGCGGGTCGGCGATGACCGCCAGCAGCAGCGCATCCGGCATGGCGACGGTGAGCGCCGGCTCCCAGTGCGGCAGCCAGTCGACGCAGTGGGCGGGGTCGATGCCGCGCTCGGCGATCTTCGCGCGCCAGGTGGCGCTGTCGGTCGGCGCGGCGGCGGCGATCAGCGGGTCGAGGCCATCGGCGCGCGCCTGCGCGCCGAAGCGGTCGTCGAGCACCTTGACCTCGGGCAGCGAGGCCAGCAGCGCCAGCGCCTCGCGCGGTCGCCCGCCCGGCGGCGCCCACAGCAGGTAGGGCGCCGGGCCCTCCTCGCTCGATGGCTGCGCATCGGCGGGCACGGGGCGCGGCGCCGGCAGCGCTTCTCCGCCGTCGACCAGCGACCAGGCCGCCTGCCAGGCGGCAATCGCCTCGCTGCCGCGGCCGAGCGCGTCGAGCGCCTGTCCGCGCCAGAACGCCAGCGCGCGCTGCCAGGCCGGCTCGGCGCTGGCGCCGGCCATGCCGTCGAGGCGCAGCAGCGCGGCCGCCGGATCGCTGCGCAGCTCATGGCGCAGCAGGATGGCCTCGGCGTCCGGGTGGCCGGGCGAGCGCGCCAGGACCGCGCGGGCGTTGGCCTCGGCGGCCGCGTAGTCGCCGGAAGCCTCGTCGACGGCGGCCTGCGTGGACTGGCCGAGATCGCTGTCCGGCTGCGCCTCGCGCCAGCGCGCCAGCACCGCGCCGACCTCGGCCGGCTCGCCACCGGTGGCCTGCAGGCGGCGCTGCCAGAGCAGCTCCTCGGCGGGGAAACGCTCGAGCGCGGCGTCGACCATCGCCACCGCGGCTTCGCGCAGGCCGGACTGGTTGAGGCGCAGCAGCAGGCGATCGAAGTTCTCGGCCTGGAACGGCGGCAGCTGCACCCAGCGGCGGAACAGCGCAAGGCCCCTGGCGTCGTCACCGGCGCGCATCGCCAGCTCGGCGCGCATCGCCAGCGCGCGGCGGTCCTCGGGCTGGCGCTCGAGCAGGGCGTCCAGCTCGGGCCCGATGTCGTCGATGCGACCCTGCTTCTGCAGGCTGTCGATCAGCGCCCAGCGCAGGCCGGCAGTCTGCGGCTGGCCCTCGATGGCGCGGCGCAGCGCGGCCTCGGCGAAGGCGTGGTTGCCGGCGCCGGCATAGGCGAGGCCCAGGCTGGCCAGCACCAGCGGATCGGCGGGCAGCTCCTTGGCCGCGGCGGTGAGCAGGCGGATGGCCGTCGCGTGGTCGTTGCGCGCCACGGCGATGGCGCCTTCCAGCGCAAGCACTTGCGGATGCTCGGGCGCGACCTTCTGGGCGAGGCGCAGCTGGCGCTCGGCCTCGTTGGCCTGGCCGCGACCCAGCGCAAGGTGGCCGGCCATCAGATAGGCGCCCAGCGCATTGGGGTTGCTGGCGACGGCGGCGCCGAGCGCGGCGTCGACCGCGACCGGGTCGTGTCGACCCAGCGCGATCGAGGCGCGGGCGAGCTGGAACTCGGCGCGTTCGGGTGACAGCGCGATTGCGCGCTCGATGGCGGTCTCGGCCTCGGTATGGCGGCCGGCCATGTGCAGGGCCAGCGCCAGCACGTGCTGGGCGTCGGCGCTGCGCGGGTCGGCGGCGACCGCCGCCTCCGAGGCGGCCAGCGCCGCGACGGCGTCGCGCCGGGCGAGCGCATCGAGGGCGATGTCGAGCATGGAGTGTCTCTTCGAAAGGCAACTGCCAAGTATACCCGGCCGCGGAAGCCCACTCCGGGCCGGCCGGACGCGAGCGCAGCCCCGGACTCTCGTCGCCCCGGCATCCCGCGCACACGGGCTTTGCCGTCATCCGCACTTCCGGCGGCGCGGCATCGCCGGAGATCTGTGACCCAGTTCGCGGTTCTCTCTTGATTCGGGTTGGCGCGGGAGTTGCTTGCCAACCCTTGCCCACGGCCCGGGACGGCTGTAGCCGCGCGCGATAAATCGACCGCCCCGCGCGCGATAAATCGAGGGTAG
>VFQU01001532.1_pt1 | contig 13184 bp, 10 predicted proteins | sample 3512311 | NCBI WGS metagenome assembly VFQU01 (sample SAMN10412377, study PRJNA504923) | tailings metagenome | isolation source: Relicate 3 Philex TSF3 active mining site | place: Philippines: Tuba, Benguet | collected 2017-08-29 | reverse complement strand
ACACCCATTATGTGCTGGTGGAGCCGGACGAGGCCGAACAGGTGCTGCCGGAGGGGTCGGAAGTGGTGATCCTGAGGCAAGAAGGCAGCGTGTTTCGGGTGATCACAAGGCTCAAGCCGGTGGAGTGATGGTCACCAAGGTCAAGACCAAGCCCGGCGCAGAGATGACCCAGACCGAGCCGGAGCCCATAGCGGCGCCGGACAATTCCGAACCTCCGATGGAGGAGGTTCCGCAAGACCCGATTGACCCGGTGGTGGAGCCGCCGGACGCTACGCAGACACTGGCATTCGACGCCAACCCCGTTCCCGAGGAGACTTTGCCCATGTTCCAGTCCCTGTTCGACATATTGATCGTCATAGCGGTCATTCTGGTGGCTTTGTTCGCCATCGGGCTGATCTTCTCGCGGCTCTATCGCCGCTCGTCCAAGGAGGTGAGCTTTGTGCGCACCGGCTTTGGCGGGCAGAAGGTGATCATGAACGGGGGCGCGCTGGTGTTTCCGGTGCTGCATGAGCAAATCCCGGTCAACATGAATACGCTGCGGCTGGAAGTGCGGCGTGCCGCCGACCAGGCGCTGATCACCAAGGACCGCATGCGCGTCGATGTGCAGGCCGAATTCTATGTGCGGGTGCAGCCGGTGGTGGAATCCATCGCCAATGCGGCGCAGACGCTGGGGCGGCGGACGATGGAGCCGGCGGCGCTGAAGGAACTGGTGGAAGGCAAATTCGTCGATGCGTTGCGCGCGGTGGCGGCGGAAATGGCGATGGAAGAGCTGCATGAGCAGCGCGTCAATTTCGTCCAGAAGGTGCAGGCGGCGGTTTCCGAGGACATTCTCAAAAACGGGCTGGAACTGGAATCGGTGTCGCTGACGGGGCTGGACCAGACCAATCGCGAATTCTTCAACCCCGACAATGCCTTCGACGCCGAGGGCCTGACCAAGCTCACCCAGGCTATCGAAGAGCGGCGCAAGACGCGCAACGATATCGAGCAGGAAACCCAGGTTCTGATCGAGCGCAAGAACCTGGAGGCGGAAGCGCAGAAATACCAGATCGCCCGCGACAAAGAATTTGCCCGGCTGGAGCAGGAGCGCGAAATTCAGGTGCGGCTGGCTGAGCAATCGGCACTGATCAAGCAGCAGCAATCGGAACGCGAGCGCGAGGCGGAGGAAGCCCGGATTTTGGCGGCACAGCAAGTGCGCCAGGCCGATATTGCCGCCGACCAGGTGGTCAAGGAACGCGAGATCGCGACTGCCCTGGCGGTGGAAGCAGCGGCCGTCGAAAAGGCCAAGCAGATCGCGCTGGCCGAACAGGCCCGCGATATTGCCGTGTCGCTGAAAAGCAAGGAAAAATCGCAGGCCGACGCGGCAGCCGACGAGGCGCGGGCAATAGCCGCCAAGGCGGCGGAAGAGGTGAGTACCGCGCGGCAGACGGCAGCGGCCGAGCGCGAAAAGGCGATCCAGCTGATCGAGGCGCGCAAGGCGGCCGAGCAGCAGGCGATTTCCGTGACGGTGGCGGCGGAAGCCGAGAAGGCCGCGGCGACCGACCGGGCGCAGGCTTTGCGTATCGCGGCGGAAGCGGACGCCGAAAAGGCACGGCTCAGCGCCAAGGGCGCGGCGGACGCCGAAAAGCTCAAGGCCGAGGCGCTGGCGGCTACGTATAAGGTGGAGGCCGAGGGCAAGCGCTCGGTGAACGAGGCGAGCAATACGCTGAGCGCCGAGCAGATTGCCATGCAGGTGCGGATCAAGCTGATCGAGGCGCTGCCGCAGATCATCGCTGAAAGCGTCAAGCCCATGCAGAATATCGACGGGATCAAGATCCTGCATGTCGATGGGCTGAACGGCGCGGGCGGCGCGAATGCAGGCGGCGAAGGTGGCAACCCGGCGGGCGGCGGGCTGGCGGATCAGGCGGTCGCGGCGGCTTTGCGCTATCGCAGCCAGGCGCCGCTGATCGATGCGCTGATGAGCGAATTGGGGCTCAATGGCGGGACGCTGGATGGATTGGCGAGTTCGGTGACGCAGGCCAATCCCATCGTGGAGCCGAAGGGGCGGAAGTGAACTCCAGGATGGGCCGCCGCGAGCGGCCCATTTGCTGCCGCGTCGCAAAACGCGTGATAGCTGTTATGAAAACGATTTATTAGACAGATTTTGCCGCAAAGATTAGCTGTCGGACCGTTCGGAGGGGGACGGAAAATGACGACAGCGCGTTTGCCGGTGACCGGACTGCTCGGGACGAACATGTTCTTCCTGGGCATTACCTACGCCGCCACCATGCCCTATGCGTCGCTGGTGGGTGTCGATACGCTGGGCATGTCGCCGGGCTGGTTTGCCACCATCATGGCCGTGGGCTCGATCCTTGGCACATTCGTGTCGCTGGGGCTGGGCTATCTCTCCGACAAGCTGCCGGACCGGCGCTATCTGGCATTGCTGACCGGACTGGCCGGGGTTCTGGCGCATGGCTTGATCTATCTCTGGCCGACACAGGCGGGCTTTGCCATTGCCATGGCGCTGATCATGCCGGTGGCAGGGGCTTGCTACGGCCAATGTTTCGGCTATGTGCGCGTCTATTTCCTGACCCATCACAAGGCGCGGGCCGACTTCATGGTCACGGCCTTGCGGACCGTGTTTACGCTGGCCTGGATCGTGGTGCCGCCGCTAGCCGGATGGATCGCGGCGACATTCAGCATTTTCGACGTCTATCTGGCATCCTCGCTGAGCTATGCGGCCGTGGCGGCTATATTTGCGCTACTGATGCGGGACGGGGCGACGGCCGTGCAGGTAGTGCCGCCGGTGCGGGCGGAGGGAGCGTCGTTTCTCTCGATCTTCGCCCTGCAACCGGGAATTCTGGCCGGTCTCGTCGGGCTCGTAGTGATGACCGGAGCCATGCGGCTGCTGACCCTCACCATTTCACTCTTCATCGTCACCGATCTGGGAGGCTCGCTGACCGATGTCGGTCTTTATGCCGGGATCACGGCGGCGACCGAGGCACCATTCATGCTGGTGCTGGCATGGCTCACCACCAAGGTGACCAAGGAAACGCTGCTGGCGGGCGCGGGCCTGGTCATGGCCGTGTTCATCGGGCTTGCAAGCCTTCTCAGCACTGTCACCGAACTGTTCTGGCTATTGGCGCTCAATGGGCTGGGCACGGCGGCGCTGATGAGCGTCAATATCGCCTATGTGCAGGACGCGATCAAAGGGCGCGTTGGCCTCTCCACGTCGCTGATGGATGTGGTGGCGATTGCCGCAAACCTCTTTGGGGCCGCGTCTTTCGGGGTTCTGGCGGCGGGCGGAGATTATCGGTTTGCGCTGATGATCGCGGCGGGGATTTCTATCCTCGGCGCCGCGATCCTGGCATTGGGCAATCTGGGGCGGCTGGGGCGATTGAGGCCTGCCGCCCCATAAGCGTCATTCGGCGCTGCGGGACTTCTTGTGGTCCTTGGGCTTGACCTGCTTTTTCTTGGGCGGGCGGGCCTCACCTTCGGCTACAGGCTTGGACCATTTCGGCTTACCCTTGTCTTTTGAGACGGGTTTTTCCTTAGCAACAAACGGCTTTACGGCTTTGGCTTCGCGCGGCGGTCTCGGCGTTTCCATGAAGGTTTCGAAGTCGTCTGACTTCGGCTTCGCATAGCGTTCCTTGCGGTCGGCGCGTTCCGGGCGCGGGGCCATCGGATCGTATTTTTCCGGCGGACCGGGCGGGCGGCGCTTGGCTTGCGGGCGTTCGGGACGTTCGCCGGGGCCATCGACGGAGGAAATGTGGACGCCCTTTTCGCCGGTGCCGTTCTTGCCGACCGAGCGCAGGAAGGAATCCACCTTGTCCGCGGCGATCTCAAAAATCGTCTCGGTGTCGAAAATACGAATGGAACCAATGGATTGCTTGGTGACGCCGCCGGCCTTGCAGATGATGGGCAGGAGCCAGCGCGGCTCGGCGCGCTGCTTGCGGCCCACGGTGATCTTGAACCATGAACCGCCGGCAAAGGCTTCGCGATTGCGGGGTGCGCGCTGATCGTCGAGATCGGTGACGGTGACATCTTCGGGCACGGGGCGGGCGGCGAGTTGCAAGCGCAGATAGGCAGCGGCGAGCTGTTCGGGGGCCCATTTGGCTAGCAGACTGTTGACGCTGACCTGCTCATCTTCGGTGATCGTGTCACTGAGGAGTGCATTTGTGAGAATGGACTCGCGATAGCGCGCATCGATGGCCTCGGCAGTCGGCGGCGCGATCATTTCCGCTTCGACCTTGGCGGTGCGCAGAATGGACAAGGCGACGCGCTTGCGATGGGCCGGAGCGATGACGACGCAGGTGCCCTTGCGACCTGCCCGACCGGTGCGGCCGGAGCGATGCAGCAAGGTTTCGGCATTCATGGGCAGATCGGCATGGATGACGAGATCGAGATTGGGCAGGTCGATGCCCCGCGCGGCGACGTCGGTGGCGACACAGATACGGGCACGGCCATCACGCATGGATTGCAGCGCGTTGGTGCGTTCGGCCTGGGTGAGTTCGCCGGAGAGGGTGACGACGTCGAAGCCGCGATTGTGAAGGCGGGCCGAGAGATGTTTTACCGCCTCGCGGGTGGAGGCGAAGACGATGGTATTGGTGCTTTCATACCAGAGCAGCGTGTTGATGACCGCATTTTCGCGCTCGGCGGCGGGCACGGACATGAGCTTATACTCGATGTCGGCGTGTGGCTCGCTGGAACTGGTCGCCGAAATGCGCAGGGCATCGCGCTGAAAGGTTTTTGCCAGTTCGGCAATGGGGCGCGGCACGGTGGCGGAAAAGAGCAGTGTGCGGCGGTCTTCGGGAGCGGCCGCGAGGATGAATTCGAGATCTTCGCGGAAGCCCAGATCGAGCATTTCGTCGGCTTCGTCGAGCACGACGGCGCGCAGTTCGGACATGTCGAGCGCGCCACGGGTGATGTGGTCACGCAGGCGGCCCGGCGTGCCGACGACGATATGGGCGCCGCGTTCGAGGGCGCGACGTTCGGTGCGCTGATCCATGCCGCCGACGCCCTGTGCGGTCTGGGCACCGGTTTCGGCATAGAGCCAGGTCAACTCGCGCTGGACCTGCATGGCCAGTTCGCGCGTCGGGGCGATGACAAGGGCCAGCGGCGCTCCCGGGGGCGGCAGCATTTCGGTGGCGCCGAGAAGCGTCGGGGCAATGGCCATGCCGAAGGCGACGGTCTTGCCGGAGCCGGTCTGGGCCGAGACGAGGAGATCGCGCCCGTCGGCTTCGTCTTCGATGACGGCGGACTGAACGGGGGTGAGCGTTTCGTAGCCCTTGGCCGTGAGGGCGCGGGCGATGGGCGGGGAGATATTTTCAGGCAGGGACATCAATGGCTTTCGCAGGGGCAGCCAAAGAGCGGTCGTTCCCCTGAGCAAGCGGAACATTCCCGTTCGGACGGCTGACAAGAATGGATTCCCGCTTTCGCGGGAATGACGCCGAGACGGAACTATAGTCCTGTTCGCGGCAAGCAAAAAGGCCGCCCGGCGGGCGGCCCCTATTCTTCTCACCATCGGGGAGAAGGTGGCGCGTAGCGCCGGATGAGGGGTGCTCCTGTCGGTGTTGAGATATCCCCCTCACCGACCCGGCTTTGCCGGACCACCTCTCCCCGAGGGGGAGAGGAATAAGGGGGCCACCCGTCGCATGCCTCGGGGCCTTATCACTCGCCGGCTGTCATCCCGGCGCAGGCCGGGATCCATCTTGAGATATCGGGATGGGCCCCGGCTTTCGCCGGGGTGACAATCGAGAGCGTGGAAACGTGGGCCTTAGCCGACGAGTTCTTCGTCCGAGAAGAAGAACTTGATTTCCTGGGCAGCGGTTTCCGGGGCGTCGGAGCCGTGGACCGAGTTTTCGCCAACGGAGAGGGCGAAGAGCTTGCGGATGGTGCCTTCGGCGGCATTGGCCGGGTTGGTGGCGCCCATGATTTCGCGGTTCTTGAGAATGGCGCCTTCGCCTTCGAGAACCTGAACCACGACCGGGGAAGCAATCATCTGCTCGACCAGTTCACCGAAGAAGGGGCGTTCCTTGTGGACGCCATAGAAGCCTTCGGCCTGGGCGCGGGTCATGTGGATCTTCTTGAGAGCGATCGGACGCAGGCCGTTCTCTTCGAACTTGGCGATGATCTGGCCGATAAGGTTACGGCGGACGGCATCGGGCTTGATGATGGAGAAGGTGCGTTCGATCGCCATGGCGGTCAGGTCCTAGTTTTGCTTGGAAAAGGTGGGGCCTTTTAGCGGGAGTGTGTGTAAGGCGCAAGACGGGGTGGTGAGGTTGGCATAATGAGATAGAGCCCCCTCACCCGTCTCGCGCTACGCGCGATCCACCCTCTCCCGCTAGGGGAGAGGGAAGGCCGGAGCGCGTGTGCACCCCCTCCCAGCTTCGCTAGGCCTGTAGGCCAAGCTGCGCTACCTCCCCCGTCGAGGGGGAGGTGAAGTAAGAGTGCGACTAGTCTTCATCTACCCGTGTGGTGTCCTTCGCCATGACCTGACCGTCAGGGGCCAGCAGGGTGACTTCGACATGGGTGACTTCGGGGCCGGCGGCGATGGCTTCTTTTATGTCGTGCTCGACCATTTGCATGGTGCAGACTTCGGCGGTGGAGACGACCTGCATTGTCACGGCCAGCGTACCGTCGGTGATGGCGCCGAGCTGGGCTTCGCCAACTTCCTCGCATGCGCCGCCGTCATAGTCGAACTCGATCAGCACCTGCCTGGAATTGAGCCGGTCGGCGTCGAAGTCGTCGAGCCTTGCATGATCCTGCGCCAAGGCCGGGGCCGCAAGGGCGGCGGTGGCCATCAGGGCGAAGGCGAAGCGAATGGCGGTCATGGAGAGCCTCTCTGGATTGGGGGGCGTTGGGATTCAGTGATAACGGGCTGCAAGGATGCGTGCAAATCGGGCGACAGAGTGACGCGCGGTTGCCTTATCCTCGGGGAGCCCCTAATGCAGCGGCAGATTTTATGCGTCCCCTGCCCCATCGGCGCGTGCGGCGTCGACGCCAGCGGATTGATCGATTGCCATGTTGACCATCAATAATCTCACCTACCGCATTCAGGGCCGCGTGCTGCTGGAAGATGCCAATCTGGTGCTGCCGGATGGGGTAAAAGCGGGCTTTGTGGGCAAGAACGGCACGGGCAAGACCACGCTGTTTCACCTGATCCAGCAGCATATCGGCGCGGATTCGGGCTCCATCGAGGTCAACAAGAAGGCCAAGATCGGCGCGGTGGCGCAGGAAGCGCCGGCGGGCGACGAGACCGTGCTGGACGTGGTGCTGGCGGCCGACAAAGAGCGCACGGCGCTAATGAAGGAGGCCGAGACGGCCACCGATCCGGACCGGATCGGCGAGATTTATACGCGGCTGGCCGATATTGATGCGCATACGGCGGAGGCGCGGGCATCGTCCATTCTCAAAGGTCTCGGCTTCGAGCAGGACCGGCAGAATGCGCCGACGCGGGAGCTTTCGGGCGGCTGGCGGATGCGCGTGGCGCTGGCGGCGGTACTGTTTTCGCAACCGGACCTGCTGCTGCTGGACGAGCCGACCAACTATCTCGATCTCGAAGGCACGCTGTGGCTGGAAAAGTATCTCGCCACCTATCCCTATACCGTCTTCCTGATCAGCCACGACCGTGACCTGCTCAACAAGGCGGTCAATGCCATCGTGCATCTCGAGCATCGCAAGCTCACCTACTACAAGGGCAATTACGACACGTTCGAAGAAACGCGCCGTATGCAGATGGAGTTGAATAACAAGAGCCGCGAGAAGACGCTGGAGCAAATCGCGCATCTGCAAAAATTCGTCGACCGCTTCAAGGCCAAGGCGACCAAGGCCAAGCAGGCGCAGGCGCGCGTCAAAATGATCGAAAAGCTGAAGCCCCCCGAGGCGATGTTCGACGAGCATGCCGCGCCATTCCAGTTCCAGCAGCCCAAGGTGGAACTGCCGACGCCGATGATCACGCTGGATGGCGTCTCGACCGGCTATGGCGACAAGGTGATCCTGCGGAACGTGACGCAGCGGATCGATCCGGATGCCCGCATCGCGCTGATCGGGGTCAACGGCAATGGCAAATCGACCTTTGCCAAGCTGCTGGCCGGAGACATTCCCGTCATCGACGGCAATCTCAGGATCAACAAGAAGCTCAATATCGCCCATTTCGCGCAGCACCAGATGGACAAGCTCAAGCCCGAGCAGACGCCGCTGGAGCATGTGACCGAACTGATGCCGCTGGACAACGAGGCCAAAAGGCGGAGCCGGCTGGCGCAGATGGGGCTGACCACGTCGCGCATGGACACCAAGGCCAAGAACCTGTCCGGCGGCGAGCGGGCGCGGCTCCTGATGGGGCTGATCACCTTTGCGGGGCCATCAATGATGATCCTCGACGAACCGACCAACCATCTCGATATCGATAGCCGCGACGCGCTGGTCTATGCGCTCAACGACTATCAGGGCGCGGTGCTGATCATTTCGCACGACCGCCATCTGATCGAGGCCACCTGCGACACGCTTTGGATCGCCGAAGGCGGCACGATCCGCGAGCTGGACGAAGACCTCGACAGCTACCAGCGCAACATCACCTCTAACAAGGATGGCAAGGGCGGCGGAGGCGGCAGCACCGGCGCGCGCAAGCTCTCCAAGCAGGAGGCGGCGGCCAGGCGGGCCGAGCTGGCGCCTCTCAAGGCGTCGGTTAAGGATGCGGAAACCAAGATGGCCCGTTTGACCGTGGAAATCGAAAAGATCGAAGTCCAATTAGCCGACCCCAAAGTCTATAACGGCGCTCCCGACCGGCTGATTGCCCTGGGCAAGGACAAGGCGCGTTTCAGCGCCGAGCTGACCACTACCGAAGAAACATGGCTGGCGCTGAGCGCCGAGCTGGAAGACGCGGAGCGCGAATGAGCAAGCTCACCGCCGGGGATGTCATCTTTACCCTCGGAATGCAGCGGCACCCGGAGGGCGGGTGGTATGTCCAGACGTTCAAGGACAGCCAGACCAGTAATGGACGGGCCCATTCCACCGCGATCTACTACCTGCTCGAAGCGGGCGAGGTATCGCAATGGCATCGGGTCGACGCGGTGGAAGTCTGGCACTTTTATGCAGGCGCGGCGCTGGAACTGAGCGTTTCGGACGGGGTGAGCCTCGACGTCGTCACGCTCGGCACCGAGCTTGCGGCAGGCCAGCGTCCGCAATATGTGGTGCCGTACCACGCCTGGCAGTCAGCCCGCAGCACCGGGGACTGGACACTGGTGGGTTGCACGGTGTCGCCGGGGTTTGAGTTTTCCGGGTTCGAACTGGCGCCGCCGGGCTGGAAGCCGGGTTCGTAGAACGAAAGGCGCTTGGTTCTCTTGCTCCGTGAGGGCGACGCTAACGCGCATGGCCTATGGGTTTGAGAGTGTGGCGCACCCCCTCCCAGCCTCCCCCGTCAAGGAGGAGGTGCTAGATCGCGTTCTGGGCACGAGAGCGGTCAGAACCGCAGACATCTATCGCTCCGCCTTGCGGGGCCCGAGGGGCGATAGGACCGTCAATTCCGAGAGTGGCCAACCGAACTAACCACGACGTGGTGAGGCCGTTGACACGGCGTGGGCCATGCCGTTTGCTGCTGCCAATTCTGCGCTAAAGGCCAAGCATGCGTCGTCTGTCTATCGCGATCCTGACCTTGTTCGGCCTGATGCTGGCCATGCCGGCGCAGGCTTTCGATCTGTCCGGGATCAGCAAGGCGCAGCGGTCGGACACATTGCGCTTTGCCGAGAATAACAGCCTGTTCGTGCTCTATCACGAAGTGGCGCATCTGCTGATTGACCAGCTGAAACTACCGGTGCTGGGCCTCGAAGAGGATGCAGCGGACAATTTCGCCACCTGGGTCCTGATCGGGCAGAAGACGCCGCATGCCAACCAGACGCTGGAACATTCGGTCAAGGGCTGGGTGCTTTCGGGCGAGGCCTATGGCAGCGGACAATATGAGGAAGACTATTACGACGGCTACAGCCTCGATCGCGAGCGGGCGATGCAGATCCTCTGTCTCATGGTGGGAAGCGACGGAGCCGCATTCCGGGCCATGGCCAACCAATATGCCATTCCGCGCGGAAGGCAGGACACCTGCCGGTGGGACTATGACCTGATCGACCGCAGCTATTCGGCATTGCTTGAAAATGCGGGCAGCGGCACGCGGGTTCTGGTGCGCTATCACGATGGCGGGCAGCGGCTGCGCATGGCCGAGCGGGCATTCCGGGCCAGCGGGATTTTCGACGAGGTGGCCGAGCATGTGCGCGGGGGCTATCGCATCAACCGCACGGTGCGTTTCACCGCCAAGCGTTGCGGGGAGGCCAATGCGTTTTACGACCCCGACACGGTGGAAATCATCTTCTGCTACGAGTTGATGCAGGATTATATGGAGCTGTACACGGACGATCTGGCATCGGCCAGAACTCGTGGGGGAAATTAGGTCCGCAGGCGCGCAGCGCGGCGGCGGGGGCAGTTTGGGGGCAATGATGATATTCCGGAACGTGGCTCTGGCCGCGACCATGCTGATGGGCCTGTATGCGCCCGCGGTCCTGGCGCAGGACGACGAGAATGCGGTGCTGGCCGATGCCATGGCTTTCGCCATGCATGATGCGTCCTTCACCATGTATCACGAGATCGGGCACATGCTGGTGGGCGAACTGGGCCTGCCGGTGCTGGGCAAGGAAGAAGACGCGGTCGACGCGCTGGCGACGATCTGGCTTCTGGAATTCGACGAGGCCGAGGACAGCTATGACGCGCTGATCGATGCGGCGGATGGCTGGTATTTCAACGCCGTCAATTCCACCGGCTCGGGCGTCGAGGAATTTTCCTACTATTCGGACCATAGTCTCGATATCCAGCGGGCCTATGCCATGGTCTGCATGATGGTGGGCAAGGACCCCGACGCCTTCGGGGAAACCGCCGATGTCTATGAGATGGACTCCGACCAGCAGGAAGCCTGCGGCTATACCTATCAGCAGGCCTTCGTGTCATGGATGTCGCTGCTTGAGCCCTATATGCTTGAGGAAGGATACCGGTCCGAGGTCGAGGTGATCTACGAGGATGCCGGCGACTACGAAGACTTTGCGGCCGCGCTCAAGGATTATGGCATTCTCGACTATGCCGCCGACACAGTCGCGCAGAGCTTCAACCTGCCCGGGCCGGTCACATTCCGCGCCACTCAATGCGGCGAGCCGAACGCCTATTACAGCCCGAGCGAAAGCGAAGTGATCTATTGCTACGAGCTGGCCGAGCAGATGTTCTATCTCTACCTCTATGACATTGTGGGCTGGGGCGACACGGCGAACTGACGCCACAAAGGTGATCTTGACAGTCAGGATTTAAAGCGAGAGAAGCGGGGCATTCGTTTCCCTTCTCCGGATGTTCCCGATGTTCAAGATCACCCGCCGCGGCTTTGCGCTGGGCGGCGCCACGCTGGCGCTCAGCACAACCCTGCCCGGCTTCGCCTTCGCGCAGGAGATGCGCAGCATCACCACCAAGGACGGCACTTTCGATATTCCCGTCGAGCCCAAGCGCGTCGTGGCCGTCGACTCCCGGCTCGATCTGCAACCGGCCCTGGCACTTGGCCTGCCGGTGATCGGCTATGGTCACTCGGTGCCCGGGCCATGGGTGCCGGTGACGGAGGACATGACGTTTTTCGGCGGCGAAATGAATATCGAGCAGGTGCTGGCCGCGGATCCGGACCTGGTGATCTGTGCCGACTATGACCCGGACAGCCCCTGGTGGCCGGCGAACAAGCTGCGCACCATCGCCCCGGTGGTGACAACCAATAGCGCGCTCAACTGGAAGGATGCCCTGCGCGAATTCGCAGGCATCATGAATATGGCGGACAAGGCCGAGGTGGCAGTCGGCGAATATGAGGCCGTTATCGCCGACATCAAGACACGTCGCGCCGAGCAGATCGCCAGCAAGACACTGGTGAGCCTGCAGCCGGGCGATGGCATTTTCTACCTGTCCAACGGGATCAGGAACCTGCAAACGCAGGTGCTGGCCGACCTTGGTGCCAAAACCGTGCCGCACGGTCCGGACCAGCAATATGGCACCGAAGAGATTCCTGCCGAGGCCTTTGGCGACACGCTAGGCGCAGTAGACGGGCTTCTGATCGTTACAACGACGCCCGATGACATGGCCGGATTGGCGAACGAGCCCATGTGGCAGCGCCTGCCCGCTGTGGAGCAGGGTGCGATGATCCTCTCCAATGGCAATATCAATTATGGCAGCATCTATTCGGCCATCCAGATCGCCAAGTTCCTGGACGAACTCTACGGCATGTTGGCCTGACCGACGCAGCGCCGGGGCTACTCCCCGGCGCGATTTCCAGCATGGCACGCCACATTAGCGTTTTTCGCCAAGCGAAATACGCTTTAGTCTCCATTCTCGCATTGATTCACGAGTTGGGGGCAAGTGTCTGATGAAAATGCGTTTTCTCGCAGTTTTATTGCCGATGTTGCTGGTCTGTCCCGCCAATGGCGAGGATCTGCATCCGCAGGCGGCTCAGCTGTCTGAACTGCGCGGCGACATTACGCCGGAGGAAGCGGAACTGGCGCTGGAAGCGATGTTCCGGCACATGATCTACATCATGTATCACGAGATCGGCCACCTGCTGATCAATGAGCTCGACCTGCCGGTGCTCGGCTGGGAAGAGGATGCTGCGGACTCGCTATCCACCCTGCTGCAATTGTGGGACCCATCCACGGACTCCTACAACACGCTTTATGCGGCGACGCGCGCCTGGATGATTTCGCACAATCGAGGCGGCCCGCCGCCCGGTTACGCACTGGCCGACGAGCATAGCCTAGATCTGCAACGGGCCTATCACGCTGCCTGCATGATGCTGGGCGCATCGGCAGAAACCTTCACGCCCATAGCCGACATGCTGGAAATGCCTCAGGCACGGCGAGAGCGTTGCCCGCGCGAATTCGCCCGTTTGCAGAAAAGCTGGGAAACCGTGCTGGAGCCGCATCGGGCCAAGGCCGGAGAATTGCAGAAAATCCATGCCGTCTACCTCGAGCCGGGCAGCAACACCCTGCCCTACGCGCAGGTGTTGCGGGATGCCGGCCTTTTGGACCAGATGGCCGAGCGACTGGGCGCCGCCTTCGTGCTGCCGCGCGAACTGGGCTTTGTCGGCATGGATTGCGGCGGGCCGAACGCCTTCTACACCTACGATGCCGGCCAGGTGACGCTGTGCTATG
>VFQU01001531.1_pt1 | contig 13186 bp, 6 predicted proteins | sample 3512311 | NCBI WGS metagenome assembly VFQU01 (sample SAMN10412377, study PRJNA504923) | tailings metagenome | isolation source: Relicate 3 Philex TSF3 active mining site | place: Philippines: Tuba, Benguet | collected 2017-08-29 | reverse complement strand
CTCGGCGAGGATGTCGCACAGGCGCTGCGGCAGCTCGCCGCGCAGGAGCTGCAGCACCGACACGTTGACCGACATGCCGATGTCCTCGATGCCGGCATCGCGCCAGCGCGTCAGCTGCGCACAGGCCTCGCGCAGCACCCACTCGCCGACCTCGATGATCATGCCGGTTTCCTCGGCGATCGGAATGAACTCCGACGGCGAGATCAGGCCCAGCTCATCGCTGTTCCAGCGCAGCAGGGCCTCGACGCCGGTGATGCGGTTGTCGAGCAGCGACAGCTTGGGCTGATAGAGCAGGTGCAGCTCGCCGCGCTCGATCGCCTTGCGCAGCGCGCCGACCAGGGTCGCGCGCATCCGCGTGGAGGCGTCCATCGCCTCGGTGTAGAACATGTAGGTGTTGCGGCCGCGTTCCTTGGACTGGTACATCGCGGTGTCGGCGTACTTGAGCAGGTCCACCGAGAACTGTCCGTGGTCCGGATACAGGCTGATGCCGATCGACGGCGAGATCACGACGTCCTGGCCGTTGCCGAGTTCGAGCGGCTGGCTGAACGCCGAGATGATCTTCTGCGCGACACGTTCGGCCTCGTGGAAGTCGACGATGTCCAGGACCACGGTGAACTCGTCGCCGCCGTGGCGCGCGACGGTGTCGCTGTCGCGCACGATGCGGCGCAGCCGCGCACCGGCGGCCTTGAGCAGGCGATCGCCGGCGGCGTGACCCATCGAGTCGTTGACGTGCTTGAAGCGGTCCAGGTCGAGGAACAGCACGGCGACCTTGCGGCCGCTGCGGCGCGACCGGACGATCGCGTGCGCGAGCCGCTCGGACAGCAGCGAGCGGTTCGGCAGGCCGGTCAGCATGTCGTAGTTGGCGAGGTAGCGCAGTTCCTGCTCGGAGCGCTTGCGGTCGGTAATGTCGGTCAGCACGCCGACGTAGTGCGTGCGTACGCCGTCGGCGTCGCAGACCTCGCTGAGCTGCAGCAGGCACAGGAACTCGCTGCCGTCCTTGCGGCGCTGCCACAGCTCGCCGTTCCAGTGGCCGGTGCGCTGCTGGGTCGCGCGCAGCTCCTCGTAGAACTCGCCGGTGTGCTGGCCGCAGTCGAGGATCGAGGTCGGACGGTCGACGACCTCCTCCTCGCGCCAGCCGGTCATCTGCGTGAAGGCCGGGTTGACCGAGACGAAGCGCGACTCCAGGTCGGTCACGACGACCGCTTCGCTCATGCTGCGGATCACCTCCAGCGCGATGCGGCGCTCGCGGTCGGCCGCGCGCGAGTGCGTGATGTCGCGCGCGGTGCCGCACAGCCGCAGCGGCCGGCCGGCGGCGTCGCGCTCGACGACCTTGCCGCGTGCCATCACCCAGATCCAGTCGCCGTTGCGCCGGCGCAGGCGGTGCTCGGACTCGTAGATCTCGGTCTCGCCGTCCAGATGCGCGCGGACCCGCTCACGCATGCCCTGCAGATCGTCCGGATGCACCGACTGCTGCTGCCAGCGGTCGATCGGGATCTCGTCCTGCGGATGGCCGTTCATCAGCAGGCGGCTGCCGAAGCGGATCAGCACGCCGCGCGGAATGTTCCAGTCCCAGAATTCGTCGCCCGATCCCCACAGCACCATGCGCAGGCGATCCTCGCGCTCGCGCAGCTCCTGATGATGGTGGCGGATCGCGGCGTTGCGGCTGGCGCGCAGCGCCAGCGCCAGCGCGATCAGGCCGGCCGCGGTCAGCGCGTAGACCAGCTTGGCCAGGTCGCTGGCCCACCACGGCGCCTCGACGACCAGGTCGACTTCCGCTTGCGGCGTCTCGTGGCCCGGGCGGTCGGTCGCGCGGACGCGGAATCGGTAATGGCCCGGATCGAGGTTGGCGTAGATGGCCTCGGCCTGGTCGCCGGCGTCGATCCAGCCGGGGTCGAATCCTTCGAGCCGGTAGCTCAGGCGACGATTCGCCGAGGCGGAGAAGTCCAGCGTCGCGAACGAGAAGTGCACCATGCCGTCGGCGTGGCGCATCTGCACCGGACCGGTGATCGTGACCATGCGCGGCTGCGTGCCGATGCGCACGCCGGTGATCACGACCGGCGCCTCGTAGCGGCTCGCGGTGACCTTGGACGGCTGGAACAGGTTGAAGCCGCGCAGGCCGCCGAACGCCATGCGGCCGTCGCGCAGGCGCAGCGCGGCGCCGCCGTTGAATTCCGGATCCTGCAGGCCGTCGCCGGGCGCGGTCGTGTGGAACGTGCCGCTGCCGCGGTCGTACCAGGTCAGGCCGCGGTTGGTGCTGAGCCAGACCCGGCCGAGCGGATCTTCGAGCAGCGCGTAGACGGTGTCGTCGGGCAGGCCGTCCTCGCGTGACCAGCGCGTGAAGCGTGCCGATTGCTCGCCGAGCGTGTCGAGCCGGTCCAGACCGCCGTGGGTGCCGACCCAGAGGCGGCCGTCGTGGTCCTCGAGCAGCGAACGCACGATGTTGTTGGATAGCGAGCGCGCATCGCCGGACACGTAGCGGAACGCGCGCACGCGGCCGCTGGCGGGATCGATCAGGCGCAGACCGTCGAGCGTGCCGGCCCAGATGCGGCCGAGCCGGTCCTCGAGCAGTGCGAACACGCTGTTGCGCGCATGCGGCGCCGCCGGATCGACCGGGTCGTCGAACACCTGCCAGGTCGTGCCGGACGGGTCCCCGCGCGCGAGGCTGCCCGAGCGCGTGCCGTACCAGATCCGGCCGTCGGACGCGCGCAGCACCGAGAGTACGTCGACCGTGCGCGTCTTGCGCCGCGTTTCCTCGGCCAGCGTGATCGTGGTCGCGCTGCCGCTCTTCGGATCGAGCAGGCTCAGGCCGTACTCGCTGGCGACCAGCACGCGTCCATCGCCGGCGTCGGCCAGCCGGTTCACGCGCAGGCGGCCGCTGCTGCTCTGCGGGCGCAGCGAATCGAGCAGCGGCTTGAGGTAGTAGGCGAAGCGGCCGCTCTGCGGGTCGTAGCGCTTGACGCCGTCGCCCTCGGTGCCGATCCAGAGCTGGCCGTCGCCACCCTCGAGCAGCGCGCGGATGTTGTTGGTCGGCGCGAACGCGCGCGACTCGTCCAGATCGGCGACGTACGGCAGCGGCGCCCCGTCGGGATTGACGCGGAGCAGGCCATGCGCGCGCATACCGATCCAGAGCAGGCCGGAGCGGTCGACCGCGAGGCTGCGGATCGTCGTGTCGGGCAGATAGCCGGGCAGGGCGCGGTTCGGTCCGAGCACGCGCACCGCGTCGGTCTTCGGGTCGACCACCACCAGTCCCTGCCCGGACACGGCCAGCCAGAGCCGGCCGTGCACGTCCTCGGCGATCGCGCGCACGGCGGCGTCGCGTCCCGTCCACACGCTGCGCGTCGAGCCGTCCGCGCCCAGCGCGATCAGGCCGTCGCCGGTGCCGGCATAGACGGTGCCGTCGGCCGACGCGTGGAACGCATACGCGTTGCGCGTCTCGGGCAGGCGCTCCAGCTCGCCGGAACCGGCAGCCAGCCGCCAGATGCCCGCCGTCGTGCCGACCCAGAGCGCACCGTCGGCGGTCGCGCGCAGCGCGGTGATGTCGACCGGCGCGCCGTCGACCTGCGGCGAGGCCACGCGCCGCAGCGTCGCGCCGTCGAACGGCGAGACCGCGCGCAGTCCGGCGTCGTCGGCGACCCACAGTGCGTCGCGCCCGTCGAAAGCGAGCGCCTGCACATTGATCGCGTGCAGCCCCGGCTCGACGCCGGGCGGCGTATACCAGGCATCCTCGTGCGCCGGATCGATCCGGACCAGGCCGTGCGTCAGCAGGCCGGCCCAGAGCCGGCCTTCGCCGTCGACCGCGAGCGAGGTCACGACGACGCCGGACAGGTCGGGCTGGCCGGCCTGATGGCCGTCGAAGCGGACGAAATGGCGGCCGTCGTAGCGATACAGGCCCGATTCGCTGCCGACCCATAGATAGCCGATGCGGTCCTGGGCGATCGCGTGCACGGTGCTCTGGCCGAGTCCCTGCTCGCGGCCGACGCCTTCGAACACGTAGTCGCGCTGCACGGCCGCCGCCGGAATGCAGGCCAGGACGAGCACCGCCGCGAGCAGCGCGCGCAGCACACGCGATCGTCGATGACCTGTCGGCAGCATGCTCGTGGTGTCTCCCGGAACCGTCCGTCGCTCGAAAACGCCCGTGTCCCGCGCTCGATTCCGTGCCGGGTCGACCGATGCGCATACGGGCCGGCATCGCCGGCGTGCCGCGGGCACCGCCGGGAACGGCGGCCTGTCGCGGATGAACGGACATCGTCGGCCGCAGTGTAGGCAATCGCTATCGCGGTGACTACCGGCGCCGCTGCGGCGGCGCCGAGCGGCCGGCCGGCGCGGCGCGCAATGTTAAGATTCACCGGGTTCCCCGGCAGGTTCGTCCCATGACCGAAAGCGTTCCCAACCTGGCCGATCTCGATCGCGCGCTGCGCGAGGCCCGCAGCGGCATCGGCGCCGGCGAGCTGCACGGCTCGTTGACCGGCTATCTGTGTGCCGGCGGCAGCGCCGGCGCGCAGGAATGGCTGCAGGCGCTGCAGCTCGACGATCCGGGCACGCTGCCGGCGCAGCTGGCCGCCACGCTGTACGAGGATTGCCGGCGCCAGCTCGACGATCCGGACTTCGGTTTCCAGCCGCTGCTGCCCGACGAGGACGCCCCGCTGGCCGAACGTGCCGAGGCCCTGGTCGCCTGGTGCCGCGGTTTTCTCGGCGGCGCCGGCCTGGCCGGCCTCGATGCGCGGTCGCTCAGCGACGACGCCGACGAGATCCTGCGCGACTTCGCCGGCATCGCCGCCTCGCGGCTGGACTACACCGACGACGAGGAGGACGAGGCCGCGCTGGCCGAGGTCCAGGAGTTCGTCCGTATCGGCGTGCTGCTGCTGCAGCGCGAGCTGGCCGACGCCGCTGCGCCGCGCAACAAGCGTCTGCATTGAGGCAGCGCCGATGATCGATCCCCGCGAGTACCGCCGCCGCCGCCGGCAGCTGATGCGCATGGCCGGCCGTGACGCGATCGTGATCGTGCCGGCGGCACCGGAGCGCGTGCGCAACAACGACGCGCACTATCCGTACCGGCAGGACAGCGATTTTCAGTACCTGACCGGCTTTGGCGAGCCCGATGCCGTGCTCGCGCTGATCCCCGGGCGCGAGCAGGGCGAGACGATCCTGTTCAACCGGCCGCGCGATCCGGACCGCGAGCGCTGGGACGGTCCGCGCGCCGGCCAGGAAGGCGCGGTGGCCGATTTCGGCATGGACGACGCGTTCCCGATCGAGGACATCGACGAGATCCTGCCCGGCATGATCGAGGGCCGCTCGCGCGTCTACTACCACTTCGGCCGCGACACCGACTTCGACCTCACGCTGATCGGCTGGGTCAACCGCGTGCGCGAGCGGATCCGCCAGGGCGCGCGGCCGCCGCACGAGTTCGTCGCGCTGTCGCATCTGCTGCACGATCTGCGCCTGTACAAGTCGCGCGACGAGCTGCGCGTGATGCGCCGGTCCGCGCGGATCGCCGCCGAGGCCCATGTGCGCGCGATGCGCACGGTGCGCCCCGGCATGAACGAACACGAGGTCGAGGCCGAGCTGCTGCACACGTTCCGCCGCCACGGCGCGGTGCCGAGCTACGAGCCGATCGTCGGCGGCGGCGACAACGCCTGCGTGCTGCACTACCGCGCCAACAATGCGCCGCTGCGCGACGGCGACCTGCTGCTGATCGACGCCGGCGCCGAGTACGCCTGCTACGCCTCGGACATCACGCGCACGTTCCCGGTCAACGGCCGCTATTCTCCGGAGCAGCGCGCGCTCTACGACATCGTGCTGGCCGCGCAGCGCGCCGCGATCGATCAGGTCCGCCCGGGACGCTCGTTCATCGCGTATCACGAGGCAGCGGTACGCGTGATCACCGAGGGGCTGATCGCGCTCGGCCTGCTCAAGGGCGATCTGGCGCGCAATCTGCGCGAGGAGAGCTATCGCAGGTTCTACATGCACAAGACCGGCCACTGGCTCGGGCTGGACGTGCACGACGTCGGCGACTACCGCATCGACGGCGAGTACCGCGAGCTCGAGGCCGGCATGGTCGTCACCGTCGAACCGGGCATCTACGTCGCGCCGGACCTCAAGGGCGTACCGGCGCGCTGGCGCGGCATCGGCATCCGCATCGAGGACGACGTCGTGGTCACGCGCGGCGCGCCGGAGGTCATCACCGCCGACGTACCGAGCGATCCGGACGCGATCGAGGCGCTGATGGCCGGCCGCTGAGGCGGGCGCGCCGCTTCACGTGCCATTCGACGCGGTGCCGGCCCGAACCGGCGCGGCCCGCTGCGCCCGGCAGCAGGGCCGCGGAAACTGGCCTATAATCCGCGCCCTTCTTCTATACCGCCCCGGCAGCCCGCTGCGGCGTCCCTTCCAGTTTCGCGGAGCAGTTCATGAGTATCGAGCAGCTTGAGAGCATTGCCCAGCAGATGGTCGCGCCGGGCAAGGGCATCATCGCCATCGACGAATCGAACAACACGATCAAGAAGCGCTTCGACGGTGTCGGCGTGCCGAACACCGAAGAGAACCGCCGCGCCTATCGCGAGATGCTGCTGACGACGCCGGGCCTGTCCGACCACATCTCCGGTGCGATCCTGTACGACGAGACGATCCGCCAGTCGACCAAGGCCGGCGTGCCGTTCACGAAGCTGATGCTCGACGCCGGCATCCTGCCCGGCATCAAGGTCGACAAGGGGCCGTTCCCGCTGGCCGGCTATCCGGGCGAGCTGGTCACCGAGGGTCTGGACGGTCTGCGCGACCGCCTCAACGAGTACGCCAAGCTCGGCGCCAAGTTCGCCAAGTGGCGCGCGGTCATCACGATCGCCGAGAACACGCCCAGCGGCACCTGCATCGAGGCCAACTGCCACGCGCTGGCACGCTATGCGGCGCTGTGCCAGGAAGCGGGCATCGTGCCGATGGTCGAGCCGGAAGTGCTGATGGACGGCAGCCACGACATCGACGAGTGCTACGAGGTCACCGAGGCCACGCTGCGCAGTCTGTTCGGCTCGCTGTACGAGCACAACGTCATGCTCGAGGGTACGATCCTGAAGGCCAGCATGGTCATCGCCGGCAAGGACTGCGCGGACCAGGCCGACGTCGACGACGTCGCCGACGCGACCGTGCGCTGCCTGCGCGCGAGCGTGCCGGCCTCGCTGCCGGGCATCGTGTTCCTGTCCGGCGGCCAGAGCGACGAGGCCGCCACCGCCCACCTCAACGCGATGAACCAGAGCGGTCCGCATCCGTGGCCGCTGTCCTTCAGCTACGGCCGCGCGATGCAGCAGGCCGCGCTGAAGCTGTGGGGCCAGGACATGGCGAAGAACTTCGCCGCCGCTCAGAAGACCGTCGCCCAGCGTGCGCGCGAGAACGGCCTGGCCGCGCTCGGCCAGTGGAAGAAGGCATCCTGAGCGCGGCGCGTCCGGTCCGCTCCGCGCGGCCGGGCTAGTCGACCGGTTCACGAACGGGCGCTGCGGCGCCCGTTTTCTTTTTCGCGGCACGGCCGCCGGACTCGATGCGCCGTTCGGCCGCGGCCATGCCGAGGTCGGCGAGCGTTTTGAGCGCGACGAAGCCGATCAGCGCGCCGAGGCCGCTGCGGCTGAAGCCGGCCGCGATCGCCAGGTGCATCGGCACCACGCGCAGATACGGCATGAACATCAGGAAGCCGAGGTTCGGGCGGCCGCGCGCATCGCGAGCGAGCACCGCGCGCTGCTCGAACAACTGGCCGATCGCGAATGCCGCGCCGCCGATCAGCACCCAGCGCCATTCGCCCGGCGGCACCGCTGCGTTCGAGTACAGGAATACCAGATAGCCGACGTGGAAGAAGCCGTAGTGGAATGCGAAGAACCACGCGGTCGAGCGCTTGCCGGCCTCGGTCTCCGGTACCGGCCGGCCGTTGGCCTTCAAACCTTCGGTGCTGAAATCGCGCAGCGCCAGCATGCGCTGCACGTGCAGCGCGCCGATCACGACGCTCTGCAGCCAGAACGGCCAGATCAGCATCGCGACCGGCCAGTCCTGCCAGGCCGCGAGGATCAGCACCAGCAGATTGGAGACCAGCAGGCCGAGGTATTCGTGATCGCGGGGTGGGGCGGCGGCGCTGGTCATCGACGGGCCTCCGGTTCGGCGCGGGCGTCGGGCAGGGTATACGATGCGGCCCTTCACGTCCGGGAGGGAGCGACATGGCGCAAGCGATCGGCAATCCGCGGCTGGCCGTCCTGATCGACGCCGACAATGCGCAGCCGGGCATCACCGAGGGCCTGCTCGCCGAGGTCGCCAAGTACGGCACCGCGCACGTCAAGCGCGCCTACGGCGACTGGACCGGTCCGCAGCTCAAGGGCTGGAAGGACGCCCTGCTGACGCATTCGATCCAGCCGATCCAGCAGTTCGGCTACACCAAGGGCAAGAATGCGACCGACTCGGCGCTGATCATCGACGCCATGGACCTGCTGTATTCGGGCCGTCTCGACGGCTTCTGTCTGGTATCCAGCGACAGCGACTTCACGCGGCTGGCCGCACGGATCCGCGAGTCGGGCCTGATCGTCTACGGCTTCGGCGAGAAGAAGACGCCCGAGCCGTTCGTCGCCGCCTGCGACAAGTTCATCTACAGCGAGATCCTGACCGGCAAGGAAGAGGACGGCGCGGCGATCGCCCCGCGCAGCGACCGCGAGCTCAAGCAGGACCAGCGCCTGGTGAGTCTGCTGCGCAATGCGGCCGATGCCGCCTCGGACGATACCGGCTGGGCCAATCTCGGTGCGGTCGGCAGCACGATCGCCAAGCAGGCGCCGGAGTTCGATTCACGCAACTACGGCTATCGCAAGCTGCGCGACCTGGTGCAGGCCACGCGCCTGTTCGAGATCGAGGAGCGCTCGATCGGCGGCGGCATCGCCAAATCGGTCTACGTGCGTGCGCTGCGCTCGCGGCGCTGATGCGCGGTGCGCCGATGCTGCGCCGCGGCGCTTTCGCGATCTTTACGTTGCATTGCATGAACGCGCTTCGGGCCTCCGGGAGGGCACGGCATAATGCCCGGCCGGTCGTCGCCACCGACCGTCGGGGCGCACCGGCCGTCACGTCGATCGGGTCGTGCCGGCCGACGTGCCGTGGCCGATCGTCCCCGCTCTCCGTCCGGTTCGATGATTCGATGTCCGCTGCCCCGTCTTCCGCTCGTGCGTACTCCGCTTCGCGACGATGCTTCGCGCCGCTTTCCGCCGTGCCGCCGCGAGTGCGGCCGCCGAACCTCCTCGATGCGCGGCTGCTGATCGGCCTGATCGCCGCCGGCGTGCTCGCGCTCGGCGGCTGCCGCCGCGAGGAGGTCGCCAGCGCACCGCCGCCGCCGGTGACCGTCACGTCCGCCACGGTGCAGCCGCAGGCCTGGACCGACACGATCGAGGCGCTCGGCACCGCCAAGGCGAACGAGTCGGTCACGCTGACCGCCAAGATCACCGAGACCGTGCGCAAGGTCAATTTCAGCGACGGCCAGGCCGTCGCCGCCGGCGACGTGCTGGTCGAACTGACGTCGGGCCAGCAGGTCGCCGCGCTCGCCGAGGCGCAGGCGACCGCGCGCGACGCGACCCGCCAGTTCGAGCGCCAGCAGGACCTGGTGCGCCAGGGCACGATCTCGCGCGCGGTGTTCGACACCGCCCAGGCCACGCGCGACTCCAACGGCGCACGCGTCGCGGCGCTGCGCGCGCAGCTCGCCGACCGCGTCGTCACCGCACCGTTCTCGGGCGTGCTCGGACTGCGCCAGATCAGCCCCGGCGCGCTGGTCAGGCCCGGCGACGTCATCACCACGCTCGACGACATCTCGGTCGTCAAGGTCGACTTTTCGCTGCCCGAGGTCCATCTCGCCGCGGTCGCGCCGGACCAGGCCGTCGTCGCGCGCAGTCCGGCGTTTCCTGAGCGCAGCTTCGAGGGCCGCGTGGTCTCGCTCGATTCGCGCGTCGATCCGGTGACGCGTGCGTTTCTGGTGCGCGCGCAGATTCCGAATCCCGACGGCGCGCTGCGCGGCGGCATGCTGCTGACGGTCGGCGTGCTGCGGCCCGAGCGCGAAGCGCTGGCGGTGCCGGAGATCGCGCTGATCCAGGTCGGCACCGAAGCGTCGGTGTTCAAGGTCGGCGACGATCAGCGCGTGGCCCAGGTCAAGGTGGTGCCCGGCGCGCGCCGCCGCGGCGTCGTCGAGATTCGCGAGGGCCTCGCCGCCGGCGACCGCATCGTCGTCGACGGCACGGTCAAGCTGCGCGACGGCGCGCGCATCGCCGAGGCCGCGCCGGCCGGCACCACGCCGGCCGCGACCGCGTCGGACGCACCGGCAGCGGCGGCTGCGGAGCGCCGATGAGCGGCCGGCCGCCGCGCGCGGCGCGCGCACGCAACCGCAGGATGCCGCGATGAGCCTGTCGGATCTGTCGATCCGCCGACCGGTCTTCGCGACGGTCGTCAGCCTGCTGCTGGTCGTGCTCGGCGCGATGGCGTTCACGCGTCTGACGCTGCGCGAGCTGCCGGCGATCGATCCGCCGATCGTCTCGGTCGACGTCACCTACCCGGGCGCGTCGGCCGCGGTCGTCGAGACGCGCGTGACGCAGATCCTCGAGGACGCGCTGGCCGGCATCGAGGGCGTCGACACGATCGATTCGCGCAGCCAGAACGGCCGCGCCAGCGTGACGATCGAGTTCACGCTGAGCCGCGACATCGAAGCGGCCGCCAACGACGTGCGCGACGCGGTCAGCCGCGTCCAGGACCGCATGCCCGAGGAGGCCGATCCGCCGCAGATCGCCAAGGTCGAGAGCGACGCGGAGGTGATCCTCTGGCTCAACATGCGCTCGGACCGCATGGACGCGCTGGCGCTGACCGACTACGCCGACCGCTACGTCGTCGACCGCCTGTCCGCGCTCGACGGCGTCGCGCGCGTGCAGATGGCCGGCGGCCAGCGCTATGCGATGCGGATCTGGCTCGACCGCGAGGCGCTGGCCGCGCGCGGTCTGGCGGTGTCGGACGTGGAGACCGCGCTGCTGCGCGAGAACGTCGAGCTGCCGGCCGGCCGCATCGAATCGGACACGCGCGACTTCACGCTGCGCGTGCAGCGCAGCTACCAGGCGCCGGAGGACTTCGCGCGGCTGACGCTGGCCAAGGGCGAGGACGGCTACCTGGTGCGCCTCGGCGACGTGGCGACGGTCGAGCGCGCCTCGGAGGAGCGGCGCGCGTACCTGCGCAGCAACGGCCAGCCGAATCTCGGCCTGGGCATCGTCAAGACCTCCACCGCGAACAGCCTCGACGTCGCGCGCGCGGCGCGCGCCGAGGCCGAGCGCATCCAGGAGTCGCTGCCGCCCGGCACCGACATCTTCGCCGCGTTCGATTCGACGCTGTTCATCGAGGCCGCCGTCGAGCGCGTCTACGCGACGCTGATCGAGGCCGGCGTGCTGGTGGTCGTCGTGATCTTCCTGTTCCTCGGCAGCCTGCGCTCGGCGCTGATCCCGGCGATGACGGTGCCGGTCTGCCTGATCTCGGCGTTCATCGCGCTCTACGCGTTCGGCTTCACGATCAACCTGCTGACGCTGCTGGCGCTGGTGCTGTGCATCGGCCTGGTCGTCGACGACGCGATCGTCGTGCTCGAGAACATCCAGCGTCGCGCCGATCTCGGCGAACCGCCGCTGGTCGCCGCGCGGCGCGGCACGCGCCAGGTCGCCTTCGCGGTGATCGCAACGACCGCGGTGCTGGTCGCGGTGTTCCTGCCGGTCGGGTTCATGGAAGGCAATACCGGCCGGCTGTTCCGCGAGCTGTCGGTCGCGCTGGCCGGCGCGGTCGCGCTGTCGGCGTTCGTCGCGCTGACGCTGACGCCGATGATGTCGTCCAAGCTGGTGCGCCCGCATCGCGAGCCGCGCGGCTTCAACGCCTTCGTCAATCGTCGGATCGACCGCATGACCCAGGCCTATCGGCGCCAGGTCGAGCGCACCAGCGGCCATCCTGTGCTGTTCGGCATCGTGATGCTGGCCGCGTTCGGCGCCAGCGCGCTGCTGCTGCGCGTGGTCCCGACCGAGCTGGCGCCGACCGAGGACCGCGGCGTGTTCATGGTGCAGATCACCGGACCGGAGGGCGCCGGCTTCGACTACACGGTCGAGCAGGTGCATCAGGTCGAGCGCACGTTCCAGACGCTGATCGAGGGCGACGGCCCGATCGAGCGCGTCAACACGCGTGTGCCGGGCGGCTGGTCGGCCAGCGAGGAAATGCACTCCGGCCAGGCGACCGTGTTCCTGAAGCCGTGGAGCGAGCGCAGCGAGACGACCAGCGCGGTCGCCGACCGCCTGCGCCGCGACCTGACCGCCTTGCCGGGCGTGCGCGCGCTGCCGCAGGTGCGAACCGGCCTGGTCCGCGGCGGCGGCCAGCCGGTGCGCGTCGTGCTCGGCGGGCCCGACTACGCCGAGCTGGCCGAATGGCGCAACCGCATGCTGGTGCGGATGGAGCAGAACCCGGCGCTGTTCGCCGTCGACTCCGACTACAAGGAGACGCGGCCGCAACTGCGCGTCGAGATCGACCACGCGCGCGCCGCCGACCTCGGCGTCTCGGCGCAGGAGATCGGCCGCACGCTCGAGACGATGATGGGCTCGCGCCGCGTGACGACCTACGTGCAGGACGGCGAGGAATACGAGGTCATGCTGCAGGCACGCCGCGACGACCGCGCCGCGCCGGCCGATCTGGACAATCTCTACGTGCGCTCGCAGCGCAGCGGCAAGCTGATTCCGCTGGCGAACCTGGTCACCCTGAGCGAGCTCGCCGAGCCGGGCCAGTTCAACCGCTTCAACCGGCTGCGCGCGATCACGCTGTCGGCCGGCCTGGCGCCCGGCGCGACGCTCGGCGAGGCGCTGGCCTGGATCGAGCAGGTCGCCGCCGAGGAGCTGCCGCCGACCGCGCTGATCGACTACAAGGGCGACAGCCGCGAGTACCGGAAAGCCGGCGGCGCGGTGGTCCTGACGTTCGCGCTGGCACTGCTGATCGTCTATCTGGTGCTGGCCGCGCAGTTCGAGAGCTTCATCCATCCGCTGGTGATCATGCTGACCGTGCCGCTCGCGGTGCTCGGTGCGCTGATCGGTCTGTGGCTGACCGGCGGCACGCTGAATCTGTTCAGTCAGATCGGCATCGTCATGCTGATCGGCCTGGCCGCGAAGAACGGCATCCTGATCGTCGAGTTCGCCAA
>VFQU01001530.1_pt1 | contig 13195 bp, 5 predicted proteins | sample 3512311 | NCBI WGS metagenome assembly VFQU01 (sample SAMN10412377, study PRJNA504923) | tailings metagenome | isolation source: Relicate 3 Philex TSF3 active mining site | place: Philippines: Tuba, Benguet | collected 2017-08-29 | reverse complement strand
CCCGTCTGTCGCGCCGAGCAACGCAGCCGGACTCGGGGGAAAGGCGCGCATGTTCGAGCACATGGATGTGCGAGTTCGCGCCGGCCCGAGTCCGGCGAGTAGCGCAGGGCACCGGCGCCGCAAAGCGGCGTCGGCGCGGCAGTCGGGTCGCCTTTCTCTTGGTTACTTCTCTTTGGCGAGTCAAAGAGAAGTAACTCGCGGCCCGTAGGGCCGTGAAAGCTGTGCTCGAAGGCAGTCCGGCCGCAGGCCGGATCAAAAGCCATCTGGCTACGTTGCACAGGCGAGCCAACACGACCCAACTCGCCGCCCGAAGGGCCGTTAAAGCTCTGCTCGAAATCAGCGCCATCGTGCACCGACAAGAACGCCCCGCGCGCTGATCGCGCTGGTGAAAGCGCGCCGCTCGCGCGCCAAGAGGAGCAAGCGCCCATCAGGCCGCCCTCCTAAGGGCATCCACCAGCGACGCCAGGCTCGCCGCCTTCGGCTTCACCAGCCAGAACTTCCCCGCGAAGTCGCGGAACTCGTCGAGCAGGGTCTGCCCCCAGACGCTGGCCGTCTCCTCCACGTGGCGCTGGATCAGCGAGCGCAGGTGCTGGATGTTGTGCTCCATGCCCTCGGGCGACAGGCGGGTGATGTCGACCAGCTCGTGGTTGTAGCGGTCGACGAAGTCGCGGTCGAGATCGAGGACGTAGGCGAAGCCGCCGGTGAAGCCGGCGCCGAAGTTGAGGCCGGTGCGGCCGAGTACGGCGATGACTCCGCCGGTCATGTACTCGCAGCAGTGGTCGCCGGCGCCCTCGATGACGGCGGTGGCGCCGGAGTTGCGCACGGCGAAGCGCTCACCGCCGCGGCCGGCGACGAACAGCTCGCCGCCGGTGGCGCCGTACAGGCAGGCGTTGCCGACGATGGTCGCCTCGCGCGCCTCGAAGCGCGAAGACGGCGCGGGGGCGACGACGATGCGGCCGCCGGCCATGCCCTTGCCGACGCCGTCGTTGGCGTCGCCGTGCAGCACCAGGTGCAGGCCGCCGGCGTTCCACACCCCGAAGCTCTGCCCGGCCGAGCCGGTGAAGCGCGCGGTGATCGGCGCCTCGGCCATGCCGAGGTTGCCCCAGCGGCGGGCGATCGCGCCGGAGACGCGGGCGCCGACCGAGCGGTCGTGGTTGGCGATGCGATAGCTGAAGTCGCCGCCGCTGCCCGACTCGATCGCGGCGGCCATGTCGGCGAGCATGCGCGCATTGAGCTGGCCGGCGTCGCGCGGCGGGTTGCGCGGTTCGATGCAGTGGGTCGGCGCATCCGCGGCGAGGCCGTGGGTGGACAGCAGCGGGCCGAGGTCGAGGCGCTGCTGGCGGCCGGTGATGCCGGCGCGGCGGGCGAGCAGGTCGGTACGGCCGATGATCTCTTCCATGCGCCGGATGCCCAGCGCCGCCATCGTCCGCCGGGTCTCCTCGGCGACGAAGCGGAAGAAGTTCATCGCCCGCTCCGGCAGGCCGGTGAAGTGCTGCTCGCGCAGGCGCGGATCCTGCGTGGCGACGCCGGTGGCGCAGTTGTTGAGGTGGCAGATGCGCAGGTACTTGCAGCCCAGCGCGATCATCGGCGCGGTGCCGAAGCCGAAGCTCTCGGCGCCCAGCAGCGCGCCCTTGACGACGTCGAGGCCGGTCTTGAAGCCGCCGTCGACCTGCAGCCGGATCTTCTGCCTGAGGCCGTTCAGGCGCAGCGTCTGCTGCGCTTCGGCGAGGCCCAGCTCCCAGGGCGAGCCGGCGTAGCGGATCGACGAGACCGGGCTGGCGCCGGTGCCGCCGTCATGGCCGGACAGCGTGATCAGGTCGGCGTAGCACTTGGCCACGCCGGCGGCGATGGTGCCCACGCCCGCGTGGCTGACCAGCTTCACCGAGACCAGCGCCTCGGGATTGATCTGCTTCAGGTCGAAGATCAGCTGCGCGAGGTCCTCGATCGAGTAGATGTCGTGGTGCGGCGGCGGGCTGATCAGGCCGATGCCCGGCCTGGCGTAGCGCAGCCGGGCAATCAGCTCGTTGACCTTGTGCCCGGGCAGCTGGCCGCCCTCGCCGGGCTTGGCGCCCTGGGCGATCTTGATCTGCAGCACCTCGGCGTTGACCAGGTATTCGGGGGTGACGCCGAAGCGGCCGGAGGCGACCTGCTTGATCTTGCTGCGCTTCTCGGTGCCGTGGCGGGCCGGGTCCTCGCCGCCCTCGCCGGAGTTGCTGCGCCCGCCCAGGCGGTTCATGGCGATCGCCAGCGCCTCGTGGGCCTCGGGCGAGAGCGCGCCCAGGCTCATGCCGGCGGAGTCGAAGCGCGGCAGGATCGCCTCGATCGGCTCGACCTCGTCGAGCGGCACCGGCGGACCCAGCGCCAGCGGTTCGAGCAGGTCGCGCAGCGCCGAGGGCGGCCGCGTGTTGACCACCTCGGCGTAGGCCAGCCAGTCGTCCCACTCGCCGCTCTTCACCGCGCGCTGCAGCAGCTGCACGACCTGCGGGTTGTACATGTGGTACTCGCCGCCGTGCATGTACTTCAGCAGACCGCCCGGATCGAGCGGGGCGATGCGGTCGCGGGCCAGCGCGGCGAGCTGGCGGGCGTCGTCCTCGAGGTCGTCGAAGCCGGCGCCGCCGATCCGCGAGGGCGTGTGGCGGAAGCACAGGTCGACCACCGCGTCGCCCAGCCCGACGATCTCGAACAGCTGCGCGCCGCGGTAGCTGCCGACCGTGCTGATGCCCATCTTGCTGAGGATCTTCAGCAGGCCCTTCTTGATGCCGCGGCGATAGCTGCGGCCGAGCTCGGCCTGCTCGCCGTCGTGGCCCTTGATCAGCCCCTGCCGGCCCATGTGGTAGAGCACCTGGTAGGCGAGGAAGGGATACACGGCGGTCGCGCCGAAGCCGATCAGGCAGGCGAAGTGGTGCGGGTCGCGCGCCGTGCCGGTCTCGACGATCAGGTTGCAGTCGCAGCGCAGGCCGGTCTCGACCAGATGGCGATGCACCGCGCCGGTGGCCAGCAGCGCGTGCACCGCCAGCGCCGCGGCATCGGGCGGGAAACGGTCGGAGAGGATCACCAGCGCGGCGCCCTCGCGCACCGCGGCCTCGGCCTCGCACTGCAGCCGGCGCAGCGCGGCTTCGAGGCCTTCGCCGGGCGCGAAGTACAGCTCGATGCGCGCGTGGCTGTCGCGGAACTCGTCCATCGCCAGGATCTGCCGCAGCTTGCGCTGCGAGAGGATCGGCGAGTTCAGCATCACCTGGCGGGCGTTCTCCGGGGTCAGCTCGAAGGGGTTCCCTTCCTTGCCGATCTGGGTCACCAGCGACATCACCAGGCCTTCGCGCAGCGGGTCGATCGGCGGGTTGGTGACCTGAGCGAAGGCCTGGCGGAAGTGGTCGTAGAGCGGCCGCACGTGGGTCGACATCACGGCGGTCGGGATGTCGTCGCCCATCGAGCCCACCGCCTCGGCCTCGGTCTCGGCCAGCACGCGCAGCACCGAGTCGCGCTCCTCGCGGGTCAGCTGGAAGCGCTTGCAGAAGCGCTCGAGGGTGTCGGTGTCCATCGGCTCGGCCGCCAGCGCCGGGTCGATCAGGTCGGAGACGATGTACTTCACGCCGGACTTCAGCCAGCGCTTGAACGGCGCCCGCGAGGCGTTGATGCGGTCGATCGCGCGGCTGTCGAGCAGCTCGCCGCGATACAGGTCCACCGCCAGCATCTCGCCGGGACCCAGCCGACCCTTGGCGGTGACGTCCTCGGGCGGGCAGTCCCAGACGCCGCTCTCCGAGGCAATGGTGAGATGGCGATCGCGCGACAGCCACCAGCGCGAAGGCCTGAGGCCGTTGCGGTCGAGCGTGCAGCCGGCGTAGCGGTCGTCGCAGAAGACGATGCCGGCCGGGCCGTCCCAGGGCTCGGAATGCAGCGCGTAGTACTCGTAGAAGGCGGCGAGGTCGGGATCGAGCTGCTCGAGCGCGTGGCCAGCCGGCGGGATCAGGATGCGCAGCGCCTGCAGCACGTCCATGCCGCCGGCGAGCAGCACTTCCAGCGCGTTGTCGAGGCTCTGCGAGTCGGAGCCCTCGAGGCTGACCAGCGGGTCGAGCTCCCTGACGTCGAACAGCGGCGTGCGCCACTTGTGGGCGCGGGCGCGCATCCAGTTGCGGTTGCCCTGGATGGTGTTGATCTCGCCGTTGTGGGCGAGCAGGCGGAACGGCTGCGCCAGCTTCCACTGCGGCGTGGTGTTGGTGGAGAAGCGCTGGTGGAACAGCACCGCGCACGAGGCCATGTCGGCGCGGGCGAGGTCGGGATACAGCTGCGGCAGGCGCTCGGGCAGCACCATGCCCTTGAAGGCCAGGGTCGCCGCCGACAGGCTGGCGGCGTAGAACTCCGGCAGGTCGGCGAGCTGGCGCTCGGCGCGGCGGCGGGCGAGGAACAGCGCGCGCTCGAAGCTGCCGCGGTCCATCCCGGCGCGCGGGCTGACGAACACCTGCTCGACGCGCGGCAGGCCGGCGCGGGCGGTGTCGCCGCAGACCGCGTCGTCGACCGGCATCACCCGCCAGCCGGCGACCTGCAGGTCGAGCCGCGCCAGCTCGGCGCCGAGCACCTCGCGGCAGCGCTGCGCCTGCGCCGCGTCGCGCGGCAGGAAGAGATTGCCGGCGGTGAACTGCGCGCCGACCCGGATCTGCGCCTCGACGGCGACCGCGCGCAGGTAGGCCTCGGGGCGGTGCACGAGGATGCCGCAGCCGTCGCCGGTGACGCCGTCGGCGGCGACCGCGCCGCGATGGTTCATGCGGGCGAGCGCCCCGATGGCCGTCTCGACCAGCCAGCGGCTGGGCTTCGCGTCGAGCTGGGCGATCAGCCCGAAGCCGCAGCTATCGTGCTCGAAACGGGGGTCGTACAGACCCCGACGCGACGTGTCGGTCATGCAGGCAACCTCCGGGGCGCAGCAGCCACCCCGCCGCCGGTCCGCGGGGCGGCGCATGGACGACAGGGATGGCCCGACTTAAGCACAGATGTTGCGCTGCCGCAAACTAATCCGGAGCGATGCCCTCATGCCCGGCGCCGACTGGCCGCAAGTGCTTGACCGGTGTAGATTCGAGGCCTCGCACGGGAGGGCAGGCGCATGCTTTCGATCCTGGTGGCCAGCAGCAAGGGCGGGTGCGGCAAGACCACCATCGCCACCCATCTCGCTGCCTACTTCGCGCTGGCCGGCAAGCGCACCGTGCTGGTCGACGCCGAGCCCCAGCGCTCCTCGACCCGCTGGTGCGAACGCCGCGCCGCCCTCGAACACGCCGTGCTGCCGCTCGACGGCCGTCGCCGCGGCTGGGACAGGGGCATCCCCGAGGACACCCAGCGGCTGATCGTCGACGCGCCGGCCGGCGCCCGGGCCGACGACCTCGAAGCGGCGCTGGCCCGCGTCGACTGCGTGGTCGTCCCGGTGCTGCCCTCGGTGATCGACATGGATGCGACCAGCGACTTCCTCGCCGGCCTGGGACAGAACGCCACGGTGCGCCGGCGCAAGCTGCCGGTGGCGCTGGTCGGCAACCGCATGAAGCCCTGGACCAACGCCTCGGCCAGCGCGATCGCCGCGATCGGCACCTGGCCCTATCCGCTGGTCGCCAGCCTGCGCGACTCGCAGGCCTACGTGCTGCTGTGCGGCCTCGGCAAGAGCCTGTTCGACTATCACTCCGAGACCGTGCGCAGCCACCAGGAAGACTGGGACGGCCTGCTGAAGTGGCTGCGCAAGGTGAACCGCAGCAAATGACCGCGGGGAGCTGGCGGTCGCAGTAAGCACGGATTAAGTCCACGCCGCCTAGCGTGGCGCGTCGATCACCGGAGCCTGCGCATGACCTCGTTCGTCCCCCGCCTCGCGGCGACCCTGCTGATGCTCCTCGCGCTGGCCCTTCCGGCGCGCGCCTACACGCCCGAGAGCGGCGTGTGGTGGAACCCGAACGAGTCCGGCACCGGTCTGATCCTCGACCTGCAGGATGACTTCCTCGCGGTCTCGGTGTTCGTCGGCGACCCGGCCGGAAACCCGGTCTGGTACACCGCCACCGGCTTCCTGAGCGGCAACGCGCTGTTCGAGGACCGGCTCGACTTCTTCCCCGGCGCCCAGTGCCTGGGCTGCCCGTTCCGCCCGGTGGCGCCGCAGCTCGGCGTCGGCGGCCCGATCCGCATCGCCTTCGACCCCGACGATCCGGCCAAGGCGACGCTCACCATGGGCGGCCGCACCACCCGCATCGAGCGCTTCCGCTTCTACTTCAAGCGGCCGGAGGACGAGCAGCGCCTGCCCGGCGTGTCCGCCGACCTGACCCGCCTGATGGGCGAGTGGCAGGCCGTGCTCGACTACAGCGGCAGCACCAACGGCCCGGCCGCCTACTTCGGCGAGGTGCTGGTGTTCGACAACCTCGACGCCGACAGTCTCGGCGACTACGTCGACGGCTGTCGCCCCGCCGAAAGCCTCGGCGGCTTCTGCAGCAACGCCGACATCGAGGATCGCTACGCCGTCGGCGAGTACGTCGCCAGCCAGCGCACCCACGTGATCGTCGTCGAGAACTCGCCGACCACCTTCGCCGGCTACTACGTGCGGCTGGGCACCGACCAGATGCAGGGCGAGGTCTCGGTCTACAACCGCGGCAGCAATCCGAGCGTCTACTTCCCGGTCCGCGGATTCCGCAGCGCCAGCCGCACCTTCGTCGAGGACGGCACCGGTCCGAGCCGCAAGTCGACGTCGGGTCCGTCGAGGGGCCTGCCGCTGACCGCCGGCGAAGGCGTTGCCGTCGACAAGGCCGCGCTGGCCGAGCTCGACGCCGTGCGCGAGCGCCTCGAAGCGCAGCTCGTCGCCCGCCGCGTTCGCGACTGACGAAGCGTCGATCGCGGCCGCGCGCCGCGATCCGCTACCCTGCCGCGCCATGGACGGCGACGGCTTTCCCATCGACCCGCTGCTGCCGGACATCCTCGGCAGCCTCGCCGCGCATCCTCGCCTCGTGCTCGAGGCGCCGCCGGGCGCCGGCAAGACCACCCGCGTGCCGCCGGCGCTGCTCGCCGCGCCCTGGCTCGCCGGCCGCCGCATCCTGATGCTCGAACCGCGCCGCGTCGCCGCCCGTGCCGCGGCCGGCTTCATGGCCGAACAGCGCGGCGAGGCGGTCGGCGAAGGCGTCGGCTATCGCATCCGCTTCGAGAACCGCACGTCGGCGCGCACCCGCATCGAGGTCGTCACCGAAGGCATCCTGGCGCGGATGATCCAGGACGACCCGCTGCTCGACGGCGTCGGCGCGCTGCTGTTCGACGAGTTCCACGAGCGCCACCTCGCCGCCGATCTGGCGCTGGCGCTGGCGCTGGACGTGCAGGCGCAGCTGCGGCCCGACCTGCGCATCGTGGTGATGTCGGCCACGCTCGACGGCGAGCGGCTGGCGGCCTTCCTCGATGCGCCGCGACTGTCGAGCGCCGGGCGCAGCTTCCCGGTGGCGATCAGCTACCTGCCGCTGCAGCGCGGCGAGCGCGAAGAGGCGCAGCAGCGCCGCGCGGTGCTCGCCGCGCTGGCCGCGCATCCGGGCGACGTGCTGGTGTTCCTGCCCGGCCAGCGCGAGATCGCGCGGCTGATGCGCGGGCTCGACGGCATCGATGCCGAGCTGCTGGCGCTGCACGGCGAGCTGCCGGTCGAGCAGCAGGCGCTGGTGCTGCGGCCGCATCCCGGCGGCCGCCGACGCGTCGTGCTGGCCACCAACGTCGCAGAGAGCTCGGTGACCCTTTCCGGCGTGCGCGTGGTGGTCGACAGCGGCCAGGCGCGCGAGCCGCGGTTCGATCCGAACTCGGGCTTCTCGCGCCTCGCCACGGTCAGCATCGCGCAGTCCTCGGCCGACCAGCGCGCGGGGCGCGCCGGCCGCGTCGCGCCCGGCGCCTGCTACCGTCTGTGGCCGGAGTCGCAGCGATTGGAGCCGCAGCGCCGGCCGGAGATCCAGCAGGTCGAGCTGGCCGGGCTCGCGCTGGAGCTGGCCGCCTGGGGCAGCGACGACCTGCGCTTCGTCGACCCGCCGCCGCCCGGCGTGCTGGCCTCGGCGCGCGACCTCCTGCGCCGCCTCGGCGCGCTCGACGGCATGGCGATCACCGCGCTCGGCCGGCGCATGCTGGCGGTCGGCACCCATCCACGGCTGGCCGCGATGCTGTGCGCGCCGCTGCCCGAGGGCGAGCGCGCGCTGGCCTGCGACCTCGCCGCGCTGATCGAGGCCCGCGATCCGCTGGTCGGCACGCGGCGCGACGATCTCGCCAGCCGCTGGCAGGCGCTGCAGGCGCTGCGCGCCGGCCGTCCGCCGGCCGACGCCAGCCGCAGCGCGCTGGCGGCGATCGACCGCGCGGCGACGCAGTGGCGGCGTCGCCTGCGCGTCGATGCCGCGCCGCCGATGCTGCCCGCGCACGCGCTCGGCGACGTGCTGCGGCACGCCTTCCCCGACCGCATCGCGCGCCAGCATCCGAGTGACCCGTATCGCTATCTGCTCGCCAACGGCCGCAGCGCGCGGCTGTACGACGACAGCGCGGTCTACGGCGAGCCCTGGCTGGTGATCGCCGAACTGCAGGATGCCGAGCGCGACGGCCGCGTGCTGCGCGCCGCGCCGCTCGACGCGGCGCGCCTCGAACGCGAGTGCCCGGAGCGCTTCGTCAGCGAGGAGCGCGTCTACTGGGACGCCGACGCCCGGCGCATCGCCGCCAGCCGCGAGCGTCGCTTCGAGCGCATCGTGCTCGAGGCGAAGCCGCTGGCCACGCCCGACCGTGCGCGCTTCGCCGAGGCGCTGGTCGACGCCGTGCGCCAGCTCGGTCTCGACGCGCTGCCCTGGACCGACGGCCTGCGCCAGTGGCGCGAGCGCGCCCGCTGCGTCGCCGCGTGGCGGCCCGAACTCGGCCTGCCGGCTTTCGACGAGGTCGATCTCATGGCAACCCTCGACGCCTGGCTGAAGCCGGCGCTGCAGGGCAAGACCCGGCTCGACGCGCTCGACGAGCAGGCCTTCGGCGAGGCGCTGCGCAGTCGCCTCGACTGGGCCACGCGGCAGAGGATCGACGCGCTCGCGCCCACGCGCATCGTCGTGCCCTCGGGCATCGAACGCCGCATCGACTACCAGCACGGCCAGCCGCCGGTGCTGGCGGTGAAGCTGCAGGAGCTGTTCGGCCTGGCCGACACCCCGCGCGTCGACGACGGCCGCCAGCCGCTGCTGCTGCACCTGCTCTCGCCCGGCGGCCGCCCGCTGCAGGTCACCAGCGACCTGAAGAGCTTCTGGGAGCGCACCTATCCGGAAGTGAAGAAGGAGATGAAGGGGCGCTATCCGAAGCATCCCTGGCCCGACGACCCGTGGTCGGCCACGCCCACGCACCGCGCCAAGCCGCGCGGTACGTAGTCGGGACGGGGATGCAGCCCACATCGGTTCGGCATCCCTGCCTCACCGTGTGGGTCCGGCCCTGCGCACTCCGTGCTCCGGGCGCGCGGTCGAATGCGGCTGTCCACCGGACAGCCGCGAGCGATTCGACCTCGCCCCTGGCCCGACGACCCGTGGTCGGCCACCCCCACGCACCGCGCCAAGCCGCGCGGTACGTAGTCGGGACGGGGATGCAGCCCACATCGGTTCGGCATCCCTGCCTCACCGTGTGGGTCCGGCCCTGCGCGGCACGCGCCTCCCCCTGCGCGGCAAAGCCGCGGAGGGGGAGGTTGGGAGGGGGTGCGCGGACGAGGCGAGCGCGCTCCGCTGCATCGACCCCACCCTAACCCTCCCCTGACCGGCAGGGGAGGGCGCGATCGCCCCGCGCACCCGGGACCCCCGTGGGGCGATGCTTGCGTCAGGCCGCGTTGCGCCTGCCGACCCCGGGCGCCGCCGCAGGGCGGCGCTTGCTCCGAACTGCGCGACGGCGAAGCCCGGGGACGCGCCGATCCGGGCCAACATCAGCCGGACCCGAAGCTGGCTGCCGCTGTCGCCGAAGCCGGCGGCCGAGTCGGCGATGACCCGTTGTGGGCGTGCGCATGGCGGCTGCGGAGCGACACGGCTCGATCTCGCACGGACGACGGCCAGCCGGTCGACCGTCGAGCTCGCCGCGTCGCGCCTTGCGGCGCTCCTGCGATGGGGGCTCGCTGCCGCCGCTCCGCCGCAGCACCGAAAGGCGCTACCCCAGATCGCCTCTTCACCCCCCGGTTAATCTCCGGCCGATCGAACCGCACTACACTTCGCTCCGGTCATCCACACGGGCCCCGTCGATGCGTCTGAACGCCTGATCCCGATCGCCGCCTGGCGCCTCGCGCCAGCCCGATTCGCCGCTGCCTTGGGCAGCGCACCAGGTGTTCACCATGACCTCGATCCGCCTGCAGGGCCTCGCCCTGTCCACGCCCGACGGGCGCGTGCTGCTCGAACCCGCCGACTTCTCCTTCGCTGCCGGCGCCACCGCGCTGGTCGGCGCCAACGGCTGCGGCAAGTCGACGCTGGCGCGCGTGCTGGCCGGCGAGCTCGCGCCGAATGCCGGCGGCGTGCAGCGCGAGGGTCCGGTGGTGCGTGTCGACGGCCTCGCCGCGCCGCCCGTGTCGGGCGAGGTTGCCGACTGGCGCGCGCAGCACGCGGCGGCGCTGTGGCAGGCCGACGGCTGGGCGCGGCGCGGCTGGCGCGCGCTTGCGGTCGACGCGCTGCCCGATGACCTGCCGCTGGCCGCGCTCAGCGGCGGCGAGTGGCTGCGCCTGCAGCTCGCCGCGGCGCTGCTCGACCCCACGGCCTTCCTCATCCTCGACGAACCCGCGGCGCATCTCGACCACGCGGCCCGCACATGGCTCGCCGACTTCATCCGCGGCGCCGCGCGGCCATTGCTGCTGATCGCCCACGACGCGGAGCTGCTGGCCAGCGTCGATGCCGTCGTCGAACTGTCGCAGCGACGCCTGCACGCCTATGCGATGGGCTTCGACGATTACCGCGCCCGGCGCGAGGCCGAGCACGCCGCCCAGGCCGACGCGCTGCGCCACGCCCGCCGCGAGGTCGAGCGCGTCGCCGAGCGTGCGCAGGCGGCGCGCGAGCGCAGCGACCGGCGCGGGGCGCAGGGTCGGCGGCTGCGCGCCAGCGGCAGCCAGGGCGCGATGCTGCTCGACTACCGCGCCGGCCGCGCCGACGCCCATCGCTCGCAGCTCGCCCGCCGCGCCGGGCAGACGCTCGACGCCGCCCACGAGGCGCAGCGCGAGGCGCGCGAGCGCCTGCCGCTCGCCGTGGATTTCGACCTGCGCATCCGCGGCGCGGCGCCACCGGCCGGCCGCCGCATGCTCGCGCTCGACGGCCTGCGCATCGACGCCGGCGACCGCTGCCTGGTGCGCGGCCTCGACCTTGTGCTCCATGGCCCCTTCCGGCTGGCGCTGACCGGCCCGAACGGCAGCGGCAAGTCGCGCCTGCTGGCGACGATCGCCGGACGCCAGTCCGCGACCTCGGGCGACCTGCGCCTCGGCGTCGACGCGGCCTGCCTGATCGACCAGCACGTGCGCTTCGTCGCCGGCGCGGCCACGCCGCTGGCCGCGGCGCAGGCGGCCTGGCCCGCGCTGGCCGAAGGTGCGGTGCGCGAGCGTCTGGCGCACTTCCTGTTCACCGGTGCCGCCCTGCGTTCGCCGCTCGACGGCCTCAGCGGCGGCGAGCGGATGCGCCTGGCGCTGGCGCTGGTGCTGGCCGACGCGGCGCCGCCGCTGCTGCTGCTCGACGAGCCCGACAACCACCTCGACCTGCCCTCGCGCGCGGTCGTCGAGGCGGCGCTGCGCGGCTATCCGGGCGCGCTGGTGGTGGTCAGCCACTCGCCCGGCTTCCTCGCCGCCTGCGCCATCGACCAGCGCCTCGAGCTCGACGGCGCCGGCGGCGCCCGCCTGCTCGCGGGACTCGACTAGCAGATCGTCGAAGAATGCACCTCCTGCGCATCTTCCAACGCGCGAGTCCGGCGCATGTCCGGACTCGTTCGGCCGCTACGCGGCTGCGCGGGGCTTCGCCCCGATTCGACGAATCAACCGCTTGCGCGATTGATCCGCGACCAGTCCATCCGTGGACTGCACTGGCAGGCTGATTTTCAACAGCCTGGCAGGCCGTTCCCCGCCTGCAATCGAATGCAGCCTGCGCCGCCCCGTACGCCAGCGTCGGGCCGCGGCGCTGCGCTAGACTCACCGCCTTGTCGCGCGGCCCCGAGCAGTCCCGTCCGAAGGCCTGCCGGAGCGCGCGATTCCATCGAGGGAGAGAGCATGAACCGCACGCCGCCGGGCCCGGAATCCGACATCGATCCGCAGGAAACCCAGGAGTGGATCGACGCGCTGCGCGCGGTGATCGACACCGATGGTCCCGAGCGCGCCCACCACCTGCTGCAGCGGATGGTCGAGGTCACCCGTCGCGCCGGCGCGCACCTGCCGTTCTCGCCGACCACCGAGTACGTCAACACCATCCCGACGCACCTCGAGGCCAAGCTGCAGGGCGACGCCGGGCTGGAGTGGCAGATCCGCTCGCTGCTGCGCTGGAACGCCATGGCCATGGTGGTGCGCGCCAACCGCAAGCCGGGCGAGCTCGGCGGCCACATCGCCAGCTTCGCCAGCTCGGCCACGCTCTACGACGTCGGCTTCAACCACTTCTGGCGCGCACCCAGCGACGGCCATCCGGGCGACCTGCTCTACATCCAGGGCCACAGTTCGCCCGGCGTCTACGCCCGTGCCTTCCTCGAGGGCCGCCTCTCGGCCGACCAGCTCGACCACTTCCGCATGGAGGTCGACGGCCGCGGCATCAGCTCGTATCCGCATCCCTGGCTGATGCCCGACTTCTGGCAGACGCCGACGGTGTCGATGGGCCTGGGCCCGATCAGCGCGATCTACCAGGCGCGCTTCTGCAAGTACCTCGAAGGCCGCGGCCTGATGCCCAGGACCGATCGCAAGATCTGGTGCTTCATGGGCGACGGCGAGTGCGACGAGCCGGAGAGCCTCGGCGCGATCTCGCTGGCCGGCCGCGAGGGCCTGGACAATCTGATCTTCGTCGTCAACTGCAACCTGCAGCGCCTCGACGGCCCGGTCCGCGGCAACGGCAAGATCATCCAGGAGCTCGAAGGCGTGTTCCGCGGCGCCGGCTGGAACGTGCTCAAGCTGATCTGGGGCAGCTACTGGGACCCGCTCCTGGCGCGCGACAAGAACGGCACGCTGCGCAAGCTGATGATGGAGACCGTCGACGGCGAGTACCAGAACTGCAAGGCCTTCGGCGGC
>VFQU01001528.1_pt1 | contig 13206 bp, 7 predicted proteins | sample 3512311 | NCBI WGS metagenome assembly VFQU01 (sample SAMN10412377, study PRJNA504923) | tailings metagenome | isolation source: Relicate 3 Philex TSF3 active mining site | place: Philippines: Tuba, Benguet | collected 2017-08-29 | reverse complement strand
TGATTTGGATGGCCAAGCGTGTCGCGATGCCGCATGCCGCGGCGAGCGTCAGACCGCCTCGTCTGCGCCGACCAGCAGCACGTCCTGGCCGTCGATGCGGATCGGCGCGGCGGCCAGACCGCCGCCGCCGGGACCGGCGCGGCAGCGCCCGTCCTCGACCGCGAACGTCGCACCGTGGGCGGCGCAGACCAGCAGGCCGTCCTTGACCAGGAACCGGCCCGGCGACCAGTCGAGCTGGCGGCCGGCGTGCGGACACTCGTTGTAGTACGCGAACACCTCGCGGCCGCGGCGCAGCACGATCAGATCGAAGAATGGGGCGTCCGGGCGCGTCGCTGCGCCGATCGCACCGCCGTCGGGAACGTCGTCGATCGCGCAAAGTCGGCGGGGCGGTGACATCGGCATGAGGCGTCCGGGCATGCGCAATCGGCGCGGCCGCGCGCGTCGCGACGCGCCGACCGGGACGGCCGGCACTTGCGCGGGCCGCCGGGTGTCCCAAAATCGCCAGGAACGCCTGCTCGGCAGGCGCGTCCATTCTGTCACAGGCGATCGGCACGATGTTCTACTGGAAACTCCCGCGCATGCACAACCCACTGCTGCGCATCCTGGCGATGGCCGCGGGCCTGGTGATCATGGCGGCGCTGCTGACGCTGGGCTTGGCGGTGATCGCGGTGCTGGCGGTCGGCGCGGTGATCATGCTGGCGGTCAATGCATTCCGCGCGCGCCCGGTCGCCCGGACCGCGCGCCCGGCCACGGCCAAGCCCGGCGTGATCGAGGGCGAGTTCCGCGTGCTGCACGAGCCGAGCCGCAAGTCCTGAGCGGCCGCTCCGCGGCGCCCCTCCGCAGAGGATCGACGGCCGGTCGCCCGCGCGCGACGCGCAAGACTCTCGCCGACGACGCGGGCGCGCCGCCATACAAGCCTGTCTGTCGCACCTGACCCGAGGACAGCTTCCCGGGCCGTTTCGTCCCATTAGTCGGGTACGCGCCGTGGCGCGTTCGCGCACGAAACGTCGTGTTCTGACAATGTGATCAGATTCACGGCACCCGCCGATCGGGAAATGGTAGCCGACCGCCCTCCCGATCGCGCAGCAACGGCGCGGGAAAGGTATCATTTGTCGAATATGGCACGCGATTCGCTTGGCACCGAGCCCGGCCCCCTACCGGCGCTCGCAGATGCACATCGACAATCCGCAGTTTTCGCATCCCGCCGGCATTCCGGCCGGGCAGGACGCCCCGTACGCCGAATCCGGCAAAGGACGCTGGATGCTGCGTTTCCTGCGTGACCAAGCCAATCGCTGGCTGATCGCGCTCGCCACCGGCGAGGGCCTGCTGCTGGCCGTCTCACTGTGGCTGTCGGTCCGCATCCGCTACTGGTACGACCACGAGTGGCTCAACGAGTACTCGGCCGGCTTCATCCTGCGCTCGCTGGTGTTCGGCGCGGTGATCGTGCTGGCGATGGCGGCGCTCGGCCTGTACCAGCCGCGCATGCGCGAGCGGCTGTTCGGCGTGCTCGCGCGCCAGGCGATCGGCTTCCTGCTCGGCGGCATCGGCCTGGCCCTGCTCTATTACGTGGTGCCGCACCTGTACATCGGCCGCGGCGTGGCCGGCATCGGCATGCTGATCGGCTTCGTCGCGGTCGCCACGTTCCGCACGGCATTCATGCGCCTGATCGACGTGGAGGCGCTCAAGCGCCGGGTGCTGGTGCTCGGCAGCGGCCGGCGCGCCTCGATGATCTCCTCGCGGATGCGCCGCCGCGTCGACCGGCGCGGCTTCACGGTCGTCGGCTTCCTGCCGATGGAAGGCGAGACGCCGAGCGTGCCGACCGACACCCTGCTGCGGCCCGGTACGCCGCTGTCGGACTTCGTGCAGCAGCGCCAGATCGCCGAGATCGTGGTCGGCTCCGACGACCGCCGCGGTTCGCTGCCGATGGCCGAACTGCTCGAGTGCAAGCAGAACGGCGTCATGATCACCGACCTGCCGACGTTCTTCGAGCGCGAGCTCGGCAAGGTCCAGCTCGACCTGGTCGATCCATCCTGGCTGGTGTTCTCCGACGGCTTCAACGCCTCGCCGCTGAGGCGCTTCTCCAAACGCGTGTTCGACGTGGTCGCGGCGCTGCTGGTGCTGATCCCGATGTCGCCATTCATGCTGTTGACGGCGCTGGCGATCCGCCTCGAGTCGGGCTGGCGCGCACCGGTGCTGTACCGCCAGGAGCGCGTCGGCGAGCGCGGCCAGGCGTTCTCGCTGGCCAAGTTCCGCAGCATGCGTCCGGATGCCGAGAAGAACGGCGTGGCAGTCTGGGCCGCCAAGAACGACGATCGCGTTACCCGCGTCGGCCGTTTCATCCGCAAGACGCGGCTGGACGAGCTGCCGCAGCTGTGGAACATCCTGCGCGGCGACATGAGCTTGATCGGCCCGCGGCCCGAGCGACCGCAGTTCGTCGAGGAGCTGGAGAAGAAAATCCGCTACTACCAGTTGCGCCATTGCGTGAAGCCGGGCCTGGCCGGCTGGGCGCAGCTGAACTTTCCGTACGGCGCGACCGAAGAGGACGCCGCCGAAAAGCTCAAGTACGACCTGTTCTACGTCAAGAATCACAACCTCCTGCTCGACGCGGCGATCCTGCTGCAGACGCTGGAGGTGGTGCTGTTCGGCCGCGGGGCACGCTGAGCCCCGCACCACAAGGACATCCGTTCCGGTCGCGGCGAACTGCGACCGGCGACGGCTCGATTCGATTTCATCGCAAGGGGTAGTTCATGAACATCCTACCGATGTCCGGGCGGTCCGTCGGACCCGCGGCGCGGCCGCGTGCGCGACCCGGTGGCGGCCGCGCGCTGCGCCTGGCCGGCGCGGCCGGCCTGGCACTCGCGACCGCGTTGGCGCTGGCCGCCGACGATGCCGGCCATGCCGCGCCGTCGGGCGGCGAGAACTTCCAGGTCACCCGCCACACGATCGCCGGCGGCGGCACCGCCCGTGCGCGCAGCGCCTGCTTCGACCTGGCCGGCACGATCGGTCAGCCGGTCAGCGGCGTATCGAGCGGCGGCGGCTTCACCGTGACGTCGGGCTTCTGGACCGGCGTGCGTCTCGACGATTCCATCCTACGCACCAGTTTCGAGGACTGCGATCCATGAAGATCTTCCGACATTTCCTGATCGGCCTGCTGCTCCTCGTCGCCGGCTCGGCCGCGGCCCAGGTCGCCCAGCTTCCCGACTTCACGTACCAGGGCCTGCTGATGCGCGAAGGCCAGCCGGCCAACGGCCCTTACGATCTCGCGTTCGCGCTGTACGACGCGCAGACCGGCGGCCAGCAGGTCGGTACGACGCAGTCCGAGCCGCAGTTCCCGGTCGCCAACGGTGTCTTCACGGTCAGCCTCGCGTTCCCGGGTGCGTTCACCGGCACCCAGCTGTGGCTCGAGGTACGCGTCAACGGACAGCCGCTGCTGCCGCGCCAGGCCGTCGCGACGACGCCGGTCGCTCAGTACGCGCTGAGCGGCAATCCCGGCCCGCAGGGCCCGCAAGGCCCGCAAGGCCCGCAAGGCCCGCAAGGCCCGGCCGGTCCCACCGGACCGGCGGGCGCCACCGGCGCCACGGGCGCGACCGGCGCCACGGGTGCACAGGGACCCGCAGGTCCCGCCGGCCCAACCGGCCCGCAGGGCCCGATCGGTGCGACCGGCGCGGACGGAGCGACCGGTGCCACGGGTGCCACGGGTGCTACCGGCGCACAAGGTCCGGCCGGTCCCACCGGCCCGACCGGCGCCACCGGCGCGCAGGGCCCGGCCGGCCCGACCGGCGGCAGCTTCGCCGACGCACCGGCCGACGGCACGCTCTATGCGCGCCGCAACAACGCCTGGGCCGCCGTGACCGGCGGCAGCGGTGTACCGAGTCTGTACGACGCGATCATGGCCGACGCTCCGACGCTGTACTACCCGCTCGACGAAGCCGCCGGCAGCACCTCGTTCGTCGACCACGGCCCGGGCCAGCACAATGCGGCGATCTCGGGCGCCGCGATCACGATCGCGCCGGGCTGGAGCCGGCTGATGCCGACCAGCGACGCCAACTACGCGCGGCTCGGCGAGGGCAACGGCAAGGCGATCGCCAGCGGCAATCCGACCGGCACGCCGACGCCGAGCGGCTCGCTGACGGTCGAGGCGGTCGTCAGCGTCCATACGCTGGGCTCGGGCCATCAGCCGATCCTCTACATCGGCGACGCCGGCGTCGATCCGTTCCTGAGTTTCGGTGTGATCGGTCTGCAGCCGCGCATCCAGGTCGGTGCAGGCACGCGCGTGGACCTGTCCGGTCTCAATGCCGGCCGCACCTACCACCTGGCCGCCGTGCTCGACGCGACGGCCGCCCAGGTGCGCATCTACATCAATGGCCACCTGCTGCAGATCCAGACATTGTTCGGCTATCCCGGCACGCTGACCGCGCCGAACATCTACGTCGCGTCCGAACCGAATGCCGACCGCCCGTTCGTCTATTCGACGCTCGGCCATGTCGCGCTGTTCTACGGTCAGGCCCTGTCGGTCGACCGCATCGCCGCGCATGCCAAGGCAGCCGGTCTGTACGGCTTCTGATCGCCGGTCGAGGCGGGCTGCACGGCCCGCCTCGACTCACCTCGTCGCGGTCAGACCGCCCAGAGCCAGCAGGGGCGACAGCGAAAGCGAGCGCGTGCGACGCGAACCACAGCGGCCGCGGGTCGCGGTTTCGCAGATCGGGTGAAGAACCAGACGATTGCGTGCGCGTCGACGCGCCGCTTATGCGATCAGCGTGTACGGCCGAGCAGGCGCGCGGCCTGCCTGCGCGCCGCGAGCGGCAGCAAGGCCAGCGCCTGCCGCCGCAACACCGGATCGCCGCTGGCCTGCCAGGCGCGCCGCGCATAACGCCAAGCCTCGCGCCAGCGTCCGGCATAGAGCGAGCCGCGCGCACTGCGCAGATAGGCGGCGGCGAGTGCGCGGCCGCGATCCTCGGCGCCGACGCGGTCGCCGGCGGCCGCCGCCGCGCGCTCGATCACGGTCGCGTAATCCGCATAGGTCTGCGCCAGCGCCGACAGGCCGTCGTGACCGCGCATCGCGGTCGCGAGCACCGCGTCGACGACGCCGATCTTCCAGTCACGCGCGACGCGCAGGTGGAAGTCCAGATCCTCGGCCGTGCGCAACGACTCGTCGAAGCCGCCGGTCCGCTCGAACACCTCGCGCCGGAACAGCGCGGAAACCGGTGCCAGGGCGGGTTCGAGCAATGCCCATTTGAGCACCCAGCCGTCCTCCGGCGTCAACCGCCGCCGTTCGAGGCGGTCGATCGAGCGCCGGTCGGCGTCGGTGCGGGCGACGTCGCACAGCACCATGCCGAAATCCGGGTGCGCCTCGAGCCACTCGACCTGGCGCGCGGTCTTCTCGGGCAGCCATTCATCGTCGCTGTCGAGCAGCGCCAGATAGCGGCCGCGCGCCAGGGCGAGGCCGCGATTGCGCGCCGCCGACACGCCGGCATTGGCCTGCCGCACGTAGATGATGCGGTCGCCGAACGCGCTGCGCAGCGCGGCCTCGGTGCCGTCGGTCGAGCCGTCGTCGACGACGATGATCTCCGCGACCGGCATGGTCTGCGCGAGCACCGTGCCGACCGCGTGCACGACGAGTTCGCGCCGGTTGTATGTCGGTATGATGGCCGAAACCACCGGGCCCGTTTCCATGCTGTCCGACCTCGCCAAGAAGTGGCTCTATGGTAGCGGCCTGCTCGGCCTCTACCACCGCCTGCGCAATCGCCGCACGCTGACGGTGATCATGTTCCACCGCGTGCTCGACCGGACCGATCCGCGCTGGCGCTCGTGCGATCCGGACTACACGCTCGAGGCCGACCTGCTCGACGCCTGCGTCGCGTTCTTTCGCCGCCACTACCGCATCGTGTCGCTTGAGGACGTGCTCGCCGCGCGGCGCGGCGGCAGGCCGCTGCCGCCGCATGCGCTGCTGATCACGTTCGACGACGGCTGGTCCGACAATCACGACTACGCGCTGCCGCGGCTGACGCGCGCCGGCGTGCCGGGCCTGCTGTTCGTCGTCGCCGACGTGGTCGGCCGGCGCCTGGCGTTCTATCAGGAGCGCATCGTCGGCGGCTGGCGGCTCGGCCGCTTGCGCGTCGCCGACCTCGCCGCGGCCGCCGGCTGCGCGGCCGACGACGAGCGCATCGACAGCCTGCGCCGCGTGATCGCGGCGATCGAGCGGCTCGACGAGGCCGAGCGCGCGCGCGTGCTCGCGCCGTTCGCCGACGCGCTAGACGACGGCCTGCGCCACATGGTCAGCGCCGGCGAGCTGGCCGCGCTCGAACGCGGCGGCATCGCGATCGGCACGCACGGCAAGACGCATACGCCGATGCCGCGCGCGGCCGATCTCGACGCCGAACTCGCCGGCGCGCGCCGCGAGGTCGCCGCGCTGCTCGATGGCGGCCGCGCGCCGGCGACGATGTCGTTCCCGCACGGCCGCTACGACGCGGCGATCGCCGAACGCGCACGCACCGCCGGCTTCGAGCTGGTCTTCACGAGCGACCCGACGATCAATCCGTCCGGCGATCGCCCCGGCTGGCTGCTCGGCCGGCTCGGCTTCGAACAGTCCGGCATCGTCGACCAGGCCGGCCGCTTCCGCCCCGACAAGCTCGCACTGCATCTGTTCCGCCGGCAGATCCGCACGCTCGCGGCCGGCTGACGAGGCGTCCAACAAATCTCGGTCGCCTTGTCGCACCGGCGGTGGCTGATGCGCACGCGCGCATCGTGACGGCTGCGGCGGTCTCGATGCGACCGCAGCGATTTCCGATCGAACCGCTCGCGCGCGTGACACGACGTCACGATGTGCATGCCGCGGCGGTCCGGCACAGGGATACGAGGCGAGCGGCACGGGACCAGGGCGCTGGCCGCCAGTGCGCACGCACGCACCGTGACGACCGCGGCAGTCTCGGCGCGCCCGCAGCGCGCGCTCCGATCGAACCAGTCGCGCGAAGAACATGACGTCGCGACGCGAAGGCCGCGGCGATCTCAGCGATGCAGCATGGCGATGCCGAGGCAGCGGAGCAGGTCCTCGTCGCTGCCCGCTGCGAGCCGCCCTCGGCTCGATCAGCGGAGGCGCGCGCCGCCGCACGGCGGCAGATCGAATGATCGACCGCGCATCCGTCGGCACATCGGTTCGTGCGTGACGTTCGTGCGTGACGTTCGTGCGTGACGTTCGTGCGTGACGTTCGTGCGGCGCGCGCCCCGAGGCGCGCGCCGCATCGAAACTCAGCGGCGGCGCGTGATCTGCATCGCAGCCGCCATCGTCAGCAGCAGGGCCGTCAGCAGCCGCATCCAGTACGCGTCGACCGGCACCGCCACCGCCTCGGCTGCCGGCGCCGCATTGACCACCGTGGTCGCCGACGAGGCGTTGTTGGCCGGCGTCGGATCGACGGTCTGCGCGGCCACCGAGGCCGTGTTGACGATCGGCCCGCCCGCATGGTCGGCCGGTACGCGGAACTGCGCGGTCACGGTGACACTGGCGTTCGCGGCCAGCGTGCCGAGCGCACACGGGAAGCCGCTCGCGCACGGCGCGCTCGCCGTCACGAAGCTCAGGCCCTGCGGCGTCTGATCGTCGAGCACGACTTCGCTCGCCGCATCCGGGCCGCTGTTGCGGATCACCAGCGCGTAGGAGATCAGCTGGCCCGCCGTCACGGTCGCCGGACCGCTCTTGGTGATCGACAGATCCGCACTGAGGCGTCCGATCGTCGTCGTCGCACTGCCGATGTTGTCGGCCGGGTTCGGGTCGGGCGTGGCCGAGGCGACCGTCGCGGTGTTGACGACACGGTCGCCGGCAAAGTCGGCCGGTACCGCGAACAGGACCTCGATCGCGGCCGAGCCGCCGGCACCGAGCGTGCCGAGTGCGCACGGGAAGCCGCCCTCGCACGGCGCAGTCGCCGAGACGAAGCTCAGGCCGGCTGGTGTCGGATCGTCGACGACGACGCCCTGCGCGGCGGACGGACCGGCATTGCCGATCGTCAGCGTGTACAGGACCGTCTGTCCGATGCTGGCCGAGGCCGGACCGGTCTTGACGATCGCCAGGTCGGCGCTGGCGCCGATCGGCGTCGTCGCGGTGCTGGTGTTGTCGGCGCCGTTCGGATCGGGCGTGGACGAGGCGACGCTGGCCGTGTTGAGGATCGGATCCGCACCCTGATAGTCGGCCGGCACCGCGAACACCGCCTCGATCGAACGTGCGCCGTCGGCGGCCAGCGTACCGAGCGCGCACGGGAATCCGCCCTGGCACGGCGCGCTGGCCGATACGAAGACCAGACCCGGCGGCGTCGCGTCGCTGAGCACCACGTCGGTCGCTTCGGACGGACCGGCGTTGGCGACGTCGATCGTGTAGAGCAGCGTCTGGCCCGGCGTCGCGGCGGCCGGACCGTGCTTGATCACGAACAGATCGGCCGCTGCGCCGACCGGCGTGGTGACCGTATCGCGATCGTTGGCCGGGTTCGGATCGAACGTCGTCGAGGTCACCGACGCGACGTTGACGATCTGCGTGCCGCTGAAGTCGGTGCCGACCGCGAAGTTCACGGTGACGGTGGCCTCGCCGCCCGCCGCCAGCGCGCCGATCGCGCACGGGAAGCCGCTCGCGCAGGGCCCGCTCGCCGAGACGAACGTGAGGCCCGTCGGCGTCGGATCGTCGAGCACGATGCCCTGCGCGACCGATGGACCGGCGTTGGCGACGGTCAGCGTGTAGCTGATCGGTTTGCCCGCCGTCGCCGATACCGGACCGGTCTTGTCGACCGACACGTCGGCGCTCGGGCCGGCGACCACGGTCGCGCTCGCGCTGTCGTTGCCGGCATTGGTGTCGGTCTGGTCGCTGGCGGTGCGCGTGGCCGTGTTGACCCACTTGCCGTCCTGCGCAACCGTCGCGCGAACCGTCAGCGTCGCGGTCGCCGTGGCGCCCGCGATGTCGAGCGCACCGACCGACCATTCGCCGGTGGCCGGATCGTAAGCGCCCTGCGAGGCCGCCGCGTCGACGAAGCCGAGGCCGCTCGGCAGCAGATCGGTCACGACCACGCCGGTAGCGGCGCTCGGGCCGTTGTTGCTGACCGTCACCGTGAACGTCACCGTGTCGCCGACCGTCGGTGCCGCCTCGTCGACGACCTTGACGACCTGGATGTCGGCGGCCTGGCCGTTGACGACGACGCCGGACTGATCGTTGGCCGGATTCGGATCGTGCTCGAGCTGCGCGGTCTTGGTCGCCAGGTTGGTCAATGCGTCGGTGGTCTGCACGATAGCGTCGATCGTCAGCGTCTGCGTCGTGCCGCTGACGATCGTGCCGACCTGCCACAGACCGGTCGCCGGATCGTAGCTGCCCTGGCTCGCCGTCGCCGCCTGGAAGCCGAGGCCGGCCGGCAGCAGATCGGTCACCACGACGCCGCTCGCGTCGTTCGGGCCGGCATTGTGCGCGGTGATCGTGAACGTCACCGGCGTGCCGAGGTTCGGCGTCGCGTTGCTGACGGTCTTGTTGATCTGCACGTCGGCCGAGGGCTGGCCGTTGATCGCGGCGGCCGCGCTGTTGTTGGCCGGGTTCGGATCGGTCTGGTCGGCCGCGGTGCGCGTCGCCGTGTTGACGATCTCGCCCGGCGCCGTGACGGTCGCCGTGATCGACAGCGTGGTGTCGCTGCCCGAGGTCAGCGCGCCGACCGTCCACACGCCGGTCGCGGCGTCGTAGCTGCCCTGCGCGGCGCTCGCCGAGACGAACGCGAGGCCGGCCGGCATCGCATCGGTCACGACGATGCCGGTCGCATCGCTCGGGCCGAGGTTGGCCGCGGTGATCGTGAACACGACCGGCTCGCCGACATTCGGCGTGTCGACGTCGACGATCTTCGCGATCGCGATGTCGGCGCTGGCCAGCGCCGGCGTCGTCACGGTCGAGCTGTTGCTGCCCGGATCCGGATCGGTCGTCGACGAAGACACCGTCGCGGTGTTGACGATCGCGCCGGTATGCCCGGCCGGTACCGCGAACGTCACCGCCACGGTCGTGTTCGCACCGGAGGCCAGGGTCCCGAGTACGCATGGGAAGCCGCTCGCGCACGGGGTGCTGGCCGAGACGAAGGTCAGGCCGGCCGGCGTCGGATCGTCGAGCGTCACACCCTGCGCATCGGACGGGCCGTCGTTGGTCACGCTCAGCGTGTAGCTGACGTTCTGGCCCGGCGTGGCCGCGGCCGGACCGGTCTTGACCACGCGCAGATCCGCGCTCGCGCCGACCGGGGTGGTCACCGTCGAGCTGTTGCTGCCCGGATCCGGATCGGTCGTCGAGGCGGACACCGTCGCGGTGTTGACGATCGCGCCGGCATGGTCGGCCGGCACCGCGAACGTCACCGTGATGGTCGAGTTCGCACCCGAGGCCAGCGTGCCGATCGCACACGGGAACCCGCCCGCACACGGCGCGCTGGCCGAGAGGAACGTCAGGCCGGCTGGTGTCGGATCGTCGAGCGAGACGCCTTGCGCATCGGACGGGCCGTCGTTGGTGATCGCCAGCGTGTAGCTGACGTTCTGGCCGGCCGTCGCCGAGGCAGGGCCGGTCTTGACCAGGCGCAGATCGGCGCTCGCGGTGACCGGCGTCGTCGCCGTGCTGCTGTTGTTGGCCGGATTCGGATCGGTCGTCGTCGAGCCGGCAGTCGCCGTATTGGCGATCGAGCCGGTCTGGTCGGCGGCGACCGCGAACGTCACGGTCACCGACGTGCTCGCGCCGGCAGCCAGCGTGCCGATCGCGCACGGGAAGCCGGCCGCGCACGGCGCGGTCGCCGAGACGAACGTCAGCCCGGCCGGTGCCGGATCGTCGAGCGTCACGCCCTGCGCATCGGACGGGCCGTCGTTGCTCAGCGTCAACGTATAGCTGACGTTCTCGCCGGCCGTCGCCGAGGCCGGACCGGTCTTGACCAGACGCAGGTCGGCTCTGGCGTTGACCGGCGTCGTCACGCTCGAGCTGTTGCTGCCCGGATCCGGATCGGCCGTCGAGGCGGACACCGTCGCGGTGTTGACGATCGCGCCGCTGTGGCTGGCCGGGACCGCGAACGTCACCGTCACCGTCGTGCTCGCGCCGGAGGCCAGCGTGCCGATCGCACACGGGAAGCCGCTCGCGCACGGCGCGGTCGCCGAGACGAACGTCAGACCGGGCGGCGTCGGGTCGTTCAGCGACACGCCCTGCGCGTCGGACGGACCGTTGTTGGTCACGCTCAGCGTGTAGGCGACGGTCTGGCCCGGCGTCGCCGACGCGGGACCGGTCTTGATCACGCGCAGATCGGCGCTCGCGACGACCGGCGTCGTCACGGTCGAGCTGTTGCTGCCCGGATCCGGGTCGGCCGTCGAGGAGGACACCGTCGCGGTGTTGACGATCGAGCCGCTGTGGCCGGCCGGCACCGCGAACGTCACCGTGATGGTCGAGTTCGCACCCGATGCCAGCGTGCCGATCGCGCACGGGAAGCCGCCCGCACACGGCGCGCTGGCCGAGACGAAGGTCAGGCCGGACGGCGTCGGGTCGTTCAACGACACGCCCAGCGCATCGGACGGGCCGTCATTGGTCACGCTGAGCGTATAGGTGACGTTCTGGCCGGGCGTCGCCGCGGCCGGACCGGTCTTGGCCAGACGCAGATCGGCGCTCGTCGTGACCGGCGTCGTCACGGTCGAGCTGTTGTTGCCCGGAGCCGGATCGGCCGTCGACGAAGACACCGTCGCGGTGTTGACGATCGAACCGCCGTGATCGGCCGGCACCGCGAACGTCACGGTCACCGTCGTGTTCGCACCCGCGGCGAGCGTGCCGATCGTGCACGGGAAGCCGCCCGCGCACGGCGCGGTCGCCGAAACGAAGCTGAGACCCGCCGGCGTCGGATCGTCGATCACGACGTCCTGCGCAGCCGACGGCCCGGCGTTGGTCACCGCCAGCGTGTAGACGACGTTCTGGCCGGCCGTCGACGACGCGGGCCCGGTCTTGACGATCGAGAGATTCGCGTTCGGCGAAGCGACCACGGTCGCGCTCGCGTCGTCGTTGCCGGCATTGGTATCGGTCTGATCGCTGGCGGTGCGTGTGGCGGTGTTGACCCACGTACCGTCCTGGGCAACGGTCGCGCGGACCGTCAACGTCGCGGTCGCGGTCGGACCGGCGAGGCCGAGTGCGCCGATCGACCATTCGCCGGTGGCCGGATCGTAAGTGCCCTGCGAGGCCACCGCGTCGACGAAGCCGAGGCCGCTCGGCAGCAGATCGGTCACGACCACGCCGGTAGCGGCGCTCGGGCCGTTGTTGCTGACCGTCACCGTGAACGTCACCGTGTCGCCGACCGTCGGTGCCGCCTCGTCGACGACCTTGACGACCTGGATGTCGGCGGCCTGGCCGTTGACGACGACGCCGGACTGATCGTTGGCCGGATTCGGATCGTGCTCGAGCTGCGCGGTCTTGGTCGCCAGGTTGGTCAATGCGTCGGTGGTCTGCACGATAGCGTCGATCGTCAGCGTCTGCGTCGTGCCGCTGACGATCGTGCCGACCTGCCACAGACCGGTCGCCGGATCGTAGCTGCCCTGGCTCGCCGTCGCCGCCTGGAAGCCGAGGCCGGCCGGCAGCAGATCGGTCACCACGACGCCGCTCGCGTCGTTCGGGCCGGCATTGTGCGCGGTGATCGTGAACGTCACCGGCGTGCCGAGGTTCGGCGTCGCGTTGCTGACGGTCTTGTTGATCTGCACGTCGGCCGAGGGCTGGCCGTTGATCGCGGCGGCCGCGCTGTTGTTGGCCGGGTTCGGATCGGTCTGGTCGGCCGCGGTGCGCGTCGCCGTGTTGACGATCTCGCCCGGCGCCGTGACGGTCGCCGTGATCGACAGCGTGGTGTCGCTGCCCGAGGTCAGCGCGCCGACCGTCCACACGCCGGTCGCGGCGTCGTAGCTGCCCTGCGCGGCGCTCGCCGAGACGAACGCGAGGCCGGCCGGCATCGCATCGGTCACGACGATGCCGGTCGCATCGCTCGGGCCGAGGTTGGCCGCGGTGATCGTGAACACGACCGGCTCGCCGACATTCGGCGTGTCGACGTCGACGATCTTCGCGATCGCGATGTCGGCGCTGGCCAGCGCCGGCGTCGTCACGGTCGAGCTGTTGCTGCCCGGATCCGGATCGGTCGTCGACGAAGACACCGTCGCGGTGTTGACGATCGCGCCGGTATGCCCGGCCGGTACCGCGAACGTCACCGCCACGGT
>VFQU01001525.1_pt1 | contig 13226 bp, 10 predicted proteins | sample 3512311 | NCBI WGS metagenome assembly VFQU01 (sample SAMN10412377, study PRJNA504923) | tailings metagenome | isolation source: Relicate 3 Philex TSF3 active mining site | place: Philippines: Tuba, Benguet | collected 2017-08-29 | reverse complement strand
CGCCAAACGCGCGAGCGAAGGGTGCAGCGGGCGGTCTGACGAAATATCCGGGCTAGAACGTCAGCACCACGCGTCCGACGACGCCGTCGAGACTCGCTGCGCCCCAGTAGCGGCTGTCCTCGGAGTTGTCGCGGTTGTCGCCGAGCAGCCAGATGCCGCCCTCGGGGACGGTCCGCTCGTCCATCGCCAGCGACTCCGGGCGAACGAGCGCCTGCCCGCGCAGAAACGGCTCATCGAGGACCACGTCGTTGACGAAGGTTCGCCCATCCTCGACCCGCACGCGATCGCCCGGCAGTCCGACCAGCCGCGCCAGATAGGGCGCCCGCGGGTCGTGCGGGGGCCGGAAGATCACGACGTCGCCGAGCGCCAGCGGCGTGCGCGCCAGCGACCACGCCGACACGACGATGGTTTCGCCGCGCTGGAAGGTCGGCGCCATCGATGTGGACGCAACCCGGAACGGCGCATGGCCCAGCACGCGCAGGCGCGGGTCCGCGCTGGCCGTGCCGAAGGGATTGACGACATACACCGTCAAGGCCGTCGCGAGCAGCGCAGCCATCGCCCCGAGAAACCACCGGAGTCCGCGCGGCATGCCTTCGGGCGACGGCAGTGGCGGTGGCAAGGTCATGACGGGGCTCGACTCGGAGTCTGCATCGATCGATGGGCTAACACTTTCCCCGCTGCCGCGTCCAAAGTGAAGCTGCCTTCGCCTGCCGATGGTCCGAACCTGCCCGACGCCACCCTGCCCGATCTGGTCGACGCCGCCCGCCGCGGCGATCGCGCCGCCATGCGCGCGCTCTACGAGCGCTTCGCGCCGGCCGTGCACGGCTGCCTGCTGGCGCACGTCCGCCCGCAGGACGCCGAGGACCTGCTGCACGACACCTTCGCCAGCGCTTTCGCCCGGCTCGCGACGCTGCGCGAGCCGGCGGCGTTCCCCGGCTGGCTCCTGCGCATCGCGCGCAACCTCGCGGTCGACCATCTGCGTGCGCCGCGGACGAGCGAGGACGGTCTCGCCGAGGCGCCATCGCCCGCAGCATCGCCCGACGCCGTGGCCGAGGCGCGACGCGTACTCGCCGCGCTGGCACGCATCCCCGAACGCCTGCGCGAGGTGCTGGCGATGCGACTGGTGGAAGGCATGAGCGGTCCGGAGATCGCCGATGCCACCGGACTGACCCACGGCACGGTGCGGGTCTACCTGCACGCGGGCATGCAGCAGCTGCGCGCGCTGCTGGCCGATGCTGCGGAGGCGCCCGGCCGTGCAGGCTGACGTCGACCGCCATCTGTGGGACGGCAGCGGCGAGGACGCCGAACTCGCCCGCCTCGAGGCCGCGCTGCGGCCGCTGCGCTACCGCCCCGGTCCGCTGCCCGCGCGCTGCTATCCGGCCGCGCGGCCGACGCGGCGCTGGCCGCCGAGGCTCGCCGCTGCGAGCGTGCTGCTGCTGATCGTGCTGCCGCTGCTGCACGCCTGGCGGCTGGCCTGGCCGACGGGCGAGGCGTGGCCGGGCCGCATCGTGCACGCCGACGGCGCGACCACGGATGCGCAGCTCGTGCCCGGCACGGACTTCACGGCACCGGTGGACGCGCGCGCCGAGTTCTCCGTGGCCCGCATCGGTCGCCTGCAGCTCACGCCAGGATCGACCCTGCGCCTGGTCGAGTCGCGCAGCGGACGGCATCGCGCCGAGCTGATCGAGGGCACGCTCGCGGCGCGCGTGTGGGCGCCGCCGGGCGCCTTCGGCGTCGCCGTCGGCGACGTCGAGGCCGTCGACCTCGGCTGCGCATTCACGCTGACGCGCGCTGCCGACGGGCGCGGCACCCTGCAGGTCGAAAGCGGCTGGGTGCAACTCGCCGGCGCCCGCGACAGCGTGGTACCGGCCGGTGCGCGCGCCGAGATCGATCCGCTGCGCGGCCCCGGAACGCCGCACCGGCAGGACGCGCCGACCGCGCTGCGCGAAGCACTCGCGCGCATCGATGCCGCGGGCGGCGCGGTCGCGGCCGACGGCGAGGAGATTTCCACCGTGCTCGCCGCCGGCAGCGACGCCGACGCGATCAGCTACGTGTCCCTGCTGTCGCGCTATCCGGCGCTCGCCGTCGGACCGCTGCTGGCCCGTACCCGGGCCGCGCTGCCGCACGCCGGCGCTGTCGATGCGTCGCGCGTGCTGGCGGGCGACGCGCAGGCGCTGAACCCGCTTTGGGACGCTCTGCCCTACCCGCGCAGCAAGCGCTGGTGGCTGCACTGGCGCGATGCCTTCGGGGCGCCGCCTGTCCCCGACCCGCCGTCCCGCGGACGCAGCTGATCGACCGGCATCCGCCGCCGATGCGCCGCAGGCTCAGCGCGGCACCGTCGCTGCACCGGCCGCTGCCGTCGCGGCGGAGAAGTCCCGGGCAGTGCGGCCCGGCAGGTCCTGCAGGTCGCTGCCGCGCAGCAGCAGATGGCGCTGCAGGTGGGCACGCAGCGCGGGACTGGCCGGCTCGGCGGGCAGGCCGCCGAGCCGGGCATGCAGCAGGACCTCCATCAGGAACACGTAGGCCTCGCGCGAGCGATCGTCGGCGATGGCATGGCCAGCCCTCGGATCGACGAACAGGCTCACGTCCTTGCCCAGGGTCTGCAGCGTCGCCGCATAGTGGGTGACCCCGCGGATCGGCACGCGCGCGTCCTCGCCACCGGCGAGCAGCAGGACCGGCCGCTGCAGCGCCGCGGCATTCGCCAGCGGCGACTGCTCGGCCAGCCGCCTCATCAGGGCGGGATCGGCGGGATCGGCGCCGAGCAGACGCAGGCTGTCGGCCATCGGAATCCCCGGGTACATCTCGTGCCCCGAGCCGAGGAAGTCGCGCATCACCCGGCCGAAATCCGCCGGAGGCACGGCGGCCACCGCGACCCTGAAGAGGGCGGGCGCATGGCTCACGCCGAGCAGCGCCGCGTAGCCGCCGAACGATGCGCCGGCAATGCCGACCCGACGGGCATCGCCCACGCCCCGCGCCAGCAGCCACTGCGTGCCCTCGACGATGTCGGCCAGCACGCGGCCGTTGCCGAAGTCGCCGCGCGCCGCGCGCAGGTACTCGCGACCGAGCCCGGTCGAGCCGCGGAAGTTGGGCTGGAAGACCACGTAGCCGCGATTGGCCAGCAGCTGGGCATCGCCGTCGTAGCCCGGATGCGCCTGTCCGTGCGGACCGCCGTGGACCAGCACCACCATCGGCGCCTGCGCCGCCTCGCGCCCCGGCGGCAGCATGACGAAGCCGTGCAGCAACCGGCCATCGGAGGCGCGCCAGCGAATCGGCAGGTTGCGCGCCATGTGCGCCTCGTCGGGTCGCGGCACCGCCTCGCCACCCGGCGCGGCGCTGCCGCCGCCGAGCACCTCGCGCAGCCCGCCGCGCGCATCCGCCAGCCACCAGCGCTGGCCGCGGAGCGTGTCGGCGCGTTCGTGCACCAGCCAGTCGGCGCCACCGATCTCGACCCGCAGGTCATGGCCGCGCAGGCGCGCCCGGATCGCGGCGAGGCGCGCGCGGTCGTCGGCCTCGAGCGCGTGCAGGCTCGGCACGGTGCTGCGGTAGCCGAGCAGGCGCGGACGCGCATCGACCGGGTCGACGACGAGGTCGGCGAGGTCGGCCTCGGCCGCCGGATCCTGGTGCAGGCGTCGCAGCCGCCCGCCGCGATCGATGTGCCACAGACCGTGCAGGTCGCCGGCCGGGTTGCCGCGAATCCAGGCGCCGCCGGCGGGCGAGACGCCGACCAGGCGACAGCGTCGCAGGTCGCCGCAGCGCAGCAGGCGCACGCGCTCTCCGGCGTCGTCGATCCGGTACAGGACATGCGCATCGGCCTCGGCCAGCATCAGCCAGGCCGGATCGCCCCGCGCATCGAGGGCGAGGTCGACGATCCGTCGCGCGTCCTCGGCGAGCACGCGCTCACCACCGTCGAGGTCCAGCCGGAGGACGCGCCAGCGACCGCCGCGCGCGGGGTCGAGCGGCGGTCGCTCGAGCACCAGCGCCGCCGCCGCATGCACAGGATCGACGCCGACGAACACACGCCGCGACATCCCGCCCAGCGCAGACAGCGCACCGCCGCCGGGGCCCTCCGCCGGCACCGCCGCCAGGCGGCGATCGTCGGCCAGCAGCAGCCAGCGGCCATCGCGCGACCAGGCCAGCTCGGCGGCGCCGCTTCGGGCGAGCAGGAGCCGCGGCGGGCCGTTCGGCAGGTCCTGCAGCCAGACGCTGGCTTCGCCCTTTTCCAGCGCCAGCCAGGCCAGATGGCTTCCCGTGGGCGACAGCGTGGCCTGGCCGAGGGTCGGCGGCGCCAGGAACTGTTCGCGCGGCAGGCGCGGCGGCAGCGGGCGGTCGCGCTCTGCGGCGACCGCGGCGCGCAGCGCGGCGTCATCGTCGCCGGTGGCCGGTCCGGCGCCGACCGCCAGCAGGCCGGCCCACACCACCGACATCCACCACTGCCTGCAGCGAGGGGCGCGAGGCGCCTGCGCCGCAGCGAACGGTCGGGCCGGCATCGCGATCAGCCGGCCGCGACCGCGACGGTCCGGCGCGGCGCCACCGTTTCCCTGAGCGGCACCGCCCACCACAGCGCCATCAGGGCGGGCAGGCCGACCAGCGCGCAACCGCTGCACCAGGCCCACCTGCCGCGCGGCGACAGCGCCGCGCCGCGCACGCGCCAGACCGCTGCGCCGAGCGAAACGAGCATCAGCACGCCGGCCAGCAGGTCGACGACCTTCGGCCGCGGCGGCGGCGCCTGCAGATAGCCGGGCTGGTCGGCCGCCAACGCGCGTCGCCCGGCCCGCAGCGCCGAGGTGAGCGCGGGCGAGTACCACCAGGCCCGCCAGGTGAAGAGCGGACCATAGCCCGATGCCAGCGCGCGATTCGCCACCTCCTGCACGCGGCCGTCCTCGTGCACCCGCAGCAGCGCCTGGAAGGCCGGCCCCTGCCCGCCTTCGTGCAGGCGGGTGAACAGCATCGACACCAGATGGCCGTCCTCCAGTTCGAGGATGTCGACACGCTGCAGGTTGCCGCTCGCGCCCGGCAAGGGCACGCGCTGGCGGGTCGTCAGGCGGCCCGCGGACTGTCGCAGCGGACGGGCGTCGTAGAGGTACAGCGCGGCGCTGCTGAGCAGCGCAAGCCGCTCGCCGTCGAGGTCGGCGCCGGCGACCATCTCGCCGGCCGGCAGCACCACGCGCGGCAGCACGCGTCCCTCGTCGCGCACGTACTGGTAGACGACATCGCGCGCCAGCAGCAGGTCGCCCGGTCCGCGCAGCGGTGGCCAGGCGAACCGGCCATCGCCCTCGACGCCCAGCGCATCCGCAGTGCGCGCCCCGGTCTGATCGAAGCCGATGAAGCGGCCACGATCATGGCTGAACACCCAGCGCAGGCGGCGCTCCTGGTCGACGAAGGCCATCGGCGCGCGGTTGGTCAGCTCGTGCCAGGTCGGGCCCTCGGGAATGGCCAACCCGATCGACAGGATCTCCGAGATCGCCGCCTGCGCGCGCCACAGCGGCACCTCGGCCGCGGCGGCGTCCTGCAGCCCCGCCGCGAACAGCGCCGCGCCCTCGGCCTGCGCGGCGTGGCGCACGCTCCCCACCGGCGCCACCGGCAGGCTGTCGGGGTGCGAGCCCTCGGCCATCCAGGCCAGCTCGTGGACCGCGCCGGCGACGTGCAGCAGCAGCCACATCAGCACCATCAGCGGCAGCGCCAGCAGCAGCGCGCCGACGCCGCGCGGCCAGGTCGACAGGTCGGGCTTGAAGGCGGCGATCAGCAGCGCCAGCAGCCAGGCGATCGCCAGCCACTGGATCGCCAGCGCCGCCGGACCGGCGGCATGGGCCGCAGGCAGCAGCAGCACCGGCACCAGCGGGGCGACGGCGGCGCGACGCGGCACCAGCATCGCTGCCGCGCCGGCGAGATAGCCGAGCAGGGCCCAGTCGAAGCCGGCGACGGCGAGCAGCGCGTGGCGCAGGTCCAGCACGCGTGCGCTCATGCCCGCCTGCCAGCCGACGATCAGCAGCATCGGCAGCAGCACCGCCAGCGCCAGCAGCAGGACGCCGGCGCCGATCAGGGCGGCGGCGATTCGCGCCGGCGCCAGCGGGCGGTGCAGCAGGTTCAGCCAGGCATTGGGCTGACGGTAGCCGCCCATCTGGTACAGGCCGAGCAGCACGCCGGCCAGCGCGTGCGCCGCCGCGAACGGGAAGTAGGCCTCGTCCTGCAGTTGCGCGAGGTCCATCAGGCGGCTGAGGAAGGCCAGCAGACCCAGGTGGAGCAGCCCGAACGCGAGGGCCCAGGAACGCAGGCGGCTCAGCTCGGCCTTCAGGATGGCGTGCATCGGCGCGCTCCGGCTCAGGCGGCGGCGGGGGCCGCGTGGTTGCTGGCGAGGAACGCGTTGACGGCGCGGTCGAGGCCTACCGGCATCCGACGGATCGACCGCGCGCCCGCACCACGCAGGACGTCGGCGAAGTCGTCGTCGCGATCCAGCACCAGGCAGTGGTGCAGGCCGTCGATGCGCTGCACCTGCAGCAGCCCCGGCAAGTCGCGCAGATCGTTCGGCCTGAACGGGAACTCGGCGACCCAGTAGGAGATCCGCGCGACGAAATCGTCCGGCGGCGACATGTTCCGCAGCTCGCCCTGCTCGAGGATGATCAGGTTGTCGGCGACACGCTCGACCTCGTCCATCTGGTGCGAGCAGTAGATGACCGTGCAGTCGTCGCTGCTGTTGCCGTGGAGCAGCGCCTCGAGGAAGGCGCGCTTGGCCACCACGTCGAGGCCCAGCGTCGGCTCGTCGAGGATCAGCAGCTCCGGCCCCTGCGCCAGCGCCAGCGCCAGGTTGACTCCGGCGCGCTCGCCTCGCGAGAGCTCGCGGACCTTCTGCGTGCGCAGCACGTGGTAGTGGCCGAGCACTTCCTCCAACCGGCGCGGATCCCAGCGCGGATAGAGGCGCTGCTGGGCGGCGATCACGTCCTGCACCCGCATCCAGCCCGGCAGGGTGTGCTCCTCGTTGACGAACCCGATCCGCCCCCGATCGTCAGGCGTGAGCCGCTGGCAGTCGCGCCCGAGGATGCGGGCCTCGCCTGCGCTGGGCGCGAGGAAGCCGAGCAGGATGCGGAACAGCGTCGACTTGCCCGCGCCGTTGGCGCCCACGACGGCGTGGATGCGACCACGCGGCACCTGCAGGTCGAGGTGGTCGAGTGCGAGCTTGCTGCCGTAACGCTTGCTGAGCGCGCGGGTCTCGATGACGTGGTCGTTCATGTCGCGCACCCGTGCTCAGGCCGATTTCTTCTGGTCCAGCGCCCGCAGTTCGCCATCGATGCGCACGACGACTTCGGCGGCGGGGATGTCCAGCGCCACCACCTCGTGCACGAAGCGGCTCACTGCCTCGTCGAAACGCTTGGCCCGCTCGGCGCGACTGAGCCGCTGGCGCGGCGGCGCCACGAACAGTCCCAGGCCCTGGCGTGCCTCCAGCCAGCCTTCCGCGGTGAGTTCGGCGTAGGCCTTGGCGACCGTGTTGGGATTGATGCCCAGCTGCTGCGCCAGGCCGCGCACGCTCGGCAGCTGCGCGCCCAGCGAAAGTTCGCCGGTGGCGATCCGCATGCGCACGCCGTCGATGATCTGGCGACTGATCGGCCGGGCGTCGCCGGTGGCGATCTCGAGCATCAGGGCCTGCGTGCGTGCCATGGCGATCCTTCTGTACTGTGTGTACTAGTACAGTTTGAACACTTGGCCGCCGCTGTCAAGTCCCGGCGCCGGATGCGCCGCCTGCTGGCCGCGCACATCGATCGACGCGCCGACCGGCAACGCCACCGATCCGCCGCACCGGACCGACCGGCAGCTGAGGAATGCACCGCCTGTGCATCTTCCGAGTCGCGAGTCCGGCGCCTGTCCGGATTCTTTCGTCCGGCATGCCGCCGCGCAGGGCGTCGCCCCGAATCGACCACTCGATCGCTTGCGCGATCGATCCTCGACCCGCCCATCCCTGCCCCGGCTCGGCAGCCTGATCCTCAGCAGCCTGCTAACGCTTTGCGCGCCGACCCGTCCTTGAAGCCGGAGACGTCGATGAGCCCTCGAGTGTCATGCGCCACCCCACACGCGAACGAATCCTGCGCTGGCATCGCCGCCTCAGCCTGCTGCTGCTGCCGGTCTGGGTGCTGCAGATCGGCAGCGGGCTGCTGCTCGCGCTGCATCGCGAGCTTCCCGATGCGCTGCTCGGCGCCTCCGCGAAGGCGATCGACGTCGCCGGCGTCGCGGCGACGCTGGATCGACTCGAGACCGAGCTCGCGCCCGCGCGCGTCGAGGTCGTCGCGCCCGGCGGCCTGCTCGCCGGCCACCTGCGCGTGCTGCTCGCGAACGGGCCGGCCGACGGCGTGCAGGTCGTGATCGACGGCGGCGGCCGAGAGCTGCGCCGCATCGAGGCCGATGCCTTCGAGCGCGACGCCGGCCTCTGGCTGTACCGGCTGCACCGCCACCTGCATCTGGGCGCGCCGGGCGAGTGGCTGCTGCGCTTCTCCGGCATCGTCCTGCTGCTGAACATCGCGCTCGGCCTGCGCCTGCTGCTGGGCGGCCGGCTGCGCGACGCGCTGCTGCCCGCGTTGCTGCGTCGACAGGCCAAGGCGCGGCTTCGAATGGCGCACCGCTCGCTGGCCGCGTGGATCGGACTGCCGCTGCTGTGCGTCGTCGCCGCGGGCGTGGGCATGGCGATCGATACGCGTGGTGGTGCGAACGGTCTGCCGACTCCGCACACCGGACAGGCCCTGCCGTCCGCGGGCGCGGCGTGGACCCTCGCAGCCGGCCTGCTGCCCTCGGACGCGACGCCGGGCCTGCTGCATCTGCCCGTGCAGCCCGGCGCGCCGGCGACCCTGCGCTGGCGCGCATCCGGCGAACTGCCGCAGCGCGAAGGCCGGAGCTTCCTGCGCTTCGATCCCTCGACCGGCGCCGTGATCGAGGCGCTCGATGCCGGCGCAGCAGCACCGCTCGATCGGCTTCGCCATGCACTGCCCGCACTGCACGCGGGCGAGGCGCTGGGCGCGGCCGGCGTCGTGCTGGTCATGGCCAGCGCACTGGGTGCGCTCGCGCTGGGCGCGCTGGGTGCTTCCATTGCGCTCTCCCGAAGACCGAAGACCTCGGCCGACGCTGCTCCCCTCACATCCATCCGATCGGAGGAATCACGACCATGAGCCATCTCCACCGCCGTGCCGGCGCGTCATCGACGCGCGTGGCGTCGATCACCGCGCCGGGCCTGTTGCTCGCCGCATTCGCGGCCGGCGCCGTGCATCCACCCGCCCCACCGGCGCGTGCCGACCTGTATGCCTGCGAGGGCTGCGAGGCGGTGCGCGAAGTCGATCCCTGCACGTTGTCCGGGCGCGCGGTGATCGCCGCGGACGACGAACCGGGCGAGCGGCTGCGCCTCACCGGCACGGTGTTCGAGAGCGACGGGCAGACACCGGCAGCGGACGTCGTGCTGTACCTGCACCAGACCCATGCCGGCGGCCTGTACGAAGGCGGCGCGGGATCCGGGCTGGCCCGCCGCCACGGCCGCCTGCGCGGCTGGGTGCGCACCGGCGAGGACGGCCGCTACGCGTTCGACACCATCGTTCCCGGCATCTACCCGGATCGCGAAGGCCCGGCGCACGTCCACCTCGTGGTCGAGGAGAACGGAAGTCCGCCCTACTACATCGACGACGTCGTCTTCGTCGGTGCCGAGCGGGTCACGCCCGACTACATCGCCCGCCAGCCGCGGCGCGGCGGCAATGGCGTGGTGCTGCTGGCGGGCCGCGACGGCGGCGACCGGACGGCACGACGCGACATCGTGCTGGAGCGGCATCCGCCGAAAGGGGGCGAATCGGCGCGACGCTGGCGCTGCGCGGCATCGCCCGCGGCCAGTGCGAAGGCGGAGCGCGTGGGAGTCCTGCTTCAACACGGGACAGATCGGTCGGGCACGCTCGGCTCCGCCGCAGCTGAACTCCCCCCGGGCAGCGCCGCCTGGCCGGGCTACTCCCTCGCGGTTGCCGCGTCGTCCGCGCCGGCCCGCACGGGCGCATCGAAGCTCAGGTCGAGCAGGTAGCCCATCTGCTCGATCGGCGCGTCGACGGCATTGCGGATCTCGCCGCTGATCGCGCCGTCGCGCTGGACGACGCGCGCGTCGAGCCGGGCGGGATCGATCTCGATGGAACCCTCGACGTGCCGGATGAGGCCCCGAATGACCGACCCGTCGGATGCCAGATCGAGCATCACGCCGGAGTGCGCGCCCAGCCCGTCGGCGCCATCGGCGGGATCGCGGCCGATCAGCCCGCTCGAGAGCAGCAGTCGCGTCCTCCGCCCTCCGGCCTCGTCGTCGCGCAGCCTCAACAGGGCGGCGTCGCGCAGCCTGATCGAGACGTAGGGCCGCTGGGGACTGTCGGGCGATGCCGCGGGCGGGGCGATGACCACGTCACCATGGGCATGCGGCATCGCCGGCGCACCGGGTCGCCACTCGGCCGCGCGCGCCCGCAGGGCATCACGCTCCTCGGCCTCCAGCTCGGCCACCACCGCGCGGCGCGCACTGGCGGCGCGCGGACCGCCGGCGTCTGCGGACAGCAGCAGCCAGAAGTGCGCTGCGTACATGTCGAACCCGAGGCCCTGCCCGAGAGCGAGTGCGACGCCCAACGCGGCCTGCGCCTCGGCGTGTCCCTGCATCGCGGCGGCACGAAACCACCTGGCGGCGGCTTCGGCGTCCTTCGCCCCCAGCTCGCCTCCCTGGAGCATCAGCGCGTAGCCGAACTGCGAGTCAGCATCGCCGGTCTCCGCCGCGCGCCGGAAGTGCCCGGCCGCGACTTCCAGGTCGCCCGCGTCGGCAGATTCCACTCCGAGCTGGACCAGCGCCAACGCATGTCCCTGGCCGGCAGCGCGTCGAACCCAGTCGCGACCGGCGGCGCGGTCATCCGCGCTCTCACCGTTCTGCGACAGCAGGGTTCCCCATTGCCATTGCGCGTCGGCATGGCCGCCTGCGGCCGCGCGTCGCAGCCAGGCAACCATGGCCTCGCCGTCCGCAGCGACCCCGTCGCCGCGCCCATGGCGCACGGCCAGCTCGTACTGCGCACGCGCATCGCCGGCCTCGGCGCGCTTGCGCAGTTCCACCATCGAATCGTCGGCAGCGGCCAGGGTCGCGACCATCAACGCCAGCAGCAGGATCGCGATCCGCATCGCGGGACTCCGTGGGCGGCACGGGCAGCATCATCGGACGCCGATCCGACCCTGTCCAATCCGCACTGCGCGTCGCGGCCGGCGTCCAGCCGGGCAGGCCCGGCATCCGCGGGCGGCGGTACCCGCGGAGCGCAACCTGCCGCGTCGCGCGATGCGCCGGAACGACGACGGCCCGGGTTTCCCCGGGCCGTCGTGGTGTTGCCTGCGGGCCTCATGCCCGCCTGCTGCGACCTCAGCCGTGCAGGTCGAAGCGGTCGTTCTCCATCACCTTGGTCCAGGCAGCAACGAAGTCGTGGACGAACTTCTCCTGGCTGTCGGACTCGGCGTAGACCTCGGCCAGCGCGCGCAGCTGCGAGTTGGAGCCGAACACCAGGTCGACCACGGTGCCGGTCCACTTCAGCGCGCCGGTCTTGCGGTCGCGGCCTTCCAGCACGTTCTCGTCGGCGGCGCTGCGCGACCACTTCGTGCCCATGTCGAGCAGGTTGACGAAGAAGTCGGTGCTGAGCGTGCCGGCGCGGTCGGTGAACACGCCGTGCTTGCTGCCGCCGAAGTTGGCGCCCAGCGCGCGCAGGCCGCCGACCAGCACGGTCATCTCCGGCGCGGTGAGGTTGAGCAGCTGGGCCTTGTCGACCAGGCGCTCGGCCAGCTTGCCCTCGTGGCCCTTGGCGACGTAGTTGCGGAAGCCGTCGGCCTTGGGCTCCAGCACGGCGAAGCTGGCGGCGTCGGTGTGCTCGGCGCCGGCGTCGGTGCGACCTGCGTGGAAGGGCACGCTGACGCTGACGCCGGCCTTCTTCGCCGCGTCCTCGACCGCCGCATTGCCGGCGATGACGATCAGGTCGGCCAGCGAGACCTTCTTGCCGCCGGTGGCCGAAGCGTTGAAGTCCTTCTGGATGCCTTCGAGCACGCCCAGCACCTTGGCCAGCTGCGCCGGCTGGTTGGCTTCCCAGTCCTTCTGCGGCGCCAGCCGGATGCGCGCGCCGTTGGCGCCGCCGCGCTTGTCGCTGCCGCGAAAGGTGGAGGCCGACGACCAGGCGGTGTAGACCAGCTCCTGGGTCGACAGGCCGGAGGCCAGCACCTTGGCCTTCAGCGCGGCGACGTCGCCGCCGTCGACCAGCGCGTGGTCGACCGCCGGCACCGGGTCCTGCCAGATCAGCACTTCCTTGGGCACCAGCTTGCCGAGATAGCGCGCGCGCGGGCCCATGTCGCGATGGGTCAGCTTGAACCAGGCGCGGGCGAAGGCGTCGGCGAACTCCTGCGGGTTCTGGTGGAAGCGGCGCGAGATCTTCTCGTAGGCAGGATCCATGCGCATGGCCATGTCCGCCGTGGTCATCATCAGCGTGACCTTCTTCGACGGGTCATGCGCGGACGGCGCCATGTGCTCGGGCTTGATGTCCTTGGGCTGCCACTGCCAGGCGCCCGCCGGGCTCTTGGTCAGCTCCCAGTCGTAGCCGAACAGCACGTCGAAGTAGCCGTTGTCCCACTTCGTCGGGTTGGAGGTCCACGAACCTTCGATACCGCTGGTGATGGTGTCGTTGCCCTTGCCGCTGCCGAAGCGGTTGATCCAGCCGAAGCCCTGCTCGGCGATGTCGGCGGCCTCCGGCTCGGCGCCGACGTTGGAGTCAGGCCCCGCACCGTGCGCCTTGCCGAAGGTGTGGCCGCCGGCGGTCAGCGCGACGGTCTCCTCGTCGTTCATCGCCATGCGCGCGAAGGTTTCGCGGATGTCCTTGGCCGAGGCCAGCGGATCGGGCTTGCCGTCCGGGCCCTGCGGGTTCACGTAGATCAGGCCCATCTGCACCGCGCCCAGCGGCTCGGCCAGATCGCGCTCGCCGGAGTAGCGGCTGTTGGGCTTGTCGCTGGTGGCCAGCCACTCGGACTCCGGGCCCCAGTCGATCGCCGGTGGCTCCCAGATGTCCGGACGACCGCCGGCGAAGCCGAAGGTCTTGAAGCCCATCGACTCGAGCGCAGCGTTGCCGGCGAGGATGAGCAGGTCGGCCCAGCTGAGCTTCTTGCCGTACTTCTTCTTGATCGGCCACAGCAGGCGCCGCGCCTTGTCGAGGTTGCCGTTGTCCGGCCAG
>VFQU01001524.1_pt1 | contig 13228 bp, 13 predicted proteins | sample 3512311 | NCBI WGS metagenome assembly VFQU01 (sample SAMN10412377, study PRJNA504923) | tailings metagenome | isolation source: Relicate 3 Philex TSF3 active mining site | place: Philippines: Tuba, Benguet | collected 2017-08-29 | reverse complement strand
AGGTAATGCAGGCGCAGCCCCGCCAGCGCGGGCAGATCGCTCAGGTACTGCGGCGCCCAGGGGTAGCCGGGCAGCGGGTTGAAGGCGCTGTCGGGGGTGCGCAGTGCGTCGTCGCGCAACGGGTGCGGGTTGCCATTCATGCGTCGCTCCTGAAAAAAGGCGCGCAGCAGCGCGCCGCAGTCATCGGCCAGCACGCCGCCTTCCACCACCGTCTGGTGGTTCAGGCGCGGCTCGGCGAACAGGTTGAGCACGGAGCCAGCCGCACCCGTCTTGGGGTCGGGCGCGCCGAACACCACGCGGGCCAACCGCGCATGCAGCATGGCGCCGCTGCACATGGCGCAGGGTTCGAGCGTCACGTACAGGGTGCAACCGTCGAGCCGGTAGTTGCCCAGGCGTTCGGCCGCGGCGCGCAAGGCGGCCACTTCGGCGTGGGCGGTCGGGTCGTGGCGGGCCACGGGGGCGTTGCGGCCGGTGGCGATGAGCTGGCCGTCTTTCACCACCACGGCGCCCACCGGCACCTCGCCGGCGGCGGCCGCGGCCCGGGCTTCGTCCAGGGCAAGGCGCATGAACGCAAGGTCGTCGGGCAGCGGCATGCGGCGAGTGTAGGTGAGCACCGGATCGGGCCTTGCTCCCTCTGGCATGATCCGCGGTTGTTCTGGAAAACCCTCGGTTTTTCTCCCTCCATGCAAACCCCTTCCCGCAGCGGCCGCCAGTGGGAGCTCGACGCGCTGCGCGGGCTCATGCTGGTGCTCATGACGCTCACGCACATGCCCACCGGTTTCTCGCCGGTGCTGAGCCAGCCTTTCGGCTTCGTGTCCGCGGCCGAGGGCTTTGTGCTGATCTCGGCCGTGCTGGCCGGGCGGGTCTACGGCGCGCGCGCCGAGCGCCTGGGCAATGCGGCCATGCGCTCGGCGCTGTGGCAGCGCGCGGGCAAGCTCTACCTGTGCCACGCAGCACTGCTGCTGCTGGCGTTCACGCTCATCGCGTGGCTCGGCGTCGTGCGCCACCAGGGCGGTGTCACCGGCCTGCTCGAATACTTCTTCATCGACCGAGGCACCGCCGTTCTGTCGGCCTTCGCCCTGCTCTACAACCCGCCGCTGCTCGACGTGCTGCCGCTCTACATCGTGCTGATGGCGGTCTCGCCCTGGCTCATTGCCCACGGCCGCCGCCATGGCTGGTGGGGCCTGCTCTGCGCCAGCGTGCTGCTCTGGCTGGCCGAGCAATGGGGCCTGGGGGCGTGGCTGCACGGCGGCGCGCAGGCCCTGGGCTGGCCCGTGCCTTACCGGGACATGGGGGCCTTTCGCCTGCTCGCCTGGCAGCTTCTGTGGGTGGCAGGCTTGTGGCTGGGTGCACGGCGCGCGCCGTGGCCCGCAGTGCGCTTGTGGCTCTGGCTGCCAGCCCTGGTGCTGGCGTCGGCGGCGCTGGTGTGGCGCCACATGGTCGGCCAGGATCCGATGCCCGGCGTGAGCGCGGTGGCTGCGCTGTTCGACAAATGGTCGCTTGGCCCGCTGCGCCTGCTGAACCTGACGGCACTCGTGGTTCTGCTGCTGGCCAGCGCACCGTTCTGGCGTGCCCTGCCCCGCCCACGGCCCCTGGAGCTCCTGGGGCGCCAATCGCTGCCCGTGTTCTGCGCGCACGTGGTGATCGTGCTCTTCACCCTGGCCTTCTTCGGCTCGGTGGAGACGCTGCGGCCCGCCACCACCGATGCCCTGCTGCTGGCGGCAGCCTTCGCAGGCCTTTTCGCGGTGGCGCTGCTGGCGCAATCGCGCGCACAGGGCCAGCGCCTGCTGCCGCGCTTGTCTGGCGTGCTGCGCTGACCGGTTCAAAGGGGGGAACTTCGGGCGGCGTGTGCCGCTCAAGCCTTTCCATGCGAGCAACAGACACCCGTCGCTGGGAGCTCGACGCCCTGCGCGGTCTGATGCTCATCCTGATGACGACCACCCACCTGCCAACGCGTTTCGCGTCGGTCACGGGGCAGCCTTTGGGCTTCGTTTCGGCGGCCGAAGGCTTCGTCTTCCTCTCCGCCTACATGGCCGGTTTGGTGTATTCGGCCAAGGGCCGCCGCGAAGGCGACACCGCCATGCGCGAGGCGTTCTGGGCCAGGGCCGTGGCGCTGTACGCCTGCCAGATTGCCCTGCTGGGCTTTGCCTTCGTCGTGATTGCCGGCCTGGCCGTTGCCGGGCGTCAACCAGCGGTAACCGACCTGCTGGCCTTCTACCTCGATCAGCCGCTGACGGCGATGCTGAGCGCCGCCCTGCTGCTCTACAACCCCGCGCTGCTGGACATCCTGCCCATCTACATCGTGTTCATGCTGGTGAGCCCGCTGGTCATCATGCACGGGCGGCGCGGAGCCTGGGGCTGGATGCTCGCGTTGAGCCTGGCCCTGTGGCTGGGGGCGCAGTTGGGCCTGGGCCCCGCCCTGTACGCCGCTGTGAACCAACTCGTGGCCATGCCCGTGCGCTACCCCGACATGGGCGCGTTCGAGATCCTGGCCTGGCAGCTTCTGTGGATGCTGGGCCTGTGGATGGGCACGACCCGCAACGAACCGGGGCATGGCCCCTGGCGCGTGCCGCGGTGGGCGGTGTTCACGGCCCTGTCGTTCGCGCTGGTGTGTTTCGCGTGGCGCCACGTGGTGGGCCAGACGCCGCTGCCCGGCGCCCCCTCGCTCAATGCGCTCTTCGACAAATGGACCCTGGCCCCACTGCGCCTGCTCGACTTCCTGGCCTTGCTGCTGCTGGCCATCCACTTCGGCCCGCGCCTGACCAGGCGCATACCGCGCCCGCGGGCGCTGGAGCTGCTGGGGCGCGCTTCGCTGCCCGTGTTTTGCGCACATCTCGTGGTGTCGCTGGGAGCGCTGGCCCTGATAGGCGCTGCAAATGAACAGCGCTCGTGGGGGGTCGATATCGGCGTGCTGGTTGTCGGCCTGGCCAGCTTGTGGATGACCGCCTGGGCCAGCCGATGGCTGGATCGGCGTCAGAGCTTCAGGCGGGCAGCAATGAGGTCGCGCCAGACGGCATAGCCCGTGGTGTTGAGGTGCAGCCGATCGGCACCGAACAGCTCGGCCCTGGGGCGCCCGTTGTCGTCGAGCATGGCGCTGTGCACGTCGATGAAATCAAGCTGCGGGTGGCCGTCCGAATAGGCCTTCACCAGCCGGTTGGTGAGCTGGATCGCGGGCAGCAGCGAGTCGCGCGCCGGGCTCGGTTTGATCGACACGAAAGCAATGCGTGTACCGGGCGAGGCCTTGAGCACGTGTTGGACGAAGCGCTCGTAGCGCAGCAGCACTTCCGCTGGTGAAGCACCTTCGTCGAGATCGTTCTCGCCCGCGTAGAGCACCACCTGCCGCGCCTGGTAAGGCAACACGAGTCGGTCGATGAAGGCCACGCAATCGGCCAGCCGCGAACCGCCGAACCCGCGCTTGATGACCACCGGTTGCTGCTGGAACGCCGTCTCCAGGTTGTCCCACAGGCGGATGGAAGAGCTGCCCACGAACAACACGCCGCCAGGCTGCGGGCGCCCGCGCTTGTCCTGCTCGGCGAAGGCATCGAGGCTCGTGCGCCAACGCAGCTCGGCCGCGGCCACGTTGTAGGCGGACGGGTTGGGCGATGGCCGCGCCACCGCGGGGGTGATCACCGCCGGCGGCAGTTTCACCAGCGGCGAAACCGCGCTGGAGGTGGCCGCTCCGACCGGTGGCAGGGCCAGGGTCATCTCATCGGGCTGCGCCCACACCAAAGGCGCCAGCGTGGCACCCAGCGCCCACACAGCAGCCCGACGAAGCACCGCAGTGCACTCAACCATGTTGCGGATTTCCCAGATTCAAACGTTGCATCCAGCCGGCCAGGGCCTGTTCATCCGGCGTACCTTGCTCATAGGCCGCCATCATGGCGGCGTGCGACTCGGGCCGGTGCTGATTGAGCTTGAGCTTGCATTTCAGTTCCAGCACGCGCAACTCGAAAGCGTGAATGCCCTGCATCAGTTTGTGCTGGAAGTCCTCGGGCAGGCCGCGCCACTGGTCCGCGTAGGCCGGGTCGTGGTCGTGGATCAGGTGCTTGAGCAATCGGTCCTTGTCGTCGAAGGCGTCGATGAAGCGCGCCTCGACGCGCGCCTGCACCATCAGGTAGTTCCAGGTCGGCACACGGGTGAGGTCGGGGTAAACGCGCGGCGTCATGTAGGCGTGCGGCCCCTGGAACACCACCAGCGCCTCGGGCCGCGCGCGCAAATGGCCCGCATGCGGGTTCGGCCGCGCCACGTGGCCCAGCAGCGTGAGGCCACCGCCCTCCTCGATCAGGTGCAGCGGCAGCGGCGTGACGAACGGAAACCCGCTGTCGTCGGTGGACACGAGCTGCGCAAACGGGTGCGCGCGCATGAGCTCGCGGGCAATGGCGGGGTCTTTGGCCTGGAACTGGGGGGGCAGGTACACGGGCGGTGCGGTCGATACGGGGCAGGGGCATGAAGCGTAATACAAGGCCGCCCATCACCGGCACCCACGGCGCCGGCCGCGGTGCGATGATGGCCGACCGTCAACTGCCGTGGACCCACCTACATGAACGGGACTGCCCTCCACCACCCCGCCTTCCAGAGCCTGCTGCTGCCGGCCCTGCTGGTGCTGTTGTGCGTGGGGGTGCTTCGTGCCGGCCTGGGGCAGGCCCGGCGCGACGCGGCGGTGCTGGGGGCGGCGCTCGGCCTGGTGCTGGCCATGGCTTGGTGGCCGGGGCTGGTCTGGCCGGCCACCACGCAGGCGCACAAGCTGCCCTGGGTGGCGGTGATGGGCCTGCTGGTGTCGGCGCTGTCGCTGGCCCTGGGGGCGCGGTTCGCCGCATCGACGCTGCGGCCCTGGCAACTGGCCGCGCTGGCCTGGGTGCTGGCGCTGGTGTGGTTGCAGGGCGTGGCGCAGCCGCTGCGTTGGTTGGCGGGCGTGGCCGCTGGCACCCTGCTGCTGGCGGTGGTGGCCTGGTCACCACGCGCGCCGAATGCCGAGCCCACCGCGGCGGCCGGCTCGGCGGCGGCGCTGGCCATGGCGGCGCTCGGGCAGGCGCTGCTGGCGGCGGTTGCGGGGTCGCTGCTGCTGGCGCAGCTGGGCCTGATGGTCGCGGTAAGCGCGGCCCTGCCCGGCCTGTGGGCCTGGGCCCGGCCGCGATCGGGCCTGCGCATCACCGCGCTGTCGCTGATGCCGCTGGCCCTGTGCACGCTGACTCTGGCCTGGTTGAACCTGGCCAGCGGGCAGGTGGCGGTGGGTGCGATCGTGCTTTCGGCGCTGGCCCCTACCGCTCCGTGGTGGCTGGCCGCCAGGCCCTGGTCGGCACGCCACTGGCGATGGCGCCCGTTGGTGGTGGCATTGCTGTCTGCCGTGCCCGTGGTGGTGGCGCTGGGGTGGCAACTCACCGCGTCGCCCGCGGCGGCCAGCCACGGCGCAGACGACCCCTACTACACGCCGCGCTGGTAACCCCGCAGCCCGCTCGCCAAGGGTAGGCGCTGGCCGGGGCCGATGCGATGATGGCCCGCATGCTGCTGCCCTCCGAACCCGCCCGCGCCCTGCCCCGAAGCGACGACCACGCGCTCGCCGACGTGCCGGCCGACTGGCAGGGCCTTTGGGCGCAGATGGTGGCCGCCCGCGCCGGCCGCCACCCCATGCCCGAAGGCCGCCACGCCACGCTGGGTTTTCGCCCCGGCAGCGGCTGGTGCATACAGGGGCCGGTGAGCGCGCGCAGCGCGGCGCTGTTCGACCTGTACAAGCCCTTGCTCGACGCCCGCGCGGCCGCCAACACCACCACGCCCTGGGCCGTGGCCCAGATGGGCCAGAGCCTGGACGGCTTCGTGGCCACCACCACCGGCGACTCGTACTACGTGAACGGCGCGCACAGCCTGGTGCACCTGCACCGCCTGCGCGCGCTGTGCGACGCGGTGCTGGTGGGCGCGGGCACGGTGTCGATCGACAACCCGCAGCTCACCACGCGCCGGGTGCCCGGCCGCCACCCGGTGCGCGTGCTGCTGGACCCGGACCTGCGGCTGGACGGCCAGGCCCGCGCACTGCACGACGGCCAGGCCCCCACGCTGTGGGCTTGCGATGCACGGCACGCTGCGGCGGCGCGCGAACGGCTGGGTGCCGGCGCGCCGGGCGCCGAGGTGCTGGCGGTGGAGGGTCTGCTGAATGCGGCGCCTGGTGCGGGCTTTCACGCGCCGCGCCTGCTGGCGGCGCTGGCCGCGCGCGGTCTGCGTGTGCTGTTCGTGGAAGGCGGCGGCGTCACCGTGTCGCGCTTCTTTGCGGCCGGCGCGCTGCAGCGGCTGCACCTGTCGGTGGCGCCGGTGCTGGTGGGCGAAGGCCGCCGCGGCCTGCGCGTGCCCGCGCATCCGGTGATGGCCGACTGCCCGCGCCCGCCCGCGCGCATGGTGGTGCTGGGCGACGACATGCTCTGGGACCTGGACCTCGGCGCCGGTCAGACTCCGCAGGTCTGTTGAAGGCACCGTGAACGGGCACCCAGTGCACATCCCTGTTTTCAGGCCGCCAGCCAGTTCCTGACCCGCGCGCCCAGCGCCTCACGGCTGATGCCATAGCGCTGGTGCAAGGTGGGCAGCGCACCTGCATCAAGAAACGCGTCGGGTAGGCCAGCCAGCTGAAATCCGGCCGGCTGCACGCGGTTGCGCAGCAGCGCACTTGCAACGGCCTCGCCCAGACCGCCAACCACCGAATGGTTCTCGGCGACCACGACCAGTCGATGCTTGTAGCGCACAGCCTGCACGATGGTGGCCTCGTCCAGCGGCTTGATCGTCGGGCAGTGCAGCACGGCGACACCGATGTTGTCCTTGGCCAGATCAGCAGCCACCTCCAGCGCGCGCATGGTCAGGATGCCGCTGGAGATCACCAGCACGTCGGCACCTTCGCGCAGCATCTTTGCCTTGCCGAGTTCGAATCGGTAGCCTTCGATTTCGTCGAGCACCAGGGGCACCTGGCCACGCAGCAGGCGCATGTAGACGGGCCCCTTGTGGGCCGCGATCTGCGGCACCGCCTGCTCGATGTCCAGCGCGTCACACGGGTCGACGATGGTCAGTCCCGGTACACCGCGCATCATGGCCAGGTCTTCCGTGGCCTGGTGGCTCGGTCCGTAGCCGGTGGTAAGGCCCGGCAACGCGCAGCAGATCTTGACGTTGAGGTTCTCCTCGGCGATCACCTGATGGATGAAGTCGTAGGCGCGGCGTGTGCCGAACACGGCGTAGGTGGTAGCAAACGGCACCAGCCCTTCTTTGGCCATGCCGCCGGCAGCGCCCATCAGCAACTGCTCGGCCATGCCCATCTGGAAGAAGCGCTCCGGGTAAGCCTGCGCAAACAGATGCAGGTCGGTGTACTTGGCGAGGTCGGCGGTCATGCCCACTACCTCGGGGTGGTTGGCGGCGTACTCCACCAGCGCCTTGCCGAATGGCGCTGCCTTGACGCGCTGCCCCTCGCTGGCGATGGAGGCAATCATGGCCGAGGTGGTCAGGCGCGGCTTCTTGTCGGCAACGGTGTTCATGCGGAGGCTCCTTCGGGCTTGGACTGGTCGAGGATCTGCAGCGCCTGCTGCCATTCGGGGGGGTCCACCCGAATGAAATGGTTCTTCTCGCGCTGTTCCAGGAAGGGGACGCCTTTGCCCATCAAGGTATCGAAAAGGATCACCCGGGGCTTCTCGTCGGCGAGGGCGCGGGCGGTGTCGAAGGCCGCCAGCACGGCCGGCAGGTCGTTGCCGTTCACGCGCTGCACATGCCAGCCGAAGGCCGCCCATTTGTCGGCCAGGGGCTCGAACCCCAGCACCTTGCTGGACGGACCATCGGCCTGCTGGTTGTTGATGTCCACCAGGCAGATCAGGTTGTCCAGCCGATGGTGGGCAGCGGCCATCGCGGCTTCCCAGGTAGAGCCCTCGTCCAGTTCGCCGTCGGACATGGAGTTGTAGACAAAGGCAGGGTTCTTCTTCTGCTTCAGGCCCAGTGCCATGCCCACGCCGATCACCAGGCCCTGGCCCAGCGAGCCGCCAGAGATCTCCATGCCCGGCGTGTAACTGGCCATGCCCGACATGGGCAGGCGGCTGTCGTCGCTGCCGTAGGTCTCGAGCTCGTCTTCGGCAATCACGCCGGCTTCGATCAGCGCCGCGTAGTGCGCAATGGCGTAGTGACCATGCGAGAGCAGAAAGCGATCGCGGCCCTCCCACTCAGGTTCGGCCGGCCGCAGTTTGATGGCGTGGCGGTAGGCCACGGCGAGCACATCGGCCCAGCCCAAGGCCTGGCCGATGTAGCCCTGGCCTTGTACCTCGCCCATGCGTACGGCGTAGCGGCGGATGCGCCAGGCAGTGGCAGCCAGGCGGCTCAGTTCTTGAGGTGACGCGGTCATTCGACGCTCCTTGAGGGTGGTATCACCGCACGATGAAGGCGGGGACGTATGAAATGAGGCCCAGGATGGTGAAGGCCACGATGTAGAAAGGCACGAGTTCGCGCACCGTCTGACCGACCTTGACCTTGGCCAGCGCGCTGGTGATGAAGAGCGTGGTGCCCACCGGGGGCGTGTAGAGCCCGATGGCAAGGTTCACCACCATCATGATTCCGAGGTGCGTCATGTCCATACCGATGCTTTGAGCCAGCGGGACGAACACGGGGGTGAGCAGCAGGATGGCCGCGGGCAGGTCAATGAACATGCCCAGGAACAGCATCAGCACGTTCATCAGCAGGATCACGAGCCACTTCACGTGCACGTTGTCCTGCACCCACTGCACCACGCCCTGGGGCATCTGGTCGTAGGTGAGCAACCAGCCAATGGCCGCTGACGACATGATGACCAGCAGCACCACGCCGGTCGCCAGGCCGGCGTGCACGATGGCGTCGTGGAGCCGCTTCCAGCCCAGGTCGCGGTAGATCACGACCGAGACGACGCCGGCATAGAGCGTGGAGAGCACCGCGACTTCCGTGGGCGTGGCGATGCCCAGGCGCAGCAGAAGAATGATCAGCACCGGGAGAACGATGGCTGGCAGTGCGTAGATCATGTGACGGCGAAAGGCCGCACCATTGAAGGGCGATGTGTCGCGCGGGAAGTTGCGGCGCCGCCCGACCCACCAGCACGCCGCCATGAAACCGCCGCAGATCATCAGCCCCGGCAGAACGCCGGCCAGAAAGAGCGCTGCGATCGACGCGTTCGATGTGAGTGCGAACAGGATCAGGGGAATCGACGGCGGGATCAGGATGTCGATGGTGGCTGCCGCCGCCAGCGTGGCCGCCGAGAACGCCGGCGGATAGCCCAGGCGCTTGTGCCAGGGAATCATCAGCGAGCCGATGGCCGACGCGTCTGCGACGGCCGATCCGGATACGCCGCCGAACAGCGTCGACGACAGCACACCCACCTGCGCAGGCCCACCGTGAAAGCGGCCGATGAGTGCCGACAGAACGCCTACCAGGGCCTCGCCCAGTTTGCCGCCCATCATCAGCGAGCCCGTGAGCATGAAGAAGGGAATGGCAATCAGCGGGAAGCTCTGCACCTGCGCCACCATTTGCTGCACCAGCAAATCCAGCGGAATCTTGTCGGAGCTGGCCGCCGCGGCCATGGCGGCCACCAGCAGCGCGTGCGCGATCGGCATCGCTGCCACCGCAGCGATCATGAAAACGACCAGGATCAAGGCACTCATCTCAGTCCTTCAACATGGGCTCACCAGTGCGCCGAAGGCAGCTTCGGCTCGCTGGTGTCGGGTTGGGCGGGGGGTGATCGCCAGGCGACCACGGCGGACCGAATGGCAATCAGCGCAAGCATCGCCATGCCCACCATCACGCAGGCGTAGGTGATGGAGCCGGGCAGTTGCAGGATGGGCGTGCGCTCGTCGTGCACGATCTCGAGCATGCGGAAGGTGGCCCAGGCCAGCGTGGTGTACAGGCCGGCCACCACCAGCCAACTCAGCGTGGTGACGATGCGTCGCCCGCCGGCTGGCAGGGCCTCCATGAGGAAGGTGGTGGCGATGTGTGCGCCGCTTTGCGCGGCCAGCACCACCCCGCTCATCACCAGCCACGGGAACAGCAGCTCGGGCACCTCGCTCGCCCACTGCAGGCTGGCCCCGGTGCTGTAGCGAAGCGCCGTGTTCGCCACCAGAATCCCGAAGATCACCACCATGGAGATCCAGAGGATCACGCGACAGATGCCGCCGATACCGCGTTCGATCATGCCGTGCTCCGCTGCGATCAATTGCCGCGGGCGGCGGCAATCACCTTCTTGACATAGGCGCCGATCGGGCCGGCCATCCATTTGTCATCCACGTCGGCCGTGGCTTTGGCGAAGGCCGCCTTGTCGGGCGTCGTCACCTGCACGCCTTTGGCCTTCAGGTCGGCCAGCAACTTGTCATCTGCTTCCTGTGACAGCTTGCGTTGCAGCGCGGTGGCTTCGGCGGCGGCTTCCTGCACGGCTTTCTTGTCGGTGTCGGAGAGCCGGTCCCAGCTGCGCTTGCTCATCAGCAGCGGCGTCATCTGGAACTGGTGATTCGTCAGGGCCAGGTGCTTCTGCACCTCATAGAGCTTGCTGGCGTGGATGTTGACCAGCGGGTTCTCCTGTCCATCAACCACACCCTGCTGCAGCGCGACATACAGCTCCGCAAAGCGGATCTGCTGCGATTCGGCCCCGAGGGATTTCATGATGTCCACCAGCGTCGCGTCGGGCGGCACGCGCATCTTCAGGCCCTTCATGTCCTCGACCTTGTTGATCGGGTGCTTGCTGTTGGTCATCTGGCGAACGCCGTTGTCCCAGGTGCCCAGCAGCACCAGCCCTTTCTCGGCCGACCGGTCTGCGAGCTCCTTGCCCAGCGGGCCGTCCAGCAGCTTGAACGCGGCTGCGGCGTTGGAGAACAGGAACGGCATGCCGAATGCGGCGTACTCGGGCACCGCGTTGGCCACGGCACCTTGCGAGTTCGCGCTCATGTCCAGCGCGCCGGTGCGCAAGGCGGTCACCATTGCGGCGTCGTCGCCGAGCTGCGCCGCGGGCGCCACCTGAACCTCGATGCGGCCATTCGTCTTTGCCTTGAGCACCTCGGCAAACTTGACGGATGCCTCGTGGCGGGGGTTGCCGATGGCAGCACCGTGGCCAAGGGTCAGCTTGACCGCCTGGGCATGGGCCGTCGGAGGCAGCAGCGCGAAAGCGGCTGCGATGGAGAGGCTTGCACGGATGAAGGTCTTGCGTTGCATGGTGTTTGTCTCCTTGGTTGTGGCGTTTGAAAGCGCGGGTCAGTGAATCAACATGCCGCCATTCACATCCAGCGTGATGCCGGTGCAATAGGCCGAAAGGTCGCTGGCAAGAAACACGCAGGCGCCGGCGACGTCGTCGGCGCGCCCCAGTCGCGCCAGAGGAATCGTCTCGACGATGGCCGCCTTGCGATCGGGCTCAAGCTTGCCCTGCGTGATGTCGGTCTCGATCAGGCCCGGGGTAATGCAGTTGACGCGAACGCCCTCGCCCCCGAACTCGCGAGCCATGGCCCTTGCCAGCCCCAACACACCGGCCTTGGCCGCGGAGTAGTGCGGGCCACCGAAGATGCCGCCGCCGCGCTGGGCCGAAACCGATGAGATGCAGACGATGGACCCCGAGCGCTGCTGGCGCATGGCCGGCAGAGCCGCCTGCGACATGTACAGCGTGCCGCGCAGACTCACATCGAGGATTCGGTCGTAGTCCTCACCGGTGATGTCCAGTGTCTTGACGGGCTGTGTGATGCCCGCGTTGTTGACCAGTACATCGATGCGTTTGAAGACCTTGAGAACCTCTGCCACCGCAATCTGGCATGTCGCCTTGTCGGTGACGTCGGCCACCAGGCCGAGGTGGCCCGCGCCGAGCTTCGCGGCAGCACCCGCCGGGTCAGCACGGGCAAGGTCAAGAATCACCACGTGGGCGCCTTGCGCCGCCATCTGCCGCGCGGTGGCGAAGCCAAGGCCGTTGATGCCTGCGCCGCCGGTGATGACGGCGACTTTGTCTTTGAGCAGCATCCTGTCGTTCTCCAGTTGATTCAAGGAAAAGGAACCGAACGACAGAGAAGGCGCATGCAATTGCACTGTTGCGCCCCGGCTTGCTGGCCCACAGTGCGCTGTGTCTCCGTTGTTCTGGAGAGCGATCTTCCAAGGGCCTTTGCATTACAGCAAGCGATCATTCATCACCGTAAGATGACAATTCTTCAGGCTAAGACAGGGTCAACCCTGAGCACGCTTGTGATGTGCGAGGTGAGATCGCTCTTTGCTCAACTTCCACAGGAGTGGTTCGATGGCCTCCGTTCCTCCCGTTGCCAACCTGCTGGCGTTTGAAGCGGTTGCCCGCCGCCGCAGCTTTGCCGCGGCGGCGGCTGAACTTCACCTCACGGCGTCGGCTGTCAGCCATCAGATCGCCAAGCTGGAATCGCACCTGGGCGTGCGGCTGTTCGAGCGCAGCGCCCATGGTGTGCGACTGAGCGCCGCGGGCGACGCCTACATCTCGCGCGTGTCCGGGGCACTCAACGCCATCGTCACCGCCACCGACGATCTACGCCAGGGCGTGAGCAACAGTCTGTACGTGCACTGTGCACCCAGCCTGGCCAGTCTGTGGCTGATGCCGCGACTGCGGGACTTCGCGCAGGCCTACCCCGAGATCTCCCTCAACCTCTCCGCCGCGCACACGCACAGCGACTTCGCGCTGGGCCAGGCCGACATCGACATTCGCTACGGAATTCCACAATGGCCGGACCTCGAAGTGGAGCCACTGTTCGAGGAGCGCATCGTGCCGCTCGCCAGTCCGCTCTTCATCAAGGAACACAAGCTCAAACGCGTCGAGCAGCTGCTTGACGTTCCGCTGATCCGTAGCAACGTGAGCGTGGTGCAGTGGTCCGACTGGTTCAGGGCTTACACCAGCTTGCGGGCGCCCGAGCGCTTTTCTGTGCGCTTTGACAGAGCGCAGATGTCCCTGGACGCCGCCAACCAGGGGCTGGGCGTTGCGCTGGAGAGCGTGGTCAACGCAGAACGGCACATCACCGACCGAAAGTTGCTCGCGGTTTTCGGTTTCGACAAGGCCATCAAGGTCAAGGCGCACTTCGTGGTCTATCCGCCCCGGCATGCCAGGCGCCCCACGGTGAAAGCGTTTCTGGAATGGTTGCACGCTGAGGCAGCCAGAACGCACGCCAACCAGGCCCTGAGAAGCTGAGCGTCACTGTTGGCTCGGCGCTGGGCGATCAGCGCGGCGGCAGCGCGAGCAGGTCCACGTGCCCCACGCGCAAACTGCCGTGGCCGG
>VFQU01001523.1_pt1 | contig 13240 bp, 11 predicted proteins | sample 3512311 | NCBI WGS metagenome assembly VFQU01 (sample SAMN10412377, study PRJNA504923) | tailings metagenome | isolation source: Relicate 3 Philex TSF3 active mining site | place: Philippines: Tuba, Benguet | collected 2017-08-29 | reverse complement strand
CCAAGCGGGAATTGATATGGCCATCGTGAATGCAGGGATGTTGGAAGTGTACGAAGAGATCCCTAAAGATCTTCTGGAACTCATAGAAGATGTGCTTCTCAACAGAAGATCTGATGCTACGGAAAGACTGATCGATGCGGCAGCTTCCTTTCATGGAGAAGCTAAAGTCCAAAAGAAAGACGATGCTTGGAGATCTCAAACCGTAGAAGAACGTTTAACATACGCTCTAGTAAAAGGAATCGATGAATTCGTTACGCAAGACACGGAAGAGGCTCGTAAAAGTTTTGCGAAACCTCTAGAGGTGATCGAAGGTCCTCTCATGAACGGAATGAAAGTCGTGGGAGAACTTTTCGGTGCAGGAAAGATGTTTCTTCCTCAGGTAGTGAAGAGTGCTCGTGTAATGAAAAAAGCTGTGGCCTATCTTCTTCCTTTTATGGAGGAAGAAAAGAAAAATCAAAAAGACGAATCCGCTCAATCCAAGTTCCTCATCGCCACTGTGAAGGGAGACGTACACGATATCGGTAAAAACATCGTGGGTGTCGTGCTTGCATGTAATAATTATGAAGTGATCGATTTAGGAGTGATGGTTCCTGCGGAAAAGATTTTGGAAACTGCGAAGAAGGAAAAGGTAAAAGCGATCGGATTGTCCGGACTTATCACTCCTTCTTTGGATGAGATGGTGCATGTTGCCAAAGAGATGGAAAGACAAGGTTTCCAAGTTCCTCTTTTGATCGGAGGGGCGACTACTTCTCCTGCGCATACCGCAGTTAAAATAGCGGAACAATATTCTCATCCGGTCCTTCATGTTTTGGACGCCTCTAGAGTAGTGAACGTAATGAACGGGGTTTTGAATCCTGCCACTACGGAAGTCTATATGGCGAATGTCAGAGAAGACCAAGCGAGGATTCGAGAAGAGTTTTACTCCAGAGAAAGTGAAAGAAATCTTTTGACCTTCTCCGATGCGATTGCGAATAAAACCAAAATCGATTGGCCGAATTATTCTCCGCCTAAACCTTCTTTTACGGGAGTGAAAACAATTACGGATGTGACTTTGGAACAATTGGTTCCTTACATCGATTGGTCTCCTTTCTTTTTAGCTTGGGAATTGAAGGGACGTTTCCCTCAGATTTTGAAAGATCCTGTGGTTGGTAAAGAAGCCACTCAGCTTTACAACGATGCGACTGCGATGCTTCAGAATATGCTTTCCGACAAACGACTGGCTCCTAAGGCAGTTGTAGGTGTTTTCCCTGCGAAGGCAGTGGGAGAGACTGTGGAAGTGTACGAGGATGAGGCGAAAACGAAACTTTTACAGAAATTCCCTATGCTTCGTCAGCAAACCACAAAACTTCCAGGACAACCTAATTATAGTTTAGTGGATTTTATCTCTCCGGAAGAATTTTCCAAAGAAGATTATCTAGGCTTTTTCGCCGTAACGACCGGACATGGAATCGATGAAATCGCGAAAGCTTACGAAGCAAAACAAGACGATTACAATTCGATCTTGGTTAAAGCTCTGGCGGATCGTTTTGCGGAAGCGTTTGCGGAATACATGCACCATTGGATGAGAGTAGAATGGGGTTTCGGAAAAACGGAAAATCTTTCCAACGAAGACTTAATCCGAGAAAAATACCAAGGGATTCGTCCTGCTCCTGGGTATCCTGCCTGCCCGGATCATACGGAAAAACCGAAGATTTGGGATCTGCTCCAAGTGGAAAAAAATACTGGCATCATCCTTACGGAAAGCTGCGCTATGTGGCCTGCGAGTTCCGTAAGCGGTTATTATTTCTCTCATCCGGAATCCAAATATTTTGCGATCGGAAAGATGAATGAGGATCAAATCAACGATTATGCTGAGAGAAAACAAATGCCTAAATCGGAAATCGAAAGATGGCTCTCTCCTTATTTGAATTATGATCCTTCCAAAAGACCGGTAAATGCAGGTTAAATGAAATGATTTTTCTTGATGGTCGGGTTTGATTCGGTATGGGCGAAGATCATACGGTAAAGGCACATCAGCATGGATGGAATTCTGTCGCTAAAATTAAGTTAAGCGACGGATTCCCTTTTCATCCCAAACTTTCTTCTTGGTTCAGTGACTACAGTAAAATCCCCGCTTCCACGGAAATAGAAGTGTTGGAAGTGAGCTGCGGAGAGGCGAGTTGTCCTACGGAAGAGACTTTATTCGTTTGGGAAGAAAGCGGATTCGGCAGAAGGGAATTTCGTATCTCACGCAAAAAAGAAAAAATTTCCAAAATGGATATGGATTTGTCTTGGAAAAAGTTTAGTTCTTAATCTTCTCTATTTTAGAATCTTTTCGCTTATTGAAAATAATAATGAATAAATTACTTGACTTCGGCAAGTGATTTATTCATTTTCCAATGATAATTGGAATATTTTAATTTTCTAAAATAAGGCTTTTTGCGTATTCTGATTCTAAACTTAAAAACGAGTCAATTTTCTTATGAGATATTCTATTTATTTAATTCTGCTGTTTTGTTTTAGCTGTACTATCTTTCAGACGATAAAAGTTCCTGAAGATAAAATCGGTAAACTTTCCGACTCTAACACAAAGCTAAAAATAGCTCTCGTTGGTTTTTATCCTGTTACCGTATCTTATCGATACGAGGGAAGATATTTCATTTCTACTGCAAGTCTTGATTATGATCATCCGATGAAAGATGCATTTCCCATAGGTCAACCTGTGGAACAAATTCCTACTAGTTCCATTGATTCAACGATACCAGCCGCTAGATGTTATCTTTTTGTTTCAAATTATCTAGAACTTGTGAAGAAGACAGGTATCACTGAGTTAAATAAAGTGGTTGATTTTGACATACCTTCGGACAAAGAAGAGTTGGATAAAACGAAATGTTTAGTTAAAAAGAGAGATGTAGACTATTATATTGTAGGAATAAACGGTCCTTCTTTTCGCAATAATAGAACTGGAATCCGATTACTTTTTAATTTGCTACTATCGGTATCTACAGCTTTTACTTTTCCTATATTTGAAAAATGCGAAGCATATTCTATTTTTATGATTTATGATTCTAAGCTTAATTTGATTAAAACTGTCAAGTATGATAAGGATATGACTGCTATTGCCAGTTAGTGGTCGATTCTTCTCACTTTTGGTGAAAACTATAACACTAATTATAAAGATTCTCTCAAGCAGTCACAAGAGAATATGATTCGCGAGTTTCAGGTGGATTTTCTTGAAACAAATAAATAAGCCGAACTTCTTATATGGTTTTGCGTGGGGTAAATCCAGTTCCCTTAATTCGAAGATTTAACAGGGATAAAGTATTTTAGACCCAAGTTCCCTTGCACTTCCGGAGACCAAAGTTCGTCCAAGGTGCGGTTTGCTTCTCTTGAATTGATAGGCACTTTGACCATACCTTCGAACACCAAATTGCTGTTAGAAACACTGATTCCGGGAGTCACATAGATTTGACGGCCTACGAAATTGGTTTTAGCAGGATCTTGTACTTTGAGAGCTGTGTTGAATTGTTTGGAAAAAGAATCTGCATCAAACCTATGTATTTCGGACAATTGTAAAAACAATTCCCATCTTGAGTTCTTCAAATAAGAAAAAATATTTCGATTTAGGCGGTACTTCAATCTCATTTTGGTTTCCGCAACATCTACATAGGCAAGTCCACCCTGACCGAGGGACATTCCGAAACTCAATCCCATATCGAAACTGAATCCCCGTCTATAGCTGACATAAGTTACGTTAGGTTGGTAAGAAAGAAGAGCCGCATTCGGACGAGAATGGGCGAAATCAAAATTCCCTTCGGGGTTTCTGTTCGGATAAGCAGTCGAAAATGGAATGATCGGGGAAAAAACCTGCACTTTAGAAAGAGGATCGGTAAATAAATGAGGAGTAGGTTGAGGAGAAGGGCGTCCCAATTCCAATTCGGCAGGGAAAGCGAAGGGGATCGAAAGAACTTTCAAATCATTTCGGTTAGGTGCCGAGTTCACTTCGAACAAACTGGGTCTGGGATCCGTAAAGGAATAGCTGGAAAAAAAAGGAAGGCCCTGAGAAAAGATGGCAATCGTCATTCCAGGCAAGAGCACCAGAGCAATTATGAATTTATTTACCATCTATAGGGAATCACACTTAAAATTCCTATAATTGCAATGAAATTTGCTTTCTTGTTCCCGTTTTTTTGCTATAAAAATCCTGAATGAACCAAAACGACACGAAAGTAGAACAATTCGGGGAATGTATTTATCCGAACCCTGCCGGTTACGATTACTGGACGGAAGAAAGTTCCGTCGTCCTTTTCCAAACTATTTTTTCAGGTCAAAAAGAGGCTTTGGATACTGTCTCCAACAGCCCCGTTTTTTTCGAACAAGCAGGCCCTAGGGAAAAGATTTATTTCCAACCTCAGGAAGTGACTGCCGGCATCGTGACTTGCGGAGGGCTTTGCCCCGGGATCAACGATGTCATTCGTGCCCTCGTGATGGAACTTCATTACAGATACAAAGTGCCTAGAATCTTGGGTTTTCCTTTCGGATACGAAGGATTGGTCAAAAAATCGGGACATCGACCGGTGGAGCTGACGCCAGATAAGGTGGCTCATATTATGAATTTCGGGGGATCCATTTTGGGTTCCTCTCGAGGGAACCAATCCATCAACGATATGGTAGACACCTTATGTCTGTACGGTGTAAAGATGTTGTTTTGCATCGGAGGAGACGGAACTCTTCGAGGCGCTCAGGCGATCCAAGAAGAAGTCAAAAAACGAAAAGAAGACATCTCCATCATAGGCATTCCCAAAACGATCGACAACGACATCAATTATGTCCAAAAAACATTCGGATTCTCGACTGCTTTCAGTAAGGCGGTAGAAGCGGTGAACTGCGCTCACGAAGAAGCTAAGGGAGCACCGAATGGAATCGGTTTGGTCAAACTGATGGGACGTCACTCTGGATTCATCGCGGTGAATGCGGCACTTGCTTCTAAAAACGTAAACTTTGTTCTCATCCCCGAATCGGATTTTGATTTGGAAGGGAAGGGTGCTTTTTTTCCCACTCTGAAAGATCGAATCCAAAAGAGGGGGCATGCCGTTATCATTTTGGCGGAAGGAGCAGGGCAGAAGTTCTTCGAGGATAAGGGAGAAAGAGATCCGTCCGGAAACAAGAAACTCTCCGATATAGGTCTATTCATCAAAGATCAAATTTCGGATTACTTCAAAAAAGAGAAGATGTCCGTGAACTTGAAATACATCGATCCAAGTTACATCATTCGATCGGTTCCTGCCAATGCGGAAGATTCCGTTTTCTGTGGATTTTTAGCACAGAACGCAGTACATGCGGCCTTTGCAGGAAAAACGGGATGCGTTGTGGGAATTTGGAACAATGTGTTTACTGTGATGCCCATCTCTCTTGCGATTGCGGAAAGAAAAATTCTAAGGCCGGAAAGAAGCACTCTTTGGAGAGCCTTACTTTCCTCGACCGGGCAGCCTAATTCTATGAAGGCGGAAGACTAAGCGTTTTCCACTTTTTTCTGGAATTTGAGGATATTGTCCCTAATCTCTTCCTCTTTCTGATTCAATTCTTGTAAAAATTCGGAATCGATGATGACGGCAGGTTTTTTGATAAACTTGCTTTCATCATAATGATCTATTTCATAAAGAAGGTCTTCTATATTGGATTCTACTTTTACAAGGTTTTGAATGGATTCGACAACCTTCTTATTGATGAAAAGGATTTCCTTAAAACGAAGTATGTAATGTTGAAAACGATTTTCGCGAATCATCGCTTGTCTTTGCATTTCCTTCACCACTTCTCTTTCTTTTAAAACTTCTTTTTTTTCCATCAGGATCTGATTCTTAAAACTGTGGATCAGGTTTTCCGTTTCCATTTTATAATGTTCGAAACTGGTATCGTGGGACTTTTGAAGGTTTTCTATCTTCTTTTTGAATTCTTTATCTTTGAGTTTGTCTTGTTCTTTTCTCAGTTTATCAGCTTGTGCAAACGCCTGTTTGATTCTTGTCTCGATGACTGCATCTAACATAGCTTTATTGAGTTTATCCAGGCGTAAAGCTACCGCTAGAGAGTGTAATAATCGGGTCATGTTTTTTTCCCTCTGTTAATTTAGACGGATGATGAACAAGGAAATGTCATCATGCGGCTCCGCATCACCGATAAATTCGCTTACTTTTTGCAAAATTGCCTGACGGATGATTTCAGGAGGATCGTTGATATGGGAAAGTACGACTGATTCCAATCTCTCTTCGGAAAAAAGTTCTTCTTTTGAGTTCATCGCCTCTGTGACTCCGTCCGTGTAAAGCACGATCAAATCTCCAGGTTCGTAGGAAACCACATGTTCCGCAAATTCGCATTTGCTGATCCCCATCGGTTGTCCTTTTCCGGAAAGATGTTGGATCTTATGTGCCTTTTTACGGTAGATCAACTGCATATTGTGACCGGCAGAAGAGAATGTGATGTCTTTGCGAGTCATGTTGATGCGAACGAGCATCGCGGTCACGAACATCAAAAATCCGGACTTGTCCTGAATGATTTCATTGGCGCGCATCAAAGCTTCTCTTGTGGAAGGAGTTTTTGCGACTTCCTGCTGAAGCACCGTTTTGGAAAGTTCCATAAACAAAGCGGCAGGAGTTCCTTTCCCGGAAACGTCCGCAATGATTACGGACACTTCGTCCTTACCGTGGATGACCATATCGTAGAAGTCTCCCCCGATCTCTCTAGAGGCTTGGTAGTAAGTGTCGAATTCAAGAAGAGAGTATTGTTTCGGAATGACAGGTAACGAGTGTTTTTGTATCATCGCCGCCACTTGCATGTCTCTGTCTATGTTTTTGAGTCTTTCGCTTTGGATCTTTACTTGTAAAGCGGTATAAGCCTCTCCTACCTGATTGGAAAGAGTTCGGAGAATTTTGATGTCCATCTCGTCGAATCGTGTCCTGGACGTTTTGTCCGATACAGTAAGAGCACCTAACCATTGTTTGTTTTTTAGAATGGGGAGGAGCATTAAGCTGTGTTGGAAAAGACTTTTTTGAGTGAGTATGAGTCCTTGAGGGGAGTCGGCAGGAATGATTTTATAACCTTTGTACATCCAATCCGCTTTGTCCGCAAATAGAAGAGTTTGTACATCTTCATCATGGAACTGATCGGAGAAACCTTTCGATTTGGATCTGGGCAGACCTTTCTGATCGATTTTTTCGAATTTTAATGCGATTCGATCTACCTGCAAAACGTCGGAAATGGTTTTGACTGCAAGATCCATAAACTCTTCCGAGTTTTGAATGTTCGAAAGAGCTTGGGAGATTTGATAGAGACAGTTCAATTCGTTCGCACGCATGTTCAAACGATCGATTAGGATTCTGTTTCTGACGGCAATGGCCGCCAAATTGGATAAGTATCTTAATATTTTAATGTCGGATTGATTGAATTCTCTTCCGTCCACGGAATTGACCGCTTCCAGTACACCTTGTACTTCGTCTTGAGCGATCATCGGAACGCAAATTAGGTTCCTTGTTACATAACCTACTGTTTGGTCGATGTCTTTGAAGATTCTAGGATCGTTGGCCGCATCGTTTACGATTTCAGGCTTCAAAGTTTCCAGAACCATACCTGCGATCCCTTTTCCTCTCGGAACGGTGAGATCTGCCAATGATTCTTCTTTTAAGCCGCTCGTCGTATTGAAAACGAGAACGTCTTTTTCTTTATCGTAAAGAAGTAGGGAAGAACCTTCCGTCTGCAAAACATCTCTTGTGATTCCCATGATTTCACTGAGGAGGCTTTCTAAATCTTCCGTTGAGTTGATTCTGCTAGTGATGTCTGAAATCAGGTTCAGTGTAAGTTGTTTTGTCGGCATATTTATTATGTCCTTATTCGATGAGACTTCCGATTCCTTGGTTTGTCAAGACCTCAATTAATACGGAATGAGGAACTCGACCGTCGATGATATGGGCGCGTTTGACTCCGCCATGGATGGCATCCAGGCAGCATTCCACTTTCGGGATCATTCCGCCTGAGATTTGACCGGATCGTATATGACCGTCAATCATTTGTTTGTTGAGACCGGTCACTAATTTTCCGTCGATCAGAATTCCCGGGGTGTCTGTAAGTAGAATCAATTTTTCTGCGGAAAGTGCTGCAGCGATCGCTCCGGCCATTGTGTCCGCATTGATGTTCAATGTTTTTCCTTCCTGAGAAACTGCTACAGGAGAAATGATCGGTATGAAACCTTCCGCTTGCAGAGTGTAGATCAAGGTAGGATTGACGGATGTGATCTTTCCTACAAGGCCCAAATCCAAACTTTGTCTTTCTCCTTTTTCATCTTCGAATTCCATGAGATATTTTTCGGCAATGGCAAGTCCTCCGTCTTTACCGGAGAGTCCCACCGTTTTGCCTCCTTTCTCTTGGATGAGGGAAACGATTTGTTTGTTTACCTTTCCGGTAAGCACCATCTCCACCACTTCCATGGTGGCTTCGTCCGTGACTCTATGACCTCGAACGAATTGGGTGTTTAGATTGAGCGATTTGATCAATTGATTGATCTCAGGTCCCCCTCCGTGTACTACAACCGGATTGATTCCTAAGTATTTTAATAAAACGATGTCTTCAGCAAAGGAAGCTTTTAAGTCTTCCTCGATCATGGCAGCTCCGCCGTATTTGATGACGATGGTTTTGCCGGAATATTTGATTAGATAGGGAAGAGCTTCCAGGATATGATTGATTTTTTCAGCTTGGTTCGGCATGAATTTCCTCTATTATGGACATGGAATCCGCACTGGGTTTGGAAAAGGATCGTTTTTTTATGATGGATATATTTAAAGCAGCAGTAGTGCAAGTTTCTAGTAACGCTCGTGTAACAAACAACCTAACTCAGTGTAGACAATTTATCGAAGCTGCCGCAAAAGAAGGCGCAAAATTAGTCGGTCTGCCTGAGAATTTTTCCTTTATGGGGAATGAGCAGGAAAAAAGAAATCTGATCGGACAAATTGAAGAGGAAACCATTTCGTTCCTTTCTGAAACTTCCAGGGATTTGGGAATTTATCTTTTGGGAGGAGGATTTCCCACGAATGCAGGAAACGGGAAAGTCTATAATACCGCTCTTCTTTTTGATCCGGAAGGAAAGGAAATTTTTCGGTATTACAAGGCTCATCTTTTCAATGCGGAAGTGGGGGACGGTTTCAGTTACAGCGAATCCAATTCCACGGAAAGCGGAGGTAAGATCCCCGATGTAGTACCTACCACACTCGGACAAATCTCTTCCGCCATCTGTTACGACATACGTTTTCCTGAACTATTTCGAGATTTGTCCAAAAACGGATGCGAGATTTGTTTTCTTCCTGCAGCATTTACCACACCGACGGGAGAAGCTCATTGGGAAGTGCTTTTACGTGCCAGGGCCATAGAAAATTTTATGTATGTGATCGCTCCCGGACAGACAGGAATTCATGATCCTCATGGAACAAGAAAAACCTACGGTCATTCTCTCATCGTATCTCCTTGGGGAGAAGTGCTGGCGGATGTAGGAACTGATCCTGGTTATGCGGTATGCGAAATCGATCTGACGAAACTGCACGAGATCAGAGCGAAATTACCCAGCCTCAAACACAGATTGTTTTCTTAGAAAAAACTTTTTTTCTTAGTCGCTTTTTTCGCGGTTAAAAAGTCTCTCATTACTTTCTCCGCAGCTTCTCTTTTTTCCAAGTGTACGAAATGTCCGCATTCTGCGAATCGAACCGCTTTTACGTTCGGAGTGGTTCTTTCGATTTCCGCCACATCCTTTCCGGGAATCACGGGATCGTCTTCTCCTCTCATAATGAGAGTGGGAACTTCGTTCCCGAATACTATGGGACGAATGTCCGCGCGGTCCAACATTTCCAAAATCATTAGAGCGTTTCTAGGATTCAAATGATCGAACTGAGGATAGTAGTCTGCGATGAATTCCTGAATCTCCGGTTTGGAATGAAATTCTTTCGAGTTATAAACTCCGAAGGAAAATCCCAAATTGAGCGCCTTGGGGATGTTTCTTCCCAGTTTGAAACCCATATCGAAAAAAATTCCCACATTGGCACGAAGTCCCATCACACCTAATTTTAAAGGTCCTCTTACCGGGCCGTGTACATAAGGAGCGATGGAAATCACCTGTTTGATTTTTCCGGGAAAAAGTGCCGCGATGGCAAGAGTCGCCATGCCGCCAGTAGAGTGACCCACTAAAGTAATGTCTCCCGTTCCGGCACATTCCCAAATCGCATTCGCTTGCGCTTCCAAAAACTCTTGTAAGGTGAGTTTCTTTTGATGGTCTAGTATTTCCGCAGGATAATGACCGATTAAATCCAATTCGATCACTTCTCCGAATTCCTGAAAAAAGGGAATATTCAATTTCCAATACCCAGCAACGGAACACCAGCCGCCGATCAGAACGATTTTTTCCTTTAATTTGGGAGAAGCAGCAGGATGTTTTACATAAGTGATTCTATGATTTTTCCAAGTGAAACTTTGTCTTACAGCGGTCATTTTTTCCTCTAATCAACGATGGTTCTGGGAAATTTATCTAGGATGTTGGTAACGATTTCGTAATTGATCGTGTTCGTCCACATAGCATGGTCGTCCGCGCTGACTGTTTCTCCTTCGGAGGATCCCAGTATCACCACTTCATCGCCTAATTTTGCTTTGGGGATATGAGTGATTTCCAACATGGTCATATTCATACAGATCCTTCCCAGGATTTTGGCTCTTTCTCCGTGAATGAGCATATAACCGTGGTTTGAAAGTTTTCTGTCCAAGCCTTCGTAGTAACCTACTGGAACGACTGCGAGTCTGGTAGGATATGTGGTTTTGAAAGTGGAACCGTAACCGATAAAAGCGCCTGCATCCAGATTTTGGATGTGTTGGATTCTTGTTTTCCAGGAAAGGGCAGGTTTCAACATTCCCACATCCTTCTTCATCAAAGAAAGGGAAAGTTTCGTTTCCAAACTGGGCCAAAGTCCGTAGAGAGAAATTCCCACTCTTACCAAATCCATCCTTGCTTCTGCAAATAACATAGCTGAGGCGGAAGAAGCACAATGGCAGAGAATATCCAAAAACCCGTAGGAATAAAAAATTTCGATCGCTTCCTGGAACAGGCTGAGCTGCATCATCGAGTAGGAATGTTCCGTAAAATCTTCCGTACTTGCGAAATGAGTACAAAGTCCCGCCAAAGGAATTTTTTCTTCTTTGATTTTTTTAGCAAGAGCGTCCCATTCAGGACGGGATTGCCCGAGCCTTGCCATCCCGGTATTCAATTTCAGATGGATTTTAGGAGCCGGATTCAGACGAGACAACATCTGCATTTCTTCGAATCGGGAAACCATCACCCAAAAATCTTCGTCGGCTAACAAATGTTTTCTTGATTCCAGTTGGGGAATGCTTCCCATAATTAAGATGGAAACGGAGGGGAACGCTTTTCGTAAGGCGAGGGCTTCCTCCAGAGCATTGACTGCCAAAAGATCCGCACCTGCGGAAAGAGCGATGGACGCAGTTTCTAAAAGACCATGCCCGTAAGCATTGGACTTCACCACTGCGGTGAATTTCGTTTTCCCACCCAACAACTTGCGGTAGAGCGCAATATTGTGTGCGAAAGCGGATCGGGATAGGGTTACCTCGGCAGATAACATACTCTTCCATAATTTTTTACTTTTCTCATCTGTCGCTACAGATATTTCTTTCTTTGCATGTCTCTATCCGAACAAAATCTACCAGAATTCAGGCTTCCCGCAGATTGGCAGGGAATTTCCGAACTTTTCCCCGTACAAAAAGAATCCATTTGGCTGAATTACTGCGGAACCACTCCTATTTCCAGTTTTGCTTCTTCCGTAATGGCGGATTATTTCGACGAATATTCCCGTTATGGGATTTTTGCCCCTCGTTATTCCGAGCCTAAAATCAAGGTGATTTTGAGAAATTATTTGGCGGAGATCTTATCCTGCTCTCCCGATTCCATCGGACTGGTTCACAACACTTCCGAAGGGATGAATCTTTATTCGCACAGTATCTCCCTTCCGAAAGGAACCAGAATTTTGGTCATCGAAAACGAATATCCTTCCAATGTATATCCTTGGGAACACTGGAAAGAAAAGGGAGTCGGATTGGGGTTTGTTTCCGTAGGAGACACTCCGGATGAGTTCCTCCGAAATTTGGAAGACGAAGCTAAAAAAGGAGACGTGTCTCTTCTCAGTTTGTCTCCCGTCCATTGGTGCACTGGAATGCCTCTGGATCTGAAAAAGATTTCATCCATCTGTGAAAAGTATTCCATCAAATTGATCTTAGACGGAAGTCAGGCGGTAGGGCATATTCCTGTTCCGCTAAACGAAGTAAAGGTGGAGTTCGCCGCATTTGCCGCATGGAAATGGCTTTTAGGTCCCTTGGGTTTGGGAGTGATTTATCTTTCTCCTGAAGTTCCTAAAGATTTCAGAATTCTTTTTAAGGGACAGGCGAGCGTAAAAAATGACGGTTCTTATTTCCCTTACAGGGACGAATGGAAACCTCCCGCAGATCAGTTCGAACAAAGCACTTCCAATTTTAATGACTGGATTTATTTTTTCGCATCCTTGCGAATGCTTTCCACAATCGGTTTTACCAAAACCAGAGAAAGGATCTACGAAGTTTCCAATCTAATGTCTGATATGTTGCGAGGTTTGGGATTTCGATTGGATCGAGATGTATTTCCCGATGTGAAAACGGGGATCATCGCAGTGAACGGATTTCAATCCGGGAAAGAATTCAATCCGGAAGCCATCCAGGCATTTTTAAGATCCAAAAATATCTATGCGGCGGTACGTTTGGGAAGATTGAGGCTTGCTCCTCATATCCCTGTAACAGAGTCGCATATCAGCCGTTTGGAATTAGTTCTGAAAGAGTATCTAAAGTAAGTGAAGTCCTTCTTAGAAAAAGCGGTCAATTCGTTCCCTTGGATCCTTCTTGCATTTACGGGAGTGGCGCTTTTAGTCCCTAAATACTTTTTATGGTTCCAAGGCTCTTGGATCACCTACAGTTTGGGACTGATCATGCTCGGCATGGGACTCACTTTGAAGGCGGAAGATTTTATAAGAGTCCTTCGCCTTCCCGGTCAGATCTTTGTGGGAACATTTCTTCAGTTTACCATTATGCCTTTTTTAGGTTGGTCGATCGGAATTCTATTCCAGCTTCCGGATGTATATGCTGTCGGTTTGATTTTAGTGTCTTGTTGTCCGGGAGGAACCGCTTCCAATGTAATCACTTA